>Ga0070730_10000524_pt1 | contig 43971 bp, 37 predicted proteins | sample Coa_R1_3_FD_66447 | JGI IMG/M metagenome (GOLD analysis project Ga0070730, IMG submission 66447) | Surface soil microbial communities from Centralia Pennsylvania, which are recovering from an underground coalmine fire - Coalmine... | ecosystem: Environmental > Terrestrial > Soil > Unclassified ...
GCCCGTAATCGGGTAGGCGGTCGCATTTTTACCCATCACACTGCGAAGTATCCGGTTGAACTGGGCGCCGAGTTTGCTCATGGATGCCCTCCGCGGATCTTTAGCCTGGTGGAAGAAGAAGGCCTGCGTCTCGCTGAACTGGAATGGAAAATTGCCCGTCGCAAAGACAATCGCTGGACAGACGGAAGCGAAGTCCTCGATAGCGCCGAGCGTCTCATGGCTGACATGCGCGCCGGTCAGGCCGACGAATCCTTTCAGGAGTTTATCGATCACACCGAAGCCAGCCCAGAGGTCAAAGAGCAGGCGCTGGGTTTTGTCGAAGGCTTTCACGCCGCCGATCCCCGCCGCGTCAGCCTCCATTCTTTGATCAAAAGCAATACAGCCGATGAGCAGATTGAGGGCGACCGCCAGTTTCGCTTTGTCGAAGGTTATGAAAGCCTGGTCAAAGCCATTTCCCGGCGGATCAACTGGGAGCGCTGTGATCTGCGCCTGGGAACTCCGGCGGCCGAAATTCATTGGGACACAAAGCAAGTCCTTTGCAAAACCTCTGCCGGAGATGAGGTGCACGCCGCACAGGCTATCATTACCGTGCCTTTGGGAGTCTTGAAAGCCGGCGGGCTTCGCTTCACGCCCGCGCTCCCGCAAGAAAAGGCCCTGCAAAAACTGGAGATGGGGCCAGCAGTGCGCGCGAATCTGTGCTTTCGCGGCAAATTTTGGGAGAGCGAACCGCGCCTGCGTGACGTCAGCTTCATGGTGACTGATGATCCCCATTTTCCCGCCTGGTGGACCAGCCATCCACTGCCGTTCCCCATTCTTACCGGCTGGGCAGCGGGAAGACATGCTTTGGCGCTGGGAAATCTCAGCTTCGAGCAGGTAATCGCCCACGCCGTGGAATCGCTGGCCCAAACTTTCGGAATGGATGTCGCCCGCCTCAAGGACGAACTTGAGAGCGGCTTTACGCACAACTGGCAGGCCGATCCATTTTCCCGGGGCGCTTACAGTTATGCCCTTGTCGGTGGCAGCCATGCCGGAGCCGAACTCGGAGCCGTGGTAGATCAAACTCTGTTTTTCGCCGGTGAGGCCACAGACTCCAGCGGTCACAACGGTACGGTGCACGGCGCAATCGAAAGTGGAAAGAGAGCAGCCAGAGAATTGCTGGGCAAGTAGCGCTTTGCCCGGCCAGCATTGCCTCTGTGATTTTGCGTGGGGAGTTTTCTGGCTGAAGGAATCAATGATAAGGTGTTTAAATGTCGGACCACGATTCCGTTGAAGCCATGGTGTCAGCTTATGCCGGTAAGGCAGTTCTTTTAGCGAGTGAATTTAAAGCCAAATTTGATTTCAGCGAAAACTCGCTGATGGAGCTTGAGAATTTTTTGGCGGTGCTGGCCCGCGAGATGCCAGCCAGCAAACCCTCCGATGAAGACGTGAGCGAAATCTGCAGGATTTGGGGCAGCTACTTCGGAGAGGTGGTGCGGCGCCGCTTTGGCGGCGAATGGAGCATCGAGACTTATCCGGGTAAACAGTTTGCCACTCTGACTTTGAGCGTGAACGGCAACAAATTATTTCCTTCCATCAAAGTGCATCGCCGCCTTACCCAGGGTGAGGGTGAGAATCTCTGGTCGTTCTACAAAATGATCAAGGCCAAACTGGAAGCAGTTCCCGGCGGCATGGTGCAGTAGCGGCTGCTCGCAAGCCTCAGGGAAGCCGAAAGTCTCCCAGTCGCACGATGATTCGGCCCACGCCTTCCAGATAAGCGCTCTGGTGTGTTCCCAGATTATCGGGTGGTCTTTGCAGATATACATGGCCGCCTTTGGGAATGGTTCCCGCGGGATCAGACGATTTACCCGCGCCGATAAACAGCCAGTACGGGACATTTTTGCTGGCTACATAAAGCAGGTCGTAAGGATGTGGCATTCCCGCGTGCTCCAAAACAGTTTGCAAATCGCAGTTTAGTCTACTGCGTTTGCGAAAATATTTGCAGGCGTAAGCAGACTGCGGGGTCTTGCAGGCACGCATTCTTGCATGAATTACATTAATGCAATGCGGGCTGCCAGAACCGCTCACCACCCAAACTGAGAATTTTCAGTGACAAAAATTGAGGTCAGGGCACCAATAAACTGCTCTGACCTCATTGTTTTAAACCTTCCCTGTATCCCGAGCGGGTTACCAGGTTCCCATGGTGGGGCTTTGGCAGTCATTGCCGAAGCCACCACTAAAAAATACTGGCATGAGATGCGGCTCTGTACTCTGATGATCAGAGTGTAAATCTGCATTGACCAGCCTGGCCGAGGCTGATTGGGACGAGCATTGTGGGTCATTATGGAACTGAATGGACTGTATATTCGAGCCAGGAAAGAGCTGCACCAGCTTCAGAAAAGAAGAAGTGGCGTCAATATGGCATGGGTCGACTGGCATAAGGGACTGAAACCCAAATTTGAGCTCGTAGTAGCGCGTGCCTGTTTTCTCATCCAGACTGAAGTTTGGCTCAAAAAGGAATCCGCCGGGCCCAGTGAGCTTCAGCGCCGCGTCTTTTGCCACTCCCTCATAAATAAAGCGAATGCCGGTAGGAAAGGAGCGCATCGGTGTATCGGAGGGCACGCTGGTTTTATCCGAGAGCATCACATCCGCGGGCTTTACTCCCTCCAGAACATTGGGCCTTTTCAGCCGGATGGTGAAATTGCGCAGCCGCTGGGCCTCGCTGTACGGTTCCTGGGCGTTGCAGGGAACCGGCGGAAATATCTTGCGTGAAGGTCCCGTTGGTGAGGGCAGACCAGTAAGCTGATAGTCCGCATTGCCAAACATGACTGTCTCATTGGCGCTGGTTCCCACTCCAGCGGCGTGGTTTTCCAGTTTGGGAGCATAAATGATCACATCGTCTCCCTCCACAATCGAAGCCAGCGGCCCCTGAAAACGGATTGCCAGAGTCACGGTATCAGCCGACTCGGCCCCTCCCTTATTGCTCTTGTTCGCAGTGCCAGCATCCAGAGCGCTGGCCCCGATGGATGAAATGGCCATCCCTGCGGGAATGGCGGAAAGATACTTGATAAAACTGCGGCGTGATTGAGACATGAATGGTCTTGCCTTTCTGTTTGATTTAAAATCAACATAGATAAACTACGACGTAGTTTCTAATATAAGCCTTTCTGTAAAGCAATGGTTTCTTAAAGTCAGTATGTGACAACTTTGGGGGAACCAAAAAACACAAAGGGTCTTCGGTGCATATATAAGTCGTCGTGCGATTTTGCGACGTCGTGCTTCAGGGTGCTGCAATCAGTAGATATATGGGCAGGCGCAAGACGCAGGCCGGCTGCTTAAAGAAAAGGCACAGGCCGGAGTACCTGTACCCTAGATTCATAAAGTAGATATCAATGAGCCGCTTTTATCTGATGCTGGCGTCTCGATTGCAGCTTCAATATTTCTTTTTCTGTGTCGCTCCGGGAGTGCACTATGGAAACGGAGGGAAGCACATGTTTGGTACCTCACAGTTATTTCCTGCGCCTGCCATAATGCGTGGATGGTCAGTGCGTTTATCTGGTTCTGTAGATGAACAGGAGGCCTTGCAGGAAGACGGGTCAAAAGTGGGGCAGAATTCAATGCCTGTAATTTCCTGCATCCAGGGATACATGGCTAGCATTTGTCTCCAGACTACGTTGGCATGTTCGTGGCCAGGATCCAGAGTGTGTAGTGGTGTCATATGAATTCCCAGACCGGCAGAACACAGAAGCTCGTCATTCTCGAAGCAGGGCGTAAAGAAGTCCATGCTGCCCTGTTTGATGCGAACAGCTTTAACATCAATTTTGTTGTACACAAATGTTAGGCCACTGGCATACGTAATATATTTTGTGCGATAGTCATCGCTGCCTTTATTGACGTACTTCATTCTTGTCGAGGTCGGGCGAATCCCGATAAATTTATTAGGCATAGGTACAGTCAGATTGAACAGCGCAGGGCCTTTCTTGTCTGATGTTTGTTCATATCCAAACGGAGCCAGTTGATTATATTCTTTCGGGGACTTAGGAGATTTGTAGCCAGGCAGATCGAGGGAAAGGTCGGTATTAATCGGAACATCAACACGTTTTTCATTTTGACTGGTCCCGAACCACGGCTGGTGAGGAGCATCGGTGCAGGCGAGGCCAACCTCGGGAACCATGACCGTGATAGATCGCATTACAGTATTCCACCAAAAGCAAAAAGGTCCGGTAAAGCTAACCACCAGGTCTTTGCCACGGGTGCCGCAGCCGGATGAAGCTGTCAGCAAGGAGGCCGCGACCGGCGCTCCCAGTGCTGCAACTCCGCCTTGTTTAAGAAAATCACGTCGCTTCATTTCGTATCTCCGCTCCTCTAATTTTTTTAAAGCTAAAGTATTTTGGAACAGTGTCAGTGAATCCATCTTTTTGAGACCAACTCAGGCCACGAACCAGCAGTCTGGATTCATTACTTACGCCCGGCCAAAGGTTGAAAACGCAGCCCAGTAATAAGGGTGCGCCCGCTCCGGAGTCCGGCGAAAAGCTTCGCCAGCGGTCTGCAGGGAATCGGCCAGGCTGTGTCCGGACAGCAGCGAATTATAGAAGAGATCGACAAAATCGCTGGTGGCTGCCGAGTCCACATTCCAACGGCTGGCGACAACGTTTTTGGCGCCTGCCTGAAGAAATTCGCTGACCAGTCCGTCTGCTTCCAGCATCTCGCTGGCTCGGGCCGTACTGCAGGCCGAGAACATGGCCAGTTTCAGTTTAGAAAGGTGATGCGAATCAAATAGCTTTGCCTGATCAGCGCCCAGAGTGCCGTCAGCCAAAATCATGGCCGCTCCCTTTCTACCCAACCCTGCGTGTCCAGCGAAATGAAAAATTTCGTTCTTAGGGAGTTGTTCCTGCACGGAAGCGACTTTTGCTTGGCCACCCGTCAGCAGAGTGGAGTTGCTGAGCCGTTCGGCGAGGTGAAGAGCCTCGGTAAGGGTACCCGGTGGCGGCTCCACGGCCCCATCTTGGGCAGCCGGTGCGGCGACAATTAGAGCGCGTGCGGAAGTAGAGAAAGCTTCGCTGCCGGAAGGCTGAATTTGGGCGCGTACGGAAGCCGCCATGGTAAGCGTATACCGGTCCCCCAAATACACCGCATTGGGGTCCATTAGGGCTTCCAGTGGTACCCTTCCCAGAATGCCATCGGTTTCAATAATGAGGTGCCCGGTTGCCGGCAGCCATTGGCGCACAGGCTGAATCAGCAAGGAATAGAGTGCCTGAGCATCCAGCCGCAGGTTGGCAAGATCGGAGTCCGGACGGGAGCATTCGCTGATGAAATTCTCGGCTGTCCGATTCAGGTCCTGTGGCATCTGCGCATATACAGCATGAGTATCCTGCGGACTCCTCACCCAGATCATGAGGCCCTGCTGTCCCGGGGCATACGTCACGATTCTGGTTTCGGGCGAAACTGGTATAGACAAAGAAGCGAGTTTCAGGCCTCTTTGCGCTGGATTCGTAACTTCACGGTCGCCAGCGGGCTGACCAGCGTCCGTTGAGCGAAAACGCTCCCACAAGTTCAGTGCGGATTCTTCTTGTCCTGAATGGAACAAAAGATCTGTCATCAGCAGATAGGTTTGGCGGTACTGATCCATCCAGGCCAGCCGTTCTTTCCAGGAAGACAGAGACTTGGCTCCGGTTTCTGTAACCAGAATTGCCTCATGTAGAAACTGTTGGGCTGCTGCAGTATCCCCAGAGCGTATCTTAAGTTCTGCTAGGGTCTGATAATACTGCGACTCGACGTAACGATTTTTCAGAGTATGCAGTTCGGGTAGAGATGCCAGCAAAGTTGCCGCTGTTTTCTGTGTGTCAGATCCCTGGACCATCTTGACACGGGCCATGCCAATGTGAGCTTCTAGTTGGCGCCAGTGCATGGAGTCTGTCTGTGGTGCTACGGAAAAGATTTGGACAGCCTGCTCAAACTGTTCCTGCGCAATTCGAGGGTTACCAATGCGCAGAGCGCTATTTCCCAAACGGGACCTCTCTACCGCCTCAACAACAAGATTTGGGTTTTCGGAACGAAATTCAAGCGACTCAAATGCAGCGGCAAACTGAACATTATCATGTCCAAGTCGTTCCGCCATGGAATCGAGTAATGAATACAAAGAGTACGCACGCACAGGCGCCAGACTAGATTGCCAATACAATCCTAGTCCTTCCTGAATCGCAGACCATGCCATAGCATTGTCTCCAGCCTGATCTTCCAGAGTTGCGATTACCCTTAGTCCGCGCAAGTAGAGGCTTTGGTAGTCATGACTCCGCGCAGCAATCATGGTTTGCCGGGTAAGTTCCTTGGCATGTCCCAAATCGCCGCTCATGTTAGAGCAGATGGCCTGTTCCAAAAGCAGCTGGACCTCCAGCAAGGCATAGTGATTTTCACGAGCAGTATGGGCAGCATTGCCGGCTAGGGTAGTACAAGGACCAGCTTTTGCTTCAAACTGCAGTGCGTAAGATTCTTCGAACTGCGCAGCAAGTACACTGGCGGTGTTTTTGCCTTTGCCAAAGAGAGCCGCCGCCTGAAGCGCGGAGGTATAAGCATCTTCGTGGCGACCTTCATGATTGGCCGTGGAGCTTTGCCCCAGAAGCTGTATGGCTTTCTGAAATTGCGGTTGGGCCGCCGTGAGGAGCAGATCTTTTAGAAATCGATCAGAATGCCGGGACTCGAGAATGTCCGCCAGTGTGGCTGCCGCCTGGTAGTTTGGGCTGTGGGTATCAGCCGCTGAAATCTCGGGCAGAATTCGGCGCTCGGCGGCTTCCACGTATTCTTCTATACCGGTCAGATTCGGGTTGGCCAGATCGTCTTTGAACTGGGCGACCGTCAGCTTGTCCGGGACGTGCCGCAGGCTGCGGTGCTGCTCGTGTTCGCGCAGCTCCTTCAGGTGGCGCTCCGCTTCCTTGCGCCACCCGGGATCTTTTTCTACTTTTAGAAACTGCTCCCAGTCGGCGATGGCCCGGCCATAGAAGTAGAGCCGTTCGTAGATGATCGCTCGGTTGAACAGGGCTGACGGATTGTCCGGTTTGAGGCGGATCGCATCGCCCAGGGCCTGAAGACCTTCTTCATAATCGGCAGGGCTCGCGGTAGCCTCGGCGCGCTCGAAATAGGCCGTCGCCATATCCACCAGCAGCTCAAAAGAATTGGGTTTCAGGCGGGAAGCATGATTCAGAGTCTCCAGCGCCGGCTGATAATTCCAGGTAAGCAAATCAATCTCGGCCTTTTGCCGCAGCAGGCCGGGATCGTCTGGTTTGCTTTCGAGGCCGCGCTTGATCTGGACTTCAGCTTCCAGCAGGCTGCTGGGACTGTTCATTTGTGACCGCCCGCTGGCCCTCTGTACCTGAATGGGGCCGTACCCGGCGCCCGGAATTCTCAACTCAACCGTCCGTTGCTGGGCATATGCCTGATGAATCAGCGCATCGGGCGAATTGCCGCGCAGAAAGAAAAATGTGGCTGCGGCCGACACAGCCAGGACAGCAGCAATTCCCATGTACGCCCATACGCGGGGCATGGAAAACCGGCGAACTTTGGAGGGATGCAGCGCCCGCACTACCCCCTGGGCGGTGCTTTGCCTGGCCACAATTTGCTCGGCAAACTCTTTTTGCCATTCCGGTGTTGCCGTGTTGAGCCCCCGCTGCAGTACGGGAGAAAGAGTTTCATTGCTGCCGATGGCCGCGAGAGCGCTGAGCATCTCTTCCGTGCAGTACGTGCACGAGGCGGCATGTTTCAAATACTGGCGAGATTCTTCCTGCGTGATCAGCCCGGCGGCCACTTCAGCCCAGATGCCGGGCTGCACACACTCGCCGGACGGAGCCACCTGCTCTGCATTGCCGGGTTTTTGCAGCCTGTCCATAAGATGTCCATACTCTTCCACGGTCTGGCGGCAGGGCTCGCAGTGTCGCAGATGCTCTTCCATTTCGGGCTCGGTGCCGTAGTTTCCGGCAGCAGCCCGCACATGAAGCAGGTGAAGCGCCTCTTCCGTCGTTATATGACCGTTGATCTGTCTCACTTGCATCTCTCGTATATAGATAAGGACAATCCCGGACAAATTCCTTCGCTCAAAGTGCCTCTCCCACTACCTTTTTTTTCAGGCGCTCGGTAAGCCGGTGCAGGCAGCTTTCCACGCCTTTTTGCGACAGGCCGATTCCCGGTATCCTGGCGATATTGCTGGTGGTGAGTCCCTGGCGGTAATAAAGGATGAAAACCAGCTTATCTCGTTCTCCATCTGCCATCTCCACCGCTATTTGCTCCAGTTCGCGCAGGAGGATGTCATTCTCCACCGAACTCTTTTCTCCCTGTACCTGGAGAGAATCGTCAAAATCCGTGCTGCTGCGCAGTTTTTCGCCCCTTTTGGCCGCGTAATGCCCCTTAAAGTAGTCCAGGGTAACTGTATAGGCGATGGTCTTCAGATAGCCGTAAATAGCGTCTTCATGGCGATTTTCAAACTCGCGCAGGCGACGAAAGCCTTCTGAACAAAGCTTAAGGTAGGTTTCCTGAACCAGATCATCCACTACGGCGGCCGTGACTGGCGTCCATCGGCTGGCCGTGCGGGCCACTACGCCGGCAATCAGGGGCTGAAACCTGCGGATAAACTCCTCCCATACAGGAGCAGACATGGAAGAAATGCATTCCGCAATCAGTTCCTGCGGGCCGAGCTGAGAATAATTTGTCACGGTAACGTGAAGCACATTTTATACCGGGCGATTAAGGTTTTCAGTCGTTCCCATTTTGGATCACTCAGGGACGCAGGTTGGGCCGGATTTTTGCCCGTAAACCCCTCTGTTGGGATCTAACCTAAGTGGTATTCCAAATAATTCCCAAAAAAAATAAATTTTGGCAAAGGAATGTCACGAAAGTAATCGTTTACTGCAACAGGAAGCAGAAGTTCAGGGGCACTACAGGGGGCGGCATGGCAAATGGAGAGTATCGCAACGGAAAGCGCACAGTTCCCAAACGTATCAGCCCGGGAATAAGTCTGCCTGGGCTGATGGATGGTGTTTTCCCTGCCTCGCATGCGGCCGACCTCCGCACGTGTTGCCATCTGTTTACACGAAAGATGCTGCGCGAGGACGTGACAGTTGGCATCTTCATCTCGGCTGACGTGGCCCGGACGGGATGCGACCGGAGTGCGTTGATTCCGCTCATGGAAGCGGGGTTTATCGACTGGATCGTCTCGGAAGGCCCGATTGCCGATTTCGATGGACCCTTCTGGATCGTGGGCCATGCGCGCGAATTCCAGCACAACATGAGCACCGCGGAGTTTAACTGGTTCTGTGGAAGGCATGCGGCCCGCCGGGGACAGGAATTCGGCTCGCGGCGCAAATCATTCCCGGCCGCGGCCTATGAGGCGGGGGTGCCGGTTTATACCTTTGACCGCACGCAGGTGAGCAGCCTTTCCGGAGAGGAAAAGAGAACTGCCTGTTTGCCGGAAGCAGACATCAGGGAAATTGCCGCGCTGATTGTGAATGGCAGGCGAGAGGGCGGCCAATCCGCGATTGGCGTATTCGGTGGCGGAGCTGCCGCGAGGGACTTCCTGCGGCAAGCCGAAGCCCAGGTTCGCACCATCACCCGGATGGAGCAGGGCGCATACGACTATCTTTTGCAGGTGGATTCGGCTCCGGACGCCGCAATACTGGCCGAGTCTGCAGACCAGAGCAATGCCGTACGGAAGGCAGACATCGCCCATTGTTGTGTGGATTCTAGGGTGGCCCTGCCCGTGATCGCGGCCTATGCCCTGGATGATCATGCTCCACGCAGACAGAAGCGGCTTTTTGAGCGGCGCGCCGAGGCGATGGGGCGTTCGAACGATAAAGCTTCGATTATGCACGCAATGTCGGACGTGGCTCCAGACTGGGTAAAAGCACAGCCGGAAATGGAAAGCCTTGAATCCAGGGTCTTCCGCATTATGGAGCGCCGAATGCCTGCTGGAAGTACCGCTCTGTTTTGACCAGTGGAGTACTCGCGAATGCTGAGGTAAAAAAATATTAAAAAAGGCGAAGGAAAACATGCCTGCCTGTCGTCTTAAGTGGTTGTAGGGGAAGGAAGGCGGTCAAAACGCCTTAAGCGGAATAGTTGGGAGCTTTCGTTGCGAATCAGGGGAAGTTCGTACCGAAAGAGCACTGTTTCGTGGAGACGCTTTGGCCGCTCTTTGCCTGAATGAAATAACAGTTCACCTTTCTGCATTCGTTCGGAAGTGTTGTGAGTTTAGGTAGCCGCCATCATTCAGGTTTTGTCCTCCATTATCCGCAGACAATTTGTTTGCCTGTTTTTACCATTCCCGCCATTGTCCCAAATCGATTCCCCAGGTGGTCCAGGTTTATAAAAGGGGAATTTAAGCCGATCTCAAGCCAAATTAAGAATTATGAATTAGAATCTGAAACCAGTTGAGGTCGCTCATGGCCGAATTTTAAGTGTGCGTACGCCCAGACAGAAGTAGTTAGTGACCGCTGATTTTTTGAGAAAGCATTGATCATGACGGACAAATTGTCCGAACCTGGAATTATTCTCCTGGTGGAAGACGAGCCTGACGACGCACGTTTGTTGATGCGGGCTTTCCAGCGTGCCGGCGTACAGAACCATGTCCGGCACTTAACCCGAGGTGATACGGCACTGGCTTATCTGCAGGGCCTGCCTCCCTGGGACAATCGTTCCGAAAACCCGCTCCCCATTCTGATGATTCTCGATTTAAAGCTTCCCGGTATGACTGGACTGGAACTGCTCTGCTGGTTACGTCAGCAGCGCCAGTTGCGCCGCATCCCTGTCCTGGTCTTTACCGGTGAAAAGGACCAGAGTTATATGGGGCCTGCTTACGATGCCGGGGCCAATTCCTATCTCCGGAAACCGGCGGATTCGGCGGAAATTGAGCGGGTTGTGAGTTTGATCAAGAATTACTGGCTTGTCCTGAATGAAGCACCACTGGTCGTAGGCCCCGTTTCATGAGGTGAAAGAATGGGACCTCTTGCCGAGGTGATCCTGCTGGTGGAAGATGAATCGAGCGATGCACACCTGCTACAGCGCGCTTTTCAAAAGGCCCAGGTGCCTGCTCGCATTATCCGTGTAGCCAATGGTGACGAAGCCATTGCCTACCTGACGGGCCGGGAGCCCTGGAACCGCAGACAACATCCGCTGCCAGGTATCATTATGATGGATATCAAATTACCGCGACGCTCCGGGTTTGAGGTGCTCGAGTGGCTGCGCGACCAGGAGGCATTGCGCCGCATCCCGGTCGTGATGCTGTCCTCATCACCGTTGCCCCATGACGTGAATAGGGCCTACGATTTGGGAGCGAATTCATATTTGACGAAGCCACAGGATCCGGAAAAGTTTGTGCGCCTGGCCTGCGCGTTTCGCGATTACTGGCTGTGTACGAACGTGGATCCCGCGGTCTAAGGCCTGGTCCACCGTTTGGAAGCGTCAGATCAAGGGGGGACGATTGGACGATTTGAAATTGTTTGATCGAAAAACCGCTCAGGCCCTCATGACCATTCTGGCCTTTGCCGTTGCCCTCTTGTTTCTGTGGGCTGCCTGGCGGGCCCTGCTCACATTTCTGTTTGCCATCTTTTTCGCCTACCTGCTGGAAGCTCCTGTAAGCCGGTTGCAGGGTTGGCTTCGCGGCTCCCGGATGGCCGCCATCCTGGCCGTGTATATTGTCCTGATTGTCGGGCTAACAGTCATATTTTCATTCGCTGGCCCGTCCGTTGTTCAGGAAGGCCAGAGGTTAATGCAGCAGGCGCCGCAGTGGGCCAGTGACATCAGTTCCGGCCAGATTGCCCGCTCCGTGGGAAGCCAGCATGGCTGGAGCACGCAAACGCAACAGCGCATCGAGAGCTTTTTGCTCAACCACCGGCAGGACGTAATCCGGACCTCGCAGGAACTGGTATTGCGTGCCGCCAAAACGGTCCGCAACGTCTGGTGGCTGGTGCTGGTCCCTATTTTTGCCATCTTTTTTCTCAAAGACGGGAAAAAGTTTGGCGACCTCATCATTGGTTCCGTGCGTAATCAGCGCTATCGTGAGATTGTTGCCGCCACCATGGAAGAGATGAACCTGATGCTGGCCGGCTTCATCCGCTCTCAGATGGTTCTGGCCGGCATGGCCATGGCGGCAATCACTCTGGTGACCTGGGCCATGCGCGTGCCCTACGCATTTGCTTTGGGGCCCGCTGCCGGCGCTCTCGAATTCATTCCGGTGGCCGGGCCGTTCGTGGGTGGTCTGCTGATTGTGGGCGTGGCTGTTTTCGCTGGTTACGGTCACATACTTTGGCTGGTGATGTTTCTGCTGGTGTGGCGCGGCATCCAGGATTACGTGAGTGCGCCGCGAATCATGGGCCGGGAACTCGCCCTGCATCCCCTGGCGGTGTTGTTTGGCGTGCTTGCTGGTGGAGAAGTAGCGGGAGTGATTGGAGTATTTCTCTCAATTCCCGTGCTGGCCAGCATCCGGATTCTATGGCACACTGCCAGACTTTTTCGCAAAACACAGCCGCACACAAGCAATGCCGCGACCTTTCCGGTGAGTTAGTCTTGTGCCAAAAAAGTTTGGGGAGCTTTCACTCGTGGAAGAAAGCTCCCCTTTTGAGCTGTGAGGTATTCACTGTGTGAGTCTGTTATACATGCTCACTTAAAGCAGATTATTAAAGCGAAATGAAATTAGCTCCACAACAGGCATAATTCACATGGTTTTAACGGAAACATTGGTAGTGCCGACTGGGCACTTCAGACAGGAATGTATCTTACCCTCGCTATGAGGCTTGCTGCTGAATGACGCCTGATCTGCTCGCGCGCGCAATCCAGGAGTTTTTTGCCGGGACGCGTGGTGGCGTGGTGATTGAAGATGCTCAGGTAATTTTCAATCTTGAATCCGCACAGTATTCCATCTCCAGCGAGCGCGGAAAGTGCCTGCTGCACCTGTGGTCCAGCGAGCGCAATATTGTGCGCCAGGTTATGGATGCGGATTTAAAAAATGGCCAGCTGCGACTGAGTGTTCGTGGATTTGCTCAGGCACGTCCGCACGAGTTGGTAATATCCGGAAACGGCGACCGTCGCGCACCCGCCGCCAAACAGGCCGCGCGCGCCCGATATGCGCGTTTTCTTGAGCGAATACTGTATCGCGAATTTTCCGGCTGGACTCTGGATCGGCAAAGGCTCGCCACCAGTATGGATCTCGAGAGGAGCTTTTCGCCGGTGTATGCTCGTGGCCTGCTGCGTAAAGGCCGCAGTGCGCTCGCGGTTTTGGGTGTGGGGCAGGAAGAGTCGCGCGGCTCCGTGGATGCCGCCCTTACCTTCGGCTTGCTGTGGCTGGAGTCCTGCCGCGAACGAGAGGCAGGGCGTACCCTGGTGCAGGGTCTGCGTCTTTATGTTCCGCGCCGCACTTCGGATACATTGCGCCTGCGCATGGCCCACCTGAATCGCAATCTTGCCCAATTGCAACTTTGTGAACTGGATGAAGGAGATGAATCATCCACGGAAATTGATTGCGCCGATCACGGCAATATTGATACACGGCTGGTCCGCTATGCCGATCCGGCGCGCATACAAGCTCAGTTTCAGGATTCGATACAAAAAATTCTTGCGGCTGTGCCGCGCTCCGAAATCGTAGTGCTTTCCCCGGCACAAATCTCGTTTCGCCTTCATGGTCTGGAGTTTGCCCAGACGCGACGGCAAGCCACGCCTGGCTCTTTCAGCATGGAAGATGAGATCGTTTTCGGAGTGGCTGGATTCAGCAGCCGCCTTACTCCGGAGAACCAGCCGGTTTTTCACGACTTTGCCAATGTCGTGATGCAGACGCGGGACCTTCAGGGCGACCACCGTGACCCCTTGTGGCGTATGTACCCGGAGCGCTGGCTGGAATCGCTGGTGGTGAAGGATGTCACTGCCCTCGATTCCCGTCTGGAGCCAGCATGGGTCTACTCGCAGGTGCCGGCATTCTCCGCCTCCGATCGGGCCATGATTGATGTGCTTGCCTGCACGCGCGCCGGAAGGCTGGCGGTGATCGAACTTAAGGCGGATGAAGATATTCATCTTCCGCTGCAGGGCCTCGATTACTGGGCACGCGTGCACTGGCACCATCAGCGTGGCGAGTTTCAGCAATACGGTTACTTCTCCGGGCGCGAGCTTTCTTCGAAAGCGCCGCTGCTGTGCCTGGCCGCGCCTTCGCTGCGTGTTCATCCTTCGGTGGATACGGTGTTGCGCTACTTTTCACCAGCGATTGAATGGACGCTGGCCGGCCTCGATGAAAGATGGCGAGAGGGAATTAAAGTTGTTTTCCGAAAGAGCGCAGATGTAAACCACCACGGAAATTAACCACAAAGGTCACGAAGGAACACCGAGGAAGTCAGGAATCTTCTCCGGATTCTATCAAGGCATGATTGGCCGTGGTTTCACTTTTCTTTTCGCCTTTGTAAATACGGTTTGCGGCATTCGCAATTTTTCGCAGGGAAAGCTCGCCATCGGTTTTGGCAAAGATGACCTCTCCGGTTTTGTGGCTGCGGTAATACCAACGCTTCAGAATAGCCAGCTCTTCCGCGAACTGCTGTCCGGAGGCAGCGCCCGAAGGCTGTAACTTTTCGAGAGTTTCCTCTAGTCCTGCAACTGTCGGCTGGCTCTCGCCGTCCGCCGCAAATGCAAGATGCTCCGGCCCTGCCAGTTCACCATTGCGGAAGCGAAACAGGGCAACCGAGTCTGGCTGGGCCGAGGGTTGCACAATTACGGCGTCGAGAAGGTCCAGCCGGTGGCAGATATCGTCCCACGCGGAGAGAATATTTTTCGTCTTCGTGATTTTGGCATGCTGCTGCGCGGCGGCTTCAAAGTCCAGATCGGCGGAGAGCTGGTCCCGTTCCGCTTCCAGTTCCTGCACCAGCGCCTGTCCACCAGAATCAAAATACGCCTGTACGCGCGCGACCTCCGATTGATAAGCATCGTCGGTGCAGCCCCTGAAGCAGGGTGCGAGGCACATCTTCATCTCCGAATAGACGCAGCCGGGAAACGCAGGATCGGGATGCAACTCAAAAGTGCAGCGCCGCATTTTGAAGAGATCGAGCGAGTCATTGAGGAAGGCCTCCGCCGCTGTGCGTGCGCGAAATGGGCCGTAATAGAGTGAACGGCCTTTCAGCCGCCCGATTCTGGTGGTCACATAGGCGCGTGGAAAGGCATTTTCCAGATTCAGCCGTATCACCGGCGCGGGGCGAAGCCGCAGCCGTTTCTGCCAGGCGCCAGGAAATACTTGGCGCAGAAGCCGGTACAGCAGCAGGAGTGATTCAAAATCCGATCCGGTCAGCGAATATTCAATGATCGCGACGCGCTGGCGCAGGTTCAGCCGCTTTGACTGCGATTCCGGCGGCGCCAGCAGACGCAATAGCCGTTTGCGCAGATTGGAGGTTTTGCCGGCGTAAGGCTCCGCGGCTGCATCCTCGCCGCGCAGCAGAAATACCGCGGGAGCAGCCGGGAACTGAGCAAAAAACTCAGCTTCATGCGCCGCGGAAAACGGAATGGAGTGTGTGAGCAAACAGAACCTTCAACCCATGATTTACACGGACGGCGCGGATAAGGCAACCCATGACGACAAGAAGCAGAGCAGGCAGTTACCTGAAATTGTGATTTTTTACCTGTAAACGATAATCGGTGCCGTCCATCTGCACGATCCGGCACATCTCATGCAGGCGTGACCGCATTCTTTCCGTGATGCGGTCGCCCAAAGTTTCCTGCGCCGTCGCCGCTCTGGCCCGTTCGCTGCTGGAGAGGGTTTTGCGCGACTTCTCCGTTATTTCCGGCGGAAGATTGGGAAAATTGGTGGTAATGATCGTGGTCTTTTTTTCGTTATAGCGATAGTTGAGGATATGGCTCACGGTATCCCACACCCACTCGGTGGGCCGTATGGCGCCGAGTTCATCGAGCAGCAGCACCTCGGCCTCGAAGACCGGCTTCAGAATATCGAGTTCGGTGGTTTGCACGCTGGGATTGTAGGAATTCTGGATTTCCTTGAGCAGCTCGCGGTAATCCACGAACAGGCAGGGAACGCCCTTCGAGCGCAGAAGCTCCTGCAGAATGCCCACCGCCAGGTGCGTTTTGCCGACGCCAATCGGCCCGATGAACAACAGACCGGTTTTTTCCAGAGGAAACTTTTCGACGAACTGCACCGCTTTCAGCTTGGCCACGGACAGCGATTCATGGAAACTGGCCCCGGTTTCAAAACCCACCAGTGTGCAGTGCTCATAGCGTGCCGGAATGCGTGTGGCCTTCAGCAGCCGTTCGGTACGCGCATCAGCACGACAGCGGCAGCGGGTGGCCCGCTGAACAGCGCGGCCGGGAACTTCAATGAGCGCCCAGCCCGTGCCTCCGCAAATGGAGCACTCTTGCACGGATTCAGTGGCAGGCTCGGTAGTCATCAACATCTCTTGCTTAAAAATACCACCAATACCTGTTCGCTAATCACGTTTCTGCCAGGTGGTGACTTCTTCCGCACAGGATTTGCACAGATGTATGCACCTACCTTGCGCCAATTAGCCGTCGGGCGAGCACGGACACCACGACATCCTGATAGCAGACGTACGCGTAAAGACTACAAGCGCACGCCCTTTCCAGATGCTGGTATGGTGAAAACAAGGACACCGCCTGAGTCCTGCCTGAGAGGGAATCGGTGCTGATTCGAGACGAAGTTGATGGGCAAACTGGCCAAATCGCCCCGTTTTCGTTAGAATAATCTTTTCCACGAGAGGTTCAGGAGTCCCATGAAGGAAGCCATTCATCCCGCATACAAAGAAGTGCGCGTTCACTGCGCGTGCGGCAACACATTTACCACCCGCTCTACCCATAAGGGCGATATCAGCCTTGAAATCTGCTCCAACTGCCATCCGTTTTTCACTGGAAAACAGAAGCTGGTGGACACGGCTGGCCGCGTCGAGCGCTTCCGCCGCAAGTACGAAAAGGCCGGAACCGCAACCGCCAAAAAGTAGCCAGGGCGAGCAAAAACTTTGGGCCTCCGCAATGGCGGAGGCTTTGCTTTTGCAGGAACCCTTGGCTTTTAGCCATGGGGCCTTAGTAGAATCTGGCTGGCGGCACTCTTAAATGGCCACGGGTGCCTTGTCTGACGTCTGTTTTATGCGCAAATTTTGGGAGAACCCGGTCAGTCCCGCCGCTGCTCCGCAGGGGGCGCGAGTGCCGGATTCTTTCCGGATTGCCGATGTGCGCATTGCACCGGCCACCATCCTCGCTCCCATGGCGGGAGTAACCGATACGGTGTTTCGCCGCTTTATCCGCAATGCCAGTTTTGTGCGCCAGGCCGGCGAGATCATGTCCGCGCCTGAGTCGGCCCGGCAGGATGACCCAGCGCCTGTCGCCATGGAAGAAAGCTCCGGCTGTGGCCTGATCATGACCGAGTTTACCTCGGCGGACGGACTGTTTCGTACTCGCGAAAAAAAGCGTAAACGCTACCTGCATTTTTACAACGACGAGCACCCCATCTCGGCCCAGCTGTTTGGCAGCGATCCTTATACGCTCTCCGAGGCGGCAAAGATTGTGGAGGACGCGGGCTTCGATTTGGTGGACCTCAATTTGGGTTGTCCGGCCAAGCGCGTGGTCAAGTGCAATGGCGGCTCCGGACTGCTCAAAGACCTGCCGGTGATTCGCGGTATCTTTGAAGCCGTACGCGCGGCGGTGAAGATTCCATTTACCGTCAAATTCCGCATGGGCTGGGACGACAATAACATCGTCTGCGTGGAGCTGGCGCGCATGGCCGAGGAGTGCGGCCTGAATGCCGTGGCCCTGCATGCCCGCACCCGCGAACAGGGATACAGCGGCAATGCCCGCTGGGAGTGGATCACCGCCGTAAAAAACGCCGTAAGCATTCCGGTGATCGGCAATGGCGACATTCGCACTCCGGAAGATGCCGTGGCCATGGTGGCAGAAAGCGGATGCGACGCTGTAATGATCGGACGCACGGCTGCTTCCAATCCGTGGATTTTCCGCCAGATTCGCCAGTTCAGCGACACTGGCCGTTATGACGAACCCACGGAAGCCGACCGCTACCAGATGATCCGCACTTATTTCCAGATGCTGGTGGAAGAGAACATGCACGGCTCACCCGGCAAGATGAAGCAGTTTGTGGCCTGGTTCACGCACGGCGTGCCCAATGGCAACGCGCTGCGTCGCGCCGTCTATGACGATCATGACGGCCCCTCTATTTTGGCCAGCGTGGAGCGCTTTTTCGAAAATCGCCTGAATAGCGTCACACCAGCCGGAGAAGGCCTTGCCGGCCTCGAATCTGCTCCTTTGGAATCAACTGAGAGCTGCCAAATGTTCGAGTCGTCCTTCCCTGGATAGGTTAATCTGCTTTTTTTGTATCCCCATAAAATTATCTCAAGTAATTGAAAATAAATGAATAATACGGTTTTAGGTTTATATTGACAATAAAACACTCATATTTTATGATTCGCTTGTGCTTATGCAAGCATCTAACTGACTGAAGCTGGAACACAGCAAATTTTTGGAGGAATGCAATGACAATGATTACTCGTTTCGATCCTTTTCGTGAGCTGGTGGGCCTGCAGGATCGCTTTTTTCAGGGGTGGACCGATCAGAGCGGCAAAGAGCAGCTCACGTCAGGCACCTTTGTCCCGCCAGTGGATGTCTATGAGGACGAGCACAGTTTAGTGCTCAAGCTGGAGATCCCCGGTGTGAACGAGGAAGACCTGAATGTGAGTGTTGAAAACAACATACTCACCATCAAGGGCGAACGGAAGTTCGAAAAGGAAGAAAAAGAAGAGAACTTCCAGCGCATCGAGCGCCGCTTCGGCACATTTACCCGTACCTTCCGCCTGCCGGCCACGGTGGATGCCGAGCACACGGCAGCCGACTATGACAAGGGTATTTTGAAGATCACCCTGGGCAAGCGGGCCGAGGCCAAGCCAAAGCAGATCAAGGTCGGCGCGGGCGTTCGGACGCTGCAGAACTAAAACCGCCTGGCAGTCAGGCAGTTGCGAGGTGGTTTGTTAAAGGCGGGAGATTTCTCCCGCCTTTTGTTCACGGGTGTGATCGCGGTCACGGCTGGTGTGAGTGCCATCCATGCAAACTGGGAGAGCAGCCGAGGAAAGTTGCCGCTTCGGCCAGGGCAGAAGCAGGCATCATAAATTCAAATCCGTTTTTTGTGTAAGACAGGAGTAAGTCTATGGCAATCCGCTGGGACAAATTCACGGTTAAATCGCAGGAAGCGGTACAGCAGGCCAGCGAAGTGGCCGCGCAGCACGGAAATCCCGAGCTGCTGCCGGTGCATCTATTGGCGGCACTGGTGCGTGACCGTGAAGGGATTGTGCTTCCCGTGCTGGCCAAACTTGGGGCCAATCCCTCGACCGTGGAAGCCCAGGCAACTGAGCGAATCCTTCGTCTGCCCCAGGTTTCCGGCGGCGCGGCACAGCCGCAGATATCGAGCGGACTGCAGAAAATTCTCGACCAGGCGTTTCAGGAAGCCGGCAAATTTAAAGATGAGTATGTTTCCACCGAGCATCTGCTGCTGGCTATGGTGCAGGACAAAGACAAGCACAATGAGGCGCGGCAGATTCTTGCCGAAGCAGGAGTTACCTATGACGCCATTCTCAAGTCCCTCACTGCTGTTCGCGGCTCGCAGCGAGTAACCGACCAAAACCCCGAGGGGAAATTTCAGGCGCTCGAGCGCTACGCCAAAGATCTCACCGAGCTGGCGCGCCGGGGCAAGCTCGATCCCGTGATTGGCCGCGATGAAGAGATTCGGCGCGTGGTGCAGGTGCTATCCCGCAGAACAAAAAACAACCCTGTATTGATCGGCGAGCCGGGTGTGGGCAAAACGGCCATCGTCGAGGGGCTGGCCCAGCGCATTATTTCGGGCGACGTTCCGGAAATCCTCAAGAATAAGCGCGTAGTCGCTTTGGATCTGGGAGCGATGCTGGCTGGGGCGAAATATCGCGGCGAATTTGAAGACCGGCTCAAAGCTGTATTGAAAGAGATTGAAGACTCGAATGGCCAGGTCGTCCTGTTTATTGACGAGTTGCATACTCTGGTAGGCGCTGGTGCGGCTGAAGGCGCGATTGACGCCAGCAACATGCTCAAACCGGCGCTGGCGCGGGGAGAACTGCGGGCCATCGGTGCGACTACTCTCAACGAATACCGCAAATACATTGAAAAAGATGCCGCGCTGGAACGCCGTTTCCAGATCGTCTTCGTGGGAGAGCCGAATGTGGAAGACACGATCTCCATTCTTCGCGGCCTGAAGGAGCGTTACGAGGTACATCATGGCGTTCGCATCAAAGACTCTGCCATTGTGTCGGCCGCGACGCTTTCGCACCGTTACATCTCCGACCGTTTTTTGCCCGACAAAGCCATTGATTTGGTCGATGAAGCCGCTGCTTCTCTGCGCATACAGATCGACTCCATGCCCACCGAGATCGACCAGCTGGAGCGCAAAGCCACGCAACTGGAAATCGAAAAACAAGCCCTCAAAAAGGAAAGCGACCCTAATTCCCGCGAGCGCCTGCAGGCGGTAGAGCGTGAACTGGCGCAGATTCGGGAAAAGGCCAGCGCTTTAAAAATTCGCTGGAAAGAAGAAAAAGAAGCCATCACCCGGATTCGCCAGCTCAAGGAACGGATTGAGCAGCTAAAACTCGAAGAGCAGCAGGCAGAGCGTTCGGGAAATCTGGAGCGCGTGGCGGCGATTCGCTATGGAGAGCTGCGCCAGTCGGAAACCGAACTAGCCCGGTTGAGCGCGGCTGCCGAGGGCAAGGCGCAGTCGCGCATGCTGAAAGAGGAAGTTGACGAAGAGGACGTGGCGAAGATCGTTTCCAAATGGACTGGCATACCGGTTTCCAAAATGCTCGAAGGCGAAGTGAAGAAGCTGGTGAGCATGGAAGACCGCTTGCGCCAGCGGGTCGTGGGACAAGACGTCTCTTTGTCCCGCGTGGCGAACGCGATCCGGCGTTCGCGCGCCGGTCTAAGCGATCCGCGCAAGCCGATTGGCTCGTTTATTTTCCTTGGCCCTACCGGCGTCGGCAAAACCGAGCTGGCGCGGGCGCTGGCTGAGTTTCTCTTTGACGACGAGCACTCCATGGTAAGAATTGACATGTCCGAATACATGGAAAAACACGCCGTGGCCCGCCTGATCGGCGCGCCTCCAGGATATGTCGGTTACGACGAGGGCGGCCAGCTTACGGAAACGGTTCGCCGCCGGCCATACTCCGTGATCCTGTTTGACGAAATCGAAAAGGCGCATCCGGATGTATTCAATGTTCTGCTGCAAATTCTCGATGACGGACGGCTTACGGACTCCAAGGGGCGCACGGTCGATTTTAAAAATGCGGTCATTATTATGACGTCGAATATCGGGGCCAGTTATCTGCAGGCCGAGGGACTCAGTTCGCCCGAAGCTTTCGACGAAGCCACGCAGCACGTTATGGAGGCGCTGCGGCAGCACTTCCGTCCGGAGTTTCTCAATCGGGTGGACGACATCATTGTCTTTAGTCCGCTGAACGAAGAGCAGCTTGTGCATATCATTGAGCTGCGTCTGGACGATCTGCGCAAACTTCTGGCGGACCGCAAAATCACCATCGAGTTGACTCCGGCAGCCAAAGAGTTGCTGTTCCTCGAAGGTTATGACCGGGCTTATGGAGCGCGTCCGCTGAAGCGCGCAATCCAGCGCCTGATTCAGGATCCGCTGGCGCTGCAGATTCTGGAGGGCAACATTTTGCATGGGGACCATGTAGTTGTCGATGCTGACATCCCCGCGAGGAAGATGAAGTTCACCGTCAGCAGGCACCCGGCAGCGCAGCCGACACAGCAGGAGCAAACGATCAGGAAGTGAAGCGGCGTGCAGTCAACCCAGAAGTGTGACGCAACGTCATACCAAGAGAAAGGGGGGGGACTGCATGGCCAGCAAATCAGGTTCAAAAAAGAAGTCTTCCGGCCGCAAATACGGCAAAAAAGGCGGGCGCGGAGGTGCGGACGGAGATGCACCACATGCGCTCCGGCAGGCATCCGGTGAAGAACAGGAAGCAGGCGATAGCAATAGGCTTATCAAAAGCGCGTAAAAAAGGCGCAAAGGCGCCGAACAAAAAAGCTGCGTGACGGCTACTTTATTTTTTCGACTTTGCTTCCGACTTTTCAGCTTTTTTCGTGCTGGTCTTCTCTTCTTTTTTGGAATCCGAAGATTTGGAATCGGATGACTCAGATTTCTCTGCCGAACTGGAGCTTGAGCCTTCGCCGTCGGATGAAGACGCAGCCGGGATGGATCCTGTGCTTCCGCCCTTGCGTGCGTAGTCTGTCACATACCAGCCGCTTCCCTTGAACTGTACCGCCGGAGCCGAGATCAGCTGCTCAACCGGACCGTCGCATTCCGGACACTTCTTCACCGGAGAATCCGAGAACTTCTGGATCTTCTCAAACCTGTGTTTGCACTTTTTGCACTGATATTCGTAAAGAGGCACTGCGCGCCTTTCCAGGTAAACTTTTGTTTTGATTGTAGGATGCGCACGGAAAATACGTCAATGAGGAGGGCCAGCGCCCTTCGCACTGGCCCCAGATTTTACATGACGATTCTGCTCAGGCGGCTTTGGCTTCAAGGTTGATACTTGTGGCCAGCTGCGTCAGTTTGGCATCGGTTTCTTTTTCCTCGTCCAGCGTTTGGCGAAGCAGCTGGACCCACTCATTGTGTCCCAGCAGCTGTGCATAGTTGGCAACAGTGCCGTATCCTGCGATCTCGTAGTGCTCCACCCGCTGAGCCCCGGCGATCAAACCTGCATCCATGACTTCGGGTTCGGTGTCACTGTCGATCAGTTCCTTAGCGTCTTTGATAATGCCTTCCATACCTTTGCATTTTTTGCCATCGCGGTCCACTTCCGGGATAGCGTCGAAAATCTGATTCAGCCGCTGTACCTGATTGCGGGTCTGCGCCAGGTGCTGTTCGAACCCTTTCTTCAGCTCCGGAGAGGTAGCGGTTTCCACCATTTGGGGGAGCGCCTTCAAGATCATTTTCTCGGCAGAAAACAGATCCTGCAGTTCTTCCACAAAAAGCTCTTGTAAAGATTCCAGTTTCATAGCTTTTCTCCTGTGCCGGTTCTAACCGGCAAATTTTTGGGGATGCGGGGTGAGATGCGTTCGAACGCTGCGCCGATGCTATGCTGGGAAACTGTGGTGTCTGAAGATTTACAAATGACTGAAACAAAAGGCCCGGGCGTGCTCTACGTGGTAGCTACTCCCATCGGCAACCTGGAAGACTGCACGTATCGTGCTGTTCGCACTATGCGCGAATGCGATCTGATCGCCTGTGAAGATACCCGGCAAACACAGAAGCTGCTCGACCACTACGGCATTAAAAAGCCGGCCATCAGCTATCACGAGCACAATGAAGCGCAGCGCGCGGAAGAGTTGGTGGCGAAACTGGAGCAGGGACTCACAATTGCCCAGGTTTCCGACGCCGGTATGCCGGGCATATCCGACCCTGGCTATCGGGTAGTAAGGCTGGCGGTGGAGCATGGAATTCGCGTAGTGCCAATTCCTGGGCCATCTGCTTTGATTACCGCTCTCGCGGCCAGTGGACTGCCCACCGATGCTTTTGAGTTTCGCAGCTTTCTTCCCGCCAAGTCCGGCCAGCGGCGGACCATGATCGAGTCACTGCGCGGCATTCAGCACACCGTGGCGTTTTACGAAGCGCCGCACAGAATCCGTGAATCCCTGCGAGACGTGGCAGAGCTTCTGGGCGCGGCAACGCCGGTGGTGGTTGCGCGGGAGCTGACGAAGATTCATGAAGAATTTCTTCGCGGCAGCGCGGCCCAGGTTTTGGCAGTGGCCGAGCAGCGCGAGTTGAAGGGCGAGATTACGCTGCTGATCGGCAAAACCGAGGCCGCGGACAGCACCAGCCAGAAAAATCTTGAAGAGCGATTGAATTCCCTGATGCGTGAGCGGCACCTGGATGAAAAAGCGGCGCTCAAAGCACTGGCTAAAGAGCAGGGGTGCTCGAAGAGCGAGCTTTATCGCGAACTGCAGCGCATCCAGGCATCCGGCCACGGCAAGCGCAAATGACCTGATCGGAACATGTATATAATCTGTCGCCATGCAAATAAAGCGCCTGAAATCTCTCTTTGGAATATGGCTCCTGTTGGTGACTTTCAGCACAGTCCCCGCCTGTGCCGCCGGAACCAGGTGTGAGGAACTGAGCGCACTCAAACTGCCGGAGACCAGCATTACCTCGGCGCAGGTTGTGGTTGCGGGTGCGTTTACTTCTCCAGCGGGCGGAAGCCAGCCAGTATTCAAAGACCTGCCGGAGTTTTGCCGCGTGCAGGCAGAAATCAAGCCAGCAAAGGATTCCGACATCAAGATGGAAGTCTGGCTGCCGGTCAATGGATGGAACGGAAAATTTCAGGGTCTGGGCAACGGCGGGTATGCAGGAAGTATCTCCTATGCCGAACTGGCGGCCGCGGTAAAGAGTGGCTATGCCGGCGCCATGACCGATACGGGGCACTCGGGCAGCGCCGTCAGCGCAGGCTGGGCGCTGGACCACCCGGAAAAAATAATCGACTTCGGCTACCGCGCTGTTCATGAGATGACGGTCCAGGCCAAAGCCATTGTGCAGGCGTTTTACGGCAATGGACCGAAGCATTCCTATTTCGCCGGCTGTTCCAACGGAGGACGCCAGGCATTGATGGAAGCGCAGCGCTATCCCGCGGACTATGACGGCATTCTTGCAGGCGCGCCCGCATGGAACTGGACACACCTCCTGGCTGGCGGCGCATGGAATGCGCAGGCCACGCTGGCTATTCCCGGCAGTTATATTTCCGCGGATAAAGTTCCCGTGATTGCATCCGCCGTCCGCGCGGCCTGTGACGCGCAGGACGGAGTGAAAGACGGCATCATTGCCGATCCGCGCAAGTGCGGTTTCGATCCCGCGACCATCCAGTGCAAATCGGGAGACACGAATTCCTGCCTCACGGCGGAGCAGGTTGTGGCGCTCAAAAAGATTTATGCCGGCGCGCACGATGCCAAAGGCAAACAGATTTATCCCGGCTTTCTCCCTGGAGGTGAAGAGGGCCCCGGTGGCTGGACCACCTGGACGACGGGCATGTCTCCCGGAACTGCATTGCTGGTTCTCTTTGCCAATGGCTTCTACTCGAATATGGTTTTTGACGATCCGCAATGGGACTTTAAGACCTTCAACTTCGACAATGGAGTGAATCTGACGGAGCAAAAACAGGGACATAACCTGAATGCGACGGATACCAACCTTAAACCGTTCCAGTCTCGCGGCGGCAAGCTGATTATCTACCACGGATGGAGCGATGCGGCCATTCCGCCGACCGGCGCTATTGATTATTACAACAGCGTAATGGCCGCGATGGGTGCTGCTGACGCAGGTCCCTCCGTGCGCCTGTTCATGGCGCCGGGTGTGCAGCACTGCGCTGGCGGTCCGGGCCCGGACAACTTCGGCCAATTCGGCTATTATCCCGCCACTCCGCAAGGCAACATGCGCCTGGCGCTGGAACAATGGGTGGAAAAGGGTGTGGCCCCGGAAACGATCATCGCCGCAAAATACGTCAATCCATTGGATCTCTCCGCCGGAACAAAGATGACGCGGCCGTTATGTGCCTGGCCAAAGATGGCCAAATACAAAGGCAGTGGCGACGTGAATGATGCGGCAAACTGGGAGTGTGCAAAACAGTAAGTGACGATGTTCGTGGCCGGCGTGAAAATGTCTGAGTCTTATTAAGACGACCAACCCAAAAATTGGGGCTGGTCATCAAATCTCATTCTGCAATATTAAAGATTTTGTGACCCGCCCCGGATTATGAGTAAAAGAGGCTTACTCTTCGTCAAAATCCACAAACACGATACCGATAATGGAGTTCGTTGTATCGGGCACGTTGACGGTTTCTATGCTCGCCAATCCACCGTTGGATTGCTGACCTGTCAGTCCCAGGCTTTCAATGGCATTGGAAAAAACGTCGATGACATACATAAATTTTCCCGAGCTGGAAAGAACAACTTCAGTAGGTGCGACTCCAAGGGTGTTGTGGGCACTCACTCGCGCCAGAGCGCCGTTCTGGTCGATCGAATAAAGTGTGATTGTGCCGGCAGCCGGGGCAACAAACCATCCGCGGTTACCCGTGCTTTCAATGACCTCCCAGCAGGGATCGATGCTTTGCGTGTCAGTAATCGTATTGACCAGTGAAATGGAGCCGCTCGGAGAGATGGAGAAAGCTGCCGCGCCAGGCAAATTTGTAATCGCGCCAAATAATTGCTGGTCCGATACAGGACTAAATGCCAATCCCAGGGCTCCGGGCTGATTACCCACTTCTCCGGTATGGCTTAAAAGGCCATCGCCGTCTACCTTAAAGACGTCAACGGTATTCGCAGCAAACCGTGCCCCAACCAGCAATGTTCCCTGCTTGTTAAATAAAATATCGGAAGGCGCATCTCCAATATTCAGTGTGACTGTCGATGCCGGCAGAGGCTGAATTAAACCATCGTAAACTGTGAATCCGCTGTAATTCGGCGGGGTCGTGTTGTCACCCAGATTAGCTGCATAAAGAAGATGGTCGTGAAGAGCAAGACTTACGGGAGCAATGCCCCCGGAAGGAAATGGGCGGTTGATAAGTTGCAGAGTTCCATCATCATGGATGCGAAAAACCGAGATATCATTGCTTCCAGGGTTTACCGCATAAAGCAGATGACCATCTGTAATCAGAGGATGCTGTTCTGTCCCAATTACCGCCGCAGAAGGCAAGCCGAGCCCTCCTGTTTTGTAACCGGCGAGGAAAGTGAGTTTGCCCGATGCGCGGTCCTGACGGTAGGCATCGATGACGTTGGGGCCGCTGGGGTTGGCAATCGTATATACGAAAGCGCCCTTTTCGGCAGTCTGCGCCGTTATCTGTTCTGTCACAATGGCGAATCCTAATGTGAGCAATACTACAAAGGTTACTGGATAGTGTTTCACGGCTTCTCCTGGCGTAATTTTGGAAAGAATCTACTACCTGGCGGTAATTGATGGATTGAGTTGTATAAGCTCACTTCCGATGTCGAATGGCCAGCGGAATTATATACGGGTTCTTTTGCTTTTGCCTGAATTTCCGCTCATGATAAAGTCAGGCGAATGAATTCATCGCGAATCGTTTCTTTCCTGCCATCCGCAACCGAGATGGTGTGCCTGCTGGGATTGGCCGACCAGCTCGTAGGCGTAACCCATGAATGCGACTACCCGGAGAGTGTGGCAGGAACGCCGGTTGTGGTCCGCAGCGCCATACCCGTGGAGCAGCTTTCCCAGGCGGAAATCGAGCTGGCTGTCGCCGAGCGGGTGAAGAAGGGCCAAAGCATTTACGAGGTTGATGAGGCGCTTTTACGGGAACTTGCGCCCGACGTGATTCTTACGCAGGACCTCTGCGCGGTCTGCGCTCCGTCTGGCAATGAAATCACGCAGGCTTTGCATGCCCTGCCCAGTAAACCTGAGATTGTTTGGCTCACACCCCGCAATCTGAGTGACATTGCGGACAACATCCGCCAGGTGGGTGGGGTAACTGGCTGCAGCGAAAAGGCAGAAGAGTGGATTGCCACTCAATTTGGAGCCATGGATGAGGTGGCGCGAATGGCGGACGCGTGTGGAACGCGCCCTAAAGTGTTTTGCATGGAATGGCTGGATCCGGTTTATTCGAGCGGACACTGGGTGCCGGAAATGGTCCGCATTGCCGGTGGAATCGACAAACTGGGCCGGGAAGGAGAGTACTCGGTGCCAATCTCCTGGAATGAGGTGCTCGACTGGGCGCCGGAAATTCTCGTCGTGATGCCCTGCGGCAACCACCTGGACAAAGTCATGGAACTGGCTCCGCAACTGCGTTTGCGCGAAGGGTGGCACGATCTTCCGGCGGTCCGCAAGAACCAGGTTTATGCCGTGGACGCAAGCTCGTATTTCGCCCGCCCCGGCCCCAGAGTTTTACAGGGAGTCGAACTGCTGGCGCATTTAATCCATCCGGAAAAATTCGCCTGGCAGGGACCGGCTTCGGCATACAGGCGTTTTATGTAATGAAATGCTGGTCCAGGTCACGATACCGGCAGAGAGGTGACTTTGCCGCCATCGCAAAAATGACGGTACTGCTCCTGGATAAAACTGTCGGTCATTCCGGCGATGTAGTCGCACACAATTCTGTGGGCCGGATCCTGACGCATCTTTTCCCGGTGGCTTTCCGGAAGACGCTCGGGAAATTTCATAAAGCAGGAGAAAAGTTCACTGATGATTTGTTCGCCCTGTTCTTTTTCCTGCCGCAGGGCGGAGCTGTAATAGACGTTCTGATAAAGAAAATCCCGGATTTGCCGCAGTTCAGCGGCAACAGCCGGTGCAAAAGTAACCAGACGGGAAGGGAACCGGCGGACCTCGTCCGCGGAACCTAATCCACACGTGGCAATCTGCGCACGCGTGTTTTCGATCAGACTGCTGACCAGATGGTCGAGCAGGCGTTTGAGGGCCTCGTTGAATTTGAGCTTCTCGGCCGCCTGAGAATAAAGCCGCTCTGCTTCCGCGTAAAACCGGGCAAAAGGCGGCAGCGCCTCGCGAATTTGGGCCACGTTCAGCAGATTGGCTTCAACGCCATCGTCGAGATCGGCGGTGCTGTAGGCAATTTCGTCGGTGAGATCGATGAGCTGTGCCTCCAGAGGCGGCCGCTGATCCAGCATATATTCCGCCAGTTCGGGAAATTCCGCAGCACTGTAATCGCGGGAGTGCTTGATGATCCCCTCGCGCACCTCGAATGTCAGGTTCAAACCGGGAAAATCGGCATAACGCTGCTCGAACTGCTCCACAATGCGCAGCGCATGCAGATTGTGATCAAAGCGCTCGCCGTATCCCTGCATGATGGCATCCAGAACACGCTCGCCTGCATGGCCGAATGGCGGATGACCGATATCGTGCACCAGGGCGAGGGACTCGACCAGGTTTTCATTCAGGCCAAGTTCGGCCGCGATGGTGCGGGAGATTTGCGAGACTTCAATGGTATGGGTGAGCCGGTTGCGAAAGTGATCCGAGTAGCGGCGGGTGAATACCTGGGTCTTGTTTTCCAGTCTGCGAAATGCACGCGAGTGCACCACGCGGTCGCGGTCGCGCTGAAAATCATCGCGATAAGGATGGCGGAATTCGGGATATCGCCGTCCCCGGCTGTCTTCCGGACGAAAGGCGTATGGCGCCTGCATGGAGAAAAGTCTATATGAATTGACGGGCACTTCAGAAACTTGAAAAAGAATAGAATGATGAGTCGGCAGGAGACGTCGATTGAAGATGGCAGCTCGCAAAAAAATCTGTCTGGCAGTCGGGGTTCTGAGTTTATTTTTACAGGCTGTGGCGCAGCAGCCGGAGCATACCGGCACAACCTCTCCGGCAGCCGCACTCGATGTTCGCGAGATCGTTCGCAGGTCGGTGGAAACGGACCATCACAACTGGGAAAAGGCCCGCAATTACACCTGCCAGCATCGCGTGGTGGAAAAAGAGCTGGAGAAATCCGGAAAGCCCAAATCTACAAAGACGCAGACCTTCGACATAACTTTTTACTACGACGAGGAGTACTCCCGTCTGGTCCAGAAGGACGACAAGCCGCTGACGCCCGAGGAACAGAAGAAGGCCGACAATCAGCTCAATAAATTTCTGGAGAAGCACAGGAACGAGAGCGAAGACAGCCGAAAGAAGCGCCTGGCCAAACAGGAAAAAGAACGCCAGGAAACACGGGCTTTTCTGCGTGACGTTGTGAATGCGTACGATTTCAAACTGGTGGGCGAAGAGCAGGTCGATGGCATTGACGCGTGGGTGATCGATGCCATTCCTCGCAAGGGCTTCCATCCCACACAGCCGCATGCCGATATTCTCTCCAAAATAAAGGGACGGCTGTGGATTGAAAAGAAAGAGTACAACTGGGTGAAAGCCGAAGCGGAAGTTGTCGACACCATCTCATTTGGATTGTTTCTGGCGCGGGTGCATCCCGGTACAAAACTGAGCTTTGAGCAAATGTATGTGAATGACGAAGTTTGGCTGGTGCGTAAATTCTCCATGAACGCCAGCGCACGGCTCGCACTGTTCAAAAATGCGGCCTTTGAGCAGGAAGATACTTTTTCCAATTACAGGAAATTTTCGACCGCGGTACGTATTCTGCCCGGAGCACAGGAAGTTTCGCCGGAATCCACTGCGCCGGTCGTGCCGAAGAAGTAGCCTCTGCGCTGGACCGGACCAACCAGCCAGGAAAGTTGCGGTTATGATCCCACGTATAACTGCAGCGACCCCCAATAGAACGGGCGTTGATAGACGCTATTGGAACGGAGCATGGCCAGCTTGGCCGAACGAAGAGCGGTAGCAGCGGTGCTTCCCTTTTGCAGTTCAGCGTAGAAGTGGTCCATGAAGTCGGGCGTGGCCGCATCGTCCACTTCCCACAGCCCAGCCACTACCTGATGCGCTCCCGCGTGCAGAAATGCCCAGCCCAGGCCCACCAGTCCGGCGCTATGGTACCAGCGGGCGCCCACGCCATAACAGGCGGAGATGGTGACCAGATCGGCATGGAGTGGGATTTTCACAATGTCTCGTGCGTACAGCTTGTAGGAATTGTTGGCGTCAGGCGAGAGAATGATGGCCGATTCCATCGGTACCTTATCACTGGCTGTCCCGTGGGTAACAAAATGAATATACCTGTAGCCGCCTGGATTATTTTGCAGGTACGTGGCAGGAGTTGCGCTCTTGTCGGTGAAGCTGGCATTGTTGAGCTTTGGCTGGGTGGACGAAAAGTATTTTTCAATGCGCTGCACTTCGTCGTGAGCATGTTGTAAAACCGGAAATTCGCTGCTGGCCAATACCGGAGCGCCGACCAGCAGCATGCCGCGCGGAGGTCTATCCTGCCGGCGTTCCGGCTTTAGCACAGACGCAACAGAATTCGCGACCTGTACTTCAACATCTTCAATCCAGTAGTGTGCCGAAGGGCCAGGCACTACCAGAGTCTCAAAATTTAACTGCGTCAGAATTCTGCTGGGCGCAATGACGACCCGGGATCCTTTGGGTATCCATTTTTCCGCAGGCTGAATCAACGTGGCATATAACTTCTGGCCAGCCTGTGAATTTTGCGTGTCGCCGTGTTCCTGAATTTCCTTGTTATAAGCTTCCATTTTCCGGTTGAGTTCACCATGTGGAGGCAGATGAAAGACCTGAAAGTCAGAAGGCGTGATCACCCAGAGAATGGTTTCGTCATTGGTAACCGCATAGCTCAGGATGACTTGCTGGCTTTGCCGGAGCCTCGCCTTTACAGCCGCTATGCTTAAACTATTTGTGCTTTCATTCGAACCATCAGCCAGAGCGCGTGCATGCTCGGCCAGCTGGAACGCCCGGTCTGGTTTTTGCTGTGCGACAAGAAAACGTATATATCCGTCAAAAAACGTGTGCTCGTCCAGAACAGACAGCCGGTATGCCGGGTGTTCGGCAACAGCATTTTCGACGCTCCTTATTCCTTCACGAAATGCCTGGTCTGCCTGGGTAATTTTTCCTTCTGCCCAAAGGGTTTGACCAAGGCTTACCTGGGCGATGGCGCGACGGGTGGCATCGATGCTAGGGATTGCAAGGATTGATTTATAAAGGGTTTCGGCATCTGCATATTTTTTTTGTGCGAAGGCTATTCTTGCGTGGTCGAGCATGGCAAATAGAGCACTGGAAGCATCGTGTTTCAAAGAATCTTCCTGTTTCCAGTACTCCTCTGCACGAGTCAGGTTGCCAGTCGTGAGTTCTATCTGCACCAGATTGTTCATGCACTTGCTGCTTATGTCTCGGTCATGCAACATTTCGGCGATTCTAAGTGATTGATTTAAAGCGGCTTCGCCTTCCTGGAATTCGTATAGAACGACATGAGAGCGACCTTCATCCAGCAGCCACTTTTCCTGATCATTTAAAAAGTTGATTTTTGCTGCAAGGCTGGCTGCCTGTCGCGATGAGTCAATGGCTCTTCGAAAATCGCCAAGCTGCGAATAGCTGTAGCCCAGGTTCCCCAATGCTAATTCCTTGATCAGGGGGTAATCTGTAAGTGGAAGAATGGACTGATTGATGATGTCGACAGCTTCATCATAACGTTGCATTTTGAGAAAAATATAGCTGGTTACGATAAGGGCACTTGCTTCGGTAAACGGGTCTACACCATGCGCTAGTTCTGCTGCTTGATTGGAGTAATGCAATATAAGGTGGGCATCATCGGAAGAAGAGGCACATTTTGCACGCACGATGGCAATTCCTGCAGCCAAGGCTCGATCTTCTGTCCGAATGCGATGCTCCACGTCATTTAGCAAGGACTCTGCTTCGCCGGTCTTGCCCAACAGGCAGAGTGCCTGCGCCTGAATGGTTTGTCTGCGAATGTGTATTTCAGCAGGAACCGTTACGGGGGGGGCAGATGCAAGCAAGGCCGCAGCCTGCTCTGTTTGACCTTTACGGAGCAGCGTCTGCGCTTTTAGGATTCGGATTTTCCAGTGCCAGACAGGGTCGCTTTCCGATTTGCGGTACAGAGAATCGATCACCCGCAGGGCGTCGTCGGTATATCCCTGCCGGTACTTTAATTGTGCCTCGTCAAACCGGGAATTGAAATCAGGTGCATGATTGCATCCAGTAAGCCAAGTCACTGAAATGCCGATACAGCAGATCAGGAACCAGGTGGTGCGCTGCCACCGCCACTCCCCGATGTGCCGCCGCCACTGCCGCCACCACCGGCTGCGGAACACATCTCCACCCGAAACATGGTCAGACTGCGGTGTTCTTTGCTGACTATCATCTCGGCCAGGCGAATGACTCCAAATTTGGGCACTACGATGATCGAACCGAAGTTCTTCAGCTCGGTCTCCTTCACGTGATCGACCAGGTCCAGATGACCCGCGGCCGAACACCAGTAGGCGCTGGAATGGTCCTTCGTGTTTTTTCTTTCTTTCCATTGTTTGGCCCGTTTACCCAGTCCGGCCAGAGCGTGATACTGCTCTTCGAGCTTTTCCAGTTCATCCAGACGCTTGTCGTTCTGGTCGCCCCAGGGCAACAGTTTTTCTGTTGTGCCTTTATGGCAGGCGGTCTGGAACTTCGAGTATGTATCGTGCTCGTGGAAAACGTGGGTGGCCAATTTTACATCGACATGGTGTCCGGCGATGCGAAGATTATTGAAGTGGCTGCCGGTAATGTCGTAGCTGTGTTCGCCACCGTGGTCGCCCACTTCCGGCGAATAGACCACCGTTCGGGCCACCACCCGGTCCGCAGTCACCACATCCGCGATATTCAGGCCTTCCACCACCGCGGTGGCATAAGTCGTGTGTTTATTGTGCTCATGGTCATAGCTGCCGCCGACTTCGGTGTAAGCCGCGTCGAAAGCAATGAAAGGAGGAAGGGAAAACTTATCGGCCCGATTGCTGCCCCGTCCGCCGCTGCAGGAAAGGACGCTGGGCGCCTGGGTATGAACGCTTTGCCTGACCGGACGCTCAATTTCCGCCGCCAGACCGAAGGCGGAAGCGTGATAGATATACTGCGAGGAGTAACGAGGGCTGGGTTTGCTCATTTCGGCTCCAGTATTTCGTTTTTAAGAAGTTATAAGGAAGTATACAGTTCTAGTTTTGAAACTCCAGCGTAAAAGGATAGCGCGCTATTTCGCTTTTTGGCCCCTGCTCTCCGGTTGTTCCGCGGACGACCAGCAGATAATTGCCAGGCTGAAGCGTGCCCGCGTACAGCGAAATCCCAATTTGATCATGCGCCTGCTGCGCGGAGATGGGAATGTTTGCCGCGACACGCCCGGCTTCGGAGACGATCTGGCCTTCCCAGGCGCTGTAATTGCCTCCTGGAGGAAGCTCTATCCGCAGCTCGAAACGGCCATCACGAGGGACCGCGATAGTTTTGCTTTCTCCGGAGCGCGATTGCGTGAGAAAAGTCGCCGCTACCACCTGGGGCTGCCGCAGCCGGGCCATGGTCACGGTATTCTGGTAGATGGTAAAACTGCCCAGCAGCAGTAAGGCACAGGCGAATGCCGGCGCGGGCTGTAACAGTCCGCGCCAGTTCAGCCATGCCGGCGCGGAGCTGTGTTCAGGAACCCTGGCCATGGGCGCGGAACCGAAAAAATCCTGAACCGCGTTCACAAAACCAGCGCCGGCCTTTAACTCTTCGGCGCATACCGCACAGCTAAAGAAGTGTGCTTCCCAGGCATCACGCTCGGCTTCATTCATTTCACCCAGCAGATAACGCTCGGCGGCCTGTGTGCGAACTGCTTCTTCATGATTCATCGTGCTCATTCAAGTCTTCCTGGCGCCATTAGTTTTTTCCCGCCGTGTGAGAGTCGCGGGGGAGTGGCTTTTCCTTGTAATGCTCGCGAAAACTATTTTTTGCCCGGTGCAGCAGGACCCGCAGATAGTCGCGGGTCACGCCGAACAGGCGGCAAACCTCGTCCTTGTCCCGCTGCTCGAAGAAAAGGGCGCGTATGCAGTCGCGGTCGCGCCGGGACAGGGTGGCAAGAACCTCTCCCACCAGTTTCCGGTTTTCTTCCTGCAGCATGACCTGTTCCAAATCGGGGCGGTCATCCAGCACATCTATCGTTTCCAAATCGACATGCTGATCGCGGACCGAAGAGCGCCAGTGCTCCCGCAAAATGTTGTCGCATGTGGAATTGACAAAGGGGCCCAGGCGATTCGGATCATGAATGACATTCTTCACGCGGACGGCCACCAGAACGCGCAGGAAGGTTTCCTGGCTGATATCGTCAATCAGATGCGGCGGAAGCATGCGGGTCCGGAGCTTTACGCGGAGGAGATGGCTGAAATAGGAGACAAAATGGGCCTCCGTCGCGGGGTCATTGCCCCTCAGGCGTTGCAGATAAGCCTCATCAAATGAATACAGTTCCACTGCGGTCCCAGCCGATAAGTATACTGCACGCAAAAGGGGCATCGGTTCGGGTACTCTGCAGGGGGTATTTTCCTGAAAGCCCCGTAAGGGCGGCGCAGAGACCAGGCTAAGCCTGGCAGGGGGCAATTTTTGAATTTGAAGACGCGTTGTCCGTCCGCGAAAAGCCTTTCGCTTTTTTTCAGGATTCATAAAGCCTCCGGGGCAGCGGAAGATCGGATCCGAAATACAGTCCCGGCTGGGCTTCAGCCATTACCAGCGAGGCAACGGCCGTGATGGTGGTGACAATTCGTTTCTGGTCCCCGGCGGGTCCACTGCTTCCGTGGGCTTCGGAAAAAACCGCATTCGAGCGGGCCGAGGCGGGCCAGGAGCCATCCGCCTGCTGCATGCGCCGCAGGCTCACCGCGACCCACCATGCCCGCTGGAGACGCAGTGCGAGCAGGGAGCGCAGCAGCAATGCGCAGTCAAAGGCTTCTTCCGTGGAATAGCAGACCAGAACTTCGCGAAGCCGGTCCGAAAGGGTACGTGGCGCCGTATTCCGGCCCAAATCAAGAATGGCCGAGCATACAGCAAGTGGAGACGTCAGGCTGCCGCAGGAATCCGGCCTTTTATTTTCAAGCAGCCAGGATTTTAGGTACTCAGTGGTGGAAGGAGCCAGGTTTTGCAGAGCATTTGCGGCAAGCGCCGTGACCTCGGCCGTACGCAGGTTCCAGCATACGCCAGCCCGGAAGGAATCCGGCGTGAAGGCGGTTCCTCCGTCTTCGCATACGCAGCGCTCTAAAAAAGCCAGAGCCTCTTCCGGAACAGGGCAGCCATGCCGCCGCAGGGCCATGATAACCCATGCGGTGGTTTCGGCATCGGCTTCCGCGCCGGAGTCATATCCCCATCCGCTGCCCGGGACCTGCGAGGAAGTCAGCCAGTCCAAAGCCATTCTGACCTGCAGCCGCATGGCGTCACTCAGAAAGTAAGCAGGCATTTCGCCCAGGCGGGCCAGTACGTAAGCCGTGACCCATACGTCTGATTTGCCGTGTTCCTGATGAAAATCAGACCAGCAGCCGCCACGCTGCGCGGAAAACACAAAGTCCAGCCCTGCGCTGATTGCCTGACCATTCGTGCGGCGCGAGATTCCCGCGCGCAATGCAGATGCAGGCAGTACCCCTGCTTCTGTATAGTCGCCGCCGAATTTCAGACCTTCACTTGCCATCATTCCGGAATCTCCGCGACAAGACCGAAAAGAGCAGTTTTCGGCCTCTCATGCAGGTAGTGAGAGTTTTCGGCTTTTCGTTTCACGGAAAAGCATATTTTTCGCGAAAAAATCGCTGTTAAATCCATTTTGGGATCGATTTGGGCGAAATCGCGGCAATGGTGAAACCAGACGAGAGTACAGTCTGGGTAATTTTTACCCAAGTGCAGTTCAATTGGCTTTCAGCCGAGCCGGGTCAGCGCCAGATGCAGGCTGGCACGTCTGTTCTCTGAATTTGTTGCGGCAACTCGGGACAGCGGCAGACCGGGCCAGTTTAGGAGTAATGCGGGTAACGCCTGGTTTGTCTTTTGGCCCTGGCTGGCGTATCATTAATTTGGTTATAACTGGTTTCGGCTCAAGCTGTCTGTGTGCTTTGCTTGAGTGGGGGAAGTCCCCAAATTGGCGAACGTACCAGTGGGCGAATGGCCCACTTTATTTTTGAGCGTAACTTTTTGCTCGGTGCGGACTGCCGGAAACGAAAGCGGTGCGAGGTTTGCTCAAGAGCGGCAACCTCGGCCGAATGAGTCCTGACGCGGGTTTCCGGGCCTGCGGGGAAAAATCCTGAGCGCGGGGCAAAGGGTTCTGACACAATTATTACGAGGTTGTTATGGCGGCTGACCTCGACAAAATTCGCGAAATTGCCGGCCGCGTGGCCGCAACTCATGGACTCGAACTGGTGGAGGCTGAACTGAGGGGCGGAGGCAAAGCCCGGGCCCTGAGAATCACCATCGACAAACCAGAAGGCGTGACCCACGAGGATTGCGCCAATGTGAGCCGCGAGGTTTCCGTCATCCTGGACGTGGAGGATGCCATACCGGGCGGTGCTTATACGCTGGAGGTTTCCTCCCCAGGGCTGGACCGTAAATTGTTTCGGCCCGAGGATTACATCCGGTTTTGCGGCAGCAGAATCAAGCTGATGACGCGCCAGCCTGTTGAGGGCAACAGGAACTTTGAGGGCCGTTTGCAGAGTTTCGCGGACGGCAGGCTCATCCTGGAAGTGACGCCTGGCAAAAAACCAAAGCCAGGACACGCACAACCGGGGCGGCAGGTGGAAATCGATCTGGCCAATGTGGAAAAGGCCAATCTTTCGCCTGAGTTTTAGGCAGGGCATTCATAAGGGATTTTTGTATGGCAAGCGAAATTTACAACGTGATCGACGCACTCAGCCGCGAAAAGGGAATTGACCCGCAAATTGTGGTCAGCGCGGTGGAAGACGCCATTGTCGCGGCCACGCGGAAAAAAGACAAGAGCCAGGAAAATCTGCAGGGCCAGTTTGACAAGGAAAACGGCTCCATCCGGGTGTATGCGGTGAAGTCCATTGTGGCGTCGGAAGACGACATTGAAGATCCGCAGCTGGAAATTTCGCTCGAAGACGCCAAAAAGATCGATGAGAACGCCGAAGTCGGCGGCGAAGTCCGCTTCCTTAAGTCCACGGAAGGGCTGGGGCGTATCTCGGCGCAGATCGCCAAGCAGATCATTTTTCAAAAGGTGCGCGAGGCCGAGCGCGACACTATCTACAACGAATACATCAGCCGCGTGGGCGAGATCTTCAATGCCACGGTAAAGCGCATCGAGGGTCCGGATGTGATTCTCGATATCGGCAAGGCCGAAGCGCGCATGGGCAAAAAAGAGCAGTCGCGCCTCGAGTCGTTTGCCATCGGCGAGCGTGTGCGCGTGGTGCTGGTGCGCGTGGACAAGAATTCCAAAGGGCCGGCCGTGGTGGTCTCCCGCGCCGCGCCGGAGCTGGTGCAAAACCTGTTTCAAACGGAAGTTCCGGAAATTTACGACGGCACAGTGCAGATTCGGGCCATTGCCCGGGAAGCCGGTGAGCGCACCAAGATCGCCGTGATGTCCAGGGACAAGGACGTGGATGCCGTGGGCGCCTGCGTGGGCATGAAGGGTATGCGGGTGCAGTCGATCATTCGCGAACTGCGCGGCGAGAAGATCGACATCATCGAGTATCACGAAGACTCGGCGGCCTTCGCGGAAAAAGCGCTGCAGCCGGCCAAGGTGAGCCGCGTGACCGTCGTGGATCCCTCGGAAAAGCACCTCGAAGTGGTGGTGGATGACAGTCAGCTCTCTCTGGCCATCGGCAAGAAGGGGCAGAATGTACGCCTTGCCGCCAAGCTGCTGGGCTGGAAGATCGACATCAAGAGCGAAGAGGAGAAACGCCAGGAAGTGGAGCAGCAGATGGCTTCGCTGGTCGGCCAGGCGTCCACACCGCTCGACAAGGTCACCGATCTGGGCGAGACGCTCATTGAGAAGCTGCACGAGGCCGGTATTACCACGGTGGAAGCCCTGGCGGATATGACTCCGGAGCAGCTCGAGGAGGTGCCGGGTGTCGGCCCGAAAACCGTGGAAAAAATCAGTGTTGCAGTGAATAATTATTTTGCCAGCCTGGAGCCGGGCACGGCTCCTGCACCTGCTGAAAGTGCGCTGGTTTCGGCCGATAATACTGGCGAGACGGATGTAAAAGAAGCAGCACCCGCGGCAACGGAGGCGGAAGCGGTGAGCGAGGGTGAGTCCGGCGAAGCCGAAGGGCCGGGCAGCGAAGAAAACCCGAGCAAGGAATCGTAAGTGCTGCCATGAAAAGTTTACGAGGGATCAAAAACTTGCATAGCTGTGAGGGCTTTATGATCGCCTAGAAATTGTGTGGAGGAAACGCAGAGCGGATGAAAATTCGAATCAATGATCTGGCCAGAGAGCTTGAAGTAAAGAGCAGAGCAATTCTGGATGTGTTGGAGATCGTAGGGGTCACCGAGAAGAAGACCCACTCCAGTTCTCTGGAAGCCGATGAGGCGGAAAAAGTGAGAAAACATTTCGCTTCAAAGTCAGGCTCTGCGTCGCGGGAGAGAACTCCTGCTGGCGAGGTGCGGCCGAAGCTGGACCTTTCCAAAATCTCCAAGCCTGGCGATGTACTTAAGCTGCTGCGGGAAAAAGAGCAGCAGCAACAGCATCCGCCTGCTCCTCCCAGGCCCGCTCCCCCCGCGCCCGTGGCTGCAGCGCCGACGGCGCCTGCTCCTCCAGCAGTAACGGAGAAGCCGAGGATTGTGACTCCGCTCGCGCCGGTGGTGGAGAAGAAAGTTGTGGTAACGCCACCGCCGCCAAAACCAGCCGCGCCGATTCAGCCTCCGGCTCCGGTTCACGCTCCCGCGCCTGCCGCGCCGGTAGTTCAGGAAAAACCCGCGCCCCCGGCTCCGCCTGCGGTCGTGGTTACGCCGCCACCGCACCCGGTTCCTCCCGTGGTGGTAGCGGCGCCACAGCCACCAGCACCCGCAGCTCCGGCCGCGAGTACGCAGGCCGCGCCGCCGCCTTCCGCGCCCGCACCGGCCAAGCCCGGTCCGCAGCAGCCCATTGTGCCGCAGCGGCGCATGATTACGCCCCAAACGGGGCCACGCCCGGTGTACCAGGCGCCCGCGCCGCCGCCGCCGGTAGTTCGTCCGCCGTCCCAGCCCCCACCCGGCAATCGCCCGCAGGGTGGAGTAGTTCGCGGGCAGCCAATTTTTCAGCGCCCTCGCCCAGGTGGGCCAGGAGGAGCGCCAGGGTCGCGTCCGCCATATTCTTCACGGCCCGGTGAACCGCGCCGGGGGCCGCACCCAACCAGTTCTACTCGTGGCGGTTTTCCGCCGCGTCCCGGCATGGGGGGAGCGCCAGCTTTGCCGCCTCCAGGTACGCCTGCGAAACCAGCAGGACGCCCTGGACCGCCGGGCCGACGCCCTGGACAGCGCTATCAGCAAGGACCCAAAGAAGGCCCGATGAAGGGGTTTGTTCCGCCGCCGCGGCTTTCTCTGAGTAATGAGCCGCTGCCGATCACGCGCACTCTCACGATTCCTGAAGGAATCAGCGTGAAAGATCTGGCGGAGAAACTGGAAGTCCGGGCCAAAGACCTGATCGCACGCCTTCTGATGAAGGGGGTGATGGCCACGGTGAACCAGACTCTCGACTTCGATCTGGCCAGCGATTTGGCCCGCCATTTCGGCGCCGCGGTTGAATCCATCAGCTTTGAAGAGCAGGCAGCGCAGGAGATGGCGCAGATGACGGGTTCGGCGCAGGAAGCCGCTGCCGCCGCAGTATCACGTCCTCCGGTGGTTACCATTATGGGCCATGTGGACCACGGTAAAACGTCATTGCTGGACGCCATTCGCGAAACCAACGTGGCCGGGGGCGAAGCCGGCGGAATTACGCAGCACATCGGCGCTTACAAAGTAAAAATCACCAAACAGGATTCGCCGGCGTTTGGCCGCCAGATCGTCTTTCTCGATACGCCTGGCCACGAGGCCTTCACCCGCATGCGTGCTCGCGGCGCAAAGGTGACCGACATTGTGGTGCTGGTGGTGGGCGCCGACGACGGTGTGATGCCGCAGACGCTCGAAGCTATTGACCACGCCAACGCCGCCAAGGTTCCGCTGATTGTGGCGGTGAACAAGATCGACAAGCCGGACGCCATGCCCGACCGGGTGAAAAAGCAACTGGCCGATCGCGGCCTGATGCCGGAAGACTGGGGCGGAAGCACCGTATTTGTGGACGTCTCGGCCAAGCAGCGCACCAATCTCAATCTGCTCATGGAAATGATCTGCCTGGTGGCCGATCTGCAGGAACTCAAAGCCAATCCGGAGCGCCCGGGAACGGGTACGGTGGTGGAAGCCAAGATTGATCGCGGACGCGGCTCGGTGGCCACGGTGCTGGTGCAAAATGGAACGCTGCGCATCGGCGACAACTTTATCGTCGGCAACATCTTCGGAAAAGTCCGGGCGATGTTTGACGATCGCGGCAAGGCGGTGGAAGAAGCTCCGCCCTCCACGCCAGTAGAAGTTTTGGGTCTGGAGGGATTGCCCCAGGCCGGCGACCAGCTTCTGGTGGCGGACCGGGAAAAAGCCCGCCAGATTGCGGAGTATCGCGAACAGAAGGCCCGCGAGGCTACACTGGCCAAGAGCCACAAGCTGTCGCTCGAAGGGCTCTCGGAGCAGATCAAGAATGCCGGCGTGAAAGAGCTGCCGATCATTCTGAAGGCAGACGTGCAGGGTTCGGCGGAAGTGCTGGCCGATACGCTGAACAAGCTTTCCACGGAAAAGGTAAAAATCAAGATTCTGCATACCGGAGTCGGCGCCATTACAGAGAACGATGTTCTGCTGTCATCCGCCTCCAATGCCGTGATCATTGGCTTCAACGTTCGTCCGGAGCGCAAAGCCCAGGAACTCGCGGAGATGGAGAAAATCGATATCCGGCTGCACTCGATCATTTACGAACTGCAGGACGAGATTCGGAAAGCCATGGCTGGCCTGCTCGAGCCCATCATCAAGGAAACGTATCAGGGCCGCGCCGAAGTGCGCGACACCTTCAAGGTGCCGAAGGTGGGCATGATTGCCGGTTGCTACGTGCTCGACGGCATCATCAAGCGCGATTCCGAGATCCGGCTGGTCCGCGATGGCGTGCAGGTGTTCAAAGGAAAAATCGGTTCGCTCAAACGCTTTAAAGATGATGCCAGCGAAGTCCGCAACGGTATGGAGTGCGGCATCGGCCTTAACAACTTTAATGACGTCAAGAAGGGCGACGTGATTGAATCGTTTGTGACCGAACGCATCGCCGCCGAACTGGGAGTCGCATAAAAACAAGCTGGGTAATGGCCGATCGCCTGAAACGATGGACCATTACCCGGCTGCTTAATTCAACCGCCCGTGCCCATTGCTTATCTCACGCTTGAGCTGCGCATTGAAGCCGCGCACTCGCTCAAGGACAAGCGGCAGGTCCTGCGCAGCGTAAAAGACCGGCTGCGCCATTCCTTTAATATTTCGGTTGCCGAAATCGATGTGACCGACCTGTGGCAGCGGGCCACGGTGGGCGTGGTGGCAATTTCCGATTCCCGCGACTACCTGGAAGGACTTATGCGCAATGTGGAGCGCGAAGCCGTCCGGCTGGCCAACAACGCCGGAGCAGAAGTAGTGGATACGTTTCTGGACTATCTGGAAAGTTAGCGGTCACCCGCCAGGGGAATTCCTTAACCCGATATCCCCGCCATTCTGGTATTCTAAGTGGTTTTATTCAGCCGTCTTTTTATCAACTGGCGGTCATTCAGTATTAAAAAGTATGCCGGAGCAACGAGGAAGGCAGCACCGTCGCGAACGCGTAGGTGAGGCCCTGAAAGAAGAGATTGGCGCCATTCTGGAAGGCGAGCTGGGCGACCCGCGCATTGCGTTGTGCAATGTGACGGAGATCCAGCTGGCGCCCGATGGCAAAAGCGCGCGGGTGTATATCCACGTGGAAGGCAATGATGAGGAGGCGGAGCAGACGCTGGAGGGCATCAATGCCGCCAAGGGCTATATCCGCCATCAGGTCAAGGAGAGCCTGGGGGTGCGGCATGTGCCGGAACTCGTCTTTATCCTCGACCGGTCGGAAGAATACGGGGCCAGGATCGACCAGCTGCTGAATCGAATCAGGAAGCGTAAGAAGTAAATCAGGACGAAACCACGATGGACCAGCTTACAGAAGTGCTGCATCACATCCAGCGGTACAGCCGATTCGTGCTTACCTCGCACGCCCGTCCCGATGGGGACGCGGTCGGCTCGGTGCTGGCGCTCTCGGAGATTTTGCGGCAGATGGGCAAAACCACCGAGGTGGTGCTCAGCGACAGCGTGCCGCTGATCTACCGCCCTCTGCCTTTCGCGGACACCGTGGTCCAGGCTTCCAGCGTGAACGGCAAATTCGAAGCGGCCATCCTGCTCGAATGCGACAGTCTGCAGCGCGCCCGAGTGCAGGGCCTCGAAAGATATTTCCTGATCAATATTGACCACCACAGCACGTCCAGAAGTTTTGCCAGCGTCAACTGGATCGATCCCAGTGCGTCGGCCACCGCTGAGATGGTGTTTCGCCTGGCTGCGGCAGCGCAGGTAAAGATCACACCGGAAATCGCAACTTGTCTCTATACCGCCGTGCTTACCGATACCGGCTCGTTCTGCTATGCGCCCACCAGCGCCCGCACGTTTGATCTGGCTCGGCAACTGGTGGAGTGCGGCGCCGATCCGGCCCGCATCGCGCAGAGTATTTACTTCGCCAATCCGGAATCGAAGATGCATTTGCTGGGGGCCGCGCTTTCGGGATTAAAGCGCGAAGGGGCCCTTAGCTGGATGACCGTCTCACGTCATGACATGGAGCGCCTCGGCGCGCGAGAAGAGGATTGCGAAGGGCTGGTCAACTACGCGCTTAGTATTTACGGCGTGGAAGTCGCGGCATTTTTTCGCGAGATAGCCGATAACCGCGTGCGCGTGAGCGTCCGAAGCAAAGGAGCGGTCAATGTGGCCAGCGTGGCGGAAAAATTCGGTGGCGGCGGCCACGAGTGCGCCAGCGGGTTCTCCGTGGAAGGGCCGATGCCAGCGGCAACGGAGCGCGTGCTGGCACTGATTCGGGAATACCTGCCCCGGCCAAACTGAAAAAATATTATGTCTGTCTCACCCTGGACGCAGTTGTTCTCATTTACCGGCGCTTTGCTGATTCTGGCCGGCTACGCGGGCTCACAATTCGGCTGGCTGAATGCACGCAGCTACACCTATAACATCGTTAACGCCATTGGATCGGCCATTCTGGGTGTGATCGCCCTGCGGCCATTTCAGCTCGGTTTTGTGGTTCTGGAATTCACCTGGGCTGGCATCAGCCTTTATGGGCTGGTGAGCGCACGCAGTCAGAGACAGGAAGCATGAACGCGCGCGCGCGGCTGGTGGCGTGGCAGCTTGCGATTGTCCTCATAGCGTGCGCATTTCTTTTCTTTTTCGGGCTGGGAGCCTTCGGCCTGGTGGGCGCAGATGAGCCCAGATACGCGCAGATCGCGCGCGAGATGGCCGTGCGGCACGATTGGGTGGTTCCCACGCTGAATGGCGCA
>Ga0070730_10000527_pt1 | contig 43771 bp, 36 predicted proteins | sample Coa_R1_3_FD_66447 | JGI IMG/M metagenome (GOLD analysis project Ga0070730, IMG submission 66447) | Surface soil microbial communities from Centralia Pennsylvania, which are recovering from an underground coalmine fire - Coalmine... | ecosystem: Environmental > Terrestrial > Soil > Unclassified ...
GCGGAGGTCAGTCTGGCGCCGGCCCAGCCGGGCCTGGAGGTGCGTGTCAGCTTCCCCGAAGCGGCGTAAGACAGGACGTGTCGGGCGAGCACGACATTGGGGTTGGCAATCTGGCGGCCATGCGACGGTCACGCTGGGCGGCCTAAGTGACGCGGAAAGGAGACACGCCATGACCGCTTCTCGTTTCGCCGCGCTCTGCTTTGGGCTCTGCGTCGCCGGCTCCGCCCAGGCGGCGAGTTCCGGCTATCACCTCGTCGACCGCATCTCCGGTCCGGACGGCGGCTGGGACTACATCCGGGTCGACGAGGCCAACAACCGCGTGCTGACCGCCCACGGGACCTCGGTCATGACGATCGACCTGGCGACCAAGGCGGTGGGCTCCACAGCGCCCGGGACCGGTCTGCACGACGCCATGCCGGTGAACGGCGGCGCCGAGGTGCTGGTGACCAACGGCGGGACCAACACCGCGGTCTTCGTCAACGCCAAGACCGGCGCGGTGGTCGCCACGGTCGAGACCGGCAAGGGCCCGGACGCAGCGGCCTTCGACCCGAAGACCGGCCTGGCGCTGGTGATGGACCACGCCGGCGGTCAGATCACCCTGATCGACCCCAAGACCCACAAGGTCGCCGGAACCATCGAGGTCGGCGGGGCCCTGGAAGCGGCCGCTGCCGACGGGACCGGCAAGGCCTTCGTCAATGTCGAGAACAAGAACGAAATCGTCGCCATCGACATCGCCGCCCGCAAGGTGCTGGCGCACTATCCGCTGGCCGGCTGCGACGGGCCGACGGGCCTGGCCTATGACATCGCCGACAAGCTGCTGATCGCCGCCTGCGACGGGTCCAGCGTGGTGGTCGATCCGAAGACCGGAGCCGTCGTCCAGACGCTCGCCACCGGCAAGGGCGCCGACGGCATCGCCTTCGACCAGAAGCAGAAGCTGGCCTTCGTGCCTTCCGGCCGTGACGGGACCCTGGCGGTCGTCGCCTTCGTGAAGGGCAAGGGCGCCATCGTCGACACCGTGCCGACCCAGGCCAGCGCGCGGACCATCGCCATCGATCAGCGGACGGGCCGGGTCTATCTGCCGGCCGCCAAGTACGGCGCGGCGACGACGCCGGGCCGCCGGCCGCCGATGACGCCCGGCAGCTTCGAAATCCTAGTCGTGGGCAAGTGAGGCGAGGGGCTCTCAGCGCCGCGTTCCTTGCGCTGGGGCTCGCCGGCTGCGTCGCCTATGTTCCGGCCCCGCCGCATCCCGCCGAGTTCGTCACGGCGCTGGATGCGCGGACGCTGGAGGCCAAGCCGGCGGGCGCGGTCTGGAGCGGCGCGGACCTCCTGGCCGCGGCGGTGACGCGCAATCCGCAGATCGCCGAGGCGCGGGCCAAGTACCTGACGGCGCTGGCCGGCGTGAAGGCCGCCAAGGCCGCGCCGGGCCCCAGCCTGACGCTCACCGCCGAATACGCCACCGAGCAACCGCGATGGGGCTACACGGCCGCCAGCAACATCCCCCTCGACTACGGCGCGCGGCGCGGCACGCGGATCACGACCGCTCAGCTGCAGGCGTTGCAGGCGTTCTACGACTACGGCGAGGCGGTCTGGAGCGTGCGGACCGACCTGGAGCGGGCGCGCGCCGATGCGGACGCGGCGCGCGAGGAGATCGTGCTGGCGCAGGCCGCGGTCGCGCTGCGCACCGAGCGCGCCCAGCGCCTGGAGGCGCGCGTCGCCGCCGGCCAGGATGCGCGCGCGATCTCGATCACCGCCCAGGCCGATCTGGTCGCCGCCACCCGCCGCTTGGCCGCCGCGCGGGGCCGCGCGGACGCCGCCGCCGCCGACCTCGCCAAGGCGTTGGGCGTCAGCCCGGCCGTGGCGCGCACTCTGCCCTTGGCGCCGATCGGCGAGACGCCGCCGCCAACTGCCGACCTGGCGACCTGGCGGCGGGACGCGGCGATCTCGCGGCGCGACGTGCTGCACGCCATCGCCGACTACGACATCGCCGAGCAGGCGCTCAAGCTGCAGGTGGCGACCCAGTATCCGGCGGTCAGCATCGGCCCGACCTATTTCTACGATCACGGCGTGCAGAAATACCCGTTCGACCTGGGCCTGGCCCTGCCGCCCTGGGACCTGAACCGCAACGCCATCCGCCAGGCGGAGGCGGCGCGGGCCGCGGCGGGCCGCTCGCTGGAGCTGGCCCAGGCCAATGCGCTGGCGGCGGTGGACACCGCCTCGGCGGCCTTCGCCACGGCCTGGGACGACCTGAAGCGCAACCGCGAGCATGACGTGCTGCTGGCCGGCCAGACCGCCGCGGCGGCGACGCGGGCGATGAAGGCCGGCGAGGCCGACAAGGTCGACGCGCTGGCGGCGCAGGCGGCGGCGGTGGACGCGGGCCTGGCGCTCAACGACGCGCGCCACGCGGCGGCCGCCGCGAGCGCCGACCTGGAGGACGCGCTGCGGCGGTCCTTCGACCCGGCGGAGACGGCGACGATCAAGGCGGCGATGACGGACGTAGGAGGGGCGCGATGAAGGCTGCTGTTGGAGGCGCGATCCTGTCGCTGCTGCTGATCGCCGGGCCGGCGCTGGCCGCCGAGTCGGCGTCGTCGGGGCTCAAGATGGACGCCGCCACCCAGGCGCGGCTGGGCGTGACGACCCAGGCCCTGCAGGCCGTGCGGCGCAGCGCGTCAGTGAGCGGTTTCGCCCGCGTGCTGGATCCCGGTCCCTTGGCGCAGCTGGACTCCGATATCGCTGCGGCGGTGGCGACCTACGAAGCTTCGCGCGCCGAGGCCGCGCGGACCCGCGACCTCAACGCCGCCGACCAGACGGTGTCGAAACAGGCCGCCGAGGCCGCCGCCTCGCAGGCCCGGCAGGACGCCGCCAAGCTGGCCCTGCTGCGCAAGCGGGTGGGTCTGGAATGGAGCCCGGCGCTGGCGGCGCTCTCGGACGCCCGGCGCGGCAAGCTGGTGTCGGATATCGCCGCCGGCCGCGCCTCGCTGGTGCGGATCGATTCCGCGCTTGGCCTGTCGCAGATGCGCGGCTCGGCGGAGATCGAACTCAGCGGCGGCGGGCGCGCGCGCGCGGCGATCCTGGGGCCGACGCGCACCGGCGACCCGCGCCTGCAGTCCACCGGCGTCCTGGCGCTGGTGGCCGGCGCCCAGGCGTCGCAGCTTGGGGCCGGCACGGTGGCGCCGGCGACGATCGCGGCGGGCGGCGGCGGGGAGGGCGTGATGATCCCGCGCGCGGCGCTGCTGCGCACCGGCGGGCGCACGGTGGTCTATGTGCGCAAGGACGCCACCGACTTCGAGCAGCGGGCGGTTCCGGCGGGCTTAAGCGACCCGGAGGGGCTCTTCGTCACCTCCGGCTTCCGGGCCGGTGAGGTGGTGGTGACGACAGGCGCCGCCCAGCTGTTCGCCGCCCAGACCAAGCCCGCCGGCAAGGACGTCGACTGAGCATGCTCTCGCGCATCGTCGGATGGACGCTCGACCGGCCGCGCCTGATGGCGGCCGCCGCCCTGCTGCTGCTGATCTACGGCGGCATCGTGCTCGAGCGCGCCAAGCTGGACGTGTTCCCCGACTTCGTGCCCGCCCAGGTGGAGGTGCAGACCAACGCGCCGGGCCTAACCGCCGAGCAGGTGGAGCAGCTGGTCACCCGGCCCGTCGAGCAGGCGATCAACGGTTCGGCCGGCGTGGCCTCGATCCGCTCGGAGTCTTCGGCGGGCCTGTCGGTCATCACCGTCAACTTCGCGGAGGGGTCCGACCCCTTTCACGACCGCCAGGTGGTGTCCGAGGCGCTGGGCGAACTCGATCCCCTGCCGCAGGGCGTGACCCCGCCGCACGTCTCGCCGCTCACCTCGTCGACCATGGACCTGATGAAGATCGGCTTCACCAGCGACCGGCTCACGCCCATGCAGCTGCGCGATCTGGTCGACTGGACCGTGCGGCCCAACATCCTGCAGTCGGACGGCGTGGCGCGCGCCACGGTGTTTGGCGGCCAGTTCCGGCGCATCGAGGTCCGCGTGCGGCCCGACGCGCTGGCGGCCCGCGGCCTGGGTCTGAGCGATGTGCTGGCGGCCGTGCAGTCGGCGACCGGCGTCTCCGGCGCAGGCTATATCGATACGCCCCAGCAGCGGATCCTGATCGAGTCCCACGGCCAGGCGCAGAACGCGACCGACGTCGCCTCCGCGCCGCTGCCGTCGGTCGCGGGCGCCGCGCCGGCCAGGATCGGGGACGTGGCCGAGGTGGTCGACGGCCCAGCCCCGCTGGACGGCGATGCGCTGATCATGGGCAAGCCCGGCGTGATGATGGCCGTCTCCAGCCAGTATGGGGCCAATACGCTGGAGGCCACCCGCGCGGTGGAAAAGGCCATGGCCGACATGGCGCCGGCGCTGAAGGCGCAGGGCGTGACGGTCAACGAGGGCCTGCACCGGCCGGCCAATTTCATCACCACCGCGCTCAGCGGCATCGGCTGGGACCTGGGGATAGGGGCGGTGCTGATCGCGCTCGTCCTCTTCCTGTTCATGCGCGACCTGCGCACCGTGCTGATCGCCTTCGTCTCGATCCCGCTGGCCCTGCTGACCGCGGTGATCGTGCTCGACAGGATGGGTTCGACGCTGAACACCATGACGCTCGGCGGCCTCGCCGTGGCGCTCGGCGTGGTGGTCGACGACGCGGTGATCGGCACCGAGAACATCGTGCGCCGCGTGCGGACCGCCGCGTCCGGCGCAAAGATCCGCGACGTGATCCTGGCGGCCTCGGTGGAGGTGCGCGCGCCGGTGATCTACGCGACCCTGATGCTGGCGGCCGTGCTGCTGCCGGTGCTGTTGCTGCACGGCCTGCAGGGCGCGTTCTTCTCGCCGCTGGCCGCCTCGTTCATTATCGCGACGCTCGCGTCGCTGGCGGTGGCGGTGGTGATCACCCCGCCGCTCGCGCTGCTGATGCTGCATCGCGCCGACCTGAAGATCGAGCCCGGCTGGCTGCGCCACACCAAGCATGGCCACGAGCGCATCCTGAAACGCGCCATCGCCGCGCCCGGCTGGTCGCTGATCGGGGCGGCGGTTGCGCTCGCGGTCACCGTCGCCGGCTTCATGGTCTTCAATTCGGAGCTGCTGCCGGACTTTCGCGAGAGCCATTTCGTGCTCAGCGTCTCCGGTCCGCCCGGCACCTCTCTGGGGGTGATGCGCGACTATGGGATGAAGATCAGCCGCGACGTCCTGGCGATCGACGGCGTCCAGAGCATCGAGCAGCAGATCGGCCGCGCGCCGGGCGGGGAGGACCCGTTCGGACCCGAGCGCACCGAGTTCCACGTCGAGCTGAAGCCGCACCTCTCGGGCCACCGCCAGGACGAGATCCAGGACGCCATCCACAAGGTGCTGGACAGCTATCCGGGCCTTAAAACCGAGGTGGTCACCTTCCTGGGCGACCGGATCGGCGAGTCTCTTTCGGGCGAGAGCGCGGCCCTGGTGGTCGGCGTCTACGGCGCCGACCTCGACACCCTCGACACGGTCGCCGACCAGATTTCCGACGTCATGAAGACGGTCAAGGGCGCGGTGGATGTGACGGTCCAGACACCGCCCAAGACGCCGATGGTGCGCGTCGACCTCGACTTCCCGGCCATGGCGCGGTTCGGCGTGGCGCCGGCCGATGCGCTGGCCGCCATCGGCGCCGCCTACCAGGGCGCGGACGCCGCCAAGATCTTCCAGGAGACCCGCACCATCAATATCGCGGTCACCACGCCGCCGGAGCTGCGGCGCGACCCGGAGGCGGTGGGCGACCTCTTGGTGCGGTCTTCGGCCGGAACCACGGTGCCGCTGAAGTCCATCGCCAAGGTCTATCTGACCGAAACCCGCACCCTGGTGCGCCATGACGGCGGGCGGCCGCGCCAGGCGGTGACCGCCAACCCCGCGTCCCGCGACGTGGCCACGGTGACCAAGGCCGTCGAGGCGGCCGTCGCCGCCAAGGTTAAGCTGCCGCCGGGCGTTTTCCTGCAATATTCCGGCGCGGCGCAGGGGGCGCAGGAAGCGCGCAAGGAGCTGCTGTTCAACACGGTCATCGCGGTCGGCGGGGTGATCGCGCTGCTGCTGATCGCCTTCCGCAGCGGGCGGACCGCGACGCTCATCCTGGGCTCGACGCCGTTCGCCCTGGTCGGCGGGGTGATCGCCGTCGCCCTGACCGGGGCCAGCCTGTCGCTGGGGTCGCTGGTGGGCTTCGTGACCCTGTTCGGCGTGGCGGCGCGCAACGCCATCCTGCTGATCGCCCACATCGACCAGCTGACCGACGAGGACGGCAAGCCGTGGTCGGTCGAGACGATCCTGCTGGGCACGCGCGAGCGGGTGACGCCGATCCTGATGACCGCGCTGGTGACGGGTCTGGGCGTCCTGCCCCTGGCGCTTTCCACCGGCCAGCCGGGACGCGAGATCCAGGGGCCGATGGCGATCGTCATCCTGGGCGGCCTGATCACCTCGACCATCGCCAGCTTGGTGCTGCTGCCGGCGCTGACCTGGCGGTTCGGGCGCCGGCCGACGCCGATTCTCGACGCGCCCTAGGGCCGCTTGGCCAGTTCCTTGGCCACCACCGGCGCGAGTTTGGCGGCGATGATCAGCACGCCCTGGGCGTTGGGATGGATGGCGTCGGCCTGGTGCAGCGCCGGGTCCCGCCCGACGCCGGTCAGCAAGTCCGGATAGAGGGTGACGCCATGCTGTTTAGCGAGCTCGGGATAGATGGCGTCGAAGTCCTTGGCGTAGCCGGCCCCGATCTCGCGCGGCGCGCGCATGCCGCAGAGCACCACGTTCATGTGGCGCTCCTTCAGCCGCGTCAGGATGTGATCGAGGTTGGCGCGGGTCATCTTCGGGTCGACGCCCTGCAGGATGTCGTTGCCGCCGAGCTCAACCACCACAACCTGCGTGTCGGCTCGGATCGAGAAGTCCATGCGCCCGGCGCCGTTGGCGGTCGTGTCGCCGGAGACCCCGGCGCCGCGCACCAGGCAGGGAACGCCGATCTTCTCCAGCGCCGCCTGCAGCTGGATCGGCAGCGAGGCGGCCTGCGGCAGGCCGTAGCCCGCGGTGATCGAGTCGCCGAGGATGGTCACCACCGGGCCGTGCGCCGCCAAGGCGGGCAGGGCGGGCAATGCCGCCGCGGTCAGCCCCGTCGCGATCAGCGTCCGCCGCGAAATGAAGAGGGGTCGTGTATCGGCCATGCGCCTGCCCTATCTAGGATATCGTGTTCGCCACTTAAACGCCTGAAGGGTCCGCATTGACCGAAGTCGCTTCCCCACAGCCCGAAGGCGCCGTTCCGCTCGTTCTCGAGAAGGTCTCGCTGACCCTGCCGTCGGCGGCAGGGCCGGTGGAAATCCTCCGCGGTCTCGATGTCACCGTTCGAAGCGGCGAACGTGTGGCGTTGGTCGGGCCGTCGGGGTCGGGCAAGTCGTCGCTGATCGCCGTGGCCGCCGGACTGGAGCGGCCGACCGGCGGGCGCGTGCTGCTGTTCGGCCAGGATCTGGCGGGCGTCGATGAGGACGGGCGCGCCAGGCTTCGGCGCGGGCGGGTCTCGCTGGTGTTCCAGAGCTTCCACCTGCTGCCCAACATGACCGCCGAGGAGAACGTCGCAGCGCCGCTGGAGATCGCCCGCGTCGCCGGGGCGACGGAGACGGCCAAGGCCTGGCTGGACCGCGTGGGCCTCTCGGCGCGCGGCCGGCACTATCCGCACCAGCTTTCCGGCGGCGAGCAGCAGCGGGTGGCCCTGGCGCGGGCGCTGGCGTCCAGGCCGGCCCTGCTGTTCGCCGACGAGCCGACCGGCAACCTCGACGCCGCCAATGCGGCGCATGTCGCCGACCTGATGTTCGACCTGGTCGCCGAGACCGGCGCGGCCCTGGTGCTGGTGACCCACGACGAGCACCTGGCGGCGCGCGCCGACCGGGCCGTGCGGTTGCGCGACGGACGGGTCGCCTCGGAAAGCCTTTCGGCGGCATGACGCCGCTCTCCTTCCGGTTCGCGAGCCGCGAGCTGCGCGGCGGCGTGCGCGGCTTTCGCATCTTCCTGGCCTGCCTGGCGCTGGGCGTGGCGGCCATCGCCGCGGCCGGCTCGACGGCGGAGGCGTTCCGGCGCGGGCTCGCCAGCCAGGCCAGCGAGATCCTCGGCGGCGACCTGGCGCTGACCGTCCGCAGCCGGGGCTTCACGCCCGCCGACCAGGCGGCGTTGGAGAAGGCCGGCCGGGTTTCCTACGCCGTCTCCTCCATCGCCATGGCCCAGGCGCCGTCGGGCGAGCGCCGGCTGATCGAGCTGCGCGGGGTCAACCAGGCCTATCCGCTGGCCGGGACGGTGACCCTGACCGGCGCGCCCTCACTGCAGGCGGCGATCAGGCCGGTGAACGGCGTCGCCGGCGCGCTCGTCGAACAGTCGCTGCTGGACCGGCTGCACATGAAGGTCGGCGACCGGTTCCTGGCTGGCAATCTGCCGCTCGATGTGCGCGGCGTCCTGATGCAGGAGCCCGACCGCCTGGCGCGGGGCTTCGCGCTCGGCCCCCGCGTGATCACCAACCTGGCGGCGATGCAGCAGGGCGGCTTCATGGCGCCCGGTCTGCCGTTCGGCGAGACCGCGCGGGTGGCGCTGCCGCCCGGCGCGCCGCTCGAGGCCAGCAAGACCAGCCTGCAGAAGGCGCTCGGCCCCACCGTGCGCATGCGCGACCGCGAGGACGCGGCGCCCGGCATCCACCGGCTGATCGACCAGCTGGAATACTTCCTGGGCTTCATCGGCCTGGCCTCGCTGGTGGCCGGGGGTCTCGGCGTGTTCGGGGCGGTCAGCGCGTACCTGGAAAACCGTAAGCCGGTGATCGCGACCCTGAAGGCGCTGGGCGCTGAGGGTCAGCTGGTGCGGGACATCTACCTGATCCAGATCGGCTTCCTGGCGGCGCTCGGCGTGGTCATCGGCCTGGCGATCGGGGCCGCGGCGCCGCTCATCATCGGGGAGTTCGCCAAGAACAAGCTGCCGGTGCCGGCGCTGTTCGCGGTCTATCCCTGGCCGCTGCTCAAGGCCGCGGGCTTTGGCCTGCTCTCCGCCGCCGCCTTTTCGCTGGCGCCGCTCGGCCGCGCGCGATCCACGCCGCCCGCCAGCCTTTTCCGCAGCGACCTTTCCGGGACCCTGAAGATCGGACCGGAGATCGTCGGCGCCGTCCTGGCGGCCGTGGGGCTGGCCGGCATGGCGGTGGTGACCGCGCCGACGCCGCTCGCCGCCTCGATCATGATCGCCGGCGTGGCGGTGTCCTTCGGCCTGCTCTGGGCGCTAGGCTGGGGCGCGGCTATCGCCGCCGGCAAGGCCCGCGCCGGCGCGCGGGGGCCCTTGCGGATCGGCCTGGCGAACCTCGCGGGGCCACATTCGGCGGCGCGCACGGCCTCGCCGGCCATCGGCTTGGGCGTAGCGCTCCTGGCCTGCGTGGTGCTGATCCAGTCGGCGCTGTTGAACCAGGTGTCGGAGGTCGCGCCGCGCACCGCGCCCGCGCTGGTCTTCACCGACGTGCCGGGCGACAACACCAGGGGCTTCGACGCCGCGGTCGCCCACGCCTTCGGGACGCCGCTGACCCCGAAGATCTACCTGCGCGAGCCCTTCGTCAGCGGGCGGATCACCAAGGTCCGCGGCGTTCCCGTGGACGTCTCGAAGATCCCGAAGATGGACCGCTGGGCCTATGACAACGACGTTTCCATGTCGCCGATCGAGGCGCCGCCGGAGGACAGGACGGTGACCGACGGCCGCTGGTGGGCGGCCAACTACGCGGGTCCGCCGCTGCTGGTCATGGATGTGGACGTCGCCAAGGGCGCGCGGATCAAGGTCGGCGACGAGGTCACGCTGTCGGTTCTGGGGACCGATATCGACGCCCACGTCGCGGCGCTGCGCAAGGTCGAGTTCGGCGGTTTCGGGGTGAGCTTCCCGATCGTCATCGACGCGGCGGCCATGGCCGGCGCGAACCTGCGCCAGGTGGCCATCGCCAAGGCGTCGAAGGCGCAGGAGGCGGTCGTGATCCGCGAACTGGGCAAGAGCTTTCCGACGGTGAACGTGATCTCGGTGCGCGAGCAGCTGGAGGCGGCGACCGACCTCTTCGACAAGCTGGCGCTGGCCGTGCGCGGCGCGGCCGCGGTGGCGGCTCTGGCGGGCCTCTTCGTGCTGGCCGGCGCCATCGCCGCCCGGGCCCGGGCCCGCACCCGCGAGGCGGCGATCCTCAAGGTGCTGGGCGCCTCGCGGGCGCAGATCCTGGGCGCCTATGTGCTGGAATATGGCGCCGTCGGCGTGATCGCCGGCGCGGCGGGCGTGGCGCTGGGCTATGCGGCGGCCTGGCCGGTGGTGGTCAGGGTCTTCCACGCCAAGTGGAGCATGGACTGGGCGGGCGTCGCGGCCCTGCTGGGCGCGGCGGCGCTGGTCGCGGCGGTGGGCGGCCTGCTGGCGGCGTTCCAGGCGTTGTCGAAGCACCCCGCGCCGGCGCTCCGGGCGGAGTAGACCGCGCCATGGTCACGCCCGCCGAGGTCCGCCGCCTGGTCGCCGCGATCGAGGGCGCGGTCGACACCTCCGACGATCGGCGTCTGGCGTTCACCGCGCCGGGATCGGACAAGGGCTTCGCCTGGAGCTTCAACGAGCGTGTGGACCCCAAGAAGCCGCGCGTGCCACGGCTCGATATCCTGGCGGTGCGCTGCCCGATGGCGCGCAAGGAATTCCTGATCGAGGTCGCGCCCGACCGCTTCTTCGACGACCCGCACTACCGCGGCTATCCGGCGGTGCTGGTGCGGCTGGATGCCGTGGAGGCGGACGAACTGGCGAGCCTGCTGGCCGAAGCCGCGCAGATCGTGGCGGCGCAGAAGCCGCGGCCGAAGCGGAAGGCCAGGTAGCGCCTACTGCGGCGCCAGCGCCTTGTCGACCAGGGCCGCCATCTGCTGGCGCTGGGCGGCGGTGCATTTGGCCTCGTCGCAGGCGCGGTCGATGGTCTTGCGCATAATCTTCGGCATGGCCTGTTTGATCAGCGGCAGTTCGCCGGCGATGACCTGCTGATTGAGCTGCACCGTCTTCGCCCGGATCGACCGGCCGCTCTCGCTGTTGGTCCAGGCGAGCATGTCGCGCAGCTCTTTCTCCGTCAGCGTCTGGGCGTAGGCGTTGGCGCTGACGTCGAGGATCGCGGGGATCAGCTTCACGAACTCGTCCTGCAGATCCTGCTGGGCAAGCTTGGCGACCTTGGACTGTTCCGCGGGCATGCCGTCGAACAGCTTGCTGACGCCGGCGAACATGGCGTTGACGCTCGTCTCGGCCTGTTTGGCGCCGCCGTTGGCCTCGATCAGTTCGTGCGCCAGGGACAGCTTCACCGGATCGGCCGGCGGCGGCGCGGTCTGCGCCTGGGCGAACGTCGCGGCGGACAGCAGGGCGGCCGCCGCGACGGCCGAGACCAAGAGCTTCATCGCAATTCCCCAGGGTTTCGTCGGGTAAGTCTGCGATGAGACGCCGGTCGCGGCAATAGCTCGCCCGACCGCCGGGTCAGGCGGCGAGCGCCCGCCGTCGGCGCAGTGTCGCGCCGGCGCCCAGGAAGCCCACGGTCATCAGCGCCCAGCTCGTGGGCTCCGGAACCGCGAAGGCGGCGAAGTGGGCGTGGGTGAAGTCGTCGATGGTCACCTGGACGGTCTCGCCGTCGACCCGCACCCGGAAGGGTTTCATGAAGTCCGCACGCACGGGGGTCCGGGCCACGCTGGTCGACCCGTCGTAGCCGTCGAGGCCGGGGCCGCCGAAACGCACGGTCGGCACAAAGCCCGACATGCCGACGCGGCCGAAGGCGGCCTCCCCGTCGAGCGGGTCGACGCCGAAGATCTCGGTGGCCGGCAGGACGAGATGGCCGGTCACACCATCCACGCGCAGGCGGCCGCTGTCGATCGGGACGATATCGTCGCCGCCGACGTCTGCGCCCGGCAGGTCGCCGGCGAAGACGAACCGGAAGTGAATGTCGTCGAAATCCTGGGCGACCGCAGTGGGATCGCCGAGCACGGTGTAGTCGCCGGTGGCGAAGCCGGAGAGCACATAGTCGATCGTCGCCGCGGACGCGGAGGTCGCCGAAACGGTCAGGAAAAGGCCAGCGAGAACGATGGCCGGGGTGTCAAACGTCTTCATGGGTGGTTCCCCAAAGACGTCCCTCAGCTGAGAGTTCGCGTTACGCCGGCGTCCCTGTCAAGCTTGCTCGCCTGCGAGGGGTGTCTGACCGCTAGCTCTCGAAGCCGCTGATATCGGGCGCGCGACCGTTCCAGCCGCTGACCTTTTCGAACGCCTCGCCCAGGGCGACGACAGTCGTCTCGTCGCGCGGGCGGCCGACGATCTGCAGGCCGGCTGGCATACCCTCTCCGGTCAGGCCGCAGGGCACGCTGATCCCGGGCAGATCGAGGTAGTTGGCGGCGCGGGTGAGCCGGCTGAGCGGCGAGACGGTCTCGTCGACCTCGCTCATCGGCGGCCCCGGAATCGGGCAGGTGGGCGTGACCAGGCCGTCGTAGCCCGCCAGCCAGGCGTGGAACTGGGCCTGATCCTCGGCGCGCTGGGCGTGGGCCTCCGCCAGGCGTTCGTCGGGGACGTCGCGGCCAACCTCGAAGCGGCGCACGATCCACGGGTCCATGACCTTGCCGTGGGTCTCGATCCGCTCGCGCCAGATGCGCCAGCCCTCCGAGGCCATCAACAGGCCGTTGGTGGCGAAGCTGTCGTCGACCACCTTCGGCGGCCGCACCATCTGGACGGTGACGCCTGTGCGGCGCAGGCGGTCCAGCGCGGCCAGATAGAGGCGGCCGATGTCGGGATCGACCTCGCCAAGGTGCTCCAGCGGAATGGCGGCCAGGCGGCGGCCCTCGACCTCCATGGTCAGGGCAGCCTCGGCGTCGAAGGGGCCGCGCACGGCCAGGTCGCCGTCCGGCCCCGAGATGATCGCCAGCATCCGCGCCGCGGTCGCCACGTCCTTGGCGAGCGCGCCCACCGTATCGAGCGAGGGCGCCAGCGGATGGACGCCCTTCAGGCTGACCAGGCCGCGCCCGGCTTTCAGGCCGACGACGCCGCAGGTGGCGGCCGGGATGCGCACCGAGCCGCCGGTGTCGCTGCCCAGCGCCGCGTCGACGAAGCCGGCGGCGACGGCGGCGGCCGAGCCGGAGGACGATCCGCCCGGCGCGCGGTGGACCTTGCTGTCCCAAGGATTCCACGGCGCGCCGACCGCCCGGTTGGTGCCCCAACCGCCGTAGGCCAGCTCCACGGTCTGGGTTTTGCCGACCGCCCGCCAGCCAGCGTCGAGCAGGCGCTGGACGACCTCGGCATTGGCCTTGGGCTCCGCGGACAGCGGAACCTGCGCGCCGCCGCCCGTCGGGACGCCCACGACGTCGAACAGGTCCTTGATCGCGAAGACCGGCCCGTCACCATGCCCCAACGCGGGCTCGAACAGCCGAACGAAGGCGTTCAGGCGGCCGTCGTAGCGGCGGATGCGGGCGAGCGCTTCGTCGGGGGACATGGGCTTCCCTTGGCGGAAGGCGCGACTATGGCGCATCGGCGTCAGGAAACCAGATGACGCGCGCGCCTCGCTGTGGCTTTTCGTAGGCCGACATGACCGCCTCGCTGCCCGATCAGCTTCGCTCCACCGTCCGGTTCCTCGGCCGGGTGCTGGGCGACGTGATCCGCGCCGAGGACGGCGAGGCGGTGTTCAACCAGATCGAGGAAACGCGGCAGGCGTCGGTCGCCTTCCACCGCGAAGGCACGGCCAAGGCGGCCAAGGCGATGGCCGACCGGCTGGGGACCTTGAGCCTGCCGGACACGGTGCGCTTCGCCCACTCCTTCGCCTGCTTCCTGCAGATCACCAACATCGCCGAGGACCAGATCCAGCGCGACCGCGGCCGGGGCGGCGACAGCCGGGCCGACACCCTGGCCGGCGCGCTCCGCACGCTTTCGGTCGAGGGCGTGGCGCGGGACGAGGTGGTCGCGATGCTGCGCCGCGCGCTGATCGCGCCGGTGATCACCGCGCATCCCAGCGAGGTGCGGCGCAAGAGCGTCCTCGACCGCACCGGCGCCATCGCCGACGACCTGGACGCTTACGGCCGCGCGCGCAGCGACGGCGAACGCGCCGCCATCGAGCGCGAGCTGGTGCGGCAGGTCTCGATCTTCTGGCGCACGCGGCTGCTGCGGTCGGTGAAACTGGGCGTCGGCGACGAGATCGAGAATGCGGTCTCCTATTTCGAGCGCAGCTTCCTGCCGGCGCTCCCCAAACTCTACGCCCACTGGGTCGAGGTGCTTGGGAACCCTGAGAACCTAACCAGCTTCCTGCGGGTCGGCTCCTGGGTCGGCGGCGACCGGGACGGCAATCCCTTCGTGACCGCCCAGGTGCTGCATCAGGCCATGCAGCGCCAGTCACAGGCGGCGGTCCGGACCTATCTGGAGGACGTCCACGCGCTGGGCGCGGAGCTGTCGCTGTCGGCGCGGCTGGCCAAGGTGACGCCGCAGCTGCAGGCCCTGGCCGACGCCGCCCACGACGCCTCGCCGCAGCGCGCCGACGAGCCCTACCGCCAGGCGCTGACCGGCATCTACGCGCGGCTGGCGGCGTCCTATCAGCGCCTGACCGGCGAGCCGCCCTCGCGCCCGCCGGCGGCCGTCGCGGCGCCCTACGACAGCCCCGACGACCTGAAGGCCGACCTGGAAACGGTGCTGGCGAGCCTGCTGACCCATCACGGCGAGGCCTTCGCGCGCGGACCGCTGCCGGACCTGATCCGCGCGGTGGACACCTTCGGCTTCCACCTGGCCCGCATCGACCTTCGCCAGAACTCCTCGGTGCACGCGCGCACCTGCGCCGAACTCCTCAAGGTCGCCGGCGTCTGCGACGACTACGAGGCGCTGGACGAGGACGCGCGGCGCAAGCTCTTGGTCGCCGAGCTCGGCCACGGCCGGCTGCTCTGGTCGCCCTTCGCCGCCTACAGCGAGGAGACGCGGCGCGAATACGAGGTGCTGACCGCCGCCGCCGACATCAAGCGGCTCTACGGCAAGGACGCCATCCGCGCTTACATCGTGTCCAACACCCAGACGGTCTCCGATCTGCTGGAGGTCTATCTGCTGCTGAAGGAGGTGGGCCTCTATGCGCCGGGCGACGCCGACCATCCGCCCAGTACGCAGGTCTTCGCCGAGCCGCTGTTCGAGACCATCGGCGACCTGCGCGCGGCGCCGCAGACGTTGAAGGCCTATCTGGCGCTGCCGCTGATCCGCCAGCTGGTCGAGCCGATCGGCCTGCAGGAGGTGATGATCGGCTATTCGGACAGCAACAAGGACGGCAGCTACCTGACCTCGACCTGGGAGCTCTATCAGACCTCCCGCGCCCTGGGCGGCGTCGCGCGGGACGAGGGGCTGCGGCTGCAGCTGTTCCACGGGCGGGGCGGCGCGGTCGGGCGCGGCGGCGGCTCCAGCTACGAGGCGATCCTGGCCCAGCCCGGCGGTACGGTGAACGGGCGCATCCGCATCACCGAGCAGGGCGAGGTGGTGGCCAACAAATACGCCGATCCCGAGCTGGCGCGGCAGAGCCTGGAGACGCTGACCGCCGGCATGGTCCTGGCCTCGTTCCGCAGCGGCGCGGACACCGACGTCACCGCGCCGCACGCCAAGGTGATGGAAGCGCTGTCGCAGGGCTCGATGGCCGCCTACCGGGCGCTGGTCCACGACACGCCAGGGTTCGTCGACTACTTCTATGCCGCGACCCCGATCACCGAGATCGCCGACCTGAACATCGGCAGCCGGCCCACCTCGCGGCAGGCGAGCCGCAGCATCGGGGGCCTGCGCGCCATCCCCTGGGTGTTCTCCTGGTCGCAGAGCCGCACCATGCTGCCCGGCTGGTTCGGGTTCGGATCGGCGGTGAGCGGCGCGGGCGTCGACCTCGCGGAACTGGCCGATCTGCACGAGACCTGGCCGTTCTTTTCCTCGGCGCTGGCCAACATGGAGATGGTGTTGGCGAAGTCCGACATGGCGATCGCCGAGCGCTACGCGGGCCTGGTCGAGGACCGGGCGCTGGCTGACGACATCTTCGGCCAGATCAAGGCGGAGTGGGAGCGCACCACCGAGGCCCTGCTGAAGATCACCGGCCAGTCGGCGCTGCTGGACAAGCATCCGGACCTGGCCGCCGCCATCCGCTCGCGCCTGCCCTATATTGACCCGCTCAATCACCTGCAGATCGAGCTGATCCGCCGCCGCCGGCGCGGCGATGCGGACGAGGCGGTCAAGGAGGGCATCCACCTGACCATCAACGGCGTGGCCGCGGGCCTGAGAAACACAGGCTGAGAAACACCGGCTGAAGCCGGGGAGGAAAGAGACGACCATGACCACCCGACGCGACTATCTCGCGCTTTCCGCCGCCGGCCTGGCGCTGGCGGCCTCCGGCGCAAGAGCCGCCGACAAGCCCAGGAAGACGCTGAAGATCCTGATCCTCGGGGGCACCGGCTTCATCGGCCCCAACCAGGTGCGCTATGCGCTCAGCCGCGGCCACGAGGTGACGATCTTCAACCGCGGAAAGCAGAAGGAAGACTGGCCCGGTCATGTCGAGGAACTGCTCGGCGACCGCAACACCGGCGACCTCAAGTCGCTGGAGGGCCGCGAATGGGACGTCTGCATCGACAACCCCACGACCCTGCCGTTCTGGGTGCGCGATGCGGCCAAGGTGCTGAAGGGCAAGGTCAGGCAGTACATCTTCGTTTCGACCATCTCGGTCTATGCGGCCAACGACAAGCCGGCCGACGAGACCGCCGCCACCGATCCCTACAAGGGCGCCGACCCCATGGCCGAGACCCAAGCGACGGTCGCCAAGAACCCGGCGCTCTACGGCCAACTGAAGGCGGTGAGCGAGGCCGAAGCGCGGAAAGCCTTCGGCGAGGCGGCCACGACGGTGGTGCGTCCCGGCCTGATCGTCGGGCCGGGCGACGAGACCGACCGCTTCAGCTACTGGCCGGTCCGGCTGGCCAATCCGGGCGGCAAATGGGGGCCGGAGGTGCTGGCGCCCGGCGACGGGACCGATCCGGTGCAGTTCATCGACGCCCGCGATCTCGCCGAGTGGATCGTTCGCCTGGCCGAGACCGGCGCGACCGGGACGTTCAACGGAACCGGCAAGCCCGTCGCCATGAAGGCGTTCCTGAGCGGCGTGGCGGCGGGCGTCCACGCCGAGCCGAAGCTCACCTGGGTCTCGACGAAGTTCCTGGATGACCACAAGGTCCATGCCTGGAGCGATCAGCCGGTCTGGGTGCCGAACCAGGGCGAGACGGCGGGCTTCCACCACCGCAGCATCGCGCGTGCGCTGAAAGCCGGCCTGACCTACCGGCCCCTGCCGCTGACCGCCGGCGACACGCTCGCCTGGTTCAAGACCCAGCCGGCGGAGCGGCAGGCCAAGCTGCGGTCCGGCCTGACGCCGGAGCGGGAGACCGCACTCCTGGCGCAATGGAAGGCGCAGGCTTAGGCGCCCATGGCCAATCTCTACGACATCCTGGCCGCGGGCTTCCCCGCCGACCGCAGGAAGTCCGCTTTCATCCTGAGCGACGGCTCGCAGGTCAGCTATGCCGAGCTGGAGGCGGGCGCGGCGCAGATCGCGGGCCATCTGGTGGCGTCCGGCGTGGCGCCCGGCGACCGGGTGGGCCTGCAGGCCGAGAAGTCGGTCGAGGCGGTGATGGTCTATCTGGGCGTGCTGAAGGCCGGCGCGGCCTTCCTGCCGCTCAACTCGGCCTACACCAAGGCCGAGGTGGACTACTTCATCGGCGACGCCGCGCCGCGCGTGTTCGTCACCGATGCGCAAGCCTTCCGCGCCGAGGCCGACGCCGCCGATCCGCTGCTGACCACGGTCGAGCGGGCCGATCATCACCTGGCCTCGCTGATCTACACCTCCGGCACCACGGGGCGTTCCAAGGGCGCCATGCTGAGCCATGGGAACCTGGCCGCGAACGCGCGCGCCCTGCATCAGATCTGGGGCTTCACCCCCGACGACGTGCTGCTGCACGCGCTGCCGATCTTCCACGTCCACGGCCTGTTCGTCGCCATGCACTGCGCCTTCCTGTCCGGCGCCCCGATGGTCTGGCTGCCGAAGTTCGACGATGCGCAGGTGATGGCGGGGCTGGCCAAGTCGACGGTGATGATGGGCGTGCCGACCTTCTACGTGCGCCTGCTCGCAAACCCGGCGTTCAGCCGCGAGGCGGCGGCGCACATGCGCCTGTTCATCTCCGGCTCGGCGCCGCTGCTGGAGTCGACCTTCGCCGAGTTCGAGGACCGCACCGGCATGCGCATCCTGGAACGCTACGGCATGAGCGAGGCGGTGATCATCACCTCCAACCCGCTGGAGGGCGACCGCATCCCGGGCAGCGTCGGCTATCCGCTGCCCGGCGTGGACCTGCGGATCGGCGCCGGCGAGGTCATCGAGATCAGGGGGCCCAGCGTCTTTTCGGGCTACTGGGAGATGCCGGAGAAGACCGCGCAGGAGTTCACCGCCGACGGCTGGTTCAAGACCGGCGACGTCGGCCGCCAGGACCCGGACGGCCGCGTCTGGATCAGCGGGCGGGCCAAGGACCTGATCATCTCGGGCGGCTACAACGTCTATCCCAAGGAGATCGAGCTGATCCTCGACGAGCTCAGCGGCGTCACCGAAAGCGCGGTGGTCGGCGTGCCGCATCCGGACTTCGGCGAGGGCGTGGTGGCCGTGGTGATCGGGACCTTTGGTCCTGAGGGGGGCGATGAGGCGGCGATGATCGCGCAATGCCGCCGCCAGCTCGCGCCCTACAAATCGCCTAAGCGCATCGTCTTCGTCGACGAGCTGCCCCGCAACGCCATGGGCAAGGTGCAGAAGAACCTGCTACGCGACCGCTACGGCGACCTGTTCAAAACCTAGGGGAAGCTCGCGGTGGCTGACGGAAATCAACTGAGGCTGCAGTCCACGCTGACCTGCCCGGTCTGCGGCGCGCGGACGACGGAGACCATGCCCACCGACGCCTGCCAGTATTTCTACGATTGTCCGGCGTGCCAGACGGTGCTGAAGCCGAAGGCTGGCGACTGCTGCGTCTTCTGCTCCTACGGAGACACGCCCTGTCCACCGGTGCAGGCGGACGGCAAGGGATGCTGCGGATGACACATAAACCGGGAGAGCGACTTTGGACCTGCAACTGAAGGGCAAGACGGCGGTGGTGACCGGCGGCACGCGCGGCATCGGCCGCGCCATCGCCGAGTGCTTCGCCGACGAGGGCGCCAATGTCGCCATCTGCGCCCGCAACGCCGACCAGGTCGCCGAGACGGTGGCCGCGCTGCAGGCCAAGGGCGTCAAGGCCTGGGGCGATGTGGTCGATATCGCCGACGGCCCGGCGCTGCAGGCCTTCGTCAAGGCGGCGGCGGGAAAGCTTGGCGGGCTGGATGTCCTGGTTTCGAACGCCAGCGCGCTGGTGCAGGGCAATGCGGAAGCCGACTGGCAGGCGATGTTCGACATCGACATGCTGGGGGCGATCCGCACCTGGGAGGCGGCCAAGCCGCTGCTGGAAGCCGCCGCGGCCAAGAGCGGCGACGCCTGCTTCATCATCACCTCGTCCGTCTCGGCGGTGAATTCCGACAACCCGTCCTCCTACGGCGCGATGAAGGCGGCGCTGATCCACTTCTCGAAGGGCGTCGCGCGGTCGATGGCCGCCAGCAAGGTGCGCTGCAATGTCGTGTCGCCCGGCACGGTCTATTTCGACGACGGCGTCTGGGGCCGGGTGAAGGTCGGCATGCCCGGCTTCTTCGACCAGATGATCAAGCGCAATCCCACCGGCCGCATGGCGACGCCGGAGGAGATCGCCGCGGCGACGGTGTTCCTGGCGAGCCCGCGCTCGGCCTTCACCACCGGGATCAATATGATCGTCGACGGCGCGATCACCCAGCGCGTGAACTACTAGGCCCAAAGCCATGGAATATAACTATTTCGAGCTCCGCCTGAACCGTGATCGCGCCAGTCAGCGGGCGGTGGCGGAGCACGTCCGCACGGCGCTGGGGCCGCAGGCCGTGGCGGTGTTTTCGCCGCTGTTGGGCTTCGCCTCCAATCAGCTGCTGGTGTTGACCGACGCGCGCGCTCCGGTCGAGGCGGTGATGCGGGCGCCGGGCGTGGTCTCCGCCGAGCGGCATCCGCTTAGCCCCACCATCCGGCCGGCGGATGGCGCGAAGCCGGCGGCCATGGGCGTCTATGTCCACAACTGGTTCACCATCGACGCCGGCGGCTTCGATGAGTTCGTCAGGCTGTCGGGCGAGGCCTGGCCGGACTTCGAAGGCCATTTCGAGACCAGGATCTTCGGCCTGTTCGCGGCCCATCCGACCAAGGACGACATGATGGAGGGCGCGCGGCGGCTGCTCTTGATGACCGGCTACCGCGACCTGAACGAATGGCAGAAGAGCCGCAATCCGGCCGAGACGGCGCGGGCCGCCTTCGCGCGCCGCCGCGATCTGACCCGGGTGTCGCTGGCCAGGGCCACCGTGCTGGCGAGTTGAGGAGGGGGCGGCGATGAGTTTGATGGAGACCCGCCGCGCTCAGATTTTCCCGGTGCTCGACGCGGCCCAGGTCGAGACGGCGAAGCGGTTCGCGAGCGGCCCGGCGCGCGCCTTCGCCGCCGGCGAGCAGCTCTATGAGGTGGGCGACCGCGGCGTGCCCGCGTGGCTCCTGCTGGAGGGCGCGATCGAGCTCGTCCGCCATGACGGCCTGGCGCGCAGCGGGGCGATCAATGTGCTCGGTCCCGGTCAGTTCACCGGCGAGGTGAGCCAGCTCGGCGGGCGCGGCACGCTCGCCGCCGCCCGCGCGGGGCCCAAGGGCGCGACGGCCCTGCCGTTCGACGCGGCGCATCTGCGGGCGCTGCTGATCGGGGCGGCCGAACTCGGCGAGATCGTCATGCGGGCGCTGATCCTGCGCCGCATGAGCCTGCTGGAAGCGGGCGACACGGGCTCCATCCTGGTCGGGCCCGCGGACCATCCGGACGTGGTGCGGCTGGAGGGCTTCCTGTCGCGCAACGCCTATCCGCACACGCGGCTGGATGCGCTGGGCGAGGGCGAGGGCCACGCGATCGTCGAGCGCCTCGGGGTCCCGCCGGAAGCGCTGCCGCTGATGATCTGCCCGAACGGGACGGTGCTGCGCCGGCCGACCAATTCCGAGGCCGCCAACTGCCTGGGGATCCTCCTGCCGCTCGACCCCGACAAACTCTACGACGTGGCGATTGTCGGCGCCGGTCCCGCGGGTCTGGCGACCGCGGTCTATGCGGCGTCCGAGGGGTTGTCGGTGCTGGCGCTCGACCAGCGCGCCACCGGCGGCCAGGCCGGCGCCTCGGCGCGGATCGAGAACTATCTGGGCTTCCCGACCGGCATCTCCGGCCAGGCGCTGGCCGGCCGGGCCTGGAACCAGGCGCAGAAGTTCGGCGCCGAGATCGCCGTGCCGATCGAGGTGGTGCGGCTCAACTGCGACTCGCCCTGGAAGACTGGCGATCCACTGCGCCTCGACCTGAGCGACGGGTCCAGCGTACAGGCGAAGACCGTGGTGATCGCGTCCGGCGCCCGCTACCGCCGCCCCGACATCCCCAACATCGAGGCGCTGGAGGGCGCCGGCGTCTCCTACTGGGCGTCTGCGGTGGAGGCCAAGCTCTGCGAGGGCGAAGAGGTGGCCCTGATGGGCGGCGGCAACTCCGCGGGCCAGGCGGTGGCCTTCCTGGCGCCGAAGGTGAAGCGCCTCAATCTGATCGTCCGCGGCCCCGGCCTGGAGGCGACGATGTCGCGCTATCTGATCGAGCGGATCGCCGCCCTGCCGAACGTCGAACTCCACGCCCATACCGAGATCGTCGCGCTGGAGGGCGACCGCAGCGGCGGGCTGACGGCGGCCACCTGCCGCAACCGCGAGACCGGCGTCGAAATCCGCCGGCCGCTGCGCCACCTCTTCCTGTTCATCGGCGCGGACCCCAATGCGGGCTGGCTGCAGGGCTGCGTGGAGACCGACGCCAAGGGCTTCGTGACAACGGGGGCGGATCCGAGGCTGCCGCTGCAGACCGCGCTTGCGGGCGTCTTCGCCATCGGCGACGTGCGCGCCGGTTCGACCAAGCGGGTGGCCGCCGCGGTGGGCGAGGGCGCCGCGGTGGTGGCTCAGATCCACGCCTTCCTGGCCCAAGCCGTGACGGGAGCCTAGGCGCCTGGGCCCCTGGCCCTCTATCGTCGGTAAAACGAGGGGACCCCATGGCGGCTCTGTCAGGCCTGAAGGTGCTGGACTGCACCCACGTCATCGCCGGCGCCTATTGCTCGCTCGTGCTGGCGGACCTCGGCGCTGACGTGATCAAGATCGAGCCGCCGGCCGGGGAGTCGACGCGGGCCTTACGCGGCGATGGCTTCCGCGCCTACGACTTCGTCAACCGCAACAAGCGCGCCATCGCGCTGGATCTCAGCACGAAGGGCGGCGCGGACGTGGTGCGAACGCTCGCCAAGACCGCCGACGTCTTCGTGGAGAACTACCGGCCGGGATCGCTGGATCGCATGGGCCTGGGCTATGCCGAGCTGTCGAAGATCAATCCGCGGCTGGTCTATTGCTCGGTCTCCGGCTTCGGCGGTGACGGCCCCTATCGCGAGCGCGGCGGCTTCGACCTGATCGCCCAGGCGATGAGCGGGTTGATGAGCTTCGTGGGCGAACCGGGGAGCGAGGTTCCATGCTCCACAGCCGTCCCGATCAGCGACCTGAACGCCGGCCTGTTCGGGGCCATTGGGGTGCTGGCTGCGCTGCAGAGCCGGCAGACCACGGGCAAGGGCCAGCACGTGGAGAGCTCGCTGTTCGAATCCGCCATGGCGGCGACGATCTGGGAGACCGGCCGATTCCTCACCAGCGGCGACCTGCCGTCCCGTACCGGCACGCGCCACCGGCTCGCTGCGCCCTATGAGGCGCTGAAGACAGCCGACGGCCATATGGTGGTCGGGGTCAATTCTCAGCGGCTGTGGAAGCGGTTCTGCGAGGCGCTTGGGGAGCCGGACCTGGCGGGAGAAGCGGGTTTCGACAGCCCCGCCGCACGGATGCAGAACCGCGACGCCCTGCAGGCGCGCCTGGAGGGAATCTTGGGGCGCGATACAAGCGCGAACTGGGTTCTGAAGCTGGAGGCGGTCGGCGTGCCGGCGGGCCCGCTCAACAACCTCGCCCAGGCCTGGGACGACCCGCAGATCAAGGCGCGAGGCCTGCTGACTGAGGTCGCCGGCCGCCGCTTCGTGCGCACCCCGATCAAGCTGCACGACACCCCCGTCGAACTCACCCGCGGCCCGGCCGAGGTCGGCGAACACACCCGCGAGGTGCTGGCCGAGGCCGGCTTCTCGCCAACCGACATCGACGCCCTCGTCTCCCAGGGCGCGGCGGCCACAGAACGCAAGAGCGAGGTTTCCGCATGAGCGGCGCGGTCCATGTGCATCCGGTCAGCGAGGCGGTCGTCCTGCTGGAGATCGACAACCCGCCGATGAATCCGCTGGGCGTCGAGATGCGCCAGACCTTCATGGAGGCGCTGGACCAGGTGGAGACCAACGACGCGCTCCGCTGCCTGATCGTCACCGGCAAGGGCCGCGCCTTCTGCGCCGGCGACGACCTGAAGAACGTCGGGCCGGGCGGCGAGGACCTGGCGGGGTTTGGGCGGCTGCTGGACCGGCTGGAGGCGACGCGGGTCCCGGTGGTGGCGGCGGTCAACGGCTGGTGCGTCGGCGGCGGGTTCGAGCTGGCCTGCTGCTGCGACATCCGGCTGGCCTCGACCGAGGCGAAGTTCGTCTGCGCCGGCGTCAATGTCGGGCTGATGGCCTCGACCTACCGGCTGCCCCGGCTGATCGGCGTCTCCCGCGCCAAGGCCATGCTGCTGACCGGCCTGCCGCACGACGCCGAGACCGCCGAGCGCTACGGCCTGGTGACCGGCCTGCATGCGCCGGGCGACCTGCGCGGCGCCGCCATCGCGCTCGCCGAACGCATCGCCAGCCGCGCGCCGCTCTCGGTCGAAGCCACCAAGCGCACGTCGAACCGCGCGCTGGACCTGTCGCCGCAGGACTGGGGCAAGATCGCCGCGCCGGAGCTTAGGGTGCTGCGCAAGTCCAACGACCACCACGCCGCGGTCGCCGCCTTCCGCGAACGCAAGGCCCCGGTGTTCACCCGAAGCTAGGAGACTGAAGTTTTGCGCTACGTCCGAATGCCGATCGAGGTGGAGAGCCCGGAGGAGTACGGCTACGCGCGTATCCGCTACAATCTGTCGGAAAGTTCGGTGGCCGATCAGTCGCTGTCGGACCTCGGCCTGACCATCCCCGACATGCCGCTGCTCTATGGCGAACACCGCGGACGCGCGCGGCTGCGTGAGCTGATCGCCGCGGACGGGCAGGGGTTGTCGGCGGACGATGTGCTGGTGACCACGGGCGCGGCCGGGGCGCTGTTCATCATCGCGACCTCCCTGCTGGGTCCGTCGGACCACTTGGTGGTGATCCGGCCCAACTACGCGACCAATCTGGAGACGCCGCGCGCGATCGGCTGCAAGACCACGCATATCGACCTGGCTTTCGAGGAGGGCTTCCGTATCGACCTGGATAGGGTGGCCAAGGCGCTGACCCCGGCGACCAGACTGATCAGCGTCACCTGTCCGCACAATCCGACCGGGGTGATGCTGAGCGAAGCGGAGCTGCGCGGGCTGGTCGACCTGTCGGGCCGCCACGGCTGCCGCCTGCTGGTGGACGAGACCTACCGCGATCTGTCGTTCGAAGGGCCGCTGCCGCCGGCGGCCTCGCTGGGCGAGCATGTGATCGGCGTGTCGTCGCTGTCGAAGGCCTATGGCGTGCCCGGCATCCGCATCGGCTGGCTGATCACCAAGGACAAGGCGCTGCAGGAGATCTTCCTCGCCGCCAGCGAGCAGATCAGCATCTGCGGCAGCGTCATGGACGAATGGGTCGCCGAGCAGGTGATGGAGAAGCGCGCCACGATCCTGGCGCCGCGCCTCGTCGAGATGCGGCGGCGCCTGGCGACGGTCAGCGCCTGGATGGAGGGCGAGGACGGCCTGGAGTGGGTGAAGCCCAGCGGCGGCGTGGTCTGTTTCCCGCGGATGACCGCCGAGCCGGCCGGCGGGACGGAAGGCTTCTATCGCCGCCTGCTGGAGGACCACGGCGCCTATGTCGGCCCCGGGCATTGGTTCGAGCAGCCGGACCGCTATTTCCGGGTGGGCTACGGCTGGCCGACGGCGCAGGACCTCGAAGCCGGCCTCGCCGCCATCTCCGCCGCCCTGAGGGACTAGGCGCTCACGTTGTCGAAGAGGCCGGCGTTGTAGTCGCGAATCGCCTCGACGATTTCCTCGCGCGTGTTCATCACGAAGGGGCCGTGCGCGAAGACCGGCTCGCCGATCGGCTCGGCGTGACCGAAGAGCACCCGCGCGCCCGTTTTGCCCGCTTCGATCTCCAGCCTGTCCCCGGCCAGGTCGAGTTCGGCCAGCGTCCAGGCCGGCGTCGGTTGGCCGTTCACCCGCACTTCGCCGGAGATCACGTAGAGGAAGACGTTGCGCCCGCTCAGCGAGCCGAACCCGGCCTTGCCGCCGGCGGCGAGTTCGATGGTGCTCATGAAGACGCCGGTGAGCGAGGGGATCGGGCCGGTGTGGCCGCCCCACGTCCCCGAGATCAGCCGCACCGTCGCCTGGCCCTTGTCGACGGCGACAGCGGGGATCTGATCGGCCTGCAGGCCGACATAGCGCGGCGGCGTCATCTTCAGATGGCCCGGCAGGTTGACCCACAGCTGCAGCAGCTCCAGCGGCCCACCGTCGCGCAGGAAGCCCTCCGGCGAGACCTCGGCGTGGACCAGGCCGGAGCCCGCGGTCATCCACTGCACGCCGCCGGCCTTGATGATGCTCTCGTGGCCGGCGCTGTCGCGGTGCGCGAGTTCGCCTTCCAGGATGAAAGTCACGGTCTCGAAGCCGCGATGCGGGTGCGGCCCGAACGGCAGGCCGGCGTTGTTCGGCCCGTAGGTCTGCGGACCGTGGTGGTTGAGGAACAGGAACGGGTCGACCTGCGCCAGGCCGGGGCCCGGCACCGGGCGGCGGGTGACCAGGTCGCCGATGTCGTCGCGCTGAGCGGTGTGCAGGGCCTTGAGGGTCTTGGAGGAGGCTTGGGCGTTCATGGCGTCCATATAGGGTCGTTCGCGGTCTTGCGAAGGCGGCGGGCGAACGACCGCGGCGTCTGAACCGCAGATAACGGGCGCCTCAGACCCGGTTCAGCGCCGCAGGTTCAAATTCCAGTCCATGAGCGGCGCCGACCCTTCGGCCTCGCCCTCACAAAGGACTGGAGTCAGATATGAAGACCGCCGCAATTTCCGGCGCCGTGATCGCCGCCCTGGCGGCCGGCGCCATCGCCACCCCCAGCTTCGCCCAGCCGGGCTATGGCTACGCCAACGACTGCCGCCAGGTTGAGCGCAGCAACGGCGCGGCCGGAACGATCCTCGGCGGGATCGCCGGCGCTGTGCTCGGCTCCAACCTCGCCGCCCACCATGGCGGGCGTGCAGGCGGTGCGGCCATCGGCGGCGTCGCCGGCGCCCTGATCGGCAACAGCATCGGCCGCAGCTCGGCGCAGTCCTGCGGCGACCAGGGCTACCGCCAGGGCTATGCCGCCCCCGTCTACGCCCAGCCGGCCTACGCCAGCGGCTACTACGCCGAACCTGCTTACGTCGAGCCCGCCTATGCCGAACCCGCTTACGTCAGCGGCTATTACGCCGCGCCGGCCTACTACGGCGGCGGTTACGAGACCCGCTACGCATACCGCGGCGGCGACCGGGACCATCGCGATTGGAATCGCGGCCAGGACCAGGGCCGCGGCCGCGACGGGGGCCGCGATCGGGACCAGGGGCGATCGAACTACCGCTAGATCGCCGCGCCTGACCTAGGGCTGGGCCGCGTCCGCTTCGGCGGGCGCGGCCATCGGCGTTTTGAGGGCGCCTTGCGAAGCTAAGGCCCGCGGGGCCATGAAGGCGGATGCAACCGCTCTTCTTCGACCTGCGCGCCACGCACAATCCGCACCGTTGGTACCTGCCGCTGACGCCCGACGTCTGCGTGGGCCGCCAGGACGACCTGTTCATGTTCGGCGGGATCGGCCTGGCCTCGGCCATCGCGGCCATGGAAGGCACCACCGGGCGCCCGGTGATCTGGGCGACAGCCCAGTACCTCTCCTACGCCAAGCCGCCGAGCGTGGTGGACCTGGACGTCTGGGTCCCGACCGCGGGCAAGTACAACAGCCAGGCCCGGGTGATCAGCCACGTGGGCGACAAGGAGATCGTCACGGTCAACGCCGCCTTGGGTTCGCGCCCGAGCGAGATCTCGCAGCAGTGGCTGGCCATGCCCGAGGTTCCGCCGCCGCAGGATTGTGAGCCCGGCGAGCACTGGCGCCAGGCCGGCTATGGCCTGCACAGCCGCATGGAGATTCGGGTCGCCAAGGGCCGTTACGGCTTCGACCGGGCCGGCGCGCCGGAGCCGGACGGCCGGCTCCTGCTATGGATCAAGCCGATCGGCGACTTCGCCATCGATGCGCCGATGCTGGCGATCATCGCCGACCACGTGCCGTCCGGAATCGGCAACGCGCTGGGCAAGAACGCCGGGGGCAACAGCCTGGACAACACGCTGCGCATCCGCCGGATCGTGCCCACCGAATGGGTGCTCTGCGATATCCGCATCCTGGGCGTCCACGGCGGCTTCGGCCACGGGGCCATGTACCTGTTTGCCGAGGACGGCGAACTGATGGCCACGGCCAGCCAGTCGGTGATCGTGCGCGTGCGCGAGACCCTGGAGGACAGGTGAGCGAGATCGACGCCCTGACGCTGCGTGGGACGCAGCTGCTGACCGGCCGGGACGCCCCGCTCGCGCCGAGCCAGGGTATCGCCGAGCTGTCGCGGGCCAGCGAGCTGGGCGGGGCCGACGCGACGGCGATCCTGGCGGCCCTGGCCGGCATGGGCGTCGACGCGCCGCCGAACTGGCCCCGGGCGCTGGAACTGCTGGCGCTGGCGGCCGAGCGGGGCTCGGAGGGCGCGCGGGGACAGCTGCGGTTGCTGGGCGGCCAACCGGACGCGCAGGACGGCTGGGCCAGGCTCGCGCAGGGAATAGATATCGCCGCCTGGACCGCGCCGCCCGTCCGGCGGCCGATCTGCGAGGCGCCGCGCATCCGCATGCTCGACGGCTTCGTCTCGCCCGAAGTTTGCGCCTGGCTGATCGGGATCGGCAGGGCGCGGCTGACCCAGGCGCAGGTCTATGACGCCAGGACCGGCGGCGCGGCGATCGACGCGGCGCGCACCAACTCCGCCTTCGAGCTCAGCATCGTCGACGTCGACCTGGTCACCGTGCTGGCGCGGGCGCGGATCGCCGCCGCCGCCAATGTTCCGCTCGGCGCGCTGGAGCCGCCGCAGCTGCTCCACTACGCCGTCGGTCAGACCTTTGGGCGGCACTACGACTACCTGGATGTCTCCCAGCCGGGCTATGCGAAGGACGTGGCCGCGCACGGCCAGCGCGTCCTGACGGCGCTGATCTACCTCAACGACGGCTACGAGGGCGGCGAGACCGCGTTTCCAAGGGCCGGGATCGAGGTGCGGGCGCGCACGGGCGATGGGGTGATGTTCGCCAACGTCGACCGCGCCAACGCCGTCGATCCCATGAGCCTGCACGCCGGCGAGCCGCCGACCTCGGGGGAGAAATGGGTCTTCTCGCAGTGGATCCGCGACCGCGCCCAAGGCTCCGGCGGCTAAGGACGCGCTGGCTGACGGCGCTTAGTTCCGCGTCGGGATGATCACCGGCAGGGTCTCGTAGCCCTTCACGAAGGTCGAATAGACCCGCTTGGGTTCGCCCACGACCTCGATGGTCGGGAAGCGGGCCAGGATCTCTTCCCAGATGATCTTCAGCTGCAGTTCGGCCAGCCGGTTGCCGACGCAGCGGTGGATGCCGAAGCCGAAGGAGATGTGGGTGCGTGGCCGCTCGCGGTCGATGATGTAGGCGTTCGGATTGTCGATCACCTCGTCGTCGCGGTTGCCCGAGACGTACCACATGATGACCTTCTCGCCGGCCCTGATGGTCTTGCCCCGGAACGCGACATCCTCGATCGCGGTGCGGCGCATATGGGCGAGCGGGGTCTGCCAGCGGATGGTCTCGGAGACCATGGACGGGATCAGGCCGGGGTCGGCGCGCAGCTTGGCGTATTGATCGGGGTTCTGGTTGAGCGCCAGGACCGAGCCCGAGATGGTGTTGCGGGTGGTGTCGTTGCCGCCGACGGTCAAGAGCACGATGTTCCCGAAATACTCGCGCGGCTCCATGTTCCGCGTCGCCTCGCCGTGCGCCAGCATGGAGATCAGGTCGCCTCTGGGCGGCGCGTTCACCCGCTGGTTCCAGAGCTCGGTGAAATAGGCGTGGTACTCGACGAAGATCGCCATCTTCTGCTCGAGGCTGTCGATCAGGCCCTGGCCGGGGGCGGCGGTGACCACGTCGGACCAGTAGACCAGCTGGCGGCGGTCCTCCTGGGGCATGTCGAACAGCGTCGCCAGCGTCATGCCGGTGAGTTCCTTGGAGACCAGGTCGACCCAGTCGAACTCTTCCCCGATCGGCAGGCCGTCGAGGATCTTGGCGGCCCGCTCGCGGATCAGGGGCTCCATGACCTGCAGGTTCATCGGCGAGACCGCGGGGCTCACCACCTTGCGCTGCACGTCGTGCTTGGGCGGGTCCATGGCGATGAACATGGGCAGCGGGTCCATGTTCGACTGGCCGCCGGCGATGTTGATGCCGCCGATCTTGAAGTCCGACGAGAACTGCTGGTGGTTGGTGTCCACCGCCATGATGTCGTTGTACTTGGTGATCGACCAATAGGGCCCGAACTCGTGCTCGGCGGTGTAGTGCACCGGGTCCTCGGCGCGCAGGCGCTCGAAGATCGGCCACATGGCGTCGGCCTGGAAGAGCTTCGGCTGGGCCGGGTTCAGGAGCTCCAGCGGGGTCGCATAGGCCTCGTCGCGGGCTTGGCCCTGGATCTGGGCGAGGTTCGCCAGGTTGCCGTCAGCCATGATGCGCTCTCCGATTTTAGCAGTGTATAGATCGCGAAATGACGGGAGCGTCAACTTCGCGGGCGCCTGGAGCCGCACACGCTGACGTGACAGAAGCGGCCATGGTCCCCGCCACCGCCATCGACGATCCCGACGACCCGCGGCTGGCCGACTACCGCCAGGTGCGCGAGCGTGACCTAGTGGGCCGAAACGGCGGCTTCATCGCCGAGGGCGTGGTGGTGCTGGAAAAGCTGATCGCGCGCGGCCGCCACCCGCTGCGCTCGGTGCTGGTCGCGCAGAAGCGCGTGGCGGCGCTGGAGCCCCTGCTGGCGGCCCTGCCGCCGGGAGTCGAGGTCTATGCGGCGGGGCAGGCGGTGATGGATGCGGTGGTGGGCTTTCCGATCCACCGAGGCGTGCTGGCGGCCGGTGTGCGGGCGGAGCCGGGGCTGGACGCAATGCTGGCGGCGCTTCCGGAGCGGGCGCTGGTGGTCGGGCTCTGCGGGATCGCCAATCATGACAACATGGGCGGCCTGTTCCGCAACGCCGCCGCCTTCGGCGCCGACGCCGTCCTGCTCGACGACGACTGCTGCGATCCCCTCTACCGCAAGGCCATCCGGGTCTCGGTCGGGGCGGCGCTGACCACGCCCTTCGCCCGCGCCGGATCAGCAGGCGCGCTGGCGGCGCGGCTGGTGGCGGAGGGGTTCGCGGTCATGGCGCTTTCGCCCGGCGGAGCTGTCGAATTGTCGCAGGTTGGGGCCGCGCCGCGCCGGGCCGTGCTGTTCGGCGCGGAGGGGCCAGGATTGCCGGCCGCGGTGCTGGCCCAGGCGCAGACCGTGCGCATCGAGATGGCCGGCGGCTTCGATTCCCTCAACGTCGCCACAGCCAGCGGCATCGTCCTGCACCAGATGGTTGCATCGGCCCGCGTAGTCGCCGGCGGTTAGAGCCCTTTCTTAACCCGTCGCGGGGCAACGTTCTGGGAAAGCGGAATAATCCGGGTCCCCGGGGGAAGCATGGCCGTCGAGAGCCGTCCCTATAGGTCGAGTGGTTTGGAGCAGTCCGGGCCGGTGTTCGATCGCGCGCGGCGGCTTGCCCGCACGCTGTTCCGCGACGTCGAGGCGTCCGTCGTCCTGGTGAACGGGGGCGAAGCCTGGCGCAGCCACAACCCGACGGGCGAGGCGCCGGCCGACGCGCCGGTGGCGCAGCTGATCGTCGACAGCGGCGAGGCGATGTGGGTCGCCGACGCCAGCCAGGATCCCCGCTTCCGCGAGCGCCGCAACGTCAAGGGCCCGCCCCACGTCCGCTTCTACGCCGCCGCTCCGATCCGCCTGGAAGACGGCTCGATCCCCGGCGCCTTCGCCGTGGCCGGGTTGACGCCGCGGCCGTTCGATCAGGAGCTCGCCGACCGGCTGCAGGATCTCGCCGATGGGGTCGCCGACGAATGGAGCCGGGTGCAGGCGAAGATCGCCCGTGAAGCCGCCCGCCGCGAAAACGATGTCGCCCAGCGCATGGTCACCCAGATCATCCAGACCGCGCCGCTGTCGCTGGTGATGACCGATAAGGAGATGCGCGTCGTCTCCGCGAGCCCCCGCTGGATCGAAAGCCGCCAGTTCACCGACCGGGAGGTGATCGGCCACTCGCTCTACGAGTTGTTCCCCACGACCTATGAGAAATGGCGCCCGGTCTACGACCGCTGCCTGGCCGGGGAGGCGGTGCGCGCCGACCGCGTGGAATATCTGCGCGGCGACGGCTCGGCGATCTGGCTGCAGGTCGAGCTGACGCCCTGGCGCGACGCCGCCGGCGACGTCGGTGGGCTGATCATCACCTCGCACGATGTGACCGACATGGTCTCCGCCCTGGAGCGCACCGAGCGGTCGGAGGAGCGCCTGCGGCTGGCGATCGAGATCGCCAACATGCATGTATGGGAACTGGATTTCCGCCGCCACGAGCTGATCACCATCGGCGCGGAGGCGGACTTCTACACCGATCCCTTCGACTACAAGAAGCTCGCCGGCGACATCTGGTCGACGATCGACGAGCGCGACCTGCCGCGGGTCAGGGAGGAGTGGCGCCGTCACCAGGAGGAGGGCGCGCCCTACCGCCCCGAATACCGGGTCCGCCGTTCGGACGACAAGGAAGTCTGGGTGCAGGGCGCGGTAAGCTACCTGACGACCGACGAGGGCAAGCCGCTGCGGATGATCGGCGCGCTGCAGAACATCACCGACCGCAAGGCCGCCGAGCGGGCGCTCGTCCAGGCCAAGGAGGAGGCCGAGGCCGCCACCCGCGCCAAGTCGGCGTTCCTCGCGACCATGAGCCACGAGATCCGCACGCCGCTGAACGGCGTGCTCGGCATGGCCCAGGCCATGGCGACGGGAACCCTAGACACCGAGCAGCGCGATCGGCTGGACGTGATCCGGCAGTCGGGCGAGAGCCTGCTGGCGATCCTCAACGACGTGCTGGACCTCTCCAAGATCGAGGCCGGCAAGCTGGAGCTGGAACACGCCGAGTTCGACCTGGAGGAGACCGTGCAGGGCGCGCTGAGCGCGTTCGCCGCCACCGCCCAGGCCAAGGGGCTGGGGCTGACCCTGAACATCCAGCCGGCTGCGCGCGGCGTCTACATCGGCGACAGCGTTCGGGTTCGTCAGATTCTCTACAACCTGATTTCCAACGGCCTGAAGTTCACCGGCAAGGGCGGCGTCAAGGTGACCCTGTCGCGGCGCGGCCGGCGCCTGCGGCTGCGCGTGGCCGACACCGGCATCGGCGTCGCCCCGGAGAAGCTCGCCGGCCTCTTCCGCAAGTTCGAGCAGGCCGACGCCTCGACGACGCGGCGCTATGGCGGCACGGGCCTGGGGCTCTCGATCTGCCAGGACCTGGCGGCGATGATGGGCGGCGAGATCGGCGTCGAAAGCGCGCCGGGCCAGGGCGCGACCTTCACCGTCGAGCTGCCGCTGGAGCGGATCGCCGACGCGCCGGAGCGGACAGCGCGCGTCGCCGGGGAGCCGACGGCGATGATGGACGACGCCGCCGCGATCCGCATCCTCGCGGCCGAGGACAACGGCATGAACCAGCTGGTCCTGCGCACCCTCCTGGCGCAGGTCGGCATCGAGCCGACGATCGTGGGCAACGGCCGCGAAGCCGTCGAGGCCTGGGCGAGCGAGCCCTGGGACATGATCCTGATGGACGTGCAGATGCCCGAGGTGGACGGGCCCACCGCCACAGGCATGATCCGCGCCCGCGAGCGGGCCGCAAACCTGGCGCGCACGCCGATCATCGCGCTGACCGCCAACGCCATGGCCCACCAGGTGGCGGAATACTCGGAAGCCGGCATGGATGGCTTCGTCGCTAAGCCCATCGAGGCCGCGCGCCTGTTCGAGGCGATCGAGGCCGCGCTGGACGCCCGCCGCAAGGCGGTCGCGGAAGCCTCGGCCTCGGCCGCGGCCTAGGGCTCAGCCGAATTCGTAGCCGCTGAGCGCCACGTCCATCGCCACATCGCGGAAGGCTGTGCGTCCGGGTTCGCCCTCAGCCGCGCCGGCGGCGACGAACAGCGGGGCCAGGTGTTCTTCGCGCGGGTGAGCCTCGCGGGCGTAAGGCCCCTGGTCCCAGTGGCGCAGCGCTTCATCGCGACGGGCCGGGTCGGCGATGGCCTCGCCCAGCCAGGCGTCGAAGGCCTGCGACTTGGCGGTGAAGGCCGGGCTGAAGCCGCGCATGTTGTGCCAGCTCATGCCCGACCCCACGATCAGCACGCCTTCGTCGCGCAGGGGCGCGAGCGCGCGGCCGGCGGCCAGGTGCGCCTGCGGATCCAGATCGGCGCGCAGGGACAGCTGGACCACCGGAATGTCGGCCTCGGGGGTTGAAAGCAGCAGAGGCACGAAGACGCCGTGGTCGTAGCCGCGCTCGCCGTCCTGCGCCGTCGGGAAGCCTGCGGCGCCCAGCAGCTGGCGGACCCGCGCCGCCAGAGCCGGCGAGCCGGGCGCGTCGAAGCGCAGGCGATAGGTTTCCTCGGGGAAGCCGTAATAGTCGAACAGCATCGGTGGCTTAGGTGAGGATCCTACGGTGAACACCGGCTCTTCCCAGTGGCCGGAGACCACCAGGATCGCCTTGGGCCGCTCGGGCAGGTCCGCCACCAGGCCTTTCAGCCAGGCGGCGGTCTTGTCCCAGGTGTCGGCCGGCCCGCGGGTCCAGTCCATGAAGAAACAGGGCCCCGCGCCGTGCGGGATGAACAGGGTGGGAAGCGTCATGGCGCCTAGGCCGCGTAGCGCTCGATGCCGTCGGCGAAGACCTGGCCGAAGCCGATGAGGAACTCGCGCGTCGCCTCGTTGATCAGTTCGCCACCCTCGTCGAACATCGCCGCCACGCCGCCGACATAGGTCTCCGGCTGGTTCACGGTGGGCATGTTCAGGAACACCAGCGACTGGCGCAGCTGGTGGTAGGCGCCGAAGCCGCCGATGGCGCCCGGCGAATTGCTGACCACCGCGGCCGGCTTGCCGTTCCAGACGCTGGCGCCGTAGGGGCGCGAGCCCACGTCGATGGCGTTCTTCAGCACGCCCGGCAGGCCGCGGTTGTACTCCGGCGTTACGAACAGCACCGCGTCGGCGGCCTTCACCTGCTCGCGGAAGGCGGTCCATTCGGCGGTGGGCGTCGCCTCGAGGTCCTGGTTGAAGTGCTGCAGGGCGCCGATCTCGACGAAGTCGAAGCTGAGGTTCGCCGGCGCGGTGGCGGCGATCGCCTTGGCCAGCTTGCGGCTGAAGGATTCCTTGCGGAGGCTGCCGACGATGACGGCGACTTTGCGGGGCTTGGACATGGCGTTGGTCCCTTCTGAATGGTGTGACCGTTAAGTGCGCCCATCCTCCGGCGTTGATAATCCGGCTTGAACGCACAATTATGTTTCCGATCAGGAAGTAATCCGCGAGCGCCCCATGGACCGGTTCGATGAGATCAACGCCTTCGCCGCCGTGGCCGACGCGCGCAGCTTCACGCAGGGGGCGCGGCGCCTGGGCGTCTCCAGCGCCCAGGTGTCGAAGCTGGTGGCGCGGCTGGAGAACCGGCTGGGCGCGCGGCTCTTGAACCGCACCACACGGGACGTCTCGCTGACCGACACCGGCCGCGCCTATCTGGAACGCTCGCGCAGCCTGATGGAGGACTTCGAGGCCCTGGACGGCTCGGTGCGCGACCAGAGCGGGCCGCGCGGCCTGCTCAAGATCTCAGCCCCGGTCTCGTTCGGCGTGAACCAGCTGACGCCGGCCCTGCTGGATTTCGCGGCGGCCTATCCGGAGGTGTCGCTCGACGTCTCCTCCACCGACCGGATGGTCAATCTGGTGGAAGAGGGCTTCGATGTCGGCGTGCGCATCGGTCAGTTGGCGGACTCCTCGGTGATCGCGCGCAAGCTGGCGGCGGTGCGCCTGGTGACCTGCGCCTCGCCGGACTACCTGCAGGGCGCCGGCATGCCGCAGACGCCGCAGGACCTGGCGAAGCACGAGGCCATCCTCGACAACAACATGCGCGACCCCACCGTCTGGACCTACGGCGAGGGCGGCGAGAGCTACGACGTCCGGGTGCACGGTCGGTTGAAATTCGGCGGCGCCGACGCCTGCGTGGCGGCGGCCAGGCGGGGCCTGGGGATCACCCGCACGCCGGCCTTCGCGGCGGCGGAGGACCTGCGGGCCGGGCGCCTCACGCCGCTGCTCTGCGCCTACGAGGCCCAGCTGATCCATGTGCACGCGGTCTATCCGCACGCGCGCCACCTGGCGGCCAAGGTGCGGGTGTTCGTGGACTTCCTGGCCGAGCGCTACGCCGGCGAGCCGGAATGGCACCAGGGCTGGGGCGCGGCGGCCTAGCTGGGCTTGGCCGCCGCGCGCGCGGCCAGGAAGCGGGCCATGGCGTCCCGGGGCCCGTCGGTGGTCCAGGCGTCCTCGAAGGCGTCGACGCCGGCGGCGATGGCCTGGCTGAGCGGCAGGTCCTCCCAGGCGCGGATCAGGGCCTTCTGGATCTGCACGGCGCGGGGTTCGGCCTCCAGCAGCTTGTCTAGCAGGTCCTCGATCGCCGCGAACAGCAGGGCGGGCGAGTGGACCTCCTCGACCAGGCCCCAGGCCAGCGCCTCGGCGGCCCCGAAGGTCTCGCCGGTCATCAGGATGCGCCGCGTGCGGCCCCAGCCGATCAGCGAGGGCAGCAGGGCCGCCTCCACCACCGAGGGGATGCCGAGCTTGACCTCCGGCATGCCGAACCGGGCGGTGTCCGCGGCCAGCCGCATGTCGCAGGCCGCGGCGACCTCCAGCCCCGCGCCCAGGCACCAGCCGTTGATCGCCGCGATCACCGGGACCGGCGTGTCGCGGATCGCCTGGCAGCAGGCATGCACCTTCTGGATGAAGGCGCGGCCCTGCGCGGGGCCTTCGATGGCGGCCATCTCGTCGATGTTGGCGCCGCCGATGAACGCCTTGTCCCCGGCGCCGGTCAGCACCACGGCGCGCAGGGCCAGGTCCGCGGCCAGACCGTGGAACAGGTCGACGAACTCGCCCATCACCGCTGACGACAGGGTGTTCAGCTTCCTGGCGTTGTCGACGCAGACATAGGCGATGCGTCCACGGGCGTGCTGTTCGTAGCGGACGGTGACGAGAGCGGTCATGCGCCCATCAAGGGCCGCCGGGCGTGCAACTGCAAGCCGCGCAGGCGCCTAATGCACCGCGCTGATCTGGCCGGCGTCGATCTTGGCCAGGAGCTGTTCCTTCAGCGCGGCCATGCGCGTGCCGACGGCCTTCAGGTCCATGTCGGTCTTCTTGACCTTGGGGAAGTAGTCCTCTTCCTCCTCCTCGACATGGTGCTCGATCTGTTCCTCGAGCACGGTCATCTTGGCGTCGTAGAGTTCCTCGCCGGGCCGCATGGCTTCGATCTCGTCCATCAGGTCGCGGGCGGCGGCGTGCTCGACCACCGCCTCGTCGACGATGTCCTCGTTTTTCAGGTACTCGCGGCTGACGGGATAGAAGATCTGTTCCTCGATCTGCATGTGCACGCGCAGCTCCAGGCAGATCCGGTCGGCCAGCGCCTTGCGGCGCTCGTCGTTCTTGGCCTTCTCGAACTGGCTGAACAGCTTTTCGACCGCCCGATGGTCGGCCTTCAGCAGCGCGACGGCGTCGGGCCCCTTGGTGGACTTGGCCTTGGCCGCGGGGGCCTTCTTGCCGGCTGCGGAAGGGGCTGCGGTGGCCATGGGGATGCTCCGTTGACGGGGTTCGGGGCGATGCGCCCCTCGTTCCAGCCTGAACCCCTCCACGCGGCCCCGGTTCCGCTTGATTTTCTTCAGCCGGGCGGCTCGTTAGACGGATGAATAGGGGCCCCAAGGTGACCGTGGCCGGCGCCGGCGCGCTGGGACTGGCGAGCGCGCTGGCGCTGGCCGACGCCGGCTGCGCGGTGACGGTCTGCGATCCGGCGAACGCGCCGCAAGCGTCCTCGGTGGCGGCCGGCATGCTGGCCCCGGTGTTCGAGGCGGCGCTGGACGACGGGACGGCCGGCGACCTCGACCTGCTGCTGGCGGCGCGCAACCTCTGGCCGGCGCTGGCGCAGCGCGCGGGCGTCGCGCTCGACCGCTCGGGGACGGTGGCGGCGGGCGGCGAGGCCTGGCTGGCGCTAATCAGGGCGAGGCTCGCCGGGCTCGGGATGCGCGGCGCCGACATGCCGCGCGCCATGCTGGAGGAGATGGCGCCGGGCGTGGCGCCAGGGCTGGAAGGCGTGCTGGTGCGCGAGGACTGGCGGCTGGAGCCGCGACCGGCGTTGGCCGCCCTGCGCGCGGCGGCCGAGGCCGCGGGCGTCGTGTTCCGCACGGAAGCCGCCGATGGGCGCGGCGAGGCCGACTGGCTGGTGGTCGCCAGCGGCGCGGGGCAGGGCCTCGCGGGCGTGGCGCCGGAACTTTCGACGCTGACGCCGATCAAGGGGCAGATCCTGGCGTTCCTGGCCGAACGCGGCGGCCGGATGAGCTTGCGCGGCGAGGCCTGCTACGCCGTGCCGGGCGCGGACGGCCTCGCGGTCGGGGCGACCATGGAGGCTGGGCGCAACGACACGGCGATCGATCCGGCGAGCCTCCAGCCCCTGGTCGAGGCGGCCGGTCGGCTGTTCCCGGGCTTGGCGGACGCAACCTTCGCGATCTCCGCCGGGGTGCGGGCGGCGACTGCCGACGGCCTGCCGATGGTCGGCCCCTCGCAGGCGAGCGGCGTCATCCTGGCGGTGGGCGCGCGGCGCAACGGCTGGCTGTTGGCGCCGCTGGTCGCCCGGGTCGCGACCGCTTGCGTGACGGGCGCTGACTCTGGTCCCTATGCGGCGCGGCTCGATCCGGGCAGGTTCGGCGCGGCCAGAGAGAGGACGACGGCGCCATGAACGGCTTCTGGTTCACCGACGAGCAGGAGGCGATTCGGCAGGGCGTGCTGCGCCTCTGCGAGCGCTTCGACGCGGCCTACTGGCGGCGCACCGACGAGACCGGCGAGTTCCCGGAGGCCTTCGTGGCGGCGATGGCGCAGGCCGGCTGGCTGGGCGCCGCCATGCCGGTGGAGCTGGGCGGCTCCGGCCTGGGCGTCACCGAGGCCGCGATCGCCATGCAGGCTGTGGCCGAGAGCGGCGCGGGCTTTTCGGGCGCGAGCGCCCTGCACCTGAACATCTTTGGCCCCATGCCCTTGGTGAAGTTCGGGACCGCCGAGCAGAAGCAGAAGCTCATTCCCCGGCTGATCGCCGGCGAGGACAAGATGTGCTTCGGCGTCACCGAGCCGGACGCCGGCCTCGACACCACCAGCCTCACCACCCAGGCCACGCGGACCAACGAGGGCTATGTCATCCGCGGCCGCAAGATGTGGACCACCATGGCGCAGCGGGCGACCAAGATGCTGATCGTGGCGCGCACCACGCCGCGCGCCGAGGTGAAAAAGGCCACCGACGGGATCAGCCTGTTCTACGTCGACTTCGACCGCGAGAAGATCACCGCGACGCCGATCCCCAAGATGGGGCGCAAGGCGGTGGAGTCGAACTCGGTGTTCATCGACGACCTGACCGTGCCGGCCGACGCCTTGGTGGGCGAGGAGGGCAAGGGCTTCTACTACCTGCTGGAGGGGCTCAACCCGGAGCGGGTGCTGATCGGCGCCGAGGCCGTCGGCCTGGGCCGCGCGGCGCTGAAGAAGGCGGCGGCCTACGCCAAGGAGCGCGTGGTGTTCGGCCGCCCGATCGGTCAGAACCAGGGCGTGGCGCATCCGCTGGCGCGCTGCTGGGCCGAGCTGGAGGCCGCCAACCTGATGGCCTTCAAGGCCGCCGCCCTCTACGACGCCGGCCGCGAGTGCGGGGCCGAGGCCAACGCGGCGAAATATCTGGGCGGTGAGGCGGGTTTCCGGGCCTGCGAGGCGGCGGTGATGGCGCACGGCGGCATGGGCTACGCCAAGGAATATGACGTCGAGCGCTACTTCCGGGAGGCGATGATCCCGCGCCTGGCGCCGGTCAGCCGCGAGATGATCTTCAACTTCATCGCCGAGCGGGTGCTCGGCCTGCCGAAGAGTTATTGAGGGGGAACAAGAAGATGCGTGGATATCTTGCGGCGGTTTCGGCCGCGGCGCTGTTGTGGGCGCCGGCCGCCCGGGCGGCGGATGGCTTCAGCGTCGCCGACGCCATCGCCTATCCCTTCACGCTGGGCCTGGTGAGCGCGCAGAAGGCCGACGTCATCGCCTGGGTGCGGGTGGAGAAGGGCGTGCGCAACGTCTGGGCGGCGTCCGGCCCGGCGTTCACGCCCAGGCAGGTGACGCAGTTCACCCAGGACGATGGCCAGGAGCTGACCCAGCTCACCTTCTCCCCGGATGGCAAGACGCTGGTCTTCGTGCGCGGCGGCGACCATGACGCCAACTGGCCGGCCGCCGGCAACCTGGCGCCCGATCCGGCGGAGGGGACCGAGCAGCCGAAGGTCACCCTGTGGCTCGCCGACCCGACGGGCGGCAAGCCCGCCGCGAAGATCGCCGAGGGCGACGAGCCGGCGGTCTCCGTCCGGGGCGAACTCGCCTATGTGAAGGAGGGCGCGGTCTGGACCGCCAAGCTGGACGGCACGGCCGCTAAGAAACTGTTCTTCGACCGCGGCAAGGACAGCGAGCTCGCCTGGTCGCCGGACGGCGGCAAGCTCGCGTTTTCCTCGGCGCGCGACGGCGACCATGGGTTTATCGGGGTGTTTTCCGGCGAAGCGCAGCCGCTGGAATGGCTGGCGCCCTCGACCGGCGTCGACCGCGAACCGGTCTGGGCGCCGGACGGCAAGGCCATCGCCTTCACGCGTCAGCCGGGCCGGGGCGGCGAGCCCGGGCCGATCCTTGAGCGCCAGCCGCGGCCCTGGTCGATCTGGACGGCCGAGGTGGCGACCGGCGCCGGCAAGCGGGTCTGGAAGAGCGGCGAGGACCTGCACGGCTCCTATCCCAACGTCGCGGGGCAGGCGAACCTGGCCTGGTCGGGCAATGGCAAGCTGGTCTTCCTGTCGGAAGCCGACAACTGGCCTCATCTGTATTCGATCCCCGCCGCCGGCGGCGAGGCGAAGCTGCTGACGCCCGGCGCCTTCATGGTCGAGCACGTCGCCATGGCCCGCGACGGCAGATCGATCATCTATTCCGCCAACACCGGCAAGGATCCCGACGACAACCAGCGCCGCCACCTCTATCGCGCCAGCTTCGACGGCGGCCCGCCGATGGTGCTGAGTAGCGGCACGGCGATCGAATGGAGTCCCGCGGCGCTGTCCACCGGTGTGGCCTTCATCAAGGCCGACGCCAAGAACCCGCCGGTGGTCGACGTCATGACGGCCTACAGCGCGGCTGCCCGCCAGCTGGAGGGCCAGACCCCGCCGCCGGAGTTCGCCGGCGCGAGGTTCGTGGTTCCGAAGAAGGTGACGTGGAAGGCGCCGGACGGCCTGACCATCGAGGGCCAGTTGTTCCAGGCGCCGGGCGTCAGGAACCAGCCCGGGGTGATCTTCGTCCACGGCGGGCCGCCCCGGCAGATGATGCTGGGCTGGTCCTACATGGACTACTATTCGAACAGCTACGCGATGAACCAGTACCTGGCGGCGCACGGCTTCACCGTGCTGTCGGTGAACTATCGCCTGGGCATCGGTTACGGCTGGGATTTCCAGCACGCCGAGCATGGCGGCGCGGCCGGGTCGTCGGAGTACCAGGACGTGGCGTCCGGCGCGCGGTTCCTGCAGGCGGTCCCCGGCGTCGACGCCAAGCGGATCGGCATCTGGGGCGGCTCCTACGGCGGCCTGCTGACCGCGCTCGGCCTGGCGCGCAACTCCGACATCTTCAAGGCCGGCGTCGACTTCCACGGGGTCCACGACTGGTCACGCACGGTGGCCCGCCAGTACGGGGCGCGCAGCGACCGCTACGAGAAGGGCGATCTCGACAAGGCGCTGGAGACGGCCTTCAAGGCCTCGCCCGACGCCGACATCGCCAGCTGGACCTCGCCGGTGCTGCTGGTCCAGGGCGACGACGACCGCAACGTCCACTTCGCCGAGACCATCGACCTGGCGCGCCGGCTGCAGAAGAAGGGCGTGGACTTCGAGGAACTGGTGATCCCCGACGAGATCCACGGCTTCCTGCGCTACGACTCCTGGCTGAAGGCGGACACCGCGACGGCGGAGTATCTGACGCGGAAGCTGGGCGCCGCGGCTGGCAAATAGCCGCGACGCCCAGCCCCGGGGGACCGTGGACGGTCAGGTCACTTCAGGGCGAACCGGATTGGGATATTGACGGTCGCGCCATCCACGGCCTGGCCGTCCATGGTCTGCGGGCTCATGCGGAAGAAGCGGGCGAGCTTCAGGGCGGCGGGGCCGAAGCCGGCCTCGACGGGGGTTTCGGCGGCGACCTGGCAGTCGCGCACCGCGCCGCTGGCCGTGACCGCGCAGGTGAGGGTGGCCACGCCGCTCAGGCCCATGCGCTGGGCGCGGTCCGGATAGACGTTGGCCATCTCCTCGCCGGTCGGCTTGCGGATCCAGGTCGGGCTGCGCAGGTCGTGGCGGACGGAGGGCGGCGGATCGAGGGGCGGCGGCTGAAGGGGGGTGATGGCCTCGGCGACCTTGAAGCTGTCGGGCGCGGTGCGGGAGGGCGGCGGATCGACCGGCAGGGTGGCGATCGGCGGCGGATCGCCGATCGTGGGCGGGTGCAGCACGATCTTGGGCTTCTCGACCGGCTGCGGCGGCTCGGGCTTTACCGGGTGGAACATGTCGATGACCACAGGCGGCGTCTCGTCCGGTTGGGTCAGGTGCGGCGGGCTGAACTTCGCGTAGGCGAGATAGCCGGCGACCGCGAGGTGCAGGGCGATCGAAATGCCGATCGCAGGCCGCAGATGCGGCGGGATGCGGTTGGTCGGTCCGCGCGCCTCGAAGCCGAAGGGGATGACCTGACGGATGACCATGCCTTGCTCCCTGACGTCGCCCGGGTTCATGTCTCGGGCGAGAAATAATTTACATTCGTGATATTCACCTGAAAACTACAGCTGTCAATCACGCTGTTTCCGCCTCTCGATCTCGTGATGACCAGAGGGGGCGGCCCGCTGGTCCGGTCCCGTTCATGTTGAATAAGTGATGTTGTCGACGCCGCGTTTGGAACGGCGAAGCTTGTGATGGGTTTCAGCACTATGTCGTACCGCCACATCCTCCTGACCGCCGCCGCCACGAGCCTGATGCTCGCCGCGTGCAACCAGCAATCCGCCGCGCCCGCCACCGGCGCGCCGATCGCCAGCCTGCCGCTGGCTGATGCGACGCCGCCGCCGGAAACGCCGGCCCCCTACGCCAATGCGCTGCCGGCGGCGCCGCCGATCCGGCGCGTGTCGACCCCGCCGCGTCCGGTCTACAGCTATATCGACGACGCCTATCTCGTGGGCGACACCCTGGGCGACAGCCCGCCGGACTACACCGTCGACTATGAGGGCGTTCGGCCCTGGGTGTGGCGCACCAACGGCGGCGACTACCGCGTGGTCGAGGACACGCCCGACGGCGAGCGGAGCTACTACTACCGCGGCGACGGCGACTATCCGTACCTGATCCAGGACCCGCAGTACGCCTATGCCTATGACAACGGCGGCGAGCTGGTGGAGGTCTACGACCACTACGGCCGGCCCTATCCGAACTATGCCGGCGCCCTGCTGGAGATCGCCGCGCGCTATCTGGATCGCGGCCGCCACCTGCACTATGCGGCGATCCACGACCAGCGTCAGGCGGCCTACGCGTCCGACTGGCGCGCGCGCCGCGACATCGTGCTCGCCCCGCAGCGGCAGTGGGCGACGGCGCAGCAAAGCAATCCCGACTGGCGGCGCGTCCACGACGAGCGCGTCCAGCAACAGCAGCCGCAGCTGGCGGCCTTCCAGCAGGAACGCGCCCAGCGGCAGGCCTATGCGAGCCGGCTCGCGCCGGTGATCGCCGCCGCGCCGCAGGTCCCGCCGCGCCGTGAGGGCGCGCCGCCAGCCGGCCCCGGCTTCGGCGGCGACCGCGGTCAGCCGGGCTTCAACGCCCAAAATCGCGATGTGGGCCGCGAGCAGGCCGCCCAGCAGCAGATCCAGGCCAACACCGCCGCCCGCGTCCAGGCGCAGGCTCAAGCCCAGGCCCAGGCTGGCGCGCAACAGCGCGCCCAAGCCGAGGCGGCGCAGCGCCAGCAGGCGCAGGTGCAAGCTCAGGCTCAGGCGCACGATCAGCAGCAGCGGGCTCAGGCCGAGGCGGCTCAGCGTCAGCAACAACAGCAGGCCCAAGCCCAGGCTCAGGCCCGGGCGCAGCAGGTGCAGGCCGGGCAGCGCGCCCAGGCCGAGGC
>Ga0070730_10000528_pt1 | contig 43740 bp, 37 predicted proteins | sample Coa_R1_3_FD_66447 | JGI IMG/M metagenome (GOLD analysis project Ga0070730, IMG submission 66447) | Surface soil microbial communities from Centralia Pennsylvania, which are recovering from an underground coalmine fire - Coalmine... | ecosystem: Environmental > Terrestrial > Soil > Unclassified ...
CTGCCTAACAATTGCACCGCCGCCGCGCCCCCGCCCCCGCCTGCACCACCCAGCAGTACGCTGACTATCTCATGTCCGCCGACTTCATTGCCCCCGTCCACCGCGGGATTGATCGTGGGGACCGTGATTCCGCTGCAATTGATCAGCGGCTATCCCTTCGTGAATCCCGCGATTGTCGGGACCCCCGGCCAAATTACAATGACCGCCACGGCGACGAACCCCGGGCCGGCCACGATCAGTCCCGCCACTCTGAACTTTGTCTACCAGTTCGATGCATTTCCGGGCTCGCCGCCGGCGACGGTGAACGGCTTCACCGGCATCGCGGCACCGACCGGCGTGACCTGCACCAACACCACGCCGGGGGCGCGACTTGGCTCGACGACCTCGTTCCAGGTCGGCGACACGTATTCCTGCGTGCTCACCTATCCCGCGGGCCAAACCCAGTCGTTCGTCGTGATCACGGGCAACGGCGTTGCCACGGTGAACCCCGGTCCGCAACAAAGCTCCCGCCCGGCGCCGAACAACGTCGGCTTTCCCTGCGGCACGGTCGCACCGGCGGCCGCCTGCACCACGGTCACGTTCACCGGCACGATGGCGGCCAGCGCCACGCCGAGCTTCACCGTGCGCTCGTTCGCCCTGGGCGCGGCGCAGCCGTACAATACGGCGACCGTCACGCCGTCCGGCGTGACGATCGTGCCGCCGCCGAGCGGTAGCGGCGGGGGCGGTGGTGGCGGAGCGGCGGGCGGCGCCGGGATTAACTCGGCGATCGGCTGCGCCAACTCGACGCAGGCCAGCGACATAGCCTTCCCGGCCACGCCGGTCACCGCCAACAACCAGCAGGGCTTACTCGCGAGCGCCAACCAGTTCGCCTCGCGGCCGCCCCTCTCCGGCAGCGCGTCGGCTCCGGGCGTGCTTTCGGTGCTTTCGCCGAACGTGGCGATCGTCTGCGGCGCGGTCTTCCAGGACTCGGGCGTCTCGCCGTCCGATCCAGACACCAACCCCAACACGATCGACGGCGGCACGATCGTCTACACCGTCTCCAGTCCCGCGGTGGAGATCGTCGAAGCGAGCGGGCCGACCTACACGGTCTTTTGCGGCACTACCACGCTTCCCGGCGGCAAGGACTCATGCACGGCGGCGAAGTTCACCCCCGCCTTCAGCCCCAACACTGCGCCACCCTTGCAGGCGAACCCGGCCTCGCCGGCCTTCATCAGCCCGCCGGAGGCAAACATCGTCCACGTGGCCCTGGCTCCCGGCGCCTCGTTCCCCTTCATCGGCGCCCTCAGCCCAAGCGTCTCGATCAGCGCGACGTACACTCGCGCCACGAACCTCGGCGGGGCGCTGACAATCACGACGGCGGCCGCCCCAATCGGTTTGCTGCCGCCGCCGTACCAGGTCCAGCTCAGCGCCAATCCCGGCACGGTGGCCGCGGCCAGCGGCGTGGACAACGGCAGCACCATCGTGGCCACGGTCGTGCATCCGGTGGTGACGGGCTGCGTGGCGCTGGCGGTCGGCGGCTTCCTCACCTGCCCGACGGCGCCGGTGTTGTTCCTGCAGGGCGCGGCGCCGGGCGCGGAGGGCGGCCAGGTGACGTTCTCCACCGACGCGGGGGCGCTGGGGCCGGCCAACGCCAGCTCCGGCTCGCAACTGGCGCTGCGCTACACCGTGCACTGCGGCCCGATCCCCTCGGCGCCGCCGGTGGTGATCGTGCCCGACGTGCCCAGCCTCAACCCCGCTCCCGCCTCGTTCGTCTTCGCGAGCTGCACCGCGGCGCAGGCGACGCTCTACGGCGCCGGCGCCCCCGGCACGGCGACCGTGACGGCGAGCTTCATCGGCGACATCACCGGCGTGACGGCGCAGTCCACGACGCAGGTGACGCTGGCCGCGGCCGGCGCGCCGGCCAACCTGAATCCGGGCTGTAACCAGATCATCACGCCATCCAGCCTCGCGCCCGGCAGCCCGCTCTCGGCTGTCGTCAACATCGTGCAGCCGGGCGGCATCGTGGTCAGCGTCTGGGCCTTCAACAACTCGACGCACAAGTTCCAGGCCGGCTACTTCAGCGCCAGCGGCGCGCCGGTGGACTTCACCACGGTCGGGCCGGCGCAGAGCCTGTTCGTCTGCGTGAACAGCAACGGCGCCTACCAGCCGGGTCCGCCTTCGGCGGGCAACGGGCCAACGGGGCCGTAGCGAAGCTTCTGGAGAGCGGCACGAGGGGCCGGCGCGGTCAGCGCCGGCCCCTCATCCTCTCCTGTCTCCTTCCCCCAATCCTGGAGGGAAGGAGACGATCCGGCGTAGGGCGTTCCGTAGCCGGTGCGGTTAACCCGACGGCGTTCGAGCCGGCACCCCACGATCGCCCCTTTCCCAGGATTGGGAGAGGGGTACGTGAGGTATGTGAAATGAGGTGAGGGCCGCCCGCGAGCCGGGAACGCGCTAAACTGCTGCACGGCGGCCGCGACGGCGAAGGCGGTACACTGCCCGCGACGCGACGGGCGCACAGTGCGGTGGCAGCCGACCAGCGGAGGCGCAGATGACGAATCAGAGCACAGAACGATCCGGGACGGCCGAGCGGCCCGGCCATCACTGGCGCGAGCCGGCGCGGGTGCAGGAGTACGTCGAGCGCATGGACCGGCGCGCGGCCGAGCGCCAGGAGCCGCTGACGCTGCTGACGCGGCTGCTGCCCTTCCCGGCGGACGCGGCGCTGCGCGTGCTCGACGTGGGCGCGGGGTACGGCGCGGTCGCCGCGGCGGTGCTGGCGGCCTTTCCGCGCGCCGAGGCGACGCTGCTGGACATCTCCGAGGCGATGATGCAGGTGGGCGCCGAGCGCATGGCGCCCTTCGCCGGCCGCTACCGCTACCTGCACGGCGACTTCGCCGACGGCGAGCTGCCCGAAGCCGCGGCGGGTCCGTTCCAGGCGATCGTCTCCGGGCGGGCGATCCACCATCTGCCGCCGGCCGCGACGCGATCGCTCTACCGCGCCTGCGCCGCGCGGCTGGCGCCCGGAGGCTGCTTTCTCAACCTCGACATGACCGCGGCAGTGGACGGTGGCGCGGCCGCCGCCTACCGCCGGGCGGAGGAGCGAGAACGCGAGGCGCGCGGCGAGCCCGCGGCGCCGCCCAGGTCGCACCACGCCGAGCACGAGGGGCACGACTTCCAGCCGCTCGACGAGCATCTGCGCTGGCTGCGCGAGGCCGGCCTGGTCTCCGTCGACTGCTACTGGAAGCGGCTGGGCAACGCCCTCTTCGGCGGCCTCCGGCCAAGCTGAGCAGGCAGCGGCTCCGGCCGACATGTCATAGAGAAGCGGCGCGGCCCGGACGCGCGCGGAGGCGCCCGCTACTCCTTGAGCAAACGCAGGGTGAAGTGTGCCGGCTCGGCGCCGACATGCCCCTCGTACGCCAGCTGGCCCTCATACCGGAATCCGGCATCGGCGTACGATCGCTTGCGCTCGCGGTAGAACAACAGCAGCTCCCAGCCCCGGTCCGTGTGGTGAATGATCCAATCGTCCGACCGGCCGCTGGTTTGCCCGTCCCACTCAAGCGTGCGACCGCGCAGGAGATTGTGATGTTCGGCGCCGTCCGCTGACGTATTTTCGGTGACGAAGAGCAAGATCGTGTCGTAGCCCTTCGGATGAAATACACCAGTATTGATGGTTGCGTCCTTCGTGTTGAGCAGCCCTTGCAACTGTCTCCGATCGTACGCTTCACCGACCGTCAGCAATTCAGAGACGCGCATGGCACCGTCCGTCTATTCAAGCAAGCGAAGCAACTCGGTCGATTGCTGCGCGATTCCCGGCATAGCGTACCGCACTCGGGCAACGCGTCGCCCCTCCCGCCCGCTTCCGCTATCGTGTTCCTGAGCACGGCACGACGAGGCGGAGCGTGAGGGAAGCGAACGAGGGCGCGGACGGTGCGGCGCCGCGGGTGGGCATGGTCGGCGCGGGGCAGCTGGCGCGGATGACGCAGCAGGCGGCGATCTCGCTCGGCATCGAGCTGCACGTGCTCGCCGGCGCACCAGACGACTCCGCCGCGCGCGTCACGCCGCACGTCAGCATCGGCCGGCCCGATTCGCTCGACGATTTGCTCGCCTTCGCCGCCTGCTGCGATGCCGTCACCTTCGACCACGAGCTGGTGGACGTCGCGGCGCTGCGGGCGCTCGCCGCCGCGGGCCACACCGTGTATCCCTCGGCAGACACGGTCGAGGTCGCGCAGGACAAGGGCCGGCAGCGCGAGCTGTTCGCCCGCCTTGGCCTGCCCGTGCCGCCGTTTGTGCGCGTACACGCAATCGACGAGGTCCGCGCTTTTGGGGCGGCGCACGGCTGGCCGGTGGTGCTCAAGGCCGAGCGCGGCGGTTATGACGGCCGCGGCGTCTGGCTGGCGCAGGATGCGGCGGGGGCCGGGGAGGTCGTTGACCAGGCGGTGCGGCGCGGCTTGTCGCTGCTCGCCGAGCAGTTCGTGCCGATCACGCGTGAGCTGGCGCAACTGGTGGCGCGGCGGCCGGGCGGCGAGAGCGTCGCCTACCCGCTGGTGGAGACGGTGCAGCGCGAGGGCATCTGCCACGAGGTGCTGGCGCCGGCGGCGATAGCGCTGGAGCGCGCCGAGGAGGCGCGGCGCCTCGCCCTCGCCATCGCCGAGGCGATCGGCCTGGTCGGCATCATGGCCGTCGAGCTGTTCGAGACACGCGACGGTGTGCTGATCAACGAGATCGCCTGCCGCCCGCACAACTCCGGCCACTTCTCGATCGAGGCCTGTGCCACCTCGCAGTTCGAAAACCATCTGCGCGCCGTGCTGGACTGGCCGCTGGGCAGCATCGCACTCGTCGCGCCCGCCGCGGCGATGGTGAACCTGATCGGCGTGCCCGGCATGCCGCGCAATCCGGTGGCCAACCTGCCCGCGGCGCTGGCCGTCGAGGGCGTACGCATTCATGTCTACGGCAAGGAGTCGCGCCCCGGCCGCAAGGTCGGCCACGTCACCGCGCTGGGCGAGAGGACTGCTGACGCGCGCGATCGGGCGGCGCGGGCCGTGGCGCTGTTGGAGGGTTCGGGGTGAAGGGGATCGCTACCCCCAGCTTCAGGCCACAAATCCTCATGAGGGAGGCGCTGTGAACGCCGCGCCGGCCGCCCCGCGCGTGGGCATCGTCATGGGCAGCGACTCGGACCTGCCGGTGATGCAGGCCGCGGCCGAGGCGCTGGCCGAATTCGGCGTGCCTTGCGAGGTGCGCGTCGTCTCTGCGCACCGTACGCCGCGGGCGATGCTGGAGTACGCGGAGGCGGCAGCCACACGCGGCTTGCAGGTGATCATCGCCGGCGCCGGCGGCGCAGCGCACCTGCCCGGCATGATCGCCGCCGCCACGCCCCTGCCCGTGATCGGCGTGCCGGTGCCGCTGAAATACCTCGACGGCATGGATTCGCTGCTCTCGATCGTGCAGATGCCGGCCGGCGTGCCGGTCGCCACGGTGGCGATCGGCAACGCCCGCAACGCCGGCCTGCTGGCGGTGCGCATCCTCGCCGCCGCCGATCCAGCCCTGCGCGAGGCGATGCTCCGCTATCAGCAAGGTCTGCAGGCGCTCGTCGCGGAGAAGGACGCGGCCGTGCAGGCGCGGGCCGCGGGCATCGCCCGGGGCGAGGCGGCGCCGAGTAGCTGACCCGGTGGCTGCTCCGGGCGCATCGACCCTGTGCCCGCGTCGCGACATTCTACGTCTTGACTGGTCAGAGCGGCCGGCCGCGCGGTACAACAGCGAGGGAAGCTCCGCGTTCGCGGGCGAGCAAAGCAGCCGGAGCGGCAGGAGGAGTATCCGCTGCATCCGGCCGCCGTGGAGGCTGGCATGGCCGAAGAGCTGGAGAGCAAGATCACCGACGAGCACCGCGCCTTCATCGGGCGCAAGTCCGATCCCGTCTCCTTTACCGTGCGCGAAGGGGACGCAAACCGCCTGATCGGCCTGCTCGACGATCACGATCCGCGCTGGGCCGCGGGCAGCGGCACGGCGCCGCCCTACGTGCTCGGCCTGATGCAGACGGCGCGGCGGGGCGCCATGCCCTCGGTGCTGCCCGGCGGCATCATGACTCAGCAGGAGTGGCGCTTCACGCGGCCCTTCAAGATCGGCGAGGAGCTGAAGGCGATCACGCAGGTGATCGACATCCGCGACCGGTTGGGCGGGCGCTACGGCTACAGCGTGCTCGTCACCAGCGCCACCGATTTCTTCGACACCAATGACGAGCACGTCGCCGCGATCCTGATCACCGTGACGCAGTTCGACCCGAAGGCGGCGAGGGGGAGCGAGTGAGATGAGCCAGCGCTATTTCGAGGACATTCGCCCCGACGAAGAGCTGCCGCCGGTCGAGAAGCTGCCGACCGAGGAGCTGGCGGTGGACTACTTCGGCCGCGACAACCCGGTGAACCCCGCCTTCGCCGACGCCGAGGCCGGCCGGCGCATGGGCGTGGGCGGCGCCCTGGTGCCCGGCAACCTCAAGCTCTCCTGGCTGGTGCAGTACGCCAACGACTGGGCCGGCCCCGAGGGCCGGGTGACGAGCCTGCGTGCCGTCTTCCGCCGCCCGGACGTCGCCGGCCGCCCGCTCACGCTCGCCGGCCGCGTGGTGGACATGCGCCAGGAAGACGGACATAACATCATCGAGCTGGAGGTCGTCACGCTCGCCGAAGGCCAGCCCAGCGTGCGCGGCAACATGCAGGTAGAGCTGCCCATGCGCGGCGGCTGAGCGGGCGACCTCGCGCCTCATCGGTTCGCCTCGGCGACCCTCTGCTCCGCCGACCAGGAGATATGGAGGGGCGATCCGGGTTGGAGCGTTCTCCTGGGCGGCCGGTCAGCGAGCCGCCATACGAGCGCACGCGCGGTTTTCCGTCGGTTCAGCGGCGCCGGACGGTACGGCTTTCTCGCGGTCAGCCGTGATCTTCAGCGACCGGCGCGAGCGGCGCGCCGGTCACTCGGCTACACTCTCGATCAGGCAGTCCGCTATCCCCCCTCTCCAGTTTCGGAAGAGGGGCCGGGAGTGAGGTGACACCATGCAGGCGACGCGCGACGAGGTCTCCACCGCCCTCCATCCGTTGGAACCGTTGACGGCCGCCGAGGTCGAAGCCGTGTCCGCGCAGCTGAAGGCGCAGTTCGGCGTGGAGGGACTCCTGTTCGTCTCGATCTCGTTGCACGAGCCGCCCAAGGCCGCCGTGCTCGGCTGGCCCGAGGCGGGCGCCGTGGCGCGCGAGGCCTTCGCCATCTTCCGCGACCTCGCCGCCCGCACGACCTACGAGGCGATCGTCTCGCTGGACGAGCAGCGCGTGAGCTGGTCGCGCAGCGTTCCCGGCGCGCAACCCTCGGTCACGTGGGAAGAGGCGCTTTCGGCCGACCAGGCGATCAAGAGCGACCCCGACTGGCAGGCCGCAATGCGCAAGCGCGGCGTCAGCGACTTCAGCCTCTGCATGGTCGACGCCTGGTCCGCCGGCAACTACGACGCGGACCCGAACCCGGCGCAGCGCGTCGTGCGCGCCCTTACCTGGGTGCGCAGCGACCCGACCGACAACGGCTATGCGCGGCCGGTGGAAGGGCTGCTCACCGTCTTCGACCTGGACGAACGACGCGTCGTCGAGGTCGAGGACAACGGCGTGGTGCCGCTGCCTCCCCGCGCAGGCAACTACGATGCCGAGCGCATCCGCAACGCCAACAACGTGCCCTCGTTCCCAGACGGCGTGCGCCAGGACCTGAAGCCGGTCAGCATCACGCAGCCGGAGGGCGCGAGCTTCAGCGTGGACGGCCACGAGGTGCGCTGGCAGAAGTGGCGGCTGCGCCTGGGCTTCACGGCGCGCGAGGGCCTGGTGCTGCACACCGTCGGCTACGAAGACCGCGGCCGGCTGCGGCCGGTCCTCTACCGTGCCTCGCTCTCCGAGATGGTCGTGCCCTACGGCGACGCGAACCCCACGCACTGGCGCAAGAACGCCTTCGACGAGGGCGAGTACGGCGTGGGCATGCTCGCCAACGCGCTGGAGCTGGGCTGCGACTGCCTGGGCGAGATCCGGTACTTCGACGGCGTCGTGGCCGGCCCGCGCGGTGAGGCGATCACGCTCACCAACGCGGTCTGCATGCACGAAGAGGATTACGGCATCCTCTGGAAGCACCGCGACGCCCGCGCCGGCACCACCGAGGTGCGGCGCAACCGACGGCTGGTGATCTCTTCGATCGCCACCGTCGGCAACTACGAGTACGGCTTCTTCTGGTATCTCTACCAGGACGGCACGATCCAGTACGAGATCAAGATGACGGGCATCGTCTCCACCGGCGCTGTCGCCGAGGGCGAGATGCCCGTGTACGGCACGCTGATCGCGCCGGGGCTCTACGGCCCGAACCACCAGCACTTTTTCAACGTACGCCTGGATATGACGGTGGACGGCACGGAGAACTCGGTGTACGAGGTGAACACGGAGACGGCGCCGCCGGAGCTGAACCCGCACGGCAACGCCTGGCTTGTTCGGCGCGCGCTGCTTGAGCGCGAAGGCGCGGCCCAGCGCTCGCTCGACCTCGCCTCGGCGCGTTACTGGCAGATCGCCAATCCCAACGTCTTGAACGCGACGGGCGAGCCGGTGGCCTACCGCCTGCTCCCCGGCGAAAATGCCGTGCCCTACGCGCTGCCTCAGGCCAGCATCTCCAGGCGGGCGGGCTTCATGGCGAAGCACCTCTGGGTGACGCGCTTCGATCCCGCCGAGCGTTACGCCGCCGGCGACTACCCGAACCAGCACCCGGGCGGCGCCGGCCTGCCGGCCTACGCGGCGCAGGACCGGCCGCTGGAGAACACCGATCTCGTCGTCTGGTACTCGCTTGGCGCCCATCACATCGTGCGGCCGGAAGACTGGCCGGTGATGCCCGTCTCGACGCTCGGCTTCAAGCTTCAGCCCAGCGGCTTCTTCGACGGCAACCCCTCGCTCGACGTGCCGCCGTCGAACGGCCACGGCGACTGCTGCGAGGCGTGACAGGGTCCGTACCTGCGAGCGCATGCGGGGCCGCGAGGGCGGGTTGGGGCTCGCCTGAACAGAGAGGTAAGCCGGTGTCGTTCGAAGACGTTCGAGCGCTGCTCTTCGATGTGTTCGGCACCTGCGTGGACTGGCGCGGCACGGTGATCCGCGAGGGCAACGCGCTGAACCGGGCGAAAGGTCTCAGCGTCGATTGGGGCGCCTTTGCGGACGAGTGGCGCGGACAGTACGCGCCAAACATGCAGCGCGTGATGCGCGGTGAGCTGCCATGGACGCGGCTCGACGGTCTGCACCGCATGGCGCTGGACGAGCTGCTGGCGAAGTACGGCGTCCAGGGGCTTTCGGAGGCCGAGAAGGACCAGTTGAACCGCGTCTGGCACCGGCTCGACCCGTGGACCGATACCGTGCCCGGCCTGCTGAAGCTCAAGCACAGCTACCTGATCGCGCCGCTTTCCAACGGCAACCTCTCGCTGCTGACCAACATGGCGAAGCACGCGGGCCTGCCCTGGGACTGCGTGCTCTCGGCCGAGCTGTTCCGCGCGTACAAGCCGGACCCGCGCGTCTATCTCGGCGCCGTCGATCTGCTCGATTTGCAGCCCCACCAGGTGATGATGGTCGCCGCGCACAAGCACGATCTGCACGCGGCGCGGGCGCAGGGGCTGCAGGCCGCCTTCGTGCCCCGCCCCTTCGAAGGCAATCCGGAGCGCGTGCCGGATCTGACACCCGATCCCGAATTCGAGGTCGTCGCGGCGGACTTCATGGACCTTGCGCGGCAGCTCGGTGGGTGAGAGCCGAGCGCCGGCCGCGCTACCTGCTGGATGAGAATCTCTCAACCGTGATCGCCGTTGCCGGGCGACGGCGCGGGCTGGATGTTGTCAGCTCGCACGAAGTCGGGCTGGACGGCAGGTCAGATGAAGTGCAACTTCGCTGGGCTGCTGCACACGGCCGCGCGCTGGTGACGCGCGATCGGCGCGATCTTTCGAACATTGCAGCAGGCTTCTTCGCCCGCGGGGAACTGCATCACGGCGTAGTGCTGGTACCGGAATCGCTGCCCACCGCGGACGTTGGGGGTATACTACGTGCCCTCGAAGCCCATGCCCAGCGGCGTGCCGACGGAATGCAACCGTACACCGTCGAGTGGCTCACTTGGGAAGCATGAACGGGTACTTCGCGTAGAGCGTTTCCGGCGTTATTCCGTCGTTTTCGGCGATCTCGGCATCGATCTCATCGGGATATGCGGAGTAGTACGCCATGGCGGCGTGTAATTGTTCGGGTGTGAGCCAGTCGAAGGCGCGGGCCAGCCGTGCGACCGTCAGCGGCCGCTCGCGGCAGCCGGAGATGACTTCCCACACGCCGAGGCCCGTGCCGGCGATCTTCGCCGTGCGCCCCGACGCCTCTGTGGCGAAGTAGATCCCCGGCATGCGGCGCATGCGCTCGGCTTCGTCGATCAGCCCACTCGTCACGCTCTTCCTCGTGGCGCGGCGGCGCCCTCCCGACCATTGTACGGCTGTACCGCGCCGGGCGGGCGCCATCGCTGCGGGCCCCCGTACGGTCTACGCCACCGGGTAGCCTTCTTCTTCCAGCGCCTCCTCGATCTGCTTGCGGCTGGTCTGGGCGGGGTCGAACTCGACCGTCACCTGTTTCGGCTCGATCGCGACTGCCACATGCTTCACGCCCGGCATGGCGCCCACCGCCTGCTCAATCGTGTGCTGGCAGTGCTCGCAGGAGATGTCCGGTGCGGTTAGCTTCAGCGTTTCCATGATCTCGTTTCCTCCATCTGCTTTGATACGCCCGTTGCTGTCTGTTGCGGGCGCGCTCTGCACGGCGCGCCCGCTGGCCCCTGCACGCCTTGGCTCACTTGACCTCGATCGTCCCATTCATGCCGGGGTGCAGAGAGCACACGTAGGCGTAGGTGCCCGGCCGCGCGAACGTGACCTTGAAGCGTTGGCCGGGCTGCAGCAGACCGCTTTCGAAGCGGCCGTCCGGCGCGCCGCGGCTGCCGCTCACCACCGTATGCGCTTGCTCGTCGTCGTTCACGAAGGTCACGGTCGTGCCGGCCTTGACGTGCAAGGTGCCGGGGCGGAACTTGTCCGGCATCCGCGCCGTGGTGCGCTGGCCCACCATCGCCATGTGCACCTCGTCGCGCCCCCAGGCATACGACGCGCTGCCGAAAACGGCCGCCTGGCCGGAAAGACCGCGGTAGGCGCCGAAGCCCACGGCGGCGAAGGCGGCGAGAAAAACGGCCGCGGCGACGAGCTGCGCCGATCGCGTGCCTCGTAGCCGCAGCGAGTTGCTCAGCACGGTGACGCTGGAGAGCGCCATCGCCACGGCGGCGAAGATCGGGTTGATCTTGCCGAAGATCGCCAGCGGCACCAGCACGAGGTTGTAGGCGAAAGCCCAGAACAGGTTCTGCTTGATCACCCGCATCGTCGCGCGGGAGAGCTCGATCGCCTCCGCCACGCCGCGCAGGCTGCCCTTCACCAGCGTGATGTCCGCCGCGGCCATCGCCGCGTCGGCGCCGGTGCCCATGGCGATGCCGGCGTCGGCCGCGGCCAGCGCCGGCGCGTCGTTCACGCCATCGCCAACCATCGCGACAACCCGGCCCTCACCTTGCAGCCGCCGGATCTCCACGGCCTTCTCGTCGGGCCGCACCTCGGCCACCACCCGCTCGATGCCTACCTGCCGTGCGATCGCCTCGGCCGTACGGCGGTTGTCGCCGGAAAGCATGACCACGTCGAGGCCGGATTCGCGCAGCCTGCGCACCGCCGCTACCGAATCGGGCTTCAGCGGGTCGGCGATGCCGATCGCGCCGAGCAGGCGGCCCTTGTCGGCGACGAGCACCGCGGTCTTCGCGCCGGCTTCGAGCAGATCGAGTGTTGTCTGCGCGTGTGCGATCTCGATTCCCCGCTCGGCGAGCCAGCGGGCGCTGCCGACGAAGACCGTAGCCGCGCGCACGCCGCCGCCCGGCGTGGACTCGAAGTCGTGGACGGCAGGCAGCGCGAGGCCGCGCTCGGCGGCGGCGCGCACGATCGCCGCCGCGAGTGGGTGCTCGGAGCCGCGTTCAACGGCCGCGGCGGCGAGCAACAGCTCAGCCTCCGTGGCGCCGCCGATCGGCACCAGGTCGGTGACGGCGGGCTCGCCGCGCGTGACGGTGCCGGTCTTGTCCAGCACCACGGTGGTCACGTCGCGCACGCGCTCCAGGCTCTCGCCGCCGCGCAGCAGGATGCCGTGTTCGGCGCCGCGGCCGCTGCCCACCATAATCGCGGCCGGTGTGGCCAGCCCGAGGGCGCAGGGGCAGGCGATCACCAGCACGGCCACGGCCGCGACCATCGCCGCGGTTCCGCTGAAGCCGGCGAGCAGCCAGCCGCCGAAGGTCAGCGCCGCGATCAGCAGGATCGCGGGCACGAACACTCCGGCCACGCGGTCGGCGAGCCGCTGCACGGGCGCCTTCTCCAGCTGCGCTTGTTCCACCAGGCGCACGATCTGCGCGAGCTGCGTCTCGCGACCCACGCGCTCGGCCCGCATGCGCAGCAGGCCATGCGTATTGATCGTCGCGCCGATCAGCGCGTCGCCGGGCGACTTGCTCACGGGCAGGCTTTCTCCGGTCAGCATCGACTCATCGACCGCCGAACGGCCGTCGAGCACCACGCCGTCGACCGGGATCTTCTCGCCGGGCCGAACCAGCAGTTCGTCGCCCGGCACCACGGCCTCGACCGGCACATCCTGCTCGACGCCCTGGCGCACGCGGTGCGCCGACTTCGCGCCCAGCCGCATCAGCTCTCTAATCGCGCTGCCGGCGCGGCCGCGAGCGATCGCCTCCAGCAGCTTGCCCAGGTAGATCAGCGTGATGATCAGCGCCGCCGTGTCGTAGAACGGATCCTGCCCGGCAAAGGTCGCCCAGACGCTGTAGAAGAAGGCTACGGTCGAACCGACCGACACGAGCGTGTCCATGTTCGCCGTGCCATGGCGCGCTGCCCTGAGCGCCCCGCGGTGGAACTCCCAGCCGACGAAAAGCCAGACGGGCGTGGTCAGTGCCAGAAGGATGTAGTCGCGGTAGCGCAGGTCCATCGCGAACATCGCGATGACCGCAACGGGAATCGAGAGCGCCAGGCCCAGCGACAGCTTCGCGTAGCGCAGGCGCAGATCGCGGCGCTGGCGACGATCCTTCTCGTCCTCGGCCCTCACCCCCAGCCCCTCTCCCATTCCTGGGAGAGGGGAGACGATCGGGCGGGCGCCGTAGCCGGCCTTCTCGACCGCCGCGATCAGGTTCGCGGTCTCTGGCGGCGCATCTTGATCCAGCGTCACGCTGGCGCGCTCGGTCGCCAGGTTCACGGCGGCGCTCTGCACGCCCGCCACCTTGCCGAGCGCCCGCTCAACACGCCGGACGCACGAGGCGCAGGTCATGCCCTCGATCGCCAGTTCAGCGGTCGCGCGGGCCGCACCATCCTCGCCTTGATTTTCGACCTGCATCGCCAGGTCGTGCTCCGAAATCGCCATGACCATTCCCGCCCAGTTCTCCGGCCGATCGCGGGGTTCGCCGAAGCGATCGGCCTTCACCAGGCATCTTCAACCCTATAGTAACTTGAGAGTCAAGTGCCAGCACGAACGGGTTGCTCCTCGGTCCCGTCGTGCTCAGCGCTATACTCCTGCCATCGACGCGTCACGCCGCGGGCGGTGCGGGCGGCACAGGGAGCGGAAACGATGACCGGCATGCCGTGCATCTCGGCCGACTCGCACATCGTCGAGCCGGCGCACATCTATGACGGTTTGGTGGAGAAGTACGGCGAGCAGGCTCCGCAGATCAAACCCGATCCGCAGGGCCGGCGCGGGCCGTATAAGGTCGTCGGCGATAAGCGCATGCCGATCGGCCGCTTCGGCATCGCCGGTCATGACGCCAACGACCCGGACATCGACACGTTGATCGCAAGGGGCTATGGCGCCTTCCGGCCGGGCGTGCTCGACCCGGCCGAGCGACTCAAGGACCAGGCGATCGACGGCGTCTCCGCCGAGGTGATCTATCCGAGCCTCTGCATGCTCACGGGCGCCGCCGAAGACGCGGCGCTCTCGCTGGAGATCGCACGCCGTTACAACGACTGGCTCGCCGAATACTGCGGCCACGCGCCGAACCGGCTGATCGGCGCCGCCTCGATTCCGCTGCGCAACGTGGCCGACGGCGTGCGTGAGTTGCAGCGCGCGGTGAAGCTTGGCCTGAAGGGCGCGGTGATCTGGTGCACGGCGCCGGGCGAGCGGCCCTACGGAGATCCCGCCTACGATCGGTTCTGGGCCGCGGCGGCAGAGGCGGAAACGCCGGTAACGTTCCATATCTTCACGGGCGCCGACGGCATGCAGATGCGTCTCCCAGCTGACTGGGATCCCGTGTTGCACTACGCGCTCTCGCACACCGCGGCCGAGGTAACGCTGGCGACGCTGCTGACCAGCGGCGTACTCGAGCGCCACCCGCGGCTCAAGATCGTCGCCGCGGAGTTCGACACGGGCTGGGTCGCGCACTTCCTCGCCCGGCTCGACTTCGCCGTGCATCGCACCGTTGGCCACCCGGCCCAGAAGCTGCCGCTGACGCCGTCCGAGTATTTTCGCCGCCAGTGCTGGATTACGTTCGAGGACGACGCGATCGGCGTTCAGACCCGTGACTTCATCGGCGTGGACCGGCTGATGTGGGGCAACGACTATCCACACCACGACTCGCTCTGGCCCGAATCGCAGGAGGTGCTGAGGCGCCTGTTCGCCGGCGTGCCCGCTGCCGACCGTCGCAAGATGACCTGTGAGACCGTGGCGAGTCTGTACGGAATCGTCGTCCCGCCCCGCCCTCATCCCCCGGTTCGATCCTCCGGGCTCAGAACCAGCGGAAGGGGAGACCCGGGCACGGCGGTCCGGGGCTGAAGGCGTGGCTGCTCCGCAGGTCGGTTTGGACTCACGGCAAAACCCGCCGCGCCTGGCCGGGTCGACGCTCAGCGAACCGCCCCACGCCCGCTCACCGCTCTCGATACACTGCCCCGGTTGCGGCTGCCGGTTGCGGCTGCCCGCGACGCCGGTCTACGCTCGTCGCGGGGCGACGAAGCCACGCGCCGCTGGAAGTCCGAAGAGAGCAAGGAGATGCACGTGATTGAAGGTGTCGCGGCGGAACTGAACCCTCCCGTACGCATCCTCCTCGGTCCGGGCCCCAGCGCCACGCATCCGCGCGTGTACCGGGCTATGGCCGCACCCATGGTCAGCCACCTGGATCCGGCCTACCTGCAGATCATGGACGACGTGCAGGCGATGCTGCGCGCCGCATTCCGGACGCAGAACCGCATGACACTCGCCCTACCCGGCACCGGCACCTCCGGCATGGAGGCGGCGATGGCGAACCTGCTGGAGCCGGGCGATACGATCGTGATCGGCGTGGCCGGCTACTTCGGCGAGCGCATGGTCGAGATGGCCGCTCGCTACGGCGCCAGCGTCGTGCGTGTCGATGCCGCGTGGGGCACGGTGGTCGAGCCGCAGCGCATCCGCGACGCCGTGCGCGGCGCCGGTCGTGTGAGGGCCGTTGCGATCGTGCAAGGCGAAACCAGCACCGGCGTGCTGCAGCCGATCGACGAAGTCGCCCGCATCGCGCACGAGGCCGGCGCCCTGGTTATCGTGGACGCCGTGACCTCGTTCTGCACCTGCGAACTGGCCGTCGACGCCTGGGAGCTGGACTACGTCTATAGCTGTTCGCAGAAGGGTCTCTCCTGTCCGCCCGGTCTGGCGCCGATCAGCGTGAGCGAGCGGGCGATGCAGGCGATCCACGCGCGCGGCCGGCCAGTCTCGAACTGGTACCTCGACCTCACCCTGTTGGAAAAGTACTGGGGGCCGGAGCGCGCCTATCACCATACCGCCCCAGCCTCGATGACCTACGCCCTGCACGAAGGATTGCGCATCGTGCTGGAGGAGGGGCTGCCGGCGCGGATCGCCCGTCACCAGAAGCACGCTCAGGCCGCGCAGGCGGCGTTCGAGGCGATGGGCATGCCGCTGGCGGCGCAGGCCGGCCATCGCCTGCCACCGCTCACCACGGTTCGCATTCCCGAGGGAGTAGACGATGTCCAGGCGCGCGGCCATCTGCTGCGCGAGCGCGGCCTGGAAGTGGGCGGCGGACTCGGCGCCTTCCGCGGCAAGGCGTGGCGCGTCGGCTTGATGGGCCACTCGTCCACGGCCGAGAACGTGTTGCTGGTGGCCGGCGCCCTGGCCGAAGCCTGCGCCGCACAGGGCGTGCGGGTGGACGCCGCGGCCGGGTCCGCCGCGGCGTCGAAGCTCCTGTTCGGCACGGCATAACCGCCGAAGCTCGCTTGTCGCCGCGGTCGCTTGGTGAACTCGCGAAGTGGACGGGGTGCGCGCTCGCGCTTGACCGTGCCATGCAGCCATGGCCACGCCGAGCGGCCCGGATGCCTGAAGGCATCCGGGCCGCTTTCTGTGCAGTCGCCTCGAGATCTTCGCTCCGCGATTGTCGCCGCCTGGCCGTACGCCGGCCCTGGCGCATCCGCGTGTCGGGCTCTGCTGACGATTCGGGTCCGCTCCGGATAGCCTCGAGGTTTTAGCAGCGCGTGTAACGTTCGCCGTGCAACCGGTGTCACAGAAGCAACGGCCGCGTGCGTTGATACTCAAGAGGGTGGCCGGATTCGGACGCGGCCGCCGGCAAATCCGCACGAGCGCAGGAGGAGTGCGATGCCCAGGAGTTGCCACGTGTGCTCGCGACCGATCCTGCCGGCGGACGAGCCATCGCTGCTGTGGGCCGTACGGCCGCCTCCCCAGCACCGAGACGCCTTCCATCTCTCATGCTGGCTTGCCTGGCGGAGCGTGCACGGCAAGGGTCGGCGGGCGCCGTCAACGAAGCCGCACGCGCCCGTAGCAGCCTGATCCTTCCCCGTTGCCGGCGAATCAGGCGGCGGACGCGATTCGCGCGGGGCGTTTGGCCGTGTGCCTGCGCCGTCCCGCGAGGATGCGCGAACTGAGCAAGAGCCCGACTACCGTCGCGCTGGCGCTGTAGACCCAGCGCATCCAGGATAGATCCTGGCTCGCGCCGGAGAAGATACCGTGTGACGTCGCCAGCAGGTAGAGGGCGAAGCTGCCGTAGTGCAGGGTGCGCCAGGCTCGCTGGCCGATGTGCGCGCGCAGGTAGAAGCTGATCGTGATCGTCCCCAGCAGGTAAAGGCTGAGTACGCCGATGCCGGTTGCCACCTGGCGGTAGCTGCTGGTGAACGGCACCAACACCTCGCCTGGCGAGAACGGTTGGAAGGTGTCGACGAGCAAAGCGCCAACGTGCAGCGCCACGCAGGCCAGCGCCAGCCACGAGAGCCACTCGTGCAGGGCGAAGGCTGTGGCGCGGCTCATGAGCCGGTCGAGCGCCCGCGTCGAGATGCTGAGGCCGAGCACAGTCGTGCCGCTGAGCAGCAGGTAGGCGGTGATCGCGGCCGCCCGCGTCGTGTACCAGGGCAGGCGGCTGCCTAGCACGCCGGCAAGGTCGATGCTGGAAGCGAGCCGCCCGGCCAGGATGAGCGCGCCGGCCCCAATCAGGGCGCCGGCCAAAGCCGTGCACACGGCGATAACGCAGGCGCTCAGTCGGGCGGGCCAGGTTCGGGCGGTCATGCGTTCACCTCCGCGGGCTGCTGGGCTGCGCCGGCGGGGATCCAGCTCAGGCTGCCGGCCACGAGCACGCGGCCGTCGCGCCGCACGAGCAATCCGCCCAGTTCGGCAGCTTGAACCAGTGCCGCGAGGCCGAGGACACTGCCCAGCAGCAGGGCGCCCTTCGCCGCTACCTCGGCCGCGGCGGTGGTCGGCGCGACCACCGTCACGCTTAACAGGTCGGTGAGCGCCGGCGCGCCGGTGCGCGGGTCGATCAGGTGATGGCGGCTCCCCGCCTCGGTCTGCCAGCGCCGCCGTGTGATGCCCGAGGTGGCGACACCACGCCCGCCTTCGAGCTGGAGGGTGCCCAGCACCGCTCCGAACGGTCCATCGACGTCGATCGCCCATGCAGGGGCGTCGGGCGGCAGGCCGAGCATGGCGATGTCTCCGCCGATGTCGACGAGCGCCGGCCCGAAGACACCGAGCCTCTCGGCCACGCGGTCGGCCAGCCACCCCTTGGCGATGCCGCCGAGGTCGAGCCCAACGCCGTTGGGCAGCGTGACCGTGCCCCGGGCTTCGTCGAGCAGGACTTCGCGCCAGCGACCCGCCTGCCGGGGCAGGGCGGCTGCCGGCATGGACCGCGACGGTTTCTGCTCGAGATCTGCGAAGCTGCGGTCGTAGCCGGCGGCGAGCAGGGCGCCGTAGACGGTCGGGTCGAACAGCCCGCCGCTGGCCGCCGCCGCATCCAGCGCAATTTCGATCGCAGAAAAGGTGAGCGCCGAAACTCGCACCGGTGTCACGGCGCCGCGATTGAGGCGGCTGATCTCGCTCTCCGGCAGGAAGCGGCTGAGCAACGCATCCGCCTCGCGCAGCAGGGCGACCTCCGCCCAGAGCGCCGCCTCGGCCGACGCCTCCTGTCCCCGCCGCGGCCAGACGGCGAGCGAGACCTCTGTTCCCATCGCGCGGAAGACCACGCGCAGCGAATCGAGCGCGGACTCGTTCGCCGGGTCATCTGCCGCACCGGCTGAATCGGTGTTCATTGCTGCTGCTCCTGGCTACGACTGGCGCGTGGCGGCATGGCTGCTGGACGTGCCGGCGGCCACATTCCTGCCGCCGGTGCTGGCCGGCGACTGCGTAGTCGGCGTCTGCGCGGCGGATGCGGCGATCACCGGAGTCGACGCGGGTGTTGCCGTGGTGGCCCGGGTCTCATCGGACCCGGCGGATGCGCTGGCGGCCGGTGATGTCGTTGCCGCGGTCGCGGCGGCTTGTGCGGGAACTTCCGACTCGGCGAGCGTTGCCGCCGTTGACTGGCCGGCCGCGGCGCTCGCCACTGCATCGACGGCGGAGGAGGCGGCTTGGCCTCGGTGCTGCGTCGAGACGGCCACCAGCGCAAACGCGCCGGCCAACACACCGAAGCTCGCCGCCGTGGCCCGCTTCCTCAGCAGCGCCGTGCGCTGCGTGCGAGTCTTCATCTGCTCTGCCATGGGTTCACCTCATGCTCATGCTGGCGTGCGGTGGGCGCGGTTCGCGCCTTCGCCACTGCCTTCAGGCTACGAGCCGGGCGTTGGGCCGAGATTGGGCCTTGATGCGAAAGCCCACATCCCGTTCTCATTCAGGTCCAATGATGTTGGTGGCCGCGGCGATCGGGCGCCGGCGTATGCCCCGCCCCGGCCGTTGCCGGCGGGCTGCTACGATACCGAGACGGCGAGTGAGCGGAAGGTTGCAGATGGCCGAACTCTGCGCACGTTGCGGCACGCGGCATGACGGCGACTGCCCACCCGAGCCGACGGTAGCTGCCGGCGAGGCTTCGCTCGAAGCGTGCGCCTTCTGCGGCGAGCGCCACCCCGTCGCGATCTCTTGTGCGCAATGGGCACAGCGTGCGGGAGGCAGCACGCCGGCCGTATTCGGCGGCGCCGGCACGGCGAGCCGGCCGCAGCCGGTCATCGTCTCTCGCCGGCCGCGACGTTCGGCGGCTCAGACTCATGCGTTCGAGCGGCTGCCGCTGCGCATCGGCGTGGCGATCCTGGTGCTGATCGGTGCCTTTGCGCTGGTGAAGAGCATCGCCGGCCGGGTCGGCAGCGGTTCTGGCGGCACATCTACATCGCTGTCCGCCTGCTCCGTCGGCCGCATCCGCGCTAACCTGACCACGGCCGCAACGATCGAAAGCGAAGCGGCGCACCGCTTACCGATCGAGTCGCGGCCACGAACGCCCTGCTGCTCGGTGCAAGCACGGACTGCAGCCAGCAGGTGTTCTTGCTCTACACCGCCTACATCGACGATGCCGCGCTCTGCCTCAGCCTCGCCTCGCCCCAGAGCTGCCAGGCGCGCGATGCCGTCCATGACCGCCTGAATCAGGCGCTGGCCTCCGGCGAATAGGCATCCTCGCAACCGACCGAAGGTTTCCCTGGGCCGCAAGCCGTCCCGCGACGCCAGACAAGCACCGAGCGGGCGAATTCGCAATGGGAAACAATCCGTTTGCTGAGAAAACCCTCAGGCCGCCGCCGCGCGGCGCGCGTACACTTCCGCGCGCGGAGGTGACGTATGTTTCGCAGTCGCTCGGTGACGACGCTCGAGCGGATGGGCTGGGGCGCCGTGGTGGTAGTGCTGGCCGTGTTCGCGGCGCTGAGCTTTGTGCACGCGCAGAGCGGCGGCAACGCCGGCACGCTGCGCATGTGCGCGGACAACTCGACGCAGGCGCTGAGTGTCGCCCAGAGCGGTTTCGCCTGCGCGGAGAACCAAACGGAGTACGACGTCAATATGGAGGGGCCGGCCGGTCCGGCAGGCCCAGCAGGCGCGGCCGGACCGCAGGGGCCGCAAGGTCCGCAGGGGCCGCAAGGGCTGCAGGGCCCGGCCGGGCCTCAGGGACCGCAGGGGCCAGCGGGAACCGTGAGCTCGGGTGTCTGCCCGCTCGGATTCGCCTTCAGCCTGTCGGTGAACGGCTGCGTGCCAATCACCGGGAACGCCTCCGGCGTCTGCCCGCCCGGCTTCTTCTTCGACACGACCACGGGGCAATGCGTGCTCTAGCGGCAGGCACCGAGCGCAGGATCGAGACCGGGGCCGGACGCTCTGGGTTCTCGCCCGGCCTGCCCCGGCGCGCGGACTGCCGCTATACTGGCTCGTGTGAAGGCCGAATCCGCCCCGGCGCCGCTTGACCCGCCGCAGCCCGCGCTTCCAGCCGTGATCCTGGCCGCTGGACTTGGCTCGCGCCTCGGCGGCGCGGGCGGCGGCGCGCCCAAGGCGCTGGCGCCCGTCCTGGGCCGGCCGCTGCTCGCCTACACCCTGGAAGCGCTCGCGCAGGCCGGCGTACACCAAGCGTATGTCGTGCTCGGCTACCGCGGCGCCGAAATCGAGGCGGCGCTTGCCGGCCTTGGGCCAGGCGGCCCGTCGCTGCATGTTGTCTGGAATCCGGACTACCGTTTGCCGAACGGCAGTTCGCTTGCCGCGGCCCGCGCCGCCGTTGCTCAGGCGCCCTTTCTGCTGCTGATGGCCGACCACCTGCTGAGTGTGGAGGCGATCCGCCGCATGCTCGGCGCGGAACAGCGCTTCGCCATCGGCGTGGATCGGGGACCGCTGCCGGCGTCGCGTCTGACCGACGCGACCCGGGTGCGGTTGCGACCGGACGGCCTGGTCGCGGCGTTCGGCAAGCGGCTGCGCCGTTGGGACGGGATCGACACGGGTATCTTTCGCTGCCACCCGGACGTGTTTGCCGTGATTGACGAGCTCGGCGTCGACTCAGAGCTGAGCGCGATCATGACGCGCGTGGCGGCGCGGCAGCCGTTTCACGCGGTAGACCTGAGCGGCGCCTTCTGGCTGGACGTGGACACGCCCGCGGACCTCAGGGAGGCCGAATCGCTGCTGCGCCACGGTTGAGCACGGCCGCGCGTCGCCTTACCTCCCATGCTATCCTTACTTCAATGCGAAAGTAAGGCAGCAATGGGGAGCAGTATCATGTCCACGGCGACGATTACCTCAAAGGGTCAGGTCACGATTCCGAAGGAGATCCGCGAGGCGCTCGGCCTGCGCAAAGGCGACCAGCTCGTCTTCTACGTCGAAGACGGCAAGGCCATCGCCCACCCGGTGCGTCATCGCGACGTGCGCGAGCTGGCGGGCATCATTAAGAGTGATCGCCCGTGGCCGGGAATGGCAGCGGTTCGCGAGCAGTATCGCCGAGAAGTTGCTGAACATGTGGTCAGCCGCGGACTCGATGACTGATGCCGGCTTTGCGGATCGACTCGAACACTATCCTCCGCTATCTGGTCAACGATGCCCCGCAGCTGGCTGTTCGCGCCATTGCCCTTTTTGAGCGCGTGGCATCAGGTGAAGAGCGGGTTCTGCTCGAAGACGTCGTGCTGGCTGAAGTGATCTGGACCTTGACCACCTTTTACCGCGCGACGCGCGTGCAGATTCATGACTATCTCGATCCAATCCTCGATCTCGACGGGGTTGAAAACGGGGACAAACAGGCGCTGCAGATGGCGCTCGTCTTCTACCGCGATCGCCACGTGGACTTCGTCGATGCACTGCTCGCCGCGAAGGCGATCCGCGCCGGCTCGGGCGAGCTGTACACCTTCGATCGAGACTTCGACCGGCTGCCCGGCGTGGCGCGGCGCGATCCCGGTTCTCCGGCCTGAGCGCGCTCAGGCGTCGTCGCTGTCGCGACGCTCGAACTCCGCTTCGATCGCGTCTGCTTCACCGTCGTCATCCCCGTCGCCGAGATCGTAGCCGGGGAGCGACGCCAGCGGCGAGACGATGGTGTAGTTGCCTTCCCCCACCGCGCGGTTCAGGCGGGTTATGACCGCCGTCGGGTTGTCGTAGGCGCCCACGATGTAGAGCGGCTTGCCGTCCTCGCCGCCCAGCGGCACGCGCTCCGCAGCCCGTTCCGGCTCGGCGCCGCCCAGCAGCAGCGCCGCGTCGTAGTAGTCCTTGTCGGGACTGAAGCCCAGGCCGCGGGCATAGGCCACGGCCTCCCGCACGATCTTCGCAGCGAGGTCGAGGCCGATCGCTTTCATCGGCTGCATCGCCGCCAGGTCGGCGCGCAGCTCGGCCTGGTACTGACCGAGCGAGTCGAAGCGCGCGACCGTTGCGCTCTTCACGCCCAGGCAGCCGAGGTCGATCAGAAACACGGCCGCGCCGATGCCGCCGTCCGGCGCCCGCCGTGCCACGGCGAGCTGCACGATCTCGCCCGGCTTCTGCCAGTCGCGCGTGATCAGGCATTCCTCCAGCGGCCAGTGGGCGGCAGCGCGCAGCTCACCGCGCAGACCGCCCGGCTGGCCGCCCACGGCGAGGGCGTGGCGCTTCGCCTTGCGCCTGGCGGCGTGCTTTTGCAGCGACTTCTGGCGGCGTTGTTCGTTGCGCGGCATCGGCTTGCCTTCTCAAGGGCGATGCTGCTCTGCAGTGCACGCCGGCATGATATCCTGCGTCGCCGGCCAGCCTATCGCCCGCTGCGCCCGCACCGCCTCGAACCTAAACCAGCGTCCGCGTCGCAGCGGTGACGCCACCATCGCCAGGGTCCGGCGCAGGCCGTCGCCGTGGCGATGCCGGCGCATCGGGTCCAGCATACGAGGGACGCTACGCGATTGCCTCGGTCGGGTCAGTGGCTCGCCGCCGCCGCCATAGCCATGCCGTCCGGCGCCTCGTCCTCGTCATCGATGATGTGGCCGCTGCGCAACGGCACTTCCTCCATGGTGAAGGTGGCCAGGAAGGCGATGATCGCCACGGCGCCGCCGATCAGGAAGACATCGCTCAGCGAGGCGGCGAAGGCGTGGCGCATGGCCTCGGTGGTGGCGCCGAGCAGGCGGTTGGCGTCCTGCCCGAGCGGCCGAAAGGCGGCGAGCAGTTGATCGCCGCCCACCGGCGAGAGCAAGACTTTTGGATCCTGAACCGTCTTCAGGCTGGTGGCGGGAAGCGATGACTTCACTTCCAGCGGCAGCCGGTTGGGGATTTCGCTGCCAAGCCGCGTGGTAAGGATGCTGCCAAAGATCGCCACGCCGATCGTCGATCCGATCGAGCGGAAGAACTGCGTGGCCGAGGTGACCGTGCCAAGCACGCGGTACGGCAGCGCGTTTTGCACCACGATCGTGATGATCGGCATGCTCAAGCCGACGCCCGCGCCCACCACGACCATGAACAGGTAGATCACGATCGTTTGCGTGTCGACGCCGAGCGTGGAGAGCAGGAAGGTCCCCACCATCATCGCCAGGGCGCCGCCGATGATCAGATAGCGGTAGCGCCCCGTGCGCGAGACCAGCTGGCCGGAGATGACACTGGCCAGGACAATGCTCAGCGTCATCGGAATCACGGTGAGGCCGGCGCGCGTGGCAGAGGCGTTGCGCACGGTAACCATGAACAGCGGCATGTAAACCGTAGCGCCGAACATCGCCATGCCGGAGAAGAACATGATCACCGCGCCGCTGACGAAGGTGCGATTGCGGAAGAGCTGCGGCGGCAGGATCGGCTCGGCCGCGCGGCGCTCGATCAGCACGAAGGCGACGAGCAGCGCCAGCGAGGCGATCAGCAGGCCGAAAAACTGCGGCGCGAACCAGGCGAACTGATCCCCGACCCAGACGAAGGCGAGCAGCATCGGCACGACGCCGGCGAGCAGCGTGGCCACGCCGAGATAGTCGATCGCGTGCTGCACGCCCAGGCGCCGCCGCCAGGGGAGCGTGAACCAGAGCACGACCAGCGCGATCACGCCCACCGGCAGATTGACGTAAAACACCCAGCGCCAGGTGAAGCTGTCGGTGAGGTAGCCGCCGAGTGTCGGACCGACGACCGAGGCGAAGCCGAACATCGCGCTGGTCAGACCCTGCCACTTGCCGCGTTCGGCGGGCGGGAAGACGTCGCCGATGATGGCGAAGGCGTTGGCCATCATCACGCCGCCGCCGACGCCCTGGATTGCGCGAAAGAGCACCAGCTCGGGCATGTTCTGGGCGAGGCCGCAGAGCGCGGAGGAGGCGAGAAAGAGCACAATGCCCGCCATGTAGAACGGCTTGCGGCCGTAGACATCGGAGAGCTTGCCGAAGATCGGCACGGCGGCGGTGCTCGTGAGCAGGTAGGCGGTGAAGACCCAGGAGTAGTACGACAGCCCGCCGAGGTCGGCGATGATCCGCGGCATCGCGGTGCTGACGATCGTCTGATCGAGCGCCGAGAGCAGCAGGCCGAGCATCACGCCCGACATGATCACCAGGCGGGCGCGGTTGGTCGTCGGGGCTACATCGATCATGCGAACCTCTCCGTGTTAGCAGAGGTGTATCACAGATCGACTGCCCGGATCCCGCCGAAACCGTCAGATCGGCGTGATATTGCTGCGATTTCTCGCGGATTTCGGCGGGTTGCGGCTGGAATCCCCCGGCGACCATGGTCGCTCGCTCAGAGCCTCACCGTCTCCAGGTCGTTCGGCAGGCGCACGTTCGGGATGCTCGGATCGGTCACATCGGCGCCCATGTGCGTGAGCACAAAGGGCAGCGCCGGGAACTCGTCGCGCAGCGCACGCACGCGCTCCAGCGACATGTGTACCCGCGGCTGGCCGTGCGCCTGGTTGCACTCCAGCACCAGCGCATCGGCGCCGGCGGCGATGCGGCGCAGGCCGTCACAGAGAATCGTGTCGCCAGAATAGCCGATGCTGCGGCTGCCCTGCTGAATCAGGTAGCCGAAACAGTCGAGCGCCGGGTCGTGCTCCACGCGCACGGCGCGGAAGCGAATGTCGCCAGCCGCCTGCTCGCGCTCGTCGGCCTCGACGTAGTGCAGCGGAAAGCCGCCGCCGCGCTGGAAGGACATCGCCACGAGGTGGTCCAGCCTGCCGGCGTGCGTCATCTCTTCCAGGAAGGCCTGCAGGCCGGGCGGGCCGACAACCCACAGCGGCGACCTGCGGCGGCCGGCCTGGTTGAGCAGCAGGAAGGGCCAGCCGAAGCTGTGGTCGGCGTGGAAGTGGCTGAGAAAAATCACGTCGATCTCGGTCGCATCGACGCCGGCGCGGAAGAGGTTCGCCAGCGCAATCGGCGAGGGTTCGACCAGCACGCGCCGGCCGATCAGGAAGCTGTTCCAGTAGCGCCCCTGGGCGTTGAAGTTGCCCGTGCCGAGAAAGGTAAGCGCGACGGATTCGCTCATTCGGTTCGCCCTCTGGCCTATCAGCCATGCAAGGCGAATCCGCGGAGAAGCGGACCCGCACCGCGTCTGGATTATTCCGGATTGCGGGCAAGCCGTACAACGCCGGGGGCGGCCGCGGCGTCTCCCCGCCCGCGGACCTCCGCTCACGCTCGGCTCAATCAGCCGACGCGGCGGTAGCGGGCTACGGCGATTGGGGCGCAGACCGCGACGATGCCTGCGATCCAGGCGACGGCCTGCCAGAAGTCGCCGCCGACCGGCTTGCCCAGGGTCAGGTCGCGCGCCGCGTTCACCACCACGGAGACGGGCTGGTGGCTGGCGAACCCCTGCAGCCAGTCGGGCATCGACTTCACGGGTACGAAGGCCGAGGAGGCGAAAACCAGCGGCGCGAGCAGGGGAAAGGACATCGCCTGCGCCGTTTCCGCGTCCGGGGCGCTGAGCCCGACGATGGCGAAGACCCAGGAGAGGGCGTACGAGAAGGCGATCACCAGCAACAAGGCGGCCGGCAGCCCCAGCCAGCCGTGATCCGGCTTCCAGCCGACGATGAAGCCCACGACGGCCATCAGCCCCACGACGAAGACGTTGCGCCCCAGGTCCGCGAGGCTGCGCCCCACCAGCACGGCCGAACGCGCCATCGGCAGCGAGCGGAAGCGATCGATCAGCCCCTTGTGCAGGTCTTCCGAGAGGCCGATGCCCGTGGTCAGCGAGCCGAAGACGACGGTCTGCACGAAAATACCGGGCATCAGGTAGTTCACGTAGGAGACGCCCGGTACGCGAATCGCGCCGCCGAACACGTAGCGGAACATCAGGACGAACATCACCGGCTGGATCGTGGCGAAGACGAGCAGGCGCGGCGTGCGGCGGATGGTCAGCAGGTTGCGCCAGGTGATGGTCAGGGCATCGCCCACCGGCTGTGCCCGCCGCACGGGGACGCCGGCGGCCGCGGTGCGCAGGGCGACCGTGCGTGTGGCCATCATGCTCCTCCTCTGCGGCCGCGACGCGGCGCCGGCACGGCCGCGCCGTTGTCGGCCTCGCCCGGCTCCTCCGCGACATGTCCCGTGAGCGTGAGGAACACGTCGTCGAGCGTGGGTTCGCGCAGCGTCAGCGTCACCGGCGTGAGACCGGCGGCGTCGAGCACGCGCACGGTTTCGAGCATGGCGCGCGGACCGTCGCCGACACCAACATGCACCGTGCGGCCTGCCTGCGTGACGGGACCCAGCGCCGCGAGCCGCGCCCGCGCGGACTCTACCGCGGCGAGATCGCGGAAGGCGACTTCGATCACCGTCGCGCCCATGCTGGCCTTCAGCTCGGCCGCCGTGCCTTCAGCGATCACGTGGCCATGGTCGATCACGATGATGCGGTCGGCGAGGCGGTCCGCCTCTTCAAGATACTGCGTGGTGAGCAACACCGTGGTGCCGCCGCCCACCAGCTCCTCGATCACGCGCCACAGCTCGTTGCGGCCCTGCGGGTCGAGGCCGGTGGTGGGCTCGTCCAAGAAGAGCACCGCGGGTTCATGCACCAGCGCCGCGGCCAGGTCGAGGCGGCGGCGCATGCCGCCGGAATAGGTGCGCACCAGCCGGTCTGCGGCGGCGCCGAGGTCGAAGCGTTGCAGCAGCTCCTCGCCGCGGCGAGCGACGGCGGCGGTGGGTACATGAGTGAGCCGGCCCACCAGGCGCAGGTTCTCCCGCGCGGTGAGGTTCTCGTCCAGCGCGGCGTACTGGCCGGCGAGACCGATCGAGGCGCGCACCTGGTGCGGCTGCCGGGCCACGTCGTAGCCGAGCACGTGGGCGCTGCCTCGGTCCTGGCGCAGCAGGGTGGTGAGGATGCGCACGGCGGTCGTTTTGCCGGCGCCGTTCGGGCCGAGCAGCCCCAGCACCGTGCCGGCCGGCGCGGCAAACGAAACGCCGTCCAGCGCCACAACTTCGCCGTAGCGCTTGACCAGGTTTTCTGCGACGATCGCCGGCTCGCCGCCGGTTGCCGGGACGGGCGGGACCGTTACGCGCTCATCGGTTGCGGTCAGGTCAGTCATCGTACCGCACGCTTCACCGTCGGGGCGGCGATTGCACAAGGCAGAGCCGGGCCAGGGCCGCCCCTGTCTCTATTGGAATCGGAGTTCCGTTTCCTGTCAACCGGCGCCTTCGCGCTCGTTCGGCGGGCTGCTGCTCTGCGACTGCGCGGCCAGATGGGAGGCAAAGGACGGCTCGACGCCGGAGGTGTCCGCGGGCGCCGGGGTGTTCAGGCTGAGGCGGCGGCCGCCTCGCCCCGGTCGAGGGAGCCCTGACCGGTTGGAGGCAGGGTGAGCGGCTGCCGGCCGCGCTCCTGGCGCGGCAGCGCTACGAAGAGGAAGCGCAGCAGCCGCATCTGCTCCGCGGGCGAGATTTCCAGAAAGCGCAGGCCAAGATCGTGCCCGCCGTCGGTGCGCGGGCGGCAGCGCAACACCTCGGCCGCCATCGCCAACGGCCCCTCGGGCAGGTCGAGGCGCAGGAGAACCTCGCTCGCTGGCAGAACGGGGGCGCGGCTCCTGAGGCTGGCGCCGCTGCGCGAGAGGTTGTCCGCGATCACGGCGAGCGTGCCACCCGCCTGGTCCGTCAGCCGCGCGGAGAGGGATGAGGGGAAGCGGTAATTCTGCCGCGCGTGCGTGCGGCTCAGCACCTCGCGTACGCCAAGCCCGACCATGCCGAGGTTGACCAGCGCCCAGCACAACGTCATGCCGATCAGACCCGGCGCCCGGTACCGGGCCGTCAGCCCCCAGGCGAGGTTGAACACGGCGGCACAGGCGGCGATCGCCATGAAGGCGAGCAGGGCGAACTGCGGGCCAAGTTGCCGCCGCTCCAGGGAGCCCACGCTCGCATCGGCCCGCTTCGGCGTCACCCGGAAACGCAGCGGCCGCGACCAGAACAGGGTCAGCGATGCCTGCAAGAAGGTGAACATCTTCAGCAGGTTGTAGCGCTCGACACGCCAGTAGTGGAAGTAGCCTCGTCCCAGCGCGATGTTGGCCAGCATGCCGAGGCTGAAGTAGGGCACCCAGAAGCCGGCGAAGGCCCGCACCGAGGCGTGCAGCGGCAGCACGCCGCTCAACAGGATCAGCGGCGGCGTGATCAGGTAGATCAGCTTCTGGAAGGCGTCGAAGTAGGTGGCCATGGAGGCGAGGTAATTCAGCCGTTGCGCGAGCGTCAGCCCGGGCACGATCAGTGGATTCTCGCGCGAGCGCAGCAGTTGCATCGTGCCCTGTGCCCAGCGTTTGCGCTGTAGGGCGAAGGCGTTGAAGGTCTGCGGCGCGATGCCGTAGGCGAGCAGCTCGTCGTGGTAGACCGTCTTCCAGCCGCGGGCGTGCAGGCGCAGCGAGGTGTGGATGTCCTCGGTGATCGTCTCGGTTGCCACGCCGCCGACATCGTCGAGCGCGGCGCGGCGCACCACCGAGGGGCTGCCGCACCAGAAGGCGGCGTTCCAGCGGTTCTTCCCCGGCTGGATCACGCGGTAGAATAGCTCCTGCTCGTGCCATTCGCCGTTGGCGGAGTGCTGCATGGAGTCGCGGTTGTAGAACTCCTGCGGCAACTGCACGAGGGCCACGCGTTCATCCGTGAAGTAGCCCAGCGTGTGGTCCAGCAGCTCGGGCTGCGGCACGGTGTCGGCGTCGAGCACGACGATGAATTCGCCGCTGCTGTGCTGCAGCGCGTGGTTGAGGTTGCCGGCCTTGGCATGCCGGTTGTCGGGACGCGCGAGGTAGCGGCAGCCGAGGCGCAGCGCCAGCTCTTTGACCGCGGTGCGGCGGCCGTCGTCAAGCAGGTAGGTGGTGTGGGGGTACGTAACGGCGTTGCAGCCGGCGATCGTGGCCTCAAGCAGCTCGAGGTCCTCGTTGTAGGTCGGCACGAAGATGTCGACCGAGAGGCCGTCGCGGAGTGCGAAGGGCGGCCGGGTCTTGGTGTCCCAGGTCATCAGGATAAACAGCAGGAAGTTGCCGAACCCCTGCAGCTCGGCGCAGAGCAGCAGCACGGAGAAGGCGATCGCCTGGCGGTTGATCGTCGCGGTGAGGCGCCAGCTCAGGTAGCAGACCATGGCCACCGCCGCTTGCAGAGCGAGACCCCGCGCCACGGCCGGGCGGTACAGCAGCTTCACGGGCAGATCCTTCCCGCGGCGGCGTCAGCCAGCCCGCGTGGACGTCTTCTCCGTGATCATCGGCAGAATGCAACGAAATTGAAGTGATCAACCGATACAATGCCCGACCATTGCGCCGCTCGCGTGCGACGACACTGCGGTGAGCGAGCCCCTTCAGCCGTCAGTTCGTTGCGCTCATCCAGCCGCGGGTGGGACCGATGCGTTGAAACGCCCTGGTGAATTCACCCCATGCCGAACGCGTGGGCGATGGCGCACGCGAATCCGTCGGGATTGTCCGCGTTCATGAGGTGGCCCGCATCCGCGACGTAGGCGACCTCAACCCCGTTCGCAGGGGCTGGCCCCTCAGGGAAGCCGGGCAGCGAACGTTCTCCGATGAGATACGTCCTTGGGATCGCCAACTGCTCCAGCGCCTGGCGTAACGTGGGCTGCCGCGCCGCAAGGAGTGATTGCGCACTGCGATAGATCGCCTGAGGCGAGGCGCCTTGCACGGCGCGGAATGCCCCGCCGTACGCCGGCGTCGCATCCAGCCATCCCTTGAGATCGTGCATGAGCGTTGCATGCCCCTCCCGGATGAAGACCTCCTCCGGCTGTGCGGCGATCTGCAGACTGATCCCCCCTTTGCCGGGATCGAGGTTCCCCTCGGCCACCACGAGCGCTGAAACAAGCGAGGGGAACCGGAAAGCTAACAGGATGGCAATGGAGCCGCCCATGCTGTGCCCGATCACCCGACAGCCAAAGAGGCCGAGGTGCTCCAGCAGCGCGGCAACGCTATCCGCATGCTCCTCCATGCTGTAGCCGAACGCTTCGGGCCGATCCGAGTAGCCGAACCCGAGCAAGTCGACCAGAACGATTCGCGATGCTGCCAGGAGCGGATGGCGAGCGATGACGAGGAATCCCTCAGACGATGCCCCGCCGAGGCCATGAAGGAAGACAAGCGCTGGTTCCTCGCCCGGGATGTCGTGATAGCAGAGGGATGCGTTCGAGCCCGGTATGCGAAACGCATGCATAACGACACCCTCCGTTCAATTTACTAAGAATTGGGTGAGAGTCACGCCGCCATGCGCTTCGCCAGCGCTGCGAGCGCTGCGCCCTTCACCGGCGCCGAGCGGGCGATGCGGCCGAGTGCCCAGGTGTAGATGTACGGCTCGCCATGCCGCGCGATCGCCTCGCGTACGAGCGCCAGGGCCTGCGCCTCGTTGTCGAAGCTGGCATACACGTTGGCGCTTTCCAGATCGACCGGCTCAAATTCGGCTTCACCCGCCTGGCTTGCCACCGAACCACCTACTGCGCAGGGCGCAGGCCGTGCGTCCCTGGTAGGGTGCTGAAAAACGACTGCTGTTGACCTCTGGCGCGTGCCAGGCGCCGCGTGCAGCTAAACATAACGGCGAATCGAAACCTGGGCAAATCTACTTTTCCGGTACCCTGCTTAAGGACTGCTCCGCACGCCTTCACCCCCGGCCGAACATCGAGTACTGGTAGTCCTGCTGCGTGAGGAACTCCAGCAGCGCCGGCTGGCCGTTGCGCGTCGCCTCGATGCCGCGCTTGATCGCCGGCACGATCTGGTCCGGCTTCTCCACGCGCTCGCCGTAGCCGCCGAATGCCTTCGCCATGTCGGCGTAGTGGCCGGAGATGTTGGTGCTGCCGTACTTCTTCGTCGCCGTCTGCATGATCGGCAGCTCGATCGCCATCGAGAAGTTGTTCAGGAGGATCGAGAGGATGGGGATGCGCTCGCGCGCTGCCGTCTCGAAGTCCATGCCGGTGAAGCCGATCGCCGCGTCGCCCCAGACGTTGATACAGAGCTTTTCCGGGCAGGCGAGCTTGGCGCCCATCGCCAGACCCAGGCCGTAGCCGAGCTGCGTGGTCTTGCCCCAGCCGATGTAGCTCAGCGGCACTGTGCTCTGCCAGAAGGGCGAGAGCTGGTCGCGCGGGCTGCCGGCGTCGTGCGTGATGATCGTGTTGGCCGCATCCACCGTCTGCGCGAGGTCGTGGATCACACGATACGGCGAGAGCGGCGTCTCGTCGCTGGTCAACTTCGGCTGCCACTGTTTCAGCCACGGCTCGCGGACCTTCTGGATCTCCGCGGCCACCGCGTCCTTGCGCCCGCGGGGCTTGCCGCCCAGCCGCTCCTTGATCGCCGTGCAGAGCGCTTCGAGCGTCAGCCGCGCGTCGCCAATCAGCGCGTGCTCGGCGGGCACGTCCTTGTTCAAATCGTGCGGGTCGAGCGTGGCATGGATGAAGGTTTTACCCTTCGGCATGGTCACGCCGTAGCTGGTGGTGGCAAAGCTGCAGCCGATGCCGAAGATCACGTCGGCGTCGCTCAAAAAGCGGTGCACCGGCTCCGGCACGGCGCGCCCACCCGAGCCGAGCGAGAGCGGATGGTCCTCCGGGAAGGCGCTCTTCCCCTGCAGGCTGGTGGTCACGGGTGCTTCCAGAAGCTCGGCCAGCTCGCGCAGCGCCGGCCAGCCCTTGGCGTAGTGCACGCCCTGGCCGGCATAGATCACCGGCCGCTGTGCGGCAACCAGCACACCGGCGGCGTTCTCCACGTCGCGCGGATCGGGGGCGCTGCGCAGGCGAGGCGCCGGGCGGTATTCCAGCGGTTCGGACACCTCTTCGCCGAAGACGTCGGCCGGAATCTCCACAAGGGCCGGGCGCGGCCGGCCGTTCTTGACCTGGGTGAAGGCGCGCAGCAGCGCCTGCGGCACGTTGGCGCCCTGGGTGACCTGCTCGATCCACTTGGTCACGTGCTGGTAGTTGAGAAAGGCGTTGAAGTTCGGCGGCACGTTGATCAGCCGGCGCGGATAGCCCGCCGGCAGCACCACGATCGGCGAGGAGTCGCCATACGCCTGCGCCACGCCGCCGAAGGCGTTCTCCGTGCCGGGTCCCTGCTGCATGCAGAAGACGCCGATGCGGTCGGCCGAAGTGACGCGGCTGACGGCGTCGGCCATGTGCAGGCCCGTGCGCTCCTGGCGCACGATGATCGTGCGGATGTCGGCCTCCGCCGCCGCCTCGATGATCGGGTTGACCGGGTAGCCGATCAGGAATTGCACACCCTCACGCTTGAGGATCTCTGCCACTGCCGCTGCTGCTCGCATCGTCGCTGCCTCCGTGCCTTTGTTGAGCGATTCACACGTTGTTGGTCGCGGCTTTGCCGCGAAGGGCGCCGCATGGGAAGTCTCCGACGGTTGCGCTGCGCTATGGGCCCCCCTACAGGTCATCGCCGCGCCGGTCTTCCCTGCGCCCTCGCGTTAGCGGACTTGATCGAGGTATTCCGAGAGACCGTAGCCGAGGCGAGTACCGCAGCGGTACTCGGTCATCCCCTCGCCCACGTGCGTAATCATGCCCTCGCGGCGGTTGCGCAGGGGGATGAACGACTTCACCGCGCCCTCGACCGCCAGCGTCTCCCCGCCCTCAAGCGCGAGGCGGGCGGTGAAGCCCTCGTGATAGAGGCCGTTCTCCGCGAAACGCGTGTCAATCTCGATCTGGCGCACGTTGGTCAACTTGCCGTCGCGCACCACCACGCCGCCCTGCCGCACCAGTCCCTTTGCCTTGTCCTGCCAGACGATCGAGCCCATCAGTCCGAAGTCAGGCCCGAAGTTGCAGGTGAGCCAGCGGTAGGAATCGATCGCCTGCCAGTAGCGCGGCCCCCAGGAGTGGTCGCGCAGGCCGAGGCCGTCGATCTGGTAGCATTCGTCCTCGACTTGGAGCGAGCCCGCGGCGCGCATGTGCTGCTCGTAGTGGGCGCGGGCGAACTCCTTCTCGGGGTCGACGTTCCCGGCCTCGGCGTGGCCGGCGCTGCCGTACATCGGCCCCACGGCCTCGTGCACCAGCTCGAGCTTCACCTGCTTGCGCGGGTTGCCGTGGAAGGCGGCGCTCGGCTCGGCCATCTCCAGCGGATCCTTCAGCTCGACGACCTGGCCCTCATACGTGGTGCGCAGGCGTTGGGCCGGCTCGATCACTTCGAAGCGCATACCGCCGGCATCGAAGGCGTCGTTGTTCTGGATCGGCGGGCGCCTGTACTGGAAGAGCACGCGGCCGTCGGGCAGGAAGAGGCAGATCGTCATCTCGGCATAGCCCTCGTTGGCGCGGTTGCCGAGCCGTACGAAGCCGCCGACGCGCTGCTCGCGGTCGAACACGTTGAAGTACATGCTCTCGTTGAAGTTGGATTCGGGACCGAGCGGGTGCAGGTAGTCGTCGCTCGCCGCCAGGTTGCCGATCACCGCCGCCATCGCGCCGCTCCTCAAGGCCATTGCCGTATCGCCGGACACGCCCCCCATTCTAGCGGCCGCGCGTCGCTCACGCCGGATTTCCGCGCCAATTTCGCCTTCCGACCGCGGATCGACCATGCATCCGGTCGTGACCCTGAGGCGTAGAAACGGGGTGAAGAGTGGAAGGAAGGTCGCTCAATGCGTCGCTGGCAGCTTCTCCTCGCGCTCCCGGCCCTGCTCCTCCTCGCGTGCAGTTCCTCCGAGGGGAGCAAAACGCTGACATTGGGATCGCTGACCTACAACAGCCACGGCACGAAATCGGTGAAGGGCAAAAGCAGCTTCGACCTGGAGGCCGACAGCTTCTACTTCGAGCCGACGTTCCTGCGCGGTGATCCCGGCCAGAAGATCGAGCTTGAGGTCGAAAACGACTCGAAGACGGTGACCCATAACATCAGCGTGCCCGGCCAGTCGGTGAATATGGACGTGGCGCCGAAGCAGAAGGTCGACGTGACGGTAACCATTCCCCAGTCCGGCGCCGCGATCTTCTTCTGCCGCTTCCATACCGGCCAGGGCATGAACGGCGAACTGCTGGCCGGGGATACGCAGCCGCAGCCGGTCAACGCCCCGGCGCCCGCCGGCTCCCCGCGTTCCCAGGTGCCGAGCAGTCCCCGCTACTGACCTGCGCGGCGCCGCTCGCCGGTTCCTCAAGTGAAGGCTGCCCTCCCCGTGCGGTGTGGGAGAGGCGGGCCGTGCAATACTGTGTCGGTGCGCTACAGCGCGGGCGAGGAGCCGCCGTGAGCGAGCCGCCGATCCGCATCCGCTTTGCTGCCGAGGCTGACCTGCCGTTGTTGGTGCGCCTGATCCGCGGCCTGGCCGAGTACGAGCGCATGCTGGACGAGTGCGAGGCGAACGAGGCAGCGTTGCGCGAGCACCTCTTCGGCCCGCGCCCGTACGCCGAAGCGTTGATCGCGGAGGCAGGCGGCGAGCCGGCGGGCTTCGCCCTGTTCTTCCACAACTACTCGACCTTCCGCGCCCGGCCCGGCATCTGGCTGGAAGACATCTTCGTGCTGCCGGAGCAGCGCGGCCACGGCCTGGGCAAGGCGCTGTTCGTGGAGCTGGCGCGGGTGGCCGCGGCGCGCGGCTGCGCCCGGCTCGAATGGTCGGTGCTCAACTGGAACGAGCCTTCGATCGGCTTCTACAAGCGTCTCGGCGCGCAGTTCCAGGACGAGTGGACCACCTGCCGCCTCGACGGCGCCGAGCTGGCGGCGCTCGCCGGGCAGTAGTCCAGCCACCACGTATGCCGCGCCCGCGAGCGATTCGTCGAACGTTACGAAGTGGACAGCGGCTGCGCCACGAGTTGCACCACGCCGAGCTGCTGGAAGAAGCCGAGGAAGTCGCCGCTCTCCCAGTTCTCGTACAGCTTGCCGTCGCGAAGGCGAAACGTGACCGTCGCCGTGACCGTGGCATACCGGCCGGTCGCGGGGATAACACCAAAGCGTGGGTGACGAAGCTCGCCCGTCTGTTTCCCTTGAGCGGTGATCCGCGTCGCTACCAGATCGCTCTCGGCGACCTGAAACTCCACGGCAGCGGTCCAGTCGGGGAACGCGGCGCGCCAGTTCCGCCACACGGTCTTGACTCGCTCAGTCCCGCGCGGGGCGTCGGGCGGCGCCCCATGGGAATGAAACTCAGGGTGGAACAGCTCGTCCACGGCTTCAAGGATCCCGTGGCTCACAATCTCGTCGAAGTAGCGACGCACCAGCGCCTTGTTCGCCTCAACGTCCACGCGCGGCCTCCGCTCGGGCGCTCGGCACAACGACAAAGCCGTGCGCACACCCCCATGAACGCAGCGGCCGTCAGATTTTGGGCAGCGCGAACGGTCTTCGCAGAAGAGTGCGCGCCGCGCGGCCTCACCCCCGGCCCCTCTCCATCGCCTGCCATCGCGCGGAGCGCGATCTGCAATGGAGAGGGGAGGGCTGCGGAAGGGTTGTTTGGAAGGGGCGTTACCGCCCTGTTCCCTCGCCCACGTGCCGGGCCCGTTCGGCGGCCCACATGTGCAGCGCCTGCACGTCGATGAAGCCGCGCGCTTTGCGCGGGTCGAAGCCGGCGCCGGTCATGTCGTTGAAGGAGACGAGGCCGGGGTCGTACAGCGAGGCCGCGCTCCAGCGCGCCACGGGCAGCACCGCGCCCTTGTACAGCCGCACCAGCGACCAGCCGTTCACACGCTGCTGGTCTTCAGCCAGCGACGCCAGGTAGCGGCGCAGCTCCTGTGAAAACCAGCCGCCGGTGTAGATCAGCCGTGCCAGCCGCGGCGCCTGCGCGTACTTCTCGTCCAGCACGGGGCCGTCCTGCACGATCCCTTCCAGGTCGGCGTGCGCCGCTTCCAGCAGCGTGTGCCCTGGCGCCTCGTAGACGCCGCGCGACTTCAGCCCGACGTAGCGGTGCTCCACCATATCCAGCAGGCCGATGCCGTGCCGCCCCGCGAGCGTGTCCGCGGCGGTGAAGACGCGCACCAAATCGCCTTCGACCGGCGCTTGGAGGGTGTTGCCGCGCTCGTCCAGCACCTCCAGGCGCACCGGCACGCCGCGCGCGAACCAGATCCTGGCGAGTTCCGGTGTGTCCGGCGCGCGGCGCGGGTCGGTGAGCCGCGTGTAGATGACCTTGTCGACGTGCGACTCTTCGGGCTGCTCCAGTACCACGCCCTCGGAGGAGATGTGCAGCAGGTTTTCGTCCTGGCTGTAGGGGTCGGGGGCGTCGGAGCCGCCTGAGGGCACGGGAACCTTCATCTCCTCAAGGTAGGCGCGCATGATCTTGCGGCCGCCGTTGCCGAAGCGAGCGAGGAACGACTCGTCCTTCCACGGCGCGAAGATCTCCATGCCTTCGATGTGGTACGCAGGGTCGGCGTTGAGCACGAGCCAGGTGGTCTCGAAGCGCACCTGGTCGTTGCCTTTGCCCGTTGAGCCATGCGCGAGCACGGTGGCCTCGTACTGCTTCGCCAGGCGCATGGCGGCGCGGGCGGTCGGGTAGCGCGCGAGCGAGGTGCCGAGCAGGTAGCGCCCCTCCAGCTTGGCGTGCGCCTGCATCGCCGGCAGGAAGAACTCCTCGAGCAGCTCCTTGCGCAGGTCGACTGCCTCATGCGCCACGGCGCCGATGTCACGCGATTTCCCCGCCGCCACGGCGAGGCTGTCGGACTCGCGCTGGCCGAGGTTGGCCGTGAAGGTGATGACCTCCCAGCCCTGCTCTTTGACCATCCAGGTGAGAATCGCGCTCGTGTCGAGCCCGCCGCTGAACGCCAGCACCGCGCGCTTGGGCATCGTCGTCCTCCGCATCTTCCGTCCATGTTCGGCCGTGGGCGGTTCAGGCGAAAGAGGGGACGAGGAGGCGGGCTACGATCCTTGCTGGTCCGCGAAGAGGTGCAGATCGAGATGCACGTGCGAATCCACCGACTGCACCACGGGCACGCTCGGCGGCTGGATGCCGAAGTCCTGCATCTGGAAGTCGGTGCTGACCACGGCCTCGAGCTTACCGCCGGCCTCCTGCGCCTGGCCCGTCCAGGTCAGCGGCTTCTCCACGCCGTGGATGTTCATCGTGCCCGTGACCGAGATGGTGACCTGATCGCCTTCTTTATACGACGCCGGAAAGCCCTCGATGCCGGTGATCGTGAACGTCGCGTTGGGGAAGCGCGCGACTTGCAGCACGCTCTGTTTGAGGAAGCGATCGCGCTGCGCCGTGTCGCTGGTGAGCGTTGAGAGTTCGACCGTGAACGCCGATGGCCGACTCGGCGCGAGGCCGCTGCTCTTCTCCAGGTACAGATCGCCGGTGATCGCGCTGGTCCTGCCGATCGCGTCGCTGGGCGCCGGCAGCCGCGTCAGCTTCTCGTGCACGGTGTAGGCCGCCTGCGATTGGGGATTGACGACGAAATGCAGCGTTCCAGTCGCGGCTCCCGGCGTTGACGCGGTTGCCGCGGGCGTGACCGGGGCTGCGGCGTTGGCATCCGCCGGGCCCGGGGCGGAGGCGGGCGCGGCCGCTTGCGCCGGCGCGGCCCGCGTGGCCGCGGGCGGCACGGTGAGCTTGGTGAGGGTGAAGTGCACCTTCGGCTCCCGGTCGGCGACGGTGACGGCGAAGCCCACCACGAGCGCGGCCACCACGGCCGCCGGCGTCGCGATGCGCCACGGCGCCCGCAGTCCGACGATCGCCAGGAAGAGCGCGGCGCCGCCCAACACCACGAGCAGGGTCAGCGGAACGGCCAGCGACGGCAGCCGGTTGGCGAGGTCGCGCGCCGGCCCGGCGAAGACGATGGTGCCAAGTATAGCGATGGCAAGCGCGGCGCTGAGCAGCCAGGCGGCGGCGCGGCCGCCGCGGCGAGCCAGCGCCCCGTACAAGAGTCCGCCCAGCAGCCAGAGCGCGAGAGAGCCGCCAGCGATCGTGTAGCCGTTGATCACGGCGCGGTCGGTGACGCCGGCCCAGCGCCGCAGCGGCACGCAGATCAGGGTGCCGATGACGCCGATCACGCCGCCCGCCACCAGCCCCGCGGCGAGCGCCCGCGGCAGCACCTGTTCCCGCGGCAGTTGCCAGGCCGGACTGCGCGATTGTTCGATCGTCCCCGCCATACCACCGTCCTCCCCGCCGTTGAGGCACCGTATCACGCCGCCGTCCGTAGCTGGTTAAACCCCTGTAAAGGGGGTGAACCGCCCCGCTGCGCCCTCGGACGGTCCGTCCAGATAACGATCGGCGTCGTGGCAGGGATGCATCTGCCTGGTCAAGAACCTCCTCCGAGTAGTCTTGGTCCGCGGAATCAGGCTACCGCCCCGGCGGCGATCGCGGCGGTGAGTTCCGCCGCTGAAAGGCCGAGCACGCCGCGAAGCACGCTCTCGTTGTCGGCGCCGAGCGGCCGCGCCGGACCGTAGATCGTCGGCGGCGCCTCGCTGAGGAACCAGGGTGTGCCCGTGTAGACCTGCGCGGCATCGAGCGCCCCTGTAGCCACGCGCACCGCGGTGCGACGGAAGGCGATCTGTTCGTCGCGCACGGCGGCAAGGGGATCCTGGACAGGATAAGCCGCGACGCCGGCCGCCTGCAGCCGCTCGCTCAGCTCGCTCGCATCGAACCGGCGCGTCCACGAGGCCGTCAGCGCATCCAGCGCTTCGACGTGGCGCAGCCGGCCCGCCAGCGTGGCGAAGCGCGGATCGGTTGCATGCGCTTCCTCGGCGCACACGACACAGAGCGCCCGCCAGGCTGCATCGCTGTCCACCGCGATGCTGATCCAGGCGTCATCTGAAGTCTGCGACGCTCTCCCCTGGGCTTCGCTCCAGGAGCCCCCAGGGCCGGCGCTGGGATAGATGCCGTGCGGCGCCATCGCTCGGTGGCGGTTGCCGGTCGGACCCAGCACCACGCCGTTCATCGCATACTCCAGCGCCGCCTCGCCGAGCGACGCGAGACCGGCCTCGCCCTGCGCCAGGTCGATGAACGTCCCTTGACCGGAGCGTTCCCGCCGGCGCAGCGCCGCGAGGATGGCGGTCAGCGCGTAGGTGGCGGCGGTGGGGTCGAGGTCGGCCACGTCCTCCATAATGCGCGTGTCGCCCGGATAGCCGAGCAGGCTCTTGATGCCGTAGAGGGCGGTGAGCGAGGGGCCGTAGGTGAGCACGTCGGCCCAGGGGCCGTGCTGGCCCGCGGCGGAGAGCGAGGCGACGACGATGCCGGGATTGACACGGCGCAGCGCCTCGTAGCCGATGCCCAGCTTCCTCACGGCGCGCGGCGAGAGGTTGTCGAAGACGACATCGCTGACGGCGGTCAGCCGCAAGAACAGCGCGTGTCCGCGCGGATGCTCGAGGTCGAGGCTGACGCTGCGCCGGTTGCGGAAGAGCACATTGTACGAAGCCGGCGCCGCCGGATCGGTGGGCACGGCCGCCGCGCCGGACATCATGCCCTGCCGCTTGCCCGTCTCGACGCGGATGACGTCGGCGCCGAAGTCGGACAGATACTGGCCCAGCAGCGGCCCCGCCCAGACCTGGCCCAGGTCGAGCACGCGCACGCCCGCGAGCGGGGCGTCCGTGGGGCTGCAGTCGGCGGCAGGTGGGCGCCTCTCGGCGCGCCCCGTCCACGCCGCTGCAGCCGCACGTACCGGATTCGCTGGCGGGTGTGCGGCGACGGCCGGTTCGCGCACGGCTGCCGCGGGATGGCCGGCCGCGCGCCGGCCTTCGAACACGAACGGCGATCCGGGCGCGGTGACGCTGCCTCCGTTTCCGTCCGGGATCGGCACGAAGAAGCCGCGCTGGCGCAGGTGGTCGGCCCGCAGCAGCTCGTCGGTGCGGTGCACGGGCTGAAAGGAGATGCGCCGCCGGCGGCATGCTTCCCAGAGGTCGGCCCGCGTGCGCCGGCCCACCGCGGCGAGCAGCAGCCCGTCCAGCTCATCGGCGTACTGCGTCATCGTCACGCGGTTCTGGAAGCGCGGATCGCTCGCCCAGGCCGGCGAGCCGATCTCGTCGACAAACGCCTGCCACTGCCGGTCTTGCATGGTGACGAACTCCATGAAGCCGTCGGCGACGGGCAGCACCGTCCAGGGGAAGAAGGCCGGATAACGGTGCCCGCTGCGGCTGGGCGGTGTGCGGCCGCCGAAGATCGCGGCGACCAGCAGCGTGCCCGAGGTCACGGAGAAGAGCACGTCCTGGATCGCGACATCCACGTGCTGCCCCGGTCCGCCGCGCTCGCGCTGGCGCAGGGCGAGCAGCGTGGCCGCGGCCGCGTGTACGCCGCCTAGAAACTCCGGGTCGTTAAGCGGCTTGGTCAGCGGACAGCGTGCCGGGTCGCCGGTGCGGTACGCCACGCTGCTGCCTGCGGCGGCCTGCAGACCGTGTCCGCGCCAGTGCGCCCGCGGCCCCGTGCGGCCGAACGGACTGATCGAGGTGACGATCAGGCCCGGTTGCAGCTTCGCCAGCGTCTCGTAGGCAGCGCCGGCGCGCGCGATCTCGGCTGCTTCGAGGTTTTCGATCACGAGATCGGCTTCAGCCGCCAGCTGGTGAAACGCGTCGCGGCCGTCCGGTGCGGCCAGGTCCAGCGTCGCCAGCCGTTTGCCGTGGTTCAGCCAGAGGAAGAGACCGCTGGCGTCCGGGTCGGGCACGCCGCCGCGGAAGGGGCCGTAACGGCGGGCGCGGTCGCCGTCGGGCGGCTCGAGCTTCAGCACCTCGGCGCCGAGGTCGGACAGGAGCTTCGCGCAGTACGCGGCGGAGACGAACTCCCCGATCTCGAGCACGCGCAGGCCGGCCAGCGGCGCCTGGGTCATCACTGCCTCCGCGGTGCGCAGACGCACCCGCGGGGAGTATAGCCCGGCGGCCGCGAGCAGCCGCAGCCCTTGCTTGACAGCGCCTGACGCCCGGCTTAGCGTGCGGCCTGCGAGACGGGCACGCGGCCCGCGCGGCGAGGACGAGGAGGCGCCATGGCCGACCCAACGTTTGCCAATCTGCTGCTGGAGCGGCGCGAAGGCATCGCACGCATCACCATGAACCGGCCCGAGAAGCTGAATGCGCTCAGTTCAGAGCTGTTGGACGACCTGGACGCCGCCCTCGACCTGGTGGAGGCGGACCACGAGGTGCGGGTCGTGATCCTTACGGGCGCCGGCCGCGCCTTCTCCAGCGGCTTCGACATCGCCCCCGGCCACGCGCGGCCCAGCGTGCCTGCCACGGCGCGCTGGGATCAGACGCACAAGGCGCCGCGCACGCTGCTGCGCATGTGGTACCTGCGTCAGCCGACGATCGCCGCCGTCAACGGCTTCGCCATGGCGGCCGGCAACGTGCTGGCGCTGGCCTGCGACATCGTGATCGCCTCGGAGCAGGCCGTCTTCGCCGAGCCGGAGATTCGCCACGTGGCGCACTCGCCCTTCACCATGCTGCCGTTTCTTGGCCATAACAAGCACCTGAACTGGTTCTACCTGAGTGGCGACACGATCGACGCGCAAACGGCGCTGGCCTGGGGACTGCTCAACTCGGTTGTGCCGGCGGAGCGGCTGGAGGAGACGGCCTGGCAGGCGGCGCGGCGCATCGCTTTCGTGCCCCCCTTCGCCGCGCAGGTGATGAAGCGCAGCATCCACCAGACCTACGACAAGATGGGCTTCACGGCCGCCTTCCAGCACCATCTCGACATTCGCATGGCCGAGCACCTCGTGCCCGGTGTACCCGAGAAGGACCAGCTCAATCACATTCGCGACACGCAGGGTTTGCGCGCCTATCTGCAAACGCGGGACGCGGCGTTTGCCGAACAAGACGCCGGGCGCTGAGCGGGCTGCTTCCGATGCCTGCCGCGCTGGCCGGGTTGCGCGTGGTCGAGTTTGGCCGCATGGTCGCCGCGCCGTACTGTGCGCGGCTGCTGACCGACTGCGGCGCGGACTGCGTCAAGCTCGAACGGCCGGCGGGCGACCCGCTGCGGCGGCGGCCTGAGCTCTTCGCCTATCTGAACGCCGGTAAGCGCGGCGCCATCTTCGAGGCCGCCACCGCTTCCGGCGTCGAGGGCCCGCGGCGCATGCTCGGCTCGGCGGATGTGCTGATTACGGACCTGCAGGCCGCTGAAGCCGCCGCGCTCGGCCTGACGCCGGCGGCGCTGGCGGCGCTGCATCCGCGGCTCGTCTCCGTCTTCATCACGCCCTTCGGGCTGAGCGGTCCGCGTGCCGACGAGCCGGCGAACGAGCTGACGCTGTGGGCGGCCAGCGGCTATGCCCAGCTCACGCCCGCGGGGGGCCGGCGTGAGGGCGGCCGCCCGCTGAAGCCCGCCGGTTTTCAAGGCGGCTTCATGGCCGGGGCAGCAGCGGCGCTCGGCGCGCTGGCCGCGCTCGCCTGGCGCGAGCGCGGCGGCCGCGGCCAGTGCGTGGATCTCTCTATCCAGGAAGCACTGATCTGCGCCAACGATCCGACGTTTGCGCCGTATCTGGCGCTCGGCGAGGTCGTGCCCAGCCGGCTCGTGGCCAGCACCTTCGAGTTTCTGCCCTGCAAGGACGGCGCTGTGAGCATGCTGCTGGTGCGCGACGACCAGTGGCAGCGCCTGGTTGAGCTGATGGGCAGCCCCGACTGGGCGCGATCCCCGCTGTTCAACGGCTTCGGCGGCCGCCGCGACAACTGGGACGCGCTGAGCCCGCTGCTCTGCGAGTTCTTCGCGAGCTACACGGCGCAAGAGTTGTACCGCATGGCGCAGTCGCGGCGTATTCCGCTGGCGCCGGTGAACAGCGCAGCGGACGTGCTCGCCTCCGAGCACTTGCGTGCCCGCGGCGCCTTCGTCGAGCTGGCGCTGCCCGCAGGCGGCACGCTGACGGCGCCCGGTCCGCCGGTGCGGCTCACGCGCACACCGGCGCGGCTGCGCGGCCCCGCGCCGGCCCGAGAGACGAGATCCGGCGGCGCGGGGCTTGCGGCCGGGTTGCCGACAGATCTCGCCTGGCTGCCGTGGCCCGAAATCTTCCGCCCGGATGCCCCCAGGCTCGACGGCAAAGGCGGTGCGAAGGAGGGAATACCCTCCCCTACGGTTTCTGACCTGCACGACCTGCGCCCCACGTCCTTACCCCTCCCACTGCGCGGCGTGCGCGTGCTCGACTTCACCTGGGTCTGGGCCGGACCGCAGGCGTCACGCTTCCTGGCTGACCTGGGCGCGGACGTGATCAAGGTCGAAAGCGACCGGCGCATCGACAACTACCGCACGATCGCGGCGCCGAACGGCTCGGCCTACGGCATCAACACCTCGCCCGGTTTCAATGCGCTGAACCGCAACAAGCGCAGCGTGCGCATCGA
>Ga0070730_10000530_pt1 | contig 43654 bp, 44 predicted proteins | sample Coa_R1_3_FD_66447 | JGI IMG/M metagenome (GOLD analysis project Ga0070730, IMG submission 66447) | Surface soil microbial communities from Centralia Pennsylvania, which are recovering from an underground coalmine fire - Coalmine... | ecosystem: Environmental > Terrestrial > Soil > Unclassified ...
ATCGACTTCGGCGGCGCGGCCATCGGCGATCGGAATGTCCGGCGGCGGCCGCCGCGCGTCGAAGATGCGAACGCCGCGCGCTTTCGCGAGCGGGCCAAGCTCGGGATCATCCCCGACAAAAGTGTGCAGGCCGCTCCAGATCTCGAGTTTTCGTTCGATGGCGCTGCGGAGCCAGGCTTTCCATTCGTCCGGCAGCTTCCCGCCGGCAGGAGCGATCCCGACCATGACGGCCGTCGCTCCCTTGCCTTGCCCGATGCCACGCTCGAAGTCGCCGACCACGGGGATGTTGCCACCAAAGCCGAGCACCTGTTGCGCGGTCTTTCCGGCCTGCGTGCGGTCGAGTACCGCGACGATGCGCTCGGGGAAATAGCGAATGCACGAGTTGGCGGTCTTCGACGTCAGCGGCCCGAAGTCGCCGTCGGCAATGATGAGAAAGCGATGTTGGGGAACCGTCATTGCTTTGACGTGACGACTTGCCGCCGCTCGACTCCGGACCACGGCTCCGTCGGGCGCAGCACGGCCGGCTTCAAGCGCCCGGGCTCGCCGTACACGTGACTGTGCAGGACGTGGCGGACCAGCACCATCGTCACGCACAGCACCGGGACCGCGACGATCAGCCCCACGGCGCCGAGCAAGCTTCCCATCACCAGCACGCTCGCGATCGTGAGCACGGGCGGCAGCTCGACTGTGCGCTGCATGATCCGCGGCACCACCACGTTCCCTTCCAGGACATGGACCACGACGCCCAGTAACAGCACGAGCAGCACCTTCAGCCAGTCGCCGGACGCCACCATGAACAGCGCGGGAAGAATCGTGGAGAACAGCGAGCCGAAGAACGGTATGATCGCGACCATGCCGGTGAAGATCCCGAACGCGAGCCAGTAGGGAACGCCCAGGGCGAGCAGTCCGATGGCCGTCAGCATCGCGAGTACCGCCATCGCGATGAGCTGGCCGACGACCCAGGCCCGCAGCGTGGCCGATGCATCGTCGAACACCTGGGTCGCGATCGCCCGGTGACGGGGGGCGAACAGGGAGATCAAACCGTCACGATAGAGGCCGGGCTGCCGCGCGAGATACAGCGACATGACCACGACGCTCGCGCCCTCGATGAAGAGCATCCCGCCGCCCCGCACATACTTCAGGATCGAGCCGCTCAGGAATCCCACCGTCCCGGTGACGAGACTCGAGACGTATCCCGAGGACGGATTCGCCAGGTCCGTCTGATCCAGCACGGGATATTGGCTGGCCCAGCGCGCGAGCACGCTCTGGATCTTTGTCAGCGTCTGCGGCAGGCTGCTGATGAGCGCACGCGTCTGCTCGACCAATGGCGGCGCGAGCAAGGCGCCGATGCTGGCGATGACCGCCAAGGTGGCGAGCACCGTGACGGCCAAACCGATCCAGCGCCGGAGGCCGAACCGCCGTTCCGCCCAGTCCGTGATTGCCGACAGGTAGACCGCCACCAGGATCGCGAGGAATACCAACAGCAGGACGTCGATGACTTTGAGGACGAACAGGACAAGCAGGGTCGCAACAAAGAGCGCCACGAACGTGGCGCTCGACAACCGGTGAGAGGAATTCCCTTCCGACCCGTTCAGCTCTTCTGCTCCGCGTCGTCGTCTTCGAGCAGCTCGGCGTCTTTCGCGCCTGTGCCGAGCGCACGCGCTTCCGCCTGCGTGCCACCGGGAAGCAGTCCCATCTTGCGCTTCAGCGCTAGCAGCTGCTGATCGGCGTCGGCTTTGACCTCGAGGCCCTGGAACTGCTTGATCAGCGTATCGCCCGAAAGGTCCTCGTTGACTTCAGCGGCGGCGATGAGTTTCCGCTCCTCGTGCTCGATTTGCTCCGCCATCCGCTCGAACGTCTCGAAGGCGCTCTTATCCGAGATCGCGCCCATCGTTTCCTGAATGCGCTTGTGGGCCTCGGCGCGCTTCTGGCGCGCGATCAGGATGTTCTTCTTGCGCTTGGCTTCTTCGATCTTGTCGTTGAGCTGACGCAGCGATGCCTTGAGCTTCTCCGTTTCCTCGCGATGCTTGACCCAGGTCTCCTGCAGCTGGACCGCGTTCTGCACGTGCTCGTTGTAGCGGAGGAGCGCCTGCTTGGCCAGATCGTCGCGCCCTTCCTGGACGGCAAGCACCGCGCGCTTTTCCCAGTCCTCGGAAAGCTTTTTCTCCTGCTCGGCCTGAGCCGACAGCCGTTTCTCATCGGCGATCGCCGCCGCAACCTGTTGCTTGGCTTTCGCCAGCTGGTTGCGCATGTCGATGATGAGCTGCTCGAGAACCTTCTGCGGGTTCTCGGCGCGTGAGATCAGATCGTTGATGTTCGACCGGATCAGTGTGGAGAGACGATCAATGATCCCCATAGCGTGCTATGCTCCTGGCAGTGAGCGCTCGCGCTTCTGTGCGAGCAACCGCTCCGCAAAATCCAGCCGTTCAGCCATCTCGCTGATCTGGCCCTGCATGTCGATCACCTTGTGCTCCAATTCGGCGACGTGCCCGGCGTCGATCGCATCGGCGCCAATGTCGCTCATGCCTTTGCGCCGAATCTTCGAGCGGATCCGCTCGGCGATGGCGGCCGCGAGGTCCGACTTGAAGAACCCGTACACGACCACTCCCGCAATCACCGCCACGGCGATCACCCCGATCAACGGCACGAGCTGAGTGACCAGGAAGTTGGGATCGACACCCGGCGGCGGAGGAGTTGCTTGCACCATGAACATTGTCGCGCTCCCTACGCCCCGGATGGATGACCCGTTTCCGCGTGCGACATCAGGCCCGCGGCTTCCCGAGCTGCCCGCTTGCCTGGCCCTGGCCAAGCAGTCGTTCGGTAAAATCTACTCGCTCCGCCAGTTCCGCCACTTCGCGGCGCAATTGCTCCACACTCTCGATCAGCTCCGCCTGCTCCTCCGCCGTGCCGGCGCCCTCGCGCGGCAGGGTCCCGTGCTTGAGCCGCTCGGCTAACGCCTTGCCCACCGGCGAGAGCGAAATCATCCAGAGGAAGAATCCGCTCACGGCCACAATGGGGATGAACAGCGCCAGGATGTCTTCCATCAGCCGCTCCGTGGTTTGGCGAGGAGCCGCTCAGCGAAATCCATGCGTTCCGCGAGCTCAGCGACTTCCTGGCGAATCTCCTGCAGCTCACCCAGAATCTGATCCCGCTCGACCGGCTCGAGCGCGGGCCGGCGATGCTCGCCCGAAATCCGTTTCGCGATCGCCGCGGCGACGGGCCGCAGCACCGCGAAGGCGCCACCGAAAAACACGACGGCGGCGACGGCTTCGGGACCGCTCATTGCTCCGTCTTCTTCACTAACAACCGTTCGGCAAAGTCCATGCGCTCGCCCAAGTCGCCGATCTCGCGCCGGGCCTGCTGGAGTTCGGCGAGCAGATCCTCACGCATCATCTGAAGCTCTTCTTTCACGCCGCCATCCGCGCGCCCGCGGATCCGCTCGGCCAGTGCCCGGGCGACCGGGAATAACAGGACGATGCCGCCGACGATGCTGATCGTGAAGAGAAAGGCGACGCCTTCCGGCGGCATCAGCGTCCTCCCGGCGGCGCGAGGCGCTCCGCCCGATCATCGCGCCGCGCGAGCACGCGCTCGGTGAAGTCCAGGCGTTCCTGCACGTCGGCGAGCTGGCGTTGAAGCTCTTCCATGTCCGCGCGAAGGTTTTCGACTTCGCCCAACGGCATACCCTTGGACGCCGCCGCAACCTCAGCCCATTTCGCTTCCATGGCCGTGTGCTCGGGTGACGACCAGCTGCCGATCCATTGTGCGAGGGCCTTGCCAATGGGGCCCCGCAGCACGACCGCCGCACCGCAGGTGAGGGTCATGAACACGAATATGATGGCGACCAACGTCGGCTCGTTCATCCGACCGCCTTCCCTCCGTCAACCTGCGCTTTCAATCTCCGGCTTGCAACACCTTGCGCAGGAATTCGCCTGTGTGAGACGCTTTGGACTGCGCAATCTTCTCGGGTGGGCCTTCCGCGACCACGCGTCCACCCAGCTCGCCGCCTTCGGGGCCGAGATCGATGACCCAGTCGGCCGTTTTGACGACGTCGAGATTGTGCTCGATGACGACGACTGTGTTGCCCTTGTCCACCAGCCGGTGCAGCACTTCCAGCAGCAACCGTACGTCCTCGAAATGCAACCCGGTGGTCGGCTCGTCCAGGATATACAACGTGCGGCCCGTATCCCGTTTGGCGAGCTCAGTCGCGAGCTTCACGCGCTGCGCTTCGCCACCCGAGAGGGTCGTCGCCGACTGTCCAAGGTGGATGTACCCGAGACCTACGTCGTTGAGCAACTCGAGTTTCGTCCTGATGCGCGGCTGGTGCTCGAAGAATTCGAGCGCGTCGGCAACGGTGAGGTCGAGCACGTCCGCGATCGACTTTCCTTTATATCGCACTTCCAACGTTTCGCGGTTGTAACGCCGGCCTTTGCAGACCTCGCAGGGCACGTAGACGTCGGGCAGGAAGTGCATCTCCACCTTCACGAGGCCGTCCCCCTGACAGGCTTCGCAGCGGCCGCCCTTCACGTTGAACGAAAAGCGACCGGGGCCGTATCCCCGCAGCTTGGACTCCGGCAGGTAGGTGAACAGCTCGCGGATCGGGGTGAACAGCCCCGTGTACGTCGCCGGGTTCGAGCGCGGCGTCCGGCCGATCGGGCTCTGGTCGATGTCGATGACCTTGTCGATATGATCGAGGCCTTCGAGCCGCTCGTGCGCGCCGGGCACGACTTTCGCGCGATAGAAATGGCGCGCGAGCGCCTGATAAACGATGTCCGTGACGAGCGTCGATTTCCCGGAGCCCGACACGCCCGTCACGGCGACGAAGAGCCCGAGCGGCAATTCGACGTTGAGATTCTTGAGATTGTGGTGCGTTGCGCCGACGACCCGCAGCGTTCGATCGCTGTCGGCAACGCGACGCCGCGGCGGAATCGGAATCCGCAGCTCGCCGCGCAGGTAGCGCGCGGTGAGCGAATCCCGATGGCGCAATACCTCAGGCAACACACCGGCCGCGACGACCTCGCCCCCATGCCGGCCGGCGCGCGGTCCGAGGTCCACGACGTAGTCCGCCGAACGAATCGTCTCTTCGTCATGCTCCACCACGAGCACGGTGTTGCCGAGATCGCGCAGGTCTTTGAGCGTGGCAAGCAGGCGCGCGTTGTCGCGCTGGTGCAATCCAATCGACGGCTCGTCGAGAATGTAGAGCACCCCCACGAGCCGGCTGCCGATCTGCGTCGCCAACCGAATGCGCTGCGCCTCGCCGCCCGAGAGCGTCACGGCCGAACGATTCAGGGTGAGATAGTCGAGCCCGACGTCGACTAAAAAGCGCAGCCGATCGGTGACCTCCTTGAGGACGGGGCGCGCGACTTCGGGGTCGAGTCCCGGCCGTCCATTCATTCGCAACGGGATCTTCGAGAAGAAGTCGAGCGCCTCGCGCACCGGCAACGCGACCACATCGCCGATGCTCTCCCCCGCGACGAGGACCGACAAACTTTCCGGCTTGAGCCGGCGACCGCCACAGGTCGGACACGGTTGCTCGACCATATACTGCTCGAGCTGCTCGCGGACCGCATCCGAAGCGGTCTCGCGATAGCGTTTTTCGACATGATCGAGCACGCCCTTCCAGCCCGACTCGTACGAGCCGTGCCAGCGCTCGCTGTCGTACTGATACGTGATCGTCTTCCCGGGGGCGCCTTTGAGCAGGGTCTTTTGTACCGGCGCGGGGAGATCGCGCCACGGCGTGTCGAGATCGAACTTGTATGTCTTGGCGAGCGCCGGCAGCACCACCTTCCTGAGATAGCCGCTCGGCTCGCCCCAGGGCAGCACCACACCTTCGAGAATCGAAAGACCCTGGTCGCCGAGCACGAGATCGGCGTTCACCTCGCGGCGCGTGCCGAGCCCCGAGCAGTCGGGACAGGCGCCGTAGGGTGAATTGAACGAGAACTGCCGCGGCTCGAGCTCCGGCAGCGAGAGGCCGCACTTGGGACACGCATAGCGCTCCGAGAAGAGCCGCGAGCGCGGGCTGCCTGTCTGCCGCACCACCTCGACCACACCGTCCGCAGCCTTCAACGCGGTCTCGATCGAATCCGCCAGCCGCGCGCGGTCGGATGGACGCACGACCAGCCGGTCGACGACGACCGCGATCTCGTGGTTCTGGCGGCGGTTCAGCTTGGGGACGTCGGAGAGATCATAGGTCTCACCGTCGATGCGGACTCGCACGAAGCCCTGCTTGCGCATCGCTTCGAATTCATCGCGGAACTCGCCTTTGCGACCGCGCACCAGCGGCGCGAGCACCTCGATCTTGGTCCCTTCCGGCCACCCGAGCACGAGGTCGGTGATCTGCGACGCGGACTGCCGCTCGACCGGCGTGCCATCGTTCGGGCAATGCGGCGTGCCCGTCCTGGCCCACAGCAAGCGGAGGTAGTCGTAGATCTCGGTGATCGTGCCGACGGTCGAGCGCGGATTGGCGCCAGCCGTCTTCTGCTCGATGGAGATGGCCGGCGACAAGCCCTCGATGGCGTCGACATCGGGCTTGTCCATAAGGCCGAGGAATTGGCGGGCATAGGCGGACAGCGACTCGACGTAGCGGCGTTGCCCCTCGGCATAGATCGTGTCGAAGGCGAGCGACGACTTCCCCGAACCCGAGAGTCCCGTGATCACCACTAGGGCGTTCCGGGGCAGCTCGACGTCGATGTTCTTGAGGTTGTGCTCGCGGGCTCCGCGAACGATGAGCGCATCGCCGGGCATAGACCCGGAGGCTAGCCCGGTTATGGCGCTTAGGTCAACTCTCGGAACCAAGGGCCGCCTATTGCCGCCCTTGTGTCGATTTCCTACGTTAGCACCCCGATTATGAGCCAACCCAGGGATCGAGGCCCCAAGCGCGAGCGTCGCTGGCAGACCTCGCAGGAGCGGGCGCGCGTCGCCGCCGAGCTGATCGAGGAGGCCGAGTCGCTCACGCGGACCGCGGCGATCGCTTCCCCGGACGACGTCGCGCGCGATCAGCTGCCGCCGCCGCTGCGCGTCGCGCTGTCGATCGCGACTCCACCGCCGTCCGAGATCGTGGACAAGCTTGATGACGGCGAGCCGCCGGAGCCGCCGCCACCACCGGCTCCCCCGCCACCGCCTCCTACAACCGCGCCGGCTGCGGCCGCGTCCCCGACGCCGCAGCAAGCTGCGCCCCCAACGGGAGACGATCCCCTCTATGTCACCGCGCGGGAAGCGTCGGAGCGCGGCGAGATCGATCGCGCGGCAGCGGCCTATCGCGATCTGTTGCTGCGCGATCCCAACCACGTGAAGGCGCGCAATAATCTCGCGCTCATTCTGGATGCCCGCGGCGATCGCGACGGCGCGCTCGCGGAGCTCGATCGCGCGCTCGAGGTCGAGCCCGATAACGCGGCGCTGCTGCTCAATCGCGCCGCCGTCCTGGGCGCCACCGTCCGGTACGCCGCCGCGCAGCGCGACCTGCAGCGCGTGCTCCGAGCCGATCCGAACAATGTCGAGGCGCTTTTCAATCTCGGCATCGTGCTCACGCGGCGCGGGATGTGGCGCGAAGGCATCGATCAGTTGAAGCGCGTGGTCGAGCTCGACCAGGAACGCGCCGCCGCCTGGTATCACCTGGGGGAAGCGCTCAACCATGTCGACGATCTCAGCGGCGCGCTCGCCGCCTACGAGCGCGCGGTCGAGCTGCAACCCGCCAATCCCAAGGCGCTGTACGGCATCGGCAAGGTGCTCGATCGCCTGAACCGGCCTGATGAAGCGACGGCAATGTACCGCCGATCCCGGGAAATGACCGGTAGGTGATTCGCGTAGTCGTGGACGATCTCGCGTCGTTCGCTGCTGATGCACTCGTCCGGCCCGCCACCACGCGTCTCGATCCCACCGCAGCCGCGCTGCGCCGTCTCGAAATCGTCGGCGGCCAAGAATTTCAGAATCGCATGCGCCTCAGCCGCGAGCTCGCGGTGGGCGCCGCGGTCGTGACGGCCGCGGGCGGAGACCTGCCGGCCGAATTCGTCATCCACGCCGTCATTCGCAGCGAGACGGAGCCGGTGACGCGCGGCAACGTCGCGCGCGCCTGGCTGTCGACCCTGCATCAGGCCCAGGAGTGGGAGTTCGCGCATCTCAGCGTGCCGCCGCTCGGCACGGGCGCCGGCAACCTCACCCTCGAAGATTCGGCCGAGATCATGGCGACGGTGCTCCACGCACACAAAGGCAGCGCGCAGTTTCCCACCGATGTGTCGTTCGTCGTCGAGCGATCCGAGGAACAGCTCGTGTTCGAGGCCGCGTTGCAGCGGGCCGTGTCGTGACGCGGCGCCGCTGGGCGGTCGCGATTCTGGCCGTGTGGGTGATCTCGCTCGGCTGGCTCGTGAAGCGGGAGATGTTTCAGACGACCGGCGCACGGCTCGCGGCGGCCGCACTCGCGGTTCCGCCAGGCGCCCTGTACTACCGGCTCACGGTCGGCAGCCAGCAGGTCGGGTACTCCTCCACGACGATCGACACGCTCCCCGACGCACTGCGGGTCGTGACGATCTACGTGCTGGACATCCCGGCGCTGGGCAAGATGCATCGTACGGCCTCGCGCAGCACGGCGATGGTATCGCGCGCGCTGCGACTCCAAAGCGTAGACGCGAGGTTCGACGGCGATCTCGGACAATTCGAGACACACGGCCGTGTCACCGGCGATTCCATCCTGCAAGTCACCATCGTGTCCGGTACGGATTCGGAAACCACGCGCGTCCCCATGGCGGGGCCGTTCACGTTGCCCGCCCTGTTACCGCTGCGTCTCGCCTTCGGTGGCGAGCTCAAGTCGGGGCGGTCTTACGCGGCACGCCTGTTCGATCCACTGCTGGTCACGGGACGCAGCGTGACCGCGCTCGTGTCGGCCGAATCCACGCTGGTCGTCTCCGACAGCGCCGATCTGGACTCCACGACGATGACCTGGGTGCCCGAGCACTTCGATACGGTGCGCGCCTTTCGCATCGACCACGACGCAAACGGCGCGGGCGTTCCGACGCGTAGCTGGATCGACGCTCAGGGCCGGCTCGTTCTGGCGTCGACCGATCCGGGATTTTCGACCGAGCGGGCCGCGTTCGAGATCGTGTACGAGAACTTCAAACACCGCGACACCATGCGGCTCGCGCGCAGCAGCAGCGCACCTCAGCCCGGCGATATCATCCCGCTGACGGCATTGGCCGCCGGCGTGACACACGTACCCCCGGCGCGCGCGCGGCTGCTGCTGCGCCTGAACGGCCGCGACACTGTTGCAATCGTGCAGGCCAGCGCCTCTCAGACCAATGCGGCGTATCGCCTGCCATCGCGCGACACCGCACTGGCGCGCTGGCTCGCGCCTGAGCCGCTGATTCAGAGTCACGATCTGCGCATCATAGCGCAGGGACGCCGGATCATTCAGGGCGAACGCGATCCGGCGCGCGTCGCCGCGCTGCTCACGCATTGGGTCCACGGCACGCTGCGCCGCGCTCCACTGGGAAGCGGCGCACCGAGCGCCGAGCGGACGCTCGAATCTGGGCGGGGCGACTGCAATGGGGCAGCGACGCTGTTCGTGGCGCTCGCCCGCAGCACCGGACTCCCAGCCCGCACGGTCGCCGGGCTGATCTATCTGGACGGCCGCTTCTACTATCACGCCTGGGCCGAGGTGTTTCTCGGGTCTTGGGTCGCCGTCGATCCGACGTTCGATCAGTTCCCGGCGGACGCATCGCGGCTGCGGATCGCCACGGGCGGCCTGGCACGGCAGGCTGAGCTCCTGCCGCTGATCGGCCGGCTGAAGCTCGAGGTCCTATGATTCGCCTGGAGAATCTCACCAAGCTGTACGGCAGCTTCGTTGCCGTCGACGACATCACGCTCCACGTGCCGCGCGGCGTTCTCTACGGTTGCCTCGGCCCCAACGGCGCCGGGAAGACGACGACACTGCGCATGATCGCCGGCATTCTTCGTCCCTCGCAGGGGCGCGTGCTGCTCGGCGGCGACGACGTACAGAAGAACCCGCTCGCCGCGAAAATGCGGCTCGGGTTCATTCCTGACCGGCCGTTCGTCTACGACAAGCTGACCGGCGCCGAATTCCTGCGCTTCGTGGCCGGACTCTACGGCCAGCAGGGCGACGTGGTCGAGCGTCGCGTCGCCGAGCTGCTCGAGGTCTTCGAGCTGACGAGCTGGAAAGACGAGCTGATCGAGGCGTACAGCCATGGCATGCGCCAGAAACTGATCATCTCGAGCGCCCTGATCCACCGGCCCGACTGCATCGTCGTCGACGAGCCGATGGTCGGCCTCGATCCCAAAGCGGCGCGGCTGCTGAAGGACATTTTCCGGCAGTTCGTGCACCGCGGTGGCACCGTGCTCATGAGCACGCACACGCTTGAAGTCGCCGAAGCCATGTGCGATCAGATCGCCATCATCCAGCACGGCAAGATCGTGGCCGCGGGCACCGTGGGGGACGTCCGGCGGCAGCACCAGGCCGGCGACGCGTCGCTCGAGGAGCTGTTCCTCAAACTCACGGGTGGCGCGCAGGTGCGTGAGCTCATCGAGGTGCTCGGGGGGGGCGCGTGATCCAGCCGTCGCTGCTGCATGTGCTCCAGCCGAAGTGGCGCACCGCGCTGCAACGATTGCGCGAAGAGCGCGCCAGCGGCGGCACGAGCAAGCTGGTCGTCCTGATCCTGGTCGGCGGCGCATTTTGGGCGCTGGTCTTCTGGATCCTGTACCGCATCCTCAAAGGGTTGCGCGCCGCCCAGGAGCTCGGGCCGCTCATTCCCGGGAAGATGCTCGGACTCATTCTCCTTTCCTTTGTATCGATTCTCATTCTGTCGAACGTGATCACGGCGCTCTCGAGCTTCTTTTTGGCGAAAGACCTCGACCTGCTCGTGTCCGCGCCCGTGGACTGGCTCCGGCTCTACCTCGCGAAGCTCGGGGAGACGCTGCTGCACTCGTCGTGGATGGTGGCGCTCATGGCGATGCCGATCCTCACGGCGTACGGCGTGGTGTTCAAGGGCGGCATTCTGTTCGCGCCGTATGCGATCCTGGCCGTGATCCCGATGCTGATTCTGCCGGCGGTGGTCGGATCCGCCGTCACGTTGATTCTCGTCAACATTTTCCCTGCGCGTCGCACCCGCGACCTGCTGTCGATCATCGCCCTCGGCGCGGCGGGCGGCGTCATTCTGCTCTTCCGGCTGATTCGGCCGGAGCAGCTCGCCCGGCCGGAAGGATTCCGCAACCTGCTCGACTTCGTGATCCTGCTGCGCGGTCCCACTTCGCCGTTCCTGCCGAGTGAGTGGACGTCGCAGGCGATCATGGGTTTTCTCCGCCACGAATTCGATCCACTGCCCCTGATCCTCCTATGGAGCACGGCCGCCGCGTTTGTGACGTTCGGGGCGCTGCTGCATCGCGCGCTGTATCCGCAAGGCTTCACCAAGGCGCAAGAGGGAGCCGAGCGGTTCGTGCGCGGCGTGTTCTGGCGCTGGACAGTCGGGTCGCTGCTCGGCTGGCTGCCGGTGGCAAAACGGGAATTCGTGCTGAAAGACATCAAGCTGTTTTTCCGCGACACGACGCAATGGAGTCAGCTCATTCTGCTCGCCGTGCTGGTCGTGGTTTATCTCTTCAACATTCAGGCGCTGCCGCTGCATCGCGGCGAGCCGGTAGGCTTCTTCTACGTCAATCTGGTGTCGTTCCTGAACCTCGGCCTCGCCGGCTTCGTGCTGGCTTCGATCGCGGCGCGGTTCATCTTCCCCGCGGTCTCGCTCGAGGGGCGCCAGATGTGGCTGCTGCGTTCTTCACCGCTCGACTTGCGGGCGCTGCTCTGGTCGAAGTACTGGGTGGGAACCATCCCGCTGCTCATCCTGGGGCTGATACTGACGGGACTCACCAACGCCCTGCTCGAGGTCACGCCGTTCATGATGATCCTGAGTCTCGCGACGATGACGGCAATCACGCTGGCGATCTCCGCGATGGCGCTGGCGTTCGGCACGCTCTACCCGCAGTTCGAGACGGAGAACGCCGCGCAGATTCCGACGTCGTTCGGCGGGCTCGTGTTCATGATGGCGACGATTGCGCTGCTCGCGGCCGTGCTGATCGTGCTGTCGCGCGCCGTGTACACATATGTCCGCTCGGCATGGGAAGGACAGGCCATCGGCGTGACGGCGGAGATGGTAGCCTGGTTTGTCGTCGCCGCGGCCTTGTGCGCCGCGGCGACGACAATTCCACTGCGGTTGGCGTTGCAGAAAATGCAGACCTTCGAGTTCTAGCCTATCGCCAGCTGATTCCCCCGACGAGCTGGAAGGAGCTGTTGTTTTCGAGGATGAATTTTCCCTCGACATAGGGCCGCGCGCGCCCGCGCCGTCCTTCGAGTCCCGTGAACAAGTTGAGACCCGTGTTGCTCCCACTGACGCCGCCGGCGGATGCATGGGTCCAGTTCAAGCCACCGCCCAGATACCAGAAATGGTAAGGCGTCGGCGGCCGATACTTGAGGTCGAAGTTGAGCGACCAGAGCGAGCCGGCACTGACGAAGTAGTAGTCAAACGAGGGATAGAAATCGACCGCCGGCACGATCGGCCAGGAGAGCTGCGCGCCGAGGATCGCGTTGCCGCCGTTGTCAAAGTTGTAGCCGACGTGCGCGCCAAACCGCGGGCCGGTACTTCCGACGACGCGGCGCCGATATCGTTGGGCGTCCGCCTGCGACGCCGTCACGGCCACGAGCACGAGCACTACGAACAGCCGCGCAACCCATCGGTTCACGACGTGCTCCAGAGTTTTGGGATGCAGACTGATAGGAAACGCGTGCGGAAAACGCAATAGTCAGGCGGCGACGCGGGCCCCGCAGCGGTTGCAGTAGCGCGCGTCACTCTCGAGCGCGGTGCCGCAGCGGACGCAGAAACCTGAGGCCACTGCTAACCGGCGCCCGCACTGGGAGCAGAAGGCGGCATCCTTCTCAGGCTGTGGACCGTGCTCGGGACAACGTGCCTCGTGCGTCGTGCGTGGTGCCTCGGGGGCCATTGCCGACGTAGGACGCACGACCGACATTCGTTCCCCTCGCATCGCTGCCAATGCTGCGGCCGTGTACTTCGCCTTGAGCTGCGCGTAATCGGCATCGGACAGTTTGCCGGTCGCCCGATCGAACTCGATTTCTTTCAGGGCACGCAGCGCGACCGCCTGGGGACTCATGTCGTCGGCGGGATCTTCGCCTTCATCCGTCGGGGATGCCGCGACGGTCGGCTCGGTTGGCGGACGAAGGATCGGTAGCAGGACGTAGTAGATGGCACCCGCCGCGAGCAGGATGCCGACGATCAGCTCAACCATCGAGCTTCGCCAGCTCTTGGCGGAGCCGTTCCAGCTCCTCAGGCGTGGCATCGAGAGGCGGTGCACTCGCCGGCGCCGGCGTCTGCGACTCACGCGTCCAGCGGTACAGCAGGAACACCAATACCGCGCCGGCAATGACAATCAGAGCCCGCGGCAAGTAATAGCCGAGCAGGTTGAATCCGCGCCGCGGCGGGGCCATCAATGCGGCCTGCCCATATTGGGCTACAAACGCATCGATCACCTGCTGCGCCGTTTGGCCCTGCCCCGCGAGGCGAAGCACTTCCTTGTGGAGCGCGGGGCTGTAGGTGCAGCTAAAATCCGTCGTGCGACATGTGTAGATGTCGAGCCCGCAGCCGCAGGTGCAGCGGAGCTTCTTTTCGATCGCCTGAATGTGAGCGTCATTGTCGGCGGCGGTGATCGGCGCCTGCGCGCGACCGGCGCGATCGGGATCGTAGACGCGACCGCCGCGCACCGTGTCCTGGATGGCTGCTCCGGCGCCCGCCACGGCTGCCGCCAGAAACGCCCGACGACTCAGCGCGTCCATCACCGCACAGCCTCCAGTTTCACTGCATAGCCCGCCTGTGACCGTGGCTGACGGGGCCCCGTCCCTGGCGGCGGTCCGCCACCCGGCCACAGCACAATCAATCCGCCGATCACCAGCACAAATCCGCCGAACCACACCCACCAGACCAACGGGTTGATCGTGAATCGAAAGACGGCCTGTTCCGTTCCGTTGACGAGTCCGGCCAGGACGATGTACAAGTCGACCCGCAGGCCGCTCATGATGCCGACGGCCGTCGATGGCTCGAATGTCTTATTGCCGAGCGCGTCGACGTGCTGACGTTTTTCAGTGCGCACGCGACCGATGGGCTTACCATCGCGCTTCACCTCGATGAGCGCTGCCGTCACGTACCGGTTGAGCGTGTTGTACTGCGAAATGCCGAGATGGGTGAAGGTGTACAGGTGCCCATCCCGCCCCATGAGCTCCGCCGATTCTCCCGGACGGAGCGTGGCCTCGGTCTCGGTCTTGAACGACATGCCGGCGAATGCGACGAAGAGCAGCACGATGGCGACGTGCACGATGTAGCCACCGTAGCGGCGCCGGTTGCGCGCGAGCAGTTGGAACAGAGCCAAGACAGTCGGCTCCCCGTATTGCCGATGCCGGGCACGCGCGCCGCGCGCAAACTCTTGGATGACCGTCGCGAGCACGAAGCCGCCAATGCTGACGGCCATGAGCGCGCCGACATCCCGAATGCCCGCGACGAGCAGGATCAGGAGCACGAACACACCGCTCGTCAGCGGAACCGCGAACTGTCGCTTGAGATTGGGTATGGACGCGCGGCGCCACGCGATCAACGGCCCGATGCCGGTCAAGGCCAGAAGCCCGAGGCCGAGCGGCACGTTGACCTGGTTGAAAAACGGCGGGCCCACGGTGACCTTCGTGCCTTTGAATGCTTCGGAAAGGATCGGAAAGAGCGTGCCCCACAACACGGAGAACGCAATACCGATGAATAGCAGGTTGTTGAAGAGGAAGCTTGCCTCGCGACTGACCATGGACTCGAGCGTGGCCTCAGCCTCGAGGAGCGGCAGGCGCGTTACATAGAGCGCGATGCTTGCCGCCGCCGCGAGCAGCAAGAACCAGGCGAAGAAATAGCCGACCGGCGACTCCGTGAACGAGTGCACGCTCGCAATCACCCCGGAGCGGGTGAGAAACGTGCCGAAGATCGACAGCAGCCATGCGCCGAGGATGAGAGCGAGGTTCCACTTCTTCAGCATGCCGCGCTTTTCCTGAATCATCACCGAATGCAAGAAGGCGGTCATGACGAGCCACGGCAGCAGCGCGGCGTTCTCCACCGGATCCCAGGCCCAATAACCACCCCAACCCAGCTCGACGTACGCCCACCACATGCCGATCAACAGTCCGATGCTCAGGAACAGCCACGATACCAAGGTCCATTTGCGAATCGCCACCAACCAATCGCTATCCAACCGCTTCGTGAGCAGCGCGGAGATCGCAAACGCGAAGGGAATGGTGATCGAGATGTAGCCCAGGTACAGCATCGGCGGATGGAAAACCATCCCCGGATTCTGGAGCTGCGGGTTCATGCCGCTGCCATCCATCGGCACGAACGGCATCCGCTGGAAGGGGTTTGCGGCGAACAGCATCACCGTGATGAAGAACGTCGCGACAGTGCACGTCACCGCGGCGACGTACGGCAGATAGACGCGATGGCGGCCGCTGGTCATCACCTGCACGAGCATCGCGAAGAAACTCAGCACGCTCGCCCAGAACAGCAGGCTCCCCTTTTGTCCCGCGTAGAGCGCCGACCACAGATAGAACGTCGGAAGATTGCGGCTCGTGTACGCGGCCACATACTCGAGACTGAAATCGTGACGGAAGATGCCGATCTCAAGCGAGATGACCGCGACGAGCAGCGCGGCGAACAGCGCGAACGTCGCGTGTCGCGCGCTCTGCTGTAGATCAGCGCGGCCTTGCGCGCCGCCGACGAACCCGGTGATCGCCCCCCACAGGCCGACCAGGAAGGCGACCCAGAGAGATAGCGTTCCTAGCAGCGCCATTTATGCCTTGGGAACGGCTTCGTACCGCGACCCGCACTTCGCCAGCACGTTGGTCGCGTGAATGACACCATCGTGTTGCAGGCGTCCCTCGACCACGACCTCGACCGAGTCGGTGAACGTGTCGGGCGGCAACCCCTTGAAGACGACGGGATAGCTTACCGTGCCGTCAGTGATATGGAAACTCAACGTCTGGGTGGCGACGTCCTTCGAGACCGTGCCGCGCACGACGTGCGCGCCGACTTTCAAGCCGAGATCATAAAACGACGGATCGGCCGAGACGCGCTGCGCCAGCTCGCTCGGCGTGAGAAAGTACTGGCCGGTTTGCTTGATTCCGGACGCCATCAGATAACCGACCGAGCCGACGATCAAGACGGCGCCGAATGCGAATTTGGTCCCTGCCTTCATAGTCCTATTATACCACCCTCTGGCGAGCCCGCTCTACCGCCCACCGCACGGCCGCCGGCGCGGTATCCATGCGCGGAATATCGACCGCCTGCTTGAAGGAATCGTGAAGGCCGACCACGGGCTTATTTATCCGCTGCGCGAGCGCGATCTCTGACAACGTCCCCACACCGCCGCCGATCGCGATGAGCGCGTGTGCCGTACGGACGATCAGGAAATTGCGCATCTCACCGAGTCCGGTCGCGAGCGGCACGTCGATGTACCGATTCGCGACGGACGGATCGTCTCCTGGTAAGATCCCGACGGTGACACCGCCGTTGCCTTTCGCGCCTTTGGCGGCCGCTTCCATCACACCGCTCAGCCCGCCGCACACGAGCACGGCACCCGCTTCGGCGAGCAAGCGCCCGGTCTCCTCCGCCAGCGTCGCCTCTTCGATCGTGCAACTGCCACCACCGATCACGGCGACGACGAGACGACGGCTCATCCAGCCCAGTGCAGCGCCGTCTGCACCGCGCGATGCCACTCGGCGGCGCGCGCTTGGACGGCGCGGCGCTGCAACCCCGGCGTGAAGCGCGTGAACATGCGACCGGCCAGGAAATCGTCGGCGGATTGCCATAATCCCGCGCCCAGGCCGGCAAGTCCCGCCGCGCCGAGCGCCGTGGTTTCCACGATATCCGGCCTGGCGACAGCGACGCCGAGCACGTCGGCCTGAAACTGCATGAGCCAGTCGTTTGCGGCCGCACCGCCGTCGACCAGCAGGCTGGAGAGCTTGAGCTTCGCATCGGCGAGCATGGCGTCGAGCACGTCCTTGGTGCTGAACGCCATGGCCTCGAGTGCCGCGCGGACGAGGTGCGCTCTGCTCGAGCCACGCGTCAGCCCGACGATCGTGCCGCGCGCATTGGGCTCCCAGTGCGGCGCGCCGAGTCCGACGAACGCCGGAACGAAGTAGACGCCCCCCGTGTCCTCGACGCTGCGGGCGAGCGGCTCTGATTCCGCTGCGCGCGCGATGATGCCGAGACCGTCGCGCAGCCATTGCATCGCGGCGCCGGCGATGAAGACGCTGCCCTCGAGCGCGTACACCGGCTCGCCGCGCGGGCCGCACGCCAGCGTCGTGAGCAAACCGCGCTGGGAGACGGCGCGCTTCTTTCCGGTGTTGAGCAGCAAAAATGCGCCGGTGCCATACGTGTTCTTCGCCTGGCCGGGCTGCCAGCATCCCTGGCCGAACAGCGCCGCCTGCTGATCCCCGGCCACGCCGCTGATGGGGATCTCGCTGCCGAAGTACTCGGCCGCGGCGATTCCGAAATCGCCGCTCGAGGTGCGGACCTCAGGTAGCGCGTCGCGCGGCACGCCGAAGAGCTTCAGCAGATCACCGTCCCAGGCGCGCTTGCCGATGTCGTACAACATCGTGCGCGAGGCGTTGGTGTAATCGGTGGCGAACGTCTGTCCGTTCGTCAGCCGGAAGATGAGCCACGTATCGATCGTTCCGAACACGACGTCGCCGTTCTTCGCGCGCTGCCGCAGCCCCTTCACGTGCTGCAGCAACCACTCGACTTTGGTCGCCGAGAAGTACGGGTCGAGCACGAGACCGGTCTTGGAGCTCACCAGCCTCTCCTTCTTTTGCTTTTTGAGCTGCGCGCAGCGCGCCGCCGTGCGACGATCCTGCCACACAATCGCGCGGTGCACCGGCCGGCCGGTCGCGCGTTCCCAGGCGCAAATGGTCTCGCGCTGATTCGTAATACCGATCGCGTTCGGCGTCACTTTCGCCTGGGCGATCGCCTCACGCGCGGCGTCGATCGTCACGCGCAAAATCTCTTCGGCGTCGTGCTCCACTTCGCCCGGCGAGGGAAAGTGTTGGGTGAATTCCCGGTAGCCGCGGCCGAGCACTCGGCCGTCGGCGCCGACGACGAGCGCGGTGGAGCCCGTCGTCCCCTGATCCAGCGCGAGCACAGCGGTCATTGAGCAGACTCCGAGAACGGTGGTTGAAGGACGCCGCGATCGGTGATGAATCCCGTCACGTACCGCGCGGGCGTCACATCGAACGCGGGATTCAGAACCGTAGTCCCTTCGGGGGCGATCGACCGCCCGGCAATGACGGTGACCTCCAGCGGCGCGCGTTGCTCGATAGGAATCAGGTCGCCCTCCGCAAGCGCGACGTCAACGGTCGACCATGGCGCCGCGCAGTAGAACGGCACACCGTGGTGCCGCGCCAGCACGGCCAATCCGTAGGTTCCGATCTTGTTGGCAAAGTCGCCGTTGGCGCAGATGCGGTCCGCGCCGACAAGAATGATGTCAACTTTCGCCTGGCGCATCAGCGTCGCCGCGGTCGCATCCGTGATGAGCGTGGACGGAACACCGGCGTGCTGCAGCTCCCACGCGGTCAGCCGCGATCCTTGCAGCAACGGTCGAGTCTCATCGATGTACACGTGTATGTTGCGCCCTTGTTCATGCGCGAGATAGATCGGCGCGAGCGCGGTGCCGATGCCGCCGGTCGCCAGCGCGCCGGTGTTGCAGTGCGTCAGGACGTTGGCGCCCTCGGGCAGCAGGGCTTGCCCGTACTCGCCGATTTTGCGGCACATGGCGCGATCTTCTTCCCAGATGGCGCCGGCCTCCACCCGCAGCCGCTCCCACAGCTCCGCTCCGTCACCCGCCGTCGCCTCGGCAACACGCAACATCCGCTGCAGCGCCCAGCGCAGATTGACCGCGGTGGGGCGGGTGTCTCCCAGCAGCGCAGCGAGCGCAGTCGCTTGCGTCAGAAATGCCGCGCGCGCCGCCGTGCGCCGGTCGCGCAAACCCGCGACGAGTCCCATCGCGGCGGCGATCCCGATCAGCGGAGCGCCACGGACCTGCAATTGCTTGATGGCATCCGCCACCGCTTCAGCGCTTTCCAGATCACGCGTGATTTCTGCTTCGGGTAGCGCGCGCTGGTCGAGGATACGGACCGCGCCGCCTGGAGACCACGAGATCGCTTGGATGGGCACGAAACCTAAACTACGTGGGGTGTGGGATGTGGGGAGTGGGGACTACATTAGGCATTCTCACGACCCCACTCCCCACTCCCCACTCCCCTCGCCTTCGGCTACCATTTCGCCATGAACTACCAGACTCTCCTCTTCGAGATCCGTGACGGTATCGCATTCGTCACGATCAATCGCCCCGACAAGCTCAACGCGCTGAACGATCAGGTAATGCTCGAGCTCGCCGATGCCGCCGAGCGGATCGCGACTGAGCCGGCGATCAAGGGGGCGATTTTGACCGGCGCGGGACCTAAATCGTTCGTCGCCGGAGCCGACATCGGTGATCTGTCGCGGCAGGGCCCCTTCGACGGCAAGGCGCGCGCGCAGCGGGGACAAGCCGTGCTGCGCCGGCTCGAGACCTGCGGCAAGCCGGTGATCGCGGCGATCAACGGCTTCGCGCTGGGCGGCGGCTGCGAGCTGGCGATGGCGTGTCACATTCGGATCGCGAGCGACAACGCCAAGTTCGGGCAACCGGAAGTGAAGCTCGGCATCGCCCCGGGGTACGGCGGTACGCAGCGGTTGCCGCGCCTCGTGGGCAAAGGCGTCGCGCTGCAGCTGATTCTGACGGGAGAGATGATCGACGCGCAGGAGGCCTATCGCATCGGGCTCGTCAACAAGGTCGTGCCCGCCTCCGACTTGCTCGCGGAATCGGAGAAGATGATGCGGGGTATCCTCGCAATGGGGCCGCTCGCGGTGCGTTTGGCGATGGAGGCCATCGATCAGGGACTCGAAATGACCCTCGACGAGGGGCTGCTACTCGAGGCGAACCACTTTGGCCTGCTCGCCGCGACCCAGGACATGAGAGAAGGGACCAGCGCATTTCTGGAAAAACGCTCGCCCAAATTTCAGGGACGCTGATCCTCCTGGCCGTCGCGGGATGTCTCGGCGATCGCCCGCGACCGGGCCCGCCACAACTGTCGTTCACCATCGACGACACCACCGTCACCGCGAGCCGCGTCGATACCGTGAGCGGCACGCTGCGCGCGACCGACGCCGACGGGATCGACTCGGTCTGGGTCACCGTGGACTCGCAGCTGCACGCCCAAGACGCCGGTTTCAGCCAGACATTCAACACGTCCTACCGGTTCATTGTCTCCCCGGGACAGGCGCCCGGCACCCACATTCCGATGTCGCTTCGCGCCCGCGATGTAGCTGCGTTCGTGACCCAACGCGACACGTACGTGGTGGTGGTACCGTAACTTCCACAGCCGCTTAACTGTTGACAGGACAATAACTTCCAGCTACTTTACGGGCTGTGACGGACCGTCCGGAACGCCCGAAACACAGCCGTCCAGTGGCAGTTGCCGAAGCCCTCGCGGGGTACCTCAAACGGGCCGGTTTGGCGCGTCGGGTGGGGCAGGCGCAGATGATTCCCGACTGGCCGCGCCTGGTCGGACCGCAGATCGCCGCGGTCGCCACCCCGGAAAGCATCTCGCCTGATGGTGTCTTGTTCGTGCGGGTCGCGACGAGCTCATGGATGAACGAGCTGCAGCTCATGACGCCGGACATCATCGCTCGCGTGAACGCGGGGCGCGGTGCCGGACGCATTACGACCATTCGCTGGCTCCTTTCACGTTAGGAATTTGATGCCTAAGAAGAAGCCCGCCGCACCACAAAAAGAGAAAAGCAACGGCGGCTATCAGGCCGACTCCATTCAGGTGCTCAAAGGGCTGGAGGCGGTCCGGCGCCGTCCGGCCATGTACATCGGCTCCGTGTCGGCGCGCGGCCTGCACCACCTCGTCTACGAAGTCGTCGACAACTCGGTGGACGAAGCGCTCGCCGGCTACTGCACCGAAATCGGCGTCACGATTCACTCCGACAACGCGATCACCGTCGTGGACAACGGTCGCGGCATCCCGGTCGACATTCACAAGACCGAAAAGAAGCCCGGCGTCGAAGTCGCGCTCACGGTGCTGCATGCCGGCGGCAAGTTCGACAAGAGCAGCTACAAGGTGTCGGGCGGGTTGCACGGCGTCGGCGTGTCGGTGGTGAACGCGTTGTCGGAAAAGATGGAGGTCTGGGTCGATCGCGACGGCAAGCGCCATCACATGTCGTTCGAGCGCGGTGAGACCAAAAAGAAGCTCGAGGTGGTAGGCAAGGCAAAGGGCACCGGCACGACTGTCTGGTTCAAGCCGGACGACAAGATCTTCACCGAATTACGGTTCGATTACGCCACCATCGCAAACCGGCTGCGGGAGCTCGCGTTCCTCAACAAAGCGCTCACGATCAAGCTGAAGGACGAGCGGCGCGGCAGCACCAAAGAAGAGACGTTCTACTACAAGGGCGGGCTGTCGGAATTCGTCAAGTGGATTCTGGGCAACCGCAAGACGCTGCACCCCAAGCCGATCACCTTCGAGGCGAGCCGCGAGGACGTCGAGGTGGAGGGCGCAGTCCAATACGACGACCAGTACAGCGAGAATACGTTCACCTTCGTGAACAACATCAACACGCATGAAGGCGGCACGCACCTCACCGGCTTCAAGGCAGCGTTGACTCGCACAATCAACGAATGGGCGAAGCAGGACGGCGCCCTGAAAAAGGAAGAGTTCACCCTCTCCGGCGACGATGTGCGCGAGGGACTGAACTGCGTGCTGAGCGTGAAGGTCAAGGTCCCGCAGTTCGAGGGTCAGACCAAGACCAAGCTCGGCAACTCCGAAGTCGAAGGCGTGGTCAAGACGGTCGTCAACGAAGCGCTCGGCGAGTTCTTCGACAAGAACCCGAGCGTCGCCCGCGCGATCATCGCCAAGGCGATCAGTGCGGCGCGCGCGCGCGAAGCCGCGCGGAAGGCGCGCGAGCTGGTCCGCAAGAAGAGCGGCCTCGATGCCGGCCTCCTGCCCGGCAAGCTCGCCGACTGCTCGCTCACCGATCCGAAGCTGTGCGAGATCTATCTGGTCGAGGGTGATTCGGCCGGCGGCTCGGCCAAGATGGGGCGCGACCGCAGCTATCAGGCGATCCTGCCGCTGCGCGGCAAGATCCTGAACGTCCAGAAGGCCCGCATCGACAAGATTCTGTCCAATGAAGAAATCCGCACGATGATCACCGCGATCGGCACCGGCGTGGGTGACGACTTCAAGGTGGACGAAGCGCGTTACCACAAGATCATCATCATGACGGACGCGGACGTGGACGGTGCGCACATCCGCACGCTGCTGCTCACCTTCTTCTATAAGGAGATGAAGCAGCTGATCGACATCGGATACATCTACATTGCGCAGCCGCCGCTCTACCGTGTCTCGAAGGGCAAGGAAGAGTTCTACGCCTACGACGAAAAAGAGCGGGACAGCTACGTCAAGCGTCTGACCAACGGCAGCGAAAGCAAGGCGGCGATCAGCGTGAGCCGCTACAAGGGGCTCGGCGAAATGAACCCCGACCAGCTCCGCGACACGACCATGGACCCGTCCAAGCGCACGCTGCTCAAAGTCACGATGGAAGACGCGCTCGAGGCGTCCCAGCTGTTCGAGACGCTGATGGGCGACGAGGTCGAGCCGCGCCGCAAATTCATCGAAGAGAACGCCAAGTTCGTTAAGAATCTCGACGTCTGATGGCGTTCGGCGCCGCCGTCGCGGTTCTGGTCATTGCCTTGGCGTGGTTCTTTTGGCCCACCAAAGCGGCGCCCCCACGCGACCGCGACAACCCGGAGCTCGACGAGGCCGAGCGCGAAGTGCAGGAAGCACCCGACGAAGAAACCATCCGCGACTGGGGCCCGGGTACGGGCCAGAAACCCCTGCCCTAGATCAGCTCCTCCACGCCGGCTTTGGTGACGCGGTGCGATACCAGTCGTAGCGGTTTCTGCGTCAACTTGTCGCCGATCACGATTGCGCGTTTGAGCGCATCGAATCCCGTCTGAATGCCGTCGGCGTCCTTGGCAAAGACCGAGGCGATCGGCTCTCCTTCCAGCACTTTGTCGCCGGGCTTGACCGTTATGACGAATCCCACCGTCGGGTCGATCGTATCTTCGACGGTGTGGCGGCCGCCGCCGAGCGCGATGATCGCGCGGCCAATGGTGCGCGGCTCCACGCGCTGGACGACGCCGGTGCGCGCCGCCGCATAGACCTCCACCGCCTGGGCCTGCGGCAGCACCGACGGATCCTCGACGGTTTTGGGATTGCCGCCCTGCGCCTCGATAATCTGCTCGAACTTCTCAGCCGCCAGGCCCGACTCGATCGCCGTTTCGAGCTTCTTGCGCGCCTTCTTCGTGTTCTTCTCGATACCCGCTTGAATGAGCATCTCGACACCGAGCGCGTACGTGACCTCGAGCAAGTCGGGCGGGCCTTCGCCGCGAAGCGCGAGTATCGCTTCCTCGGTCTCGAGCACGTTGCCGCAGGCGCGGCCGAGCGGTCGATCCATGGCGGTGATCAGCGCGATCGTGGGACACCCGCGATCCTCGCCAAGCGCGATCATCGTCTTCGCCAGCTCGAGGCCGCGCTCGACCTCCGGGAGAAACGCGCCGCTGCCGTTCTTCACGTCGAGCACCAGACCGTTCAATCCTTCCGCCAGCTTCTTCGACATGATGCTTGCGGAGATCAGCGGAATCGATTCGACCGTTCCCGTGACGTCGCGCAGCGCGTAGAGCTTGCGATCCGCCGGCGCGATCTCCGCAGTCTGGCCGATCAGCGCGCAGCCGAGCTTCTGGACCTGCGCCTTGGCTTCGGCGAGGGAGAGATTGGTGCGAAATCCGGGAATGGCCTCGAGCTTGTCGAGCGTGCCGCCGGTGTGACCGAGGCCGCGACCCGACATCATCGGCACCGCGACGCCGCACGCGGCGACGAGCGGGCCGAGGACCAGCGAGACTTTGTCGCCGACGCCGCCGGTCGAGTGCTTGTCGATGCGCGGCAACTTGAAGCCGTCGAACGACAGCCGATCGCCGGAAGCGAGCATGGCGTCGGTGAGCGCCGCGAGCTCCGCCCGCTCGAGTCCGCGCATGAACACGGCCATGAGCAACGCCGCGATCTGATAATCGGGAATGCGGCCGGCCGTGTACTCCGCGACGAGCGCGGACCATTCCTCGGGACTCAACGCGCCGCCGTCGCGCTTGCGCTCAATCAGGGGTACCACGATCATTGGTTCATGCGCCTTTCCCTCTGCCTGCTCGCGCCGCTCGTCGCCACCAGTCTTGCCGCTCAAACAGTAGCTCAGCATATCGCCGAAGGCGACAGCGCCGGTTTGATGCATCCGGACGTGCAGTTGCGGCACTACCAGGCGGCTCTGGCTCTCGATTCTATGTCGTATGAGGCGAACTGGAAGGCCGGGCGCGCGATCGCCGACGTGGCCAAGCAAATCGAGGGGAACGCGGATTCTCTCAAGCGCCGCCGCGACAGTCTGTACGCCGTCGGCCGGGTGTACGCCGAGCGCGCGATTCGCGCCGACTCGACGAAGGCCGATGGCCACTACGTCCTGTCGATGGTCCTCGGCCGCTTGTCACGCACCAAGGGCAGCAGGGAGCGCGTGCGGTACGCGAAAATCATCTACGACCAGGCCGCGCGCGCGATCCAGATCGACTCGAACTACGACCTCGCGCACCACGTGCTGGGCGCGTGGCACGCCGAAGTGAAACGACTTTCCGGCATCCAGCGCTTCTTCGCGAAAGCGCTGTTCGGCGGCGGATTCATGGACAAGGCGAGTTGGGACTCCGCGACACATCACCTGCAGCGCGCGGTCGCGATCGCGCCCAATCACATCTATCACCGGCTGGAATTGGCCGAGGTCTACACCGATATCGGACAGTATTCCAAAGCGCGGGAGCAGCTCCAGATCATCCCGACGCTGCCGAATGCAGATGTGATGGATGCCGAGTACAAGAAAGATGCTGCCGACTTGTACAAAGACATCAAGAACGAGAAGGACGAGAAGTAGCTGTTATCGGCGCAGCTACAACGGCTTCTTCTCCCGCGTGCTGTCGCGCTCGACCCTACGATCCCTCGGTCGGCGCTCGCCTTCGGGGCGCCGTTCTGGAACCGGCTTCTTCTCTGTCACACGACCGCGGCGGTCCAGCCGCTCGCTTCGCTCGCCCGCACCGGGCGCGGCCCGAGAGGGCTGGACAGGGGCCGGTGCTGGGTTCGAGGTCCGGCGCCGCTCTGGCGGCGGCATGACGGCGGGCTGTACCACCCGCGACGGCGGTAGTCCCTCGCGGACAGGCCGCAAGACCGGCGCGGATGTCCGATCCGCCGGTTGCGAATTCGCAGCGGCATCACGGACAGCCGGACGCGCGGGGGCGGGGGCCGGGGCGGCCGAGCGTACGAATCGGCGTGGGTTCGCCTCGGGCGTGCTCGTACGCAGCGTGCGGATCGTTGCGTCATCGAGCGGGCGGCCCGGGTGGGCTGCGAGCGCTTGCTGGCGCGCGCTGAAAGGCACCGGCGCGGGGGCAGGCTGCCGCCGGACGACAACTTCCCGCGTCGTAATGATCGCGGGTGGCTGCCGCACCGGAACGATCGCGGGCTGCGCAAGGACGCTACGCCGTGTGGGTGTCACCCGAGCCGCGAAACCCACAACCCCCCCTTGCGCGAGCCGCTCGCGCGGCACGACGATCACGCTCTGGTGCACGGGACGAGACTCGACGAACGTCTCATGCGAAACCACGGTGACCGCATCGGGTTCACGGCGGTTACGGTAGTTGATGTTGGTGATGTTCACATTGGTCACGTTGATGTTCGTGACGTTCGTGACATTCGTGACGTTCACGTTGCGCACGTAAGTGTTGCTCACACGATAGGCCGGGTAATACGGCTCTTCCGGCGCGAGCGGGAACCAGGCGATGTCGTCGCCCGCGCCGACGGAAACGCTCCAGCCACGCCCACCCACGAACGCGACTAACGCGGGGGCATAGACCGGCCGGGCGACCACGCGGCCCGGCACCCACGCCCAGCCGCCGCCCAGGTAGACCCAGCGACCGTAATGGAACGGCGCAAACCCCCACGGCGCGTCGTCGATCCAGGTCCATCCCCACGGCTCGACCCAGGCCCAGTGCCCATCGCGGTACGGCGCCCAGCCCACCACCACCGTTCGAGGGACCCAAACGGCGCCGTACTCGGGCGTGTCGCGCCAGTCGCCGTTGTCATCCAGGTCTTCGTAGCCTATCACATCGTGCGACACGTAGCGCGCCGAGCGCGCATCGTCCCAGCGCCGGTCGCGGCTGGCGCACCAGTCCTCCCAGTCGTCAACGCGGATCGCATCGCGGACATCGTAAGACGGAGCGTCGCCTCCCGCGACTACGGCGGTCTGCTCAGGGTGCACCGTGAATGCCGAACCCGCGGCGCTCACCTCCGCTTCCCCCCCGCGCACGGTCACCGACGTGGTGTCGCCGGTGGAGTCGACGTCTACGCGGTAAGTGCCGGAACGCAGCAGGGAGACTGCGCCGCTGGGCGTGTCGATCTCGAGACTCTCGTCTTCCCGGAGATTGCGCACCCGCACGTTAAGCGAGCCTTGGGCCAGCCGCACTTGCAGAGTGCGGTCGTCGAGGGCGAGGAATCCGAACGCGGTCTGCGGTGCGAGGCGGAATGCGCTCGACCCGACGGTGATCTCGGCGCGCGCGTCGCTGTCGGTCCAGAGATGATCGCCGTTTTGAAGCGGGTAGTTGATCGTCGCTGCGGCCCAGTCATCCACATCGCCCGGTCGGAACGAGACGGAGCCCGAAAGGAAGCTCACGCGACCGACGCGACTCGGGGGATCCCGGTCGGAACTGTTCCTAGGCCGATCCCCGCCTTGGAAGGCTGGGAGGATGGCCAACAGCAACAGCGAACCCAGGCGGGCGGTGAGCATGCGTCTCCTCCTGAAACTGGGTACGGCGTCCGGCGGCGTCCTACAATACAACTAGCGCCCACCCTTCATCAAACGCTCGATGGCTTCCGTCGTCCGCGGCGCGCCATCCGACAGCCATTCCCCGCCCTTCGCCGTCACCAAAACGTCGTCTTCGATCCGCACGCCGAGCTGCTCGGCCTCCAGATAGATGCCCGGCTCCAGCGTGATCACCATGCCCGGCTCGAGCGGCCGCGCGATCCCGACATCGTGCACGTCCATCCCGATCGGATGGCCCAGGCCGTGGTTGAAGTACTCGCGGTCGTCGCAGGTGCGCTCGCCGCACAGCGTGCCGGAATGGTCGCGCATGTAGCGCCGCGCGATCGCATCGAGCTGCCGCATCGTGATGCCGGGACGAATTGAATCGAACGCCGCCTGTTGCGCGCCGAGCACCAGATCGTAGATCGCCTTCTGACGCGGCGTGAACTTGCCGTTCACGGGAAACGTCCGCGTCACGTCGGCGGTGTACTGGCCCCACTCGGCGGCGGCATCCATCACGACGAGATCGCCGCTCTCCGTCTTCCGTCGATTGACGTCGTAGTGCAGCGTCGTCGAATTGGGGCCGCTGCCGACGATTGAGGGATAGCCGAGCCGGTCGGCGCCATTGCTGCGGAAGCCTTCCTCCAGCACCGCTTCGATCTGATACTCGTACATCCCCGGACGCGTCGCGCGGATCGCGGCGACATGGCCGGCGGCGCTGATGTTCACCGCGCGGCGCAGGCGCGCGATTTCGTCCGAATCCTTGACCACGCGCATCGAATCCACGATCGGCAGCAGATTGCGGACGTCGGCACCGGAGAACGCGGCGTCCGAAATACGCTTCTCCTCGCGCGTGTTGGGCCCCATCGGCACATAGACCGGCCCGCCGAAGCGCAGCCGCTGCAGGCGGTGATCGAGCGAATCGAGCGGCTGGACGTTGGCGATCCCGGAGAGCCGCACCGCCACACTGTCCGGGCCGAGGCGGAGACCGGTCCAGCGCTCTTGCGACGGCGTGCGCGGGGGGAGAAACAGAACGGTCTCGAGTGAATCAGGACCGCGCGCCGTCATCAGGAGCCACGCGTCCTGCGTCTCGAGCTCGGTGAAATAGTAGAACGTGTTGTCCTGTCGAAAATCGTTGTCCTGCACGTAATCCTGCTCGATATTGCGCTCGTGCGCTGCGGGAACGAGCACCGCGCCGCGGCCGATGCGTTTGAGCAGTGCGAGACGCCGCGCGGTGGTGGCGGCGATGTTTACGGGGCGTCCCATGCCCGGTAGCTCCGGCACCACGTTGTATGCCCCGATGGGCGTCGCGGGCGCAGACTGCGCGACGGCCGCGAGCGGTATTGCAGCAGCGAAGAGGACGAGCGAACTGAGTGTGCGCATGGTCACATAATCTACTCGTGCTTGACTAGCTTCGAGTCCTCCGCAAAACTATTGCACCCATGACAATCAACTCGGCACTCACACACGCGGAAGCGGAACGGCTCGCCGCGCGGATCGCCGAGCTCGAGCATGAGCGCAAGCACCTCCTGGCGGTCATCGAAATCCTGAAAGAAGCATCGAGCTCCTTACACTTCATTGACATTCTCCAGGCCATCGCCCGCAAACTCGGCGAATCGTTCGGGCTCGACCGCTGCTCCATTTTCCTCGGCGAACAAGGCGGCCGGCAAGTGCGGCTCGTCGCGTCGTACGAAGATCCCACCATCCGCAATTACGTCGTCGATCTCGAGCGCTATCCCGAGCTGAAGCGCGCGATGCAGAGCGGCGAGACGGTGTTCATCCCCGATGCCGCGAACGAGCCGTCGCTCCGTCACGTGAAGGGCGACCTGATCAATCGCCGCGTCAAGTCGATCACCGTCGTGCCGATCACGTGGCGCTCGGTGGCGATCGGCGCGATTTTTCTCCGCACCTTCCGCGACGGCCCCACCTTCTCCGACGCGGACGTGCGGTTCGTGCAGGTGGTCGCTTCGCTCACTGCCCAGAGCCTGCGCAATGCGCACCGCTACGAGCGACTCGCGCAACGCACGCACGAGACGAGCGAGCATCTCAAGCGCATGGAGCTCGAGCGCGTCGCCCTGCTCGCCTTCCTCCGCCGCCTGCTCGACACCTTCGGGCAGCGCGAGGGCGCGTGGGGCGAAGGTCTCCTCCCCAGAGCCAGCGCCGAGGAGATCGACCGGCTGGTCGGCGTGGCGATGGCCGTGATCCAGGAAGAAGCCAAAGGTCGGTGAAGCCCGCAGCACGCGCCGCTGAGTTGCGGCGCATTCTCGAACGCGCAAACCACGCCTACTACATCCTCGACAAGCCGGAGATGTCGGACGCGGAGTACGACAAGCTGTTCCGCGAGCTGCAAGAGCTCGAGGCCAAACATCCCGAGTTCCAGACTCCCGACTCCCCGACGCTGCGCATCGGCGGCGAGCCCGCGACGGCGTTCAACAAGCACCGCCACCTCGTCCCGATGCTGTCGCTCGCTAACGCGTTCACCGAGGCCGAGCTGACGGAGTGGGAGGAGCGCAATGCGCGCCTCGTCCCCGAGGTCAAAACCGCGGGTTACACGTTGGAAGTGAAGATCGACGGTGCGGCGGTAAGCCTGACGTACGAGGACGGCGTCTTCGTCACGGGGGTGACGCGCGGCAACGGCATCGAGGGAGAAGATGTCACCCCGAATCTGCGCACCGTGCTCGATCTACCGCTGCGGTTGCGTGGCAAAGGGTGGCCCAAAAAAATGGAAGTGCGCGGCGAAGTCTATCTGCCGATCAGCCAGTTTGCGGAGACCAACAAGCAGCGCGAGAAAGCCGGCGAGGCTCCCTACGCCAATCCGCGCAATGCCGCCGCGGGCGCGCTCCGGCAGCTCGATTCCAGGAAGACGCGGGCGCGCGGCCTCCGCGTCTTCACCTTCCAGGTCGAAGCCCCCGGACAGAAATTCGCAATCGATTCGCAGGAGGAGCTGCTCGCCACGTTGCTCGAGTGGGGATTGCCCGTCGAGCCGCATCACAAACGCGTCGACGATCTCGCGGCCGCGCACGGCGAGATCCGGAAATTCGAGGAGCTCCTGCCCAAGCTCGACTACGGCGCCGATGGCGTCGCGGTCAAAGTCGACAACCGCGCGCTCTACGCCGAGCTCGGCACGATCGGCAATCGCGAGCCGCGCTGGGCGATCGCGCGCAAGTTCGCCCCGGAAGTGCAGCTCACCAAGCTGCTCGAGATCCGCATCAATGTCGGCCGCACCGGCGCGCTGAACCCGTACGCGGTGCTCGAGCCGGTCGAAATCGGCGGAGTCACGGTCTCCAACGCCACGCTCCACAATGCCGAGCTGATCGGCGCCAAGGACATCCGCGAAGGCGATTGGGTGGAAGTGACGCGCGCCGGAGAGGTCATTCCACAAATCCTCGGACCGGTCAGAGAGCGGCGCACGGGCGCCGAAAAGCCGTACAAAATGCCGGAGAAATGTCCGAGCTGCGGCTCGCAGGTCGAGCATCCGCAGGAAGAAGTGATGACGTACTGTCCCAACATTTCGTGCCCGTCGCGGATCCTGGAATCCATCGTCCACTTCGCGAGCCGCAGCGCGATGGACATTCGCGGCCTCGGCTACGAGCGCGTGCGCGCGCTGCTCGACGCCAAGCTGATCCACGACGTGGCCGATCTCTACGACCTCACGCCGTTACAGCTGCTCACGCTCGAGGGATTCGCGGAAAAATCGGCGCACCAACTCGTCGCCGCGATCGGCGAATCCAAGCAGCAGCCGCTCTCGGCCCTGCTGTTCGCGCTGGGCATCCGGCACGTCGGAGCGCAGGGAGCGAAGCTCCTGGCGCGGCACTTCGGAACCATGAAGACGCTGGCGCGCGCGTCGGCTGCGGAAGTCGGCGAAGTCCGCGGCATCGGCCCCGCGATCGCCGAGGCCGTCGCCGGATTCTTTGCGGAGCCGCGTAACCGCAAGCTCATCGAGCGTCTGGAAAAGCACGGCTTGACCCTCAAGGAGACCGCGACCGCCACCGGCCCGCGGCCGCTCGCCGATCAGACCTACGTCGTGACCGGCACGCTGCCGACGCTGTCGCGCCAGCAGGCCCGCGACTTGATCGAGGCGGCGGGCGGTCACGTCTCCGACAGTCTTTCGAAGAAAACGACGGCGCTGGTGGTCGGCGCGGACCCGGGATCCAAGCTCGACAAGGCCAAGGCACTCGGCGTCGCGCAGATCGACGAGGCGGAACTCTTGCGCCGCGCGAACCGCAAACCCTAAGTTGGCGCGCATATGACTCCCCCGCCCCCGCCGTTTGACCTCGCCATTGGGCGCGGTACGTTGCGCCAGCTCCACGCGAGCCTCGTCAATCACGCCCCCGATCAGGCGATCGCGATTCTGCAGGAGGCGGGATACGCCGCGGGTGAAGCGATCTACCAGGCGTTCGGGAAGTGGCTCGCCGATCGCACCGCGGGAGGCGTCGACAGTCCCGGCAATCTCGATTCGGAGCTGTTGACCGAGATGCTGTCGGAGTTCTTCAATAGCGGCGGCTGGGGCACGGTGACGCTGACGCCCATCGGCACCAACGCACTCGCAATCGACTCCGCCGACTGGGCGGAAGCGGAACCCGGTTCCGCACAGGCACCGATGTGTTCTTTCTCGGCCGGCATGCTGGCGGATTTTCTCGGCCGCATCTCGGACGACACCGTGGCGGTGCTGGAAGTGGAGTGCCGCAGCAAGGGAGACGGCCGGTGCCGCTTCCTCTCCGCGCCACCCGATGTGTTGGATAAGGTCTACAACGAGATGACAGCCGGCAGAACGTATGCTGAAGCGTTGGGTGCGTAGTCGGGGCGCAGCATGCGGCGCCCCTACCTGCGCGCTACGCTCACCCCCTCCAACAACATCGACGGCGACCACCGCGCCCCCAGCCAGCGGCCGTCGTTCCCAAACGCCCCGATCTTCTTGAGCAAGTCGTAAGCATTCCCCGCCACCGCGGCGTCTTTCACCCGGCCCGTGACTTCGCCGCGCTGCACGCGATAGGCCAGCCCTACCGGATGGCTGAAAGCGCCGCTGATCACGTTCCCTTGCCCCACGCCGATCAGATCGTCCACGATCAATCCATCCGCGATGCCCGCCAGGAGGCCGCCACCCAGGGGATGTACGGGCGCAGCATGCTGCGCCCCTCCGTCGCGTCCTGGTGCGCCGATGCCATCCGTCACCCTGAACACGACGTTGCTGTATCCGATGTGCGGCTTGCCGAACACGCCGCGCTGGCCGTTGCCCGTGCTCTGCGTTTTGGCCCGCGCGGCGGTCTCGAGATCATAGACGAAGCGCCCAACCTTGCCGCGCTCGACGAGCGGCGTGCAGCGCGACGGCACGCATTCATCATCGATCGGGCGCGACGCGGGCCGTCCGGGCGTCAGCGGATCGTCCACGATGGAGAGCCGCTCGTCGAACATGCGCTCGCCGACTTTGCCGGCGAGCGGCGAGCTCCCCTGGAGCACCGTCTTTCCCGATAAGGCCTGCTCGAGCGGCAAGACGACCGCGGCAAGCCCGGCCGGCGTGAACACGACGGGAAGCGCCCCCTCGGGCGGCGCGACGACTTTGAGCGCCGCGGAGAGCCGTGTCTCTACGGAGCGCACGAGCGCCTCGATGTCTGCATCGCTCGGCATGTCGGCGCCGACGTATTGGTCGTAGACCATGAGGACATCGTCGCCCGCGATCCGGGTGATGTCCGCGGTCACGGCGATCCCGGTCGCCCGGTAAGCGCCGCGAGCGCCGGCGGCATTTCCCACCGCGGTCTCGGCGACCTCGCGCTCGATAGCGACATTGATCTGGCAGTCCGGGCGGGAAAGCCGCTCGACCAGCTGTTTGCCAATGCGGATCAAGTCTTCAAGCGAGGCATTGGCGGTGCGATCAAAAAACGTCGGAATCGCTGGCAGCGTCTGGGTGGCGGCGGCCGGGAAATCGAGCTCGACCTTTTCGCCCAATTCCGCCGACGCGCGCGCGCGATCGACGAGCGCTTTGAAATCGGGCTTGGCGGCCGTCGTGCCGGCCACGCCCATCCGTCCACCGGCGACGACACGCAGATTCAGGCCCGTCTCTTCGGAGACCCCCGCCGCTTTGAGGCGACCCGATTCGAAGCCAACCGCGGTCTGCTCCTCACGGCGCCACAGGGCGTCCCCGTTTTCGACTTTGCCGCGCGCGGCTGCGATCAACGGATCGATCATACGTCACCACCGATCAGCGCCTGCTCGATGCGCACGTGCGGCGCGCCTTCGGTCACCGGCAGCGGGAACTGGCCGCCCTTCCCGCACCCCCCGCCCATCTGATTCCAGGTGAAATCGCCCGCAATGTGGTCGATCCGATCGAGCGTCTGGAACAGGTTCCCCGCCAGCACGACATCCTTCACGAGCTCGGCCACTTTCCCGTCGCGGATCATGTGGCCGTAGGCCGCGGTGAACGAGAAATTCTCGAGCATCGTCTGGCCGCCGAACGCGCCGCACGCGTAGACGCCGAGCTCGATGTCGCCGATGAGATCGTTGAACCCGACGCCCTTCCTTCCCGGCGCGATGTACGTGTTCGTCATCCGCACGATCGGCGGATGCCGGAACGAAATGGCGCGGGCGTTGCCGGTCGGCCGCTCGCCGAGTTTCGCGGCGGTCTCGCGCGAGTGGAGGCGCCCGACGAGCATGCCTTCCTTGATCAGCGCCGTATCCTGCGTCGGCGTGCCTTCGTCGTCGTAGGGGAGCGTACCGCGCAGCCCCTTGGCCGCGCCGTTGTCACCGACGTTCAGCACGGCTTTGCCGAACCGCCGGCCCAGCGACATCATCTCGCGCGCCTGCGGGTTCTCGTACACGGCGTCGGCTTCCGACAGATGGCCGAATGCCTCGTGGATGAAGACGCCGGCGAGCTCGTTGTCGAGGATCACGGGATAGGCGCCGCCGCGCACGCGCGGAGCGGACAGCAAATCGACCGCGCGTTGCGCGACCACGCGGAACTGGTCCTCGAAGTTCTGAACGCTCCTCCACCCTTTGCGCAGGCCGATCGACTCGAGACCCTTTTCGATGTTGCCGTTACTGCGTCCAATCGCCGTTCCCGAGACGACGACCTCGGGGCGGAGTTGGTAAAGCAACGCACCCTCGGAATTGACGTACCAGACTTCGGAGACTTCGTCGCGATAGCTCGATTGCGTGTCCACGATCTTGTTCGACACGGCGAGCATGGCGCCGTTGTAGCGATCGAGCAGCTGCTTCTTTTCCGAAAGCGGGATGCCGCGCACGTCGCCGTCCAAGTCGAGCAGGGCGTCCGCGGTTTGGGGAGCGACGTCGGCCAGCCGAATCGGCTCCTCCAGGCGGATCGCGCGGGACAGCTCGTTGGCGCTTCGCACCATGCGGGGCAGCTCGTCGAGCGAGGTGAACGAAGCGATACCCCAGCCGTACCCCTTGTTGAGGACACGGACAAAGCCGCCCTGATCCTCACTGACCGTCGCGGTCTCGAGCCGCCGGCCGCGGAAGACGACGGCGGAGCTCCAGGTGCGTTCGACGCGGATTTCGGTGTAATCGGCGCGGGACTGTTTGACGGCCTCGGCTAAACGATCTTTCAACTGGTCTCTTTCAGTTTGGAGCGGTAATCGGGGCGGACGACGATCTCACCGTTGACGATGACTTCGAGATCCCACGGCAGGATGATGAAGTTTTCGTTTTCGAGCGCGAAGAAGTCGGGCTTGTACGTCCCCGTCTTGAACGACACCGCCGTCTTTACGGCGGCCGGCTTCTGCTCGCGTACCGCGGCGAGCGCGAGCTTCATGGTACTGCCCGACTCGCACGTTTCATCGACGAGCAGCACCCGCTTGCCGGTCATGAGCCGCGGCGGTCCGGCGATCACGGAGCCTTCCCGGGTGATCGCGATCGACGCGAAATCGCGCTGCAGGATGCTCGCCACCACGGCGCCGGGAATGACACCGGCCTTCGCGATGCCGATCACGACTTCGGGGTCGTATTCGCGGAACACCTTCAGCGCGAGCACCCGGCACAATTCGCCGAAGAATGCCCAGTCGACCTGGAGGACGCCGCGAGGGGTCTTACTGCGGGAGCCGGCAAGGGGAGCGCGCGAGGAGGGGGGGGCCATGCGCGGATTCTACATTGCCAACGTCAACAGCCGCAAGCTATTTTCGCCGCATGAGTTTTTGGCGCCGCCTGTTCGGCGGAGATTCGGGCAACGCGGACCTCAAACCACAACGCCTCGACTATCTCAACGAGGCGTTAGCCCTGGAACGACAGGGGGACTATGACGCGGCGCTGACGTCCTACCGGCTGGCGCTGCGCGATCACCCGAACGACGCGCGCATCCTCCAGAACATGGCGATCGCGTTCACCAAGACGCGCCGCTACGACGAGGCAATCCGCCATTATCGCCGCGCCCTCGAGCTGGACGCCTCGCTCGCCGGCGCCCACTACGGCCTCGCGTTTCTGTTGCTGCAACGCGGCGATCCCGACGGCGCCGCGCAGCACCTCAAGACCTTCCTCGCGCACCCGCCACGGGGTCCAGACGCGCAAAAGTGGATCGAGCACGCGACACAGGCCCTGCACGACACCAGCAGGAGTCTGGGTGAGGCGGGGGGAGGAGCCGCATCAGCCCGCGCGCCGTAACGCTGGGAGCACTAGTCGCCGTTGCCGTGGTGTTCGCCTGCAAACTCAATACTGACGTGAACCAGCCGGTAGCGATCGAAATCGTGCTGCCGGACAGCGGCCGGGTCGAAGTCAGCGATACGTTCCGGCCGAGCGGCCGCGTCCTCAACGCCCTCGGCGATTCGGTGCAAGCGCCGCTGTTTTGGGTGTCGTTCGACTCCACACTGCAGGTGCTCGACAGCACGACGGGTGTCTCGCTCGGCATCGCGCCCGGCTCGGCGCGACTGCAAGCGCACACCACCGGCAAGCTCTTCTCGAATCCGCAGACCGTTTCCGTCTTGCCGCATCTCGATTCCCTGCTCGCCGCCGGACCGACGCGCGACACGGTATCCGTGACGACCGACTCGCTCTCCGACTCGCTGGTCGTCCAAACCTATTCCACCGGCGGAGTAACGAGCAGTCGTCCGGTGATTTTCTCCGCTACCGTCTTTCCCGACAGCGGTCCGGTCGTCACATTACTGCCAAGGGATACCGTGTTGACCGACTTCTCGGGCATTGCCGTCACGCAGGTCCGGCTGCACGCGGGCCCGGTGCCGGACTCGGTCGTGGTGACGGCGACCATGAAGCACCTGGACGGCACAGCCGTTCCGGGCAGCCCCGTGACTTTTGTCGTGGAGTTCAGACCATGAGTCGAGGCACACTCACCCAGCTGTTTTTCACAACCGTCGATCGGCATGCCGGCCAGGCCGCGGCGTTTCGATCGAAGGTCGGGGGAGCGTGGATTGCGGTGACGCACCGCCAGGCGCTCGAGCGCGTGCAAGCGATCTCGCTCGGCCTACGCGAACTGGGCGTCAAGCCGGGCGACAAGGTCGCGCTGATTTCCGAGAACCGGCCCGAATGGGCGCTGACCGATTACGCGTGTCTCTGCGCGCGTGCGACCGACGTCCCGATCTACCCGACGCTCACGGCGCAGCAGACCGCCTACATCCTCCGGGATTCGGAATCGGTGGCGGTGTTCTGTTCGACTGCGGAGCAGGCGGCGAAGGTCCTCGAGGTGCGAGGCGAGCTGCCCGGCCTGCGCCACATCGTCGTGTTCGACGCCGCGGGCGCCGATCAGCACGCGGCGGTGATCCCGCTCGCCACGCTCGAAGCCAAGGGGCGCGGGGTCGTCGCGAAGCATCCGAATTGGAAAGAGGAGGCGCTGAGCGTCGGCCCCGAGGATCTCGCGACGCTCATCTACACGTCCGGGACCACGGGCGATCCGAAGGGCGTGATGCTCTCGCATCACAACATCTGGTCCAACGTGCAGGCCTGCCTCCAGATCATTCCCATCGGCGTCGGCGATGAATGCCTCTCGATGCTGCCGCTGTCGCATAGTTACGAGCGGATGGTCGATTACACCCTGTTTCAGGCGGGCGTGATCATCAATTACGCCGAATCGTTCGACACCGTGGCCGCGAATCTTGCGGAAGTGAAACCGACCGTCGTGCTGTCGGTGCCGCGGCTCTATGAGAAGGTCTACGCGCGCGTCCTCGAAAACGCGCTCTCGGGCAGCGTGATCAAGCGCAACATCTTTTTCTGGGCGAAGGGGGCGGGCGAGCAGTGGGTGACCTCGGCGCTCGCGGGTCTACCGATTCCCGGCGCCCTCGCGCTCAAGAAGAAGATTGCGGACCGCCTCGTGTTCTCGAAGCTGCGCGCGCGAACGGGCGGCAGGATTCGCTTCTTTGTATCCGGAGCGGCCCCCCTCTCGGCCGACATCGCGAAGTTCTTCTACAGCGCCGGCCTCCCGATTCTCGAAGGCTACGGGTTGACCGAGTCGTCCCCCGTGCTCACGCTCAATCCGCTCGACCGCATGAAGCTCGGCACCGTGGGTCGCGCCATCCCCGGCATCGAGCTGAAGATCGCCCAGGACGGCGAGATTCTGGCGCGCGGGCCGAACATCATGCAGGGCTATTACAAGCTGCCCGAAGCGACGCGCGAAACCGTCGATCAGGACGGCTGGCTGCGCACCGGCGACATCGGCGAGCTCGACTCCGACGGCTACCTGAAGATCACCGACCGCAAGAAGGAGCTGCTCAAGACGGCGGGCGGCAAATACATCGCGCCGCAGCCGATCGAGCTGGCGGTCAAGCGCAACAAGTTCGTCGCGAACGCGATGCTGTACGGCGATCGCCGCAAGTTCCCGATCATTCTCATCGTCCCGAATTTCGACAACCTCGATCGCTGGGCGCAGGAGCGGAGCCTCGCCTACCGCACCCGCGCCGAGCTGATCGAGCTGCCGGACGTGCAGGCGAAGGTGGAGCGCGAGGTGATGAGCATGCTGCCGCATCTCGCCAGGTTCGAGACGCCGAAAAAAGCCGTGCTGATCGAGAAGGACTTCACGATCGAATCAGGCGAGCTGACGCCGACGCTCAAGGTCAAGCGGCGCGTGGTCGAGCAGCATTACAAGGACGTCATCGATGCCGCGTATACAGCCGGGGATGCGATAGCGGCCGCGATAGAAGGCTAGCGCTTCTCTCCCACCCACAGTCCATTCTCGGCCGCGAGCTTCAGGAGCCCGATCGGTAATTCGGGCTCTTCGTTTTCCACCACGAACCGCCGGCCGCGCAGTAACACGCGATGGGCTTCGACGAGCCACGGCGAGGTCGCAAGATCGGCGCCGACGACGACGCCGCGCGCCATCGCGGTGCGCAGCGGCACCTTCTCGCTGGCGTAGAGCAGCGACAGCGTCGGCCGCTCCTCCAGCTCGCGCGGCGCGTTGACGCCCACGAAGTGGATCCCGGGCATCAGGCCGGCAAGCCGCTCCGACTGCCGCACCGCCGCGCCCACGAGCACCACGTAGCCGCCGGGACCTGACAGCTCGAGCAGCGCTTGCAGCGTCGCGGCGTCCCCCGAGGGCAATGGTGAGGGCGGCACGTAGACCGGCCTCGGCCCCGACGATTCCCTCGACACGCGCTCGCGGCTGCGACGGAAGTTCACGATGCCGTGCGAAATCGGATATTCCTTGTGGCACACCGGGCAGCCGATGACTCCGGAGCGCACCATCCGGTCGCGCATTTCGCCCGTCGAGAGCACGAGCATCTCCTCCCGATGCGCCTCGGGGCAGCGGAGCATCTCGGTGAGCTCGATATGCATCAGCCTCTCGGCGTATAGATCGCCGGCAGCAGTCGAATCTCGGTCACGGCGACATGCTCCGGCTGCGTCACGGCGTAGACCACCGCGGCTGCGACATCCTCGGCACGCATCATGTCTTTGCGCTTGGTGAACCCCGGCTTCGCATCGGGATCGACCGCGTTCCAGATATCGGTGTCGACCGGCCCCGGTGAAATCAGCGTCGTGCGTACCCCGCTCTTCGCGGTTTCCTGGCGAATCACTTCGTGCATGCCGCGCAGCCCGAATTTGCTGGCCGCATACGCGGCCGAGCCCGAGAATCCGATGTAGTCGGAGATCGAGCCGATCGTCACCAGGTGGCCGCTCTTGCGCGCGACCATCTTGGGCACGAGCGCGTGCGCGAAGAGAAAGGCCGCCGTGAGATTGGTCGTGAGCGTTTTGCTGAAGTCCTCATACGACGTCTCGGCCAGCGACTTGATGAAGAAGATCCCTGCATTGTTGACGAGCACGTCGGGGACGCCGACGTCTTTTTCCACGCGCGTCACCGCGCGGGTGACGTCGGCCGGTTGCGTCACGTCACAGGCGATGTCCAACCGCCGGTCGGCAGACGCGTCCTTGAGACTGCGCGCCACGCGCACCACGTGCATACCCGACGCCCGCAGCGCGTCCGCGACGGCGAGCCCGATGCCCCGCGACGCGCCCGTCACGAGCGCGATCTTCACAACGAGAAGGTACCGCCGTGTACGAGCCGCAGGAATTCATCGCGCGTCTTGGCGTCGTCGCGGAACGCGCCGCGCAACGCGCTGGTCACCGTCTTCGAGTTCTGCTTCTCGACGCCGCGCATCATCATGCAGAGGTGATACGCTTCGATGACGACGCCGACGCCCATCGGCTTGAGAACGCCGCAGAGCGCCTCGGCGACCTGATCGGTGAGCCGCTCCTGTACCTGCAGGCGGCGCGCGAACACCTCGACGACGCGGGGAATCTTTGAGAGACCGACAATCCGCCCGTTCGGCAGGTACGCGACGTGCGCGCGCCCGAAGAACGGCAACATGTGGTGCTCGCACATCGAGTAGATCTCGATGTCGCGCACGCAGATCATGCTCTCGTGCTTTTCCTCGAACAGCGCATCGCCGATCACCTCGTCGACAACCATGCCGTAGCCGCGCGTCAGCCACTTGAGCGAGGCCTCGACGCGCGCCGGCGTCTGCAGCAGGCCTTCCCGCTCCGGATCCTCGCCCAGCTGCTCGAGCATCTCGTGAACGAGCTGCTTGAATGGAAGACGCGACTCCGGCTTCGCCGGCTCCGCGTGGGATTCATGGAACTTCACTTGATGTTGAGCCATAGTATCTTGGTCCCCCGTGCGATTCCTAAAGCTACTCGTCTCGCTCGCGCAGGCGGGAGGCTCCGCGGTCGCGGCGCTGTGGACGTTTCCGAGCATCCTGGTGTCGGCGTTCCTCGTCGCCTGGGGCGCGGAAGCGGCGCAGTTCCTGATGTCTCAAGGCCTCGCGCTCGCCATCCTCGCCTGGTTGCAGACCCTGCCCGAGTTCGCCGTCGAAGCCGTCATCGCCTGGGAAGCGGGAAAGAATCCCGAGCGCGCGCATCTGGCCATCGCCAATCTCACCGGCGCGATCCGCCTGCTCCTCGGGCTCGGCTGGCCGATGATTTACGTCGTGTCCGCGTTCTCCGGCCGGAAAAAAGGAGAGCGGAAGCTGCCTCCCATTACGCTGCGGCGTGAGCACGCGGTGGAGGTGGTCGGTCTGCTACCCCCGCTCCTCTACTTCGCTCTCATCATCTGGAAGCAATGGATCGGCTGGATCGATGCCGTCGTCCTGATCGCGCTCTATCTGCTCTATCTCTACGTGCTCTTCCTGCATCCGCCGCAAGAAGCGGAGCAGGTGGCCGACGCGCCGGCCGTCGCGCGATGGGCGTACCGGCAGCGCGGCTGGCGTCAGAAAGCCGCGATCGGCGGTCTGTTCGCGGCGGGTGGCGCGCTCCTGTTCGTCACGGCGCACCCGTTCCTCGAGTCGATGCTGGCGCTCGCCGGCGTGTTTGGCGTGAGCCAGTTCGTGCTGGTGCAGTGGGTCGCGCCGTTTCTCTCGGAGTTTCCCGAGAAGGTTTCGGCATTCATGTGGGCGAGACGCGAGTCGCACGCGCCGATGGCGTTGATGAACATGGTCTCGAGCAACATCAATCAATGGACCGTGCTCGCGGCGATGATTCCGCTGGTGTTCGGGTACTCGCACTACCACCACACCGGCACCTGGGCCGATTTCCATTTCGACGCCGAGCAGCGCGTCGAAATCATTCTCACGCTGTTGCAGAGCGGCCTGGGAATCATGCTCCTCGCGAGCATGGAATTCGACTGGGTCGAGGCGTCGGGACTGCTCGTGCTGTGGGCGGTGCAGTTCTTCGTCCCGCATTTGCGGGAGGAAGTGTCGGTCGTCTACGCGGTGTGGATCGTGGTCTTGTTGCTGGGATTTGCGCTCAAGCGCCAGCGGCTGCTGGCGCCGCGGTACTTCTGGGAGAGCATCCGGAAAAAACGATCGGCCGGCACCGCGTAAAGCGGCCCAGCCGACCGGTTACGACAGGAAACGGAGAGGATTATTGAAGCCCGAGAGTAATGACTGGTCCCTCACCACGAATTCTGTCTTCCCCAATCGAGGGGGCGTGACATGGGCCGCAGTATCTGGGTCCACTATCGAGCCTGTTGGCTCAATAATTTGACTCCCCGTTCCTGCGTACTAGAATACTTTCCGTCCCTCAAAGGTCAATCACCCTGAATTTGACACTGCTCGTCGCTGTGATCTTGATCATTGTCTGGGCGTTGCTGCTCTTCGTGGCACAGGTGCCGAGCGGCGCGATTCACATGCTCTATGCGGCCGCCATCACCTTGTTCGCACGCCGTATTCTGGTGGGCGCGCCGCGGTTTGTGTCGTAGCGCCTCTAGCCCAACGGGAGCTGTAACCGGGCCACGCAGCCGTGCGGGCCGTCCCTCCGATTGGCGATCGTCAGGCTCCCCCCGTGTGCCTCGGCGATTTGACGCGACAGCACGAGCCCGATCCCGGACCCTTTCGGCTTGGTCGTGAAAAACGGCACGAACAGATTCGACGTCTCGGGAAGACCCGGCCCGTCGTCTTCCACGACGACTTCGAGGTCCTGCGACCCCGCCGCCGGTCCCCAGCGCACGTGCACGCGTCCCGTGCCCCCCGCCCCCGCCCCCGCCCCCGCCCCCGTAGCGAGCACGGCATCGGCGGCGTTCGTGATCAGGTTGATCAGCAGCTGATCGAGCTGGTCGCCGTCGGCGCGCAACACGGCGGCGGGACCGGGCGGGGGCGTGACGGCGACCGGGACTCGTGTCTCGAGCCGCGCGACCCGCTGCACCCACGCGGCAACGTCGACCTTCCCGAGCTTCGGAGACGGCAGCCGCGCGAGCCGCGCATAGCTCGACAGAAACCGCGTCAGCGACTCGGAGCGCGTCGCGATCAGCTCGAGCCCCTTGTCCAGGTCGTCGCGCGACAACTCGCTCGAGCCATTACCCGAGACCAGCTGCTGCAGCTGCTGCGCCACCGACTTGATCGGCGTGAGCGAATTGTTGATCTCGTGGCCGAGCACCCGGATGAGCCGCTGCCAGGCGCGGCGCTCCTCCTCGCGCAGCGCTCGGCTCACGTCGGCGAGCACCACGAACTGGTGCGGCCGCCCGCCCTGCCGGAACGACCCGCGCCGCACCTCCCAGCGATCGCTCGCGGTGGCGAAGGCCAATTTGATCACACGGGGTGCCTCGCCCTCGAGGCAAGCCCCGAGCCCCAGCTCCACGGCCGTTCGTCCGAGGAGTCGTTCGGCGTTCGCGCCAAGCAGGCGCTCGCCGCTCGCGTTTACGAGGCGCAGCGCGGCATCCTCGTCGAAGGCGAACACCGCCACGTCGATCTCTCCCATGACGCGCTGCAGCAGCGCCGTGGCCTCGAGCGCGCCGAGGCGGCGCTCCTTCAGCTCGTCGGTGAGGACGTTCAGCTCGAGCATCACGAGACCGAGCGCGTCCTCGGTGTTGGGACGGCGGGCGCGCAGCGAATAATCCCGCTCGCGCAGCGCCGCCAGCATGTTGGAGAGCGTTTGCAGCGGCCGCACGACGCGCTCGCGCAGGGCGAGTGCGAACAGGAGCCACGCGGCGACGATCAGCACGGCGAACGTCCAGCGCACGCTGTCGCTCGTGTCGCCGGAGAAGAGGAACCAGAGGGCGACGACGACGGCGGGAAGCCCGCCGAGCAACGCGAGCCCGAACACCTGCGACTCGTGCGCGCGCTGCCGACGCTGCCGCTTCAGAAACCGTGGCGCTCGAGGCGCCGGTAGAGGGCGCTGCGCGAGAGGCCCAGCGCCTTGGCGGCGGTGCTGACGTTGCCGCCGGCCCGCGCGAGCGCTTTCTGGATCAGCACGCGCTCCACGTCCTCGAGACTCATGTCTTCGAGCCGCGCGGGGGCGTCGCCGGGCGCCCGCAGGTTCAGGTCGACGGCGCGCACCGTGTCGCCTTCGGCGAGCAGGACCGCGCGCTCGACGGCGTGGGCGAGCTCGCGCACGTTGCCGGGCCAGCCGTAGGAGAGCAACCCGCGCATCGCGTCGGCGTGGAACGTGTGCAGCGGTTTGCGATAGCGGGTGGCGTATTCCTTCAGGAAGTGCGCCGCGAGCAAGGGGATGTCGTCGCGCCGCTCGCGCAGCGGCGGCAACCGGATCTCGATCGTGTTGATGCGGAACAACAGGTCCTCGCGAAACTTCCCGGCGGCGACTTCACCCGCGATGTCCGCGTTCGTTGCCGAGAGCACCCGCACGTCGACCTTGCGCGTCTTGGACGAGCCGACGCGCTCGAGCTCACCGGTCTGCAGCACGCGCAGCAGCTTCGCCTGCTGCGACAG
>Ga0070730_10000531_pt1 | contig 43633 bp, 40 predicted proteins | sample Coa_R1_3_FD_66447 | JGI IMG/M metagenome (GOLD analysis project Ga0070730, IMG submission 66447) | Surface soil microbial communities from Centralia Pennsylvania, which are recovering from an underground coalmine fire - Coalmine... | ecosystem: Environmental > Terrestrial > Soil > Unclassified ...
GTTCATAGGGGTACCTCCCGGTGTGTAGTTGGGGCGCCGGGAGGTGTTTCCGTTTTGTAGTGACAAATCCGTTACATCGTCGTGACGGCCGCCCCGCGGGGGGCCGGTAGGTTTCCCGGCGCGATGACGAGTCTTCCCATCGAGGGTGTCCCCCCCCGCCGTCCAAGTCTCGAGTCCCGCTGGCAATCGCTGGCCGGCAACGATCGCAGCGACCGGATCTACCGCCTCATCCTGACGATGCTCGCGCTCGCGCTACCGGCAATGATCCTGATCATTCTCGCCGTGCTGTTTGTGGATGCGCTGCCGGCGCTCAAGCGGTTCGGGCCGGCGTTCCTCTGGTCGTCCACCTGGGATCCCGTCGCGCAGATTTATGGCGCGGCCCCGATGATCTTCGGGACGCTGGCGTCTTCGTTCCTGGCGCTGCTCATCGCGGTGCCCCTCGCGCTGAGCGTCGCGATCTTTCTCACGGAGTTTTCGCCGCGCTGGCTCCGCCAACCCGTGGCATTCCTCGTGGAGCTGCTCGCCGCCATCCCCAGCGTCGTATACGGTCTCTGGGGGATCTTTGTCCTGATTCCATTTCTGCGGACCTACGTTGCCCCGCCGCTCAAGGCGGTGCTCGGCTGGACGCCGTTCTTCCAGGGCGTGTTCTACGGCAACTCGCTGCTCGCGGGCGGCATCATTCTCGCGATCATGATCGTGCCTTACATCGCCGCCGTGGCGCGCGAGGTCCTCCTGGCCGTGCCGAGCAGCCAGCGCGAGGCGGCGCTCGCCATGGGCGCGACGCGTTGGGAGGCGGTCCGATCCGCTGTGCTTCCGTACGGGCGCGCCGGACTCATCGGTGCCGTCATCCTGGGACTCGGCCGTGCGCTGGGTGAGACCATGGCGGTCACGATGGTGATCGGTAATCGCCACGATATCAGCGCTTCGCTGTTTCAACCCGCGTATACGATGGCCGCCGCGATCGCAAACGAGTTCAGCGAGGCGACGACCGACATGTACCTCTCGGCGCTGTTCGAGGTGGGGCTGATTCTGTTCGCGCTGACCGTGGTCGTGAACGCAATTGCCCGCATTCTGATCTGGCGAGTCGCGCGCGGCCAGGCAATCGGAAGCCGCGCGCTATGAGCGCCCGGGCGCTGCGTCGCCACATCACGAGCCGCGTGACGACGGCGCTCGTCGTCGTGCTGTCCTTCGTCGCCGTCCTGACACTCATCCTGATTCTGGGCAACCTGGTCCTGAAGGGCGCTGCCTCGATCAGTTGGGCGTTCTTCGTCAAGAGTCCCGTGCCGGTGGGGCAAACGGGCGGCGGCGTGGCCAACGCGATCGTCGGAACGGGCATCATCGTCGGTCTGGCGGCTCTGATTGGCGTGCCCTTCGGCGTCGGCGCGGGCATGTACCTCGCTGAATACGGCGCCGGACGGCTCGGATTTTTCGTCCGCTTCGTCGCCGACGTGCTCAACGGCACGCCATCCATCGTGGTGGGGATCGTTGCCTGGACCTTCATCGTGAAGCCGAGCAAGCATTTTTCGGCGTTCGCCGGCAGCGTCGCGCTCGCCATTCTGATGATTCCGATGCTCGCCCGCACGACCGAGGAGATGGTGCGGCTCGTGCCGCATTCCCTGCGCGAGGCGGCGCTGGCGCTCGGCTATCCGCGTTGGCGCACCTCGCTCAAGATCGTCGCGCGGACCGCCCTCGGCGGGATCGTCACCGGATGCCTCGTCGGAATCGCGCGCATCGCCGGCGAGACGGCGCCGCTGCTGTTCACGGCACTCGGCAACCTGAATTTCTCGACCTCGATCGCGCAGCCCATGCAGACGCTGTCGCTCCAAATCTACGTATACGCGACCGGCCCCTTTGAGGAATGGCACCGGCTGGCATGGGCGTCCGCCGTCGTGCTCATGGGACTCGTGCTCGTCATCTCTCTCACCGCCCGCTGGGTGACCAGGTCACGGCATGGCCGTCTCCGGTAACTCGCGGCTCCGGCTCGAGACCCGGCACCTGACCGCACTCTTTGGACAGCACCGCGCGGTGCGCGACGTCTCGCTCTTGTTTCCGGCGCACACCGTCACCGCCATCATCGGCCCATCGGGGTGCGGCAAGAGCACCATGCTCCGCTGTCTCAATCGGATGCACGAGTTGACGCCGGATGCCAGTGTGCAAGGCGAAGTGCTGCTCGACGATGTGAACATTTACGGCGACGCGGTGAGTCCGGTGGAACTGCGCCGTCGCATCGGCATGGTGTTCCAGCGTCCGACGCCGTTTCCCACGATGTCGATCTTCGACAACGTCGCGGCCGGTCTCAGGGTGAACGGGCGCCGGCCACGTCAGGAGATCGCGGACGCCGTGTCCCGCGCCCTCCAGCAGGCGGCGCTGTGGGAAGAAGTGAAGGATCGCCTGCACTCGAGCGCGCTGGACCTCTCCGGCGGCCAGCAGCAGCGGCTCTGCATCGCGCGCGCGGTCGCGCCGCAGCCCGAGATCCTGCTCCTCGACGAGCCGACCGCCTCGCTCGACCCGGCCGGGACACAGCGGATCGAAGAGCTCTGCCACGCGCTCAAGCGTTTGTACACGATCGTGATCGTGACACATAACATGCAGCAGGCCGCGCGGGTGTCGGATTACACTGCCTTCATGTACCTCGGCAGTCTGATCGAGGTCGGCGTGACGAACGAAATCTTCACGAAGCCCAAAGTTGAGCAGACAGAGGCCTATATCACCGGACGGTTTGGATGAAAACGGCAACGGGCCGGCGGACCGACGGGCCGACGGGCAGCGCCGCACGGGAAGAACGGCCCGTCAGTCCGTCCGCCCGTCCGGCCGTCGTGGAAGCCATGACCTACAGTTTTTGGTACGGCCCAACCCAGGCGTTGTACGACATCAACCTGGCCATCCCGCGCAACGCGATCACCGCGCTGATCGGCCCGTCCGGCTGCGGGAAGACGACGTTTCTCCGATCGATCAACCGGATGCACGATCTGACTCCGGGCGCGCGGCACACCGGGGATATTCTGCTGGACGATGCATCGATCTTCGGACCGCGCACCGACGTCGTCGATCTCCGCCGGCGGATCGGTATGGTTTTCCAACGACCCAATCCCTTCCCCAAGTCCGTTTACGACAACGTCGCGTACGGGCCGCGGCTCAATGGCTTGTGTCCCGACCGCGAATTGCCCGATCGCGTCGAGCGCGCCTTGCGGGGCGCGGCGCTGTGGGACGAAGTGAACGATCGATTGCGCGAGCCGGGCACGGCGTTGTCCGGCGGCCAGCAACAGCGCCTGTGCATCGCGCGCGCCCTCGCCAACGAGCCCGAGGTCCTGCTCATGGACGAGCCCTGCTCGGCGCTCGATCCGATCGCGACCCAGCGCATCGAAGAGCTGCTGGTCGAGCTGAAGCAGCGATACACAATCGTGCTGGTGACGCATAACATGCAGCAGGCGGCACGCGTGGCGGACTTCACCGGTTTCTTTTACGTCGGCCGCCTGGTGGAATTCGGCGAGACCGAGCAGGTGTTCACACGGCCAAGAGACGAGCGGACGGAAGCCTACATCACAGGACGGTTCGGATGAACGCTCAAGCAACGTCACACCGCCACTTTCACGACGACCTCTCGGCACTCAAGGTCGCGCTGCTGAACATGTCGGGCGAAGCGCAGGCGGCACTCGCGGCGGCTGTGGAGGCCGTGTTGCAGCGTGACGCCGACAAAGCCCGCGACGTCATCGCCGGTGATCGCGAGATCGATCAACTGGAGCTCGACGTCGAGGAGACGGTGATCCGCTTGCTGGCCACGCAGCAGCCGATGGCGCGCGACCTCCGCTTCCTCACGGCGGCGATGAAGATCGCGAACGACCTGGAGCGCGTCGGGGATCACGCCGTCAACATCGCGCAATCGGCGGAGCGACTGCTCGCCGCGCGGCCGATCGTGCCGGAGCCCGAGCTGCTGGAGATGGCGCGGCAGGCGCGCACGATGCTCGCCGATGCGCTCGATGCGTTCGTGAAGGGTGACGCGCAGGCAGGTCGCGCCATCTGCCGCCGCGACGACGGCGTCGACGCGCTACATCAGTCGATGTTTCGAATCCTGCTGACCCACATGATGGAAGATCCGCACATCATCGGGACGGCGATGGAGCTCTTCCTGGTGAGCCGAAACCTCGAGCGCGTGGCGGACCTGGCGACGAATATCGCCGAGGATGTCGTATTCCTCGTTGAGGGAAAGACAATAAAGCACCACGCCGAGGAATAGCTCAGTATGGCCGATAGTAGGTCGCGGGAGGCAAAGGGCGGCGCTGCAGCACGTCCTGGTCCGCGAACAGCTTGATCAGGATCAAGCCGGTTAGGAATCCGCCTACGTGCGCGAAGAATGCCACACCGCCCTGCTCCACCTGCGCCAGCCCGGCGACACCGCTGATCAGCTGCAGCGCCGCCCAGTACCCGAGCATGACCCAGGCCGGGAGCGCGACAGTCGTGATGTAAATGGGCAGAATGATCAGCGTGTGAACACGCACCTTGGGATACAACAGCAGGTAGGCACCGAGCACGCCGCTGATCGCTCCGGAAGCGCCGACCATGGGCACAACCGAATGTGGGCTCATGAATGTTTGCGTCGCCGCCGCTGCGACGCCGCATAGCAGATAGAAGATCAGAAACTTCCCATGGCCGCACACGTCCTCGATGTTGTTTCCGAACACCCAGAGAAACAGCATGTTGCCAAGCAAGTGAAACCAGCCGCCGTGCGTGAACATCGACGTGAGCACGGTCCAATACTTGGGTGCGGCGCCCACCATACAGACCATTCCCGGAGCGAGCGAAACGCCGCTCCCGGCAGGCACGCTGTGCAGGATTTCTCCGGGTATTAAGCCGAGCTCGCAGACCGACCGGGCGAGGGGCCCCGAAGCGCCGGCCCCCTGGACCAGCACGAACACAAGGGCGTTGGCGACGATGATGGCGACCGTAACGATGGCCGGATGCTCGGTCGGGTTTTCGTCCTTGTAAGGAAACATTGGGCTGAATCTATCCCCCCGCCTGCCTTAATGGCAGCGAAACCCGGCACGATGCTTGCCCTATGCGACCCGAAGCAGCGGGTCAGCATCAAATCCCTATCAGGAGCTACGAGTTATGGCTGAGAAGATCATCGGCATTGACCTCGGGACGACCAACTCCGTCGTGGCGGTCATGGAAGGTGGCGATCCCGTCGTCATTCCCAACGCGGAAGGCGGCCGCACCACCCCCTCCGTGGTCGCTTTCACGAAAGACGGTGAGCGGCTGGTTGGGCAGGTGGCGAAACGGCAAGCAGTAACCAATCCGCAGAACACGATCTTCTCCATTAAACGGTTCATGGGACGGCGCTACGAAGAGGTCGGCGAGGAGATGAAGCGCGTTCCCTACAAGGTCGTGCGGGGTCAGAACGGTCTCGCCACGGTCGAGGTCAGCGGCAAGCAGTATTCGCCGCCCGAGATCTCGGCGATGATTCTCCAAAAGATGCGGCAGACAGCCGAAGACTATCTCGGCCATAAGGTCGAGAAGGCCGTCATTACCGTTCCCGCCTACTTCAACGACTCACAACGTCAGGCCACGAAGGACGCCGGCAAGATCGCCGGTCTCGACGTGGTCCGTATCATCAACGAGCCGACCGCTTCGGCGCTCGCCTACGGCCTCGACAAGAAGAAGGAAGAGAAAGTCGCCGTGTACGACCTGGGCGGCGGCACCTACGATATCTCGGTGCTCGAGCTCGCTGAAGGCGTGTTCGAGGTGAAGAGCACGAACGGTGACACGCACCTGGGCGGCGACGATTTCGATGCGCGCGTCATCGAATGGCTGGTGGGCGAGTTCAAGCGCGATCAAGGCATCGATCTCTCCAAAGACCCGATGGCGCTGCAGCGGCTCAAAGAGGCGGCCGAAAAAGCCAAGATGGAGCTGTCGTCAGTCATGCAAACGGACATCAACCTGCCGTTCATCACGGCGGATCAGTCCGGGCCAAAGCACCTGAACCTCACGCTCACGCGAGCCAAGCTCGAGCAGTTGGTGGATGATCTGGTGAAGCGGACCCTTCCGCCGATGCAACAGGCGTTGAAGGACGCGGGGCTCACGCCGAATCAGATCGACGAGGTCATCCTGGTCGGTGGCCAGACGCGGATGCCGAAGGTCCAGGAGATCGTCAAGAACTTCTTCAGCAAAGAGCCGCACAAGGGCGTCAATCCCGACGAAGTGGTCGCGATCGGCGCCGCGATTCAAGGCGGTGTGCTGGCTGGCGAGGTGAAGGACGTGCTGTTGCTGGACGTGACGCCGCTGTCGCTCGGTATCGAGACGCTGGGCGGCGTGACGACGGTGCTCATCCAGCGCAACACGACGATCCCGACCAAGAAGTCGGAAGTGTTCTCCACTGCCGAAGACAACCAGACGACGGTCGAGATCCACGTGTTGCAAGGTGAGCGGCAGATGGCGCAGGACAACCGCACCATCGGCAAATTCCAGCTGACGGGTATTCCGCCGGCTCCGCGCGGCGTCCCCCAGGTCGAGGTGACGTTCGACATCGATGCCAACGGCATCCTGCACGTCTCGGCCAAGGACAAGGCGACGGGCAAGGAGCAGAAGATCCGGATCGAGGCGTCGTCCGGTCTGGCCGACAAGGATATCGACAAGATGGTCAAGGACGCCGAGGCGCACGCCGCCGAGGACAAGAAGCGGCGCGACGTGATCGAGCAGCGTAACCGCCTCGATAACATGGTGTACCAGGTGACGAAAGAGTCCAAAGACTGGGTCGAAAAGCTGGAGCCGGGCCTCAAGTCGCGGCTCGATACGGCGATTCAGTCTGCACAGTCGGCGCTCCGCAGTGGAAATGCTGACGAAATCAGCAAAGCGCTGGACGAGCTGCAACAGGCATATTCAGCGGCCGGAGCATCGCTCTATGCGGCCCGCGGCGCGGGCGCCGGCGGGGCGGGGGCGGCGGAGGGCGGCGCAGGAGCGGCGCAGGGGGGAGGCGATGGCCAACCCGGCGCCAAGAAGGATGAAAAGGTCGTCGATGCAGATTATGAGATCGTGGACGAGGATAAATCGAAAAAGCAATGATCAATGATCAATCATCAGTGATCAATGATCAGTGATCAATGATCATTGGACATTGATCATTGATGATTGATCATTGACAAAGGGGGATCGGATGTCGGTGAAGACGCGGGACTGGTTGAAATTCGGAGCGCTGGTGACCATGGCGTTTGCGCTGGGCCTGGGGTTCGCCTCGGCCTTCCGGCTACCGACGCGTGGTGAAGCGGCGGTGCGGACAGTGCTGCAGGACACGAGCCGGCCGCTGCCGCAGGCGAAGGCGGCGGCAGACCTGGGTGACGCATTCGCCAACGTTGCCGAGCACGTAAAGCCGGCGGTCGTGTTCATCCGGTCGGAACGGCGCGAGCGCACTTCGGGCCGCCAACTGCCGCCGGGCTTCGAGGATTTCTTCCAGATCCCGCGCCGGCCCCAGATCGAGCAGGGTTCGGGATCGGGGTTCATCGTTTCGCAGGACGGCTACATCCTCACCAACAATCACGTCGTGCAGGGCGCCGATCGCGTGACGGTGCGGCTGCTCGACAACCGCGAGTTCAAAGCGAAGACGATCGGGACGGATCCTTCCACCGACGTCGCGGTCATCAAGATCGACGCCACGGGCCTTCCAACCGTTCGGCTCGGCGACGCGGACTCGACGAAGATCGGCAACTGGGTGCTGGCGATCGGCAACCCGCTCGGTGAGGCATTCACGTTCACCGTCACCGCGGGAATCGTCAGCGCCAAAGGACGGCTGCTCGCCGGACTCAACCAAAGCCGGTACGCGATTCAGGATTTCATTCAGACGGATGCGGCCATCAATCCCGGCAACTCGGGCGGACCGCTGGTCAACGTGCGTGGCGAGGTCATCGGCATCAATTCGGCCATCGCCAGCGAGACCGGATTCTATGCCGGCTACGGGTTTGCAATCCCGATCAACCTCGCCCGCACCGTGATGACGCAGCTGATCGCGACCGGCCACGTCGAGCGGGCGGTGATCGGCGTGTCGATCCGGCCGATCACGCCGGAGGACGCCGAGAACGCGAAGCTTCCAGAAATCCGCGGCGTGGTCGTGAACGAGTTCTCGGGCGCGGATTCGCCGGCCAAGCGCGCCGGCATTCAGGAAGGCGACGTCATTACGGCGGTCGACGGCCAACCCATCGAGTCGGTGGCGCAATTGCAGCAGCGCGTCGGCTTCAAGAAACCCGGCGAAACCGTTCAGGTCAGCGTCGTGCGGACCGGCGGCATCAAGAAGACGATTCCGGTGCGGCTCGCGCCGGCGCCATCGGGCGATCAGGAGCAGGTCGCGAGCAACGATGACAACGACGGCGGCACCGACGCCGCACCCATGGAGAAGACGCTCGGGATTTCCGTGGAACCGCTCTCGCAGGACAACGCGAGGGATCAGGGCCTGCGCCAGGTGATGCGGTCGGGTGGCGGGCTGATCGTGTCGCAGGTTTCACCGGACGGCCCGGCGTTTCAGCGCCTGGTCGACGCGAGCCAGGGTTATCCGGACATCATCTTGAAGGTCAATGGCATGCAGACGGGGTCGCGCACCGAGCTGCGGCATGCGTTGGCTGGGGTGAAGCGCGGCGACATCGTGACGTTGACGGTGCTGTCGAGTACGCCCGACGGCTGGCAGCAGCGAATCGTGCGGCTGCGCGCAGACTAACGCGTGGTGGTAACCAGCGGCTGACGGCGTTCCGCCAACATCACCACGGCGGTCGCCGCCAGCCAGATGACAAACAGGGCCTGGCCGTAGTACACATTCGGGGAGAACTCGCTGAACACTACGGCCACGGCCCCATCTATCAGCGCCACCAGCCACGCCAGCCACGCCAGCCATTTCGGCCAGATCCCACCGTTGCGGATCGTCCAGCCAAACACGTAGGCCACGAGGCCGAGCATGAATGTGGCGAGGCGCTCGGCGGCAAGTCCCATGGGATGCAGCATGTCGTAGAGGAACACGGCGCGCGTTCCGGTGAGGCCCTGATCGGCTACGGTGTACACATGGGCGAGCTGGAAACCCGCGCCCACCATGAACAGGATGTTGATCGACCAGACGGCGAAGGCGAACGCGCCGATGGCCACGCCGGCGCGTCCGGGCGTGTGACCGGCTGTTTCAGCATGACGGAGCGCCACCCCGACAAGCCCGGTGTACATCAATGCAAGACCGAACAGCAGTGACCAGTGAATCAGGCGCCAGCCGCTCGTGCGTGCGACGGTAGCGAGCTGTGCCGCGCCTTCGCCCGATAGCATCGGATGATTCAGTCCGGCGATGCCGAACAGCAGACTGCCGACGAGCAGGCACAGACCATAGAACAGCGGCCGTCGCGTCATGGGGTCCTAATCTAGCACGCACTCGGCACGTCGATATATTGTGCGGCAATGGATTTGAATCGCATCCTGCGCGAGGGCTTCATCGCCGGTTGTATCGGCGCCGCCGCGGTCGCGATCTGGTTTCTTCTCGTCGACTCGATCAATGGGCAACCGCTGTTCACGCCCGCAATGCTCGGCAGCGCGGTCTTTTGGGGCGCGCCCGACCCCAGCCACGTCGTCATCGAGCCGGCGCGCATCTTCGGCTACACGATGATCCACGTCAGCGCGTTCGTCGTGGTGGGCTGCATCGCCGCGGCGCTCGCCGCCGAGGTCGAGTACGCGCCCTCCACCCTGTTTCTGGTCGTCGTCGGATTCTGTTTCTTCGAGGTCGGCTTCTACATCCTCGTCGCGCTGCTCGCGAAACCGCTGCTCGGCTATCTCGCGTGGTGGAATGTCGCGATCGGCAATGGGCTCGCGGCCCTCGCGATGGGCTACTATCTGTGGCGCGAGCACCCGCGCATTGGGGAAGAGCTGCGGCGGCACCCATTGGGTGAAACGGAAGACGGCGAATGACCGGCGCTGCCGAATAAATCATTGGACATTGATCATTGATCATTGATCATTGATCATTGATTATTCGTGCCGTAGGCCGCCTCCGGCACTCGCGTTTCCGCATCGCTACGCGCATCCCAAACGGAGTAGCGGAACCACACCACGGTCATCACCAGCCAAACCACCACACCGCCGCAGATCCACATCATCAGCCCGCCGATCTGTTGATCCTCCAGGAGACTCAACCCCCACACGCGTGGGGCGGCACCATAGAAGGGATAGAGCGGTGAGTCCGCAAAGGTGATCAGTGCCCCGGTCACTGACATAGGGATGCCGAGTAGGAACAGATAAAGCATCTGGATGAGGTGTTGCGCCCGCGGCAGCTCCGGCACCGGTGACAGCACGGGCCACCACATGATGACCGCGGTCGCGAGAAAGACGAGGTGCTGGGCGATATGCACGTTGTGGTGGCGGAGTGCCGTCTCGTACAGCGCCGGCACGTGCCAGATCGCGATCGGGGCGCTGAAGATCAGCGCCGCGGCCAGTGGCCGCGTCACGACCCTGGCGATCGCCATGACCCAACGCGGCCGCAGCAGCACGCGTACGACGTGCGCCGGCGTACCGTAGAGCAAGAGCGGCGGGAAGACGAGCGTCAACAGCAGGTGCTGCGCCATGTGCGCGCTGAAGAGATACGTATCCGAGAGGTTGTGGAGCGGCCCATTCAGCGCGAGGAACAACACCACAAGCGCGCCGGCAAAGCTTGCAACGTGCCGACGTGCGGACGTGAGACCCCCTAAATAGACGTAGAGCCCGCCCAGAAGGACGAGCCCGATCACCACGCTGGGATGCAGATCCCACCTATTCCACGGTGTCACACACCGGTACGCAGGCGCAGCGCTCCGTAAAAGATGAACAGCAGGCTGACGATGACCGCCATCGCCAGCAGCAGCGGTCCGCCAAACAGGAACGTAAAGAACCGGTTATCGAACTTGAGGTGCATGTAGAACATGACGACGAGCGTGAACTTGATCGCGGACAAGAACAGGAGTACCGGCACGAGGGCGGCTTGGAACGTCGGCACGTAGAACACCCCGACCTCGAGGATCGTGATGATGACGAGCGCCGCGGCAACTCGCAGATAGGTGCCGGTCGTAGCGTGCGACTGCTCCGTCATGCCCTTCCTCTCACTGAATGAGGTAAACCACGGTGAAGATCACGATCCATACCACGTCGACGAAGTGCCAGTACAGTCCCGTGATCTCGACAGTCATGGCGTTCGCGGGGCCGAGTTTGCCGCGCAGTGCCTGTATCCACAGCGTCAGCAGCCAGATCACGCCCACCGTCACGTGCGCGCCGTGCGTCCCGGTGAGCACGTAAAACGTCGAGCCGAACAAATTCGTCGTGAGCCCCAGTCCCTCGCGTACGAAATGGCTGAACTCCCAGAACTGCCCTCCCAGGAACACCATTCCCAAAAGCGCAGTCACGAAGAGCCAGATCTTTCCCTGCTTCATGTCGCCGCGCTGCACCGCGGAGAGCGCCAGCACCATCGCGAGACTCGACATCAGCAGGTCGAAAGTGCTGAACGACGTGAACGGAATATTCAGCACCTCGTGCGGGAATGGCCCCGTGAGACTCCTGCCCTTGTAGACCAGGTATGTCGAGATCAGCGAGCCGAACAGCAGGCATTCCGAGCCGATGAATGCCCAGAACGCCATCTTCCGGCTGTCGAGCCCCAGGCTCGTGGCGTGGCCGTGCGCTACGGCGGCAGCGTGTGTGCCCGTCTCGTATGCCATTTACATCTCGAAGGGCTCGAAGGCCCAGCGATAGATCCCCACGAGAACGACCGCCACGCCCACGAAGACGATCGGCAGCGTCCGCGAAATCGCGCCGATCGCCAGGATCGGCAGTCCGAACGCCGTGATCATCGGCCACCAGGAGCCGCCAGGCACGTGGATCGGCGCGGGTGGCCGCTCCGGGAGCGCCGCCATCGGCGCGTGCCGCTCGGTTTTCCACAGCGGCATGCGGCTCGCCACCGTCGGGATCACCGTGAAGTTGTAGACCGGCGGTGGCGACGGGATCGCCCACTCGAGCGTCGAGCCGCCCCACGGGTTACTCGGCGCCGTGACGGGTTGCCAGCGCGTCCGCAAGAGGTTCCAGAAGAACACCAGCGTGGCTAGTCCCACGAGAAACGCGCCGATCGTGGATACCTGATTGAACGTCGTGACGCCCAGGCCCGATGAGTAGGTGTAAATGCGCCGCGGCATGCCGAGCAGGCCGGAGAAGTGCATCGGGAAGAACGCGAGATTCATTCCGATGATCGTCAGCCAGAAATGCACTTTGCCCAACGACTCCGACAGCAAGCGGCCGGTCATCTTGGGCCACCAGTAATACATGCCCGCGAACAGTCCGAGAATGGTGCCGCCGAACAGCACATAGTGAATGTGCGCGACAACGTAATACGTATCGGTCTGCTGCAAATCGGACGGCGCCGAGGCGTGCGACACGCCCGACAGCCCGCCGATGACGAACATCGCGATGAATCCCAGCGCAAACAGCATCGCGGTCGTGAAGCGGATCTGGCCCCCCCAGAGTGTGCCGATCCAGTTGAAGATCTTCACGCCCGTCGGAATCGCGATCAGCATCGTCGTGCCGGCAAAGACCGAATCGGCGATGGGCCCGAGTCCCGTCGAGAACATGTGGTGACTCCACACGCTCCAGCCGAGGAACGCGATCACCACGCCCGAGTACACGACGACCGTATAGCCGAACAGGGGCTTCTTGGCGAACGTCGGCAGCACCTCGGAGATGATGCCCATGGCCGGCAGAATCAGGATGTAGACCTCGGGGTGCCCGAACATCCAGAACAGGTGCTGCCACAGGATCGGATCGCCGCCGCCCTGCGGCACGAAGAAATGCGTGCCGAAGAAGCGATCGAACATCAGCAGCACGAGCGCAACCGTGATCACGGGAAACGCGGTGATGATGAGGAACTGCGTCACCAGCGCCATCCACGTGAACGGCGGCAGCCGCAGCATGCGCATCCCGGGCGCGCGCATGTTCAGAATCGTGACGATGAAATTGAAGCCCGCCGCCAGCGACGCGATGCCGAGGATCTGCAGGCCGAGGAGCCAGAAGTCGACGTTGGGGCCGGGAGAAAATTGACGCGAGGTGAGGTTCGCGTACCCGAACCATCCGGCGTCGGGCGCGACCGACAAGCGATCCGCCCCAAACAGCGGTCCGGCGATGAAGCTCACGTTGATGAACAACCCGCCCAGCAAAAAGACCCAGTAGCTGAATGCATTGAGCCGTGGAAATGCGACGTCGCGCGCGCCGATCTGCAGCGGAATGATGAAATTGAAGAACGCCGCCGAGAGCGGCATCAGAGCCAAGAACACCATGGTCGTGCCGTGCATCGTGAACAGCTGATTGAACGTCTCGGCGCTGACGCCGAGCCCGCCGTCCGGCTTGATCAGCTGCGCCCGAATGATCATCGCCTCGAGTCCACCGATCAGGAAAAAGCCGAACGCGGTCCAGAAGTACAGCAGGCCGATCCGCTTGTGGTCGGTCGTGGTCAGCCAGCTCTTCACTTCAGGCTCTGGAGATAGGCGATCACGGCGTTGAGATCCTGCGGCGACAGATTCTGCGGCGTCATGAGTGCGCCGGGCTTCTGCGACGGCGCATTCATGATCCAGCGGCGGAGCATCTCGGGCGTGTTCGGAAACAGCGCGCCGGCGATCGTCGCGCGGCCACCGACGTGGCTCAAGTCGGGACCGACCTTGCCCTGCGAGATGCCGGCGATCGTGTGACAACCGATGCAGCCGCTCCTGCGGAAGACCTGCTGCCCCGCTTCCTCGGGCGACCCCTTTGCGGGCGTTGCGGGCGCGGCACGCTGCTGGTCGACCCAATGCTGGAAGGCGGAATCGTTTTGCACATCGACGCGCAGCCGCATGTTCGCATGCGAGGCGCCGCAGAACTCCGCGCACTGCCCCCAATACTCGCCGACGGAGTCGGCCCGCCAGGCGATCCGGTTGGTGCGGCCCGGGATCAAATCGCGCTTGCCGCCGAGCCGCGGCACCCAAAAGCTGTGGATGACGTCGGCCGAGGTCAGCTCGATCTGCACCGGTGTCGCCACGGGGATGTGCAGCTCGTTGTAGGCACTGATGTTGAGCTCGGGGTAGCGGTACTCCCACCACCATTGGTGCCCGATGACCTGAACGCGCAGCGCGCCTTCGGGCGCCCGTCCCGACGTTGCGAAGATCGTTCGCATGGTCGGAACGGCGATGAACACGAGGATCAGGGCGGGCGCCAGCGTCCACCCGATCTCCAGCACGGTGTGTCCGTGCACCGGCTTCGGCTCGGCCGCGCCCGGACGCGCGCGAAACCGCGCGACCGCAATCAGCAGCAGGGTCTCCACGACGACGAAAACGCCGAGGGCCCACCAGAACACATCCTTATAGAGGCCGAACAGCTCGCCGCTGAAGTCCGAGCGTGGAGCGAGCGTCGATTGAGGGAGGTGCCCGCCGCCGCACGCGGTGAGGAGGAGCAGAACGGCGAGGAGGGCCAGCGGCACGGCGGGAAAGTAGACAGGCGTTCCCGGCACGTCAACGCGCGGAAGCGCTTATTTTACGAAGGCTCAAAACGCGCGACCGTGGCGGAATTGGCAGACGCGCCAGCCTTAGGAGCTGGTGGGGCAACCCGTGGGGGTTCGAGTCCCTCCGGTCGCATCCAACAAGTGAAATGCGTGGGCTGTGGTAGGGAGGATGCGGGTCCATCCATTCCCCACACCCCACTCCCCCGACGGGTTAGATTATCCGCTACATGCCTGACATTCTCGTCAAGAAAACGCGTACTGAGCCGGGCGAAGCGTCTCTCGAGGTGAGCATTCCACCGGAGAACGTCAAAGCGGCTGAAGACCGCGCGACGAAGTTCTACCAGCAGCGTGCGCGGCTGCCCGGCTTCCGGCAGGGGAAGGTGCCCGCGGCGGTCGTGAAGAAGAAATTCGCCGATGACATCCGGCAGGAGACGCTCCGCGAGCTCGTGCAGGAGAGCTGGCGCGTCGCGCAGAAACAGGAAGAGCTGAAGCCTATCGCGGATCCCCACATCCACAATCTCAAGTGGGAAGAGGGCGCCCCCGTCACATTCGAGTTCCACGTCGAGCTCAAACCCGACATCAAACTCGAGCGACTCGGCAACTTCCGGTTGACCCGCAAGGTGGCCGCGGTGACCGAGGCGCAGGTGGACGCACAACTGAACGCACTGCGCGAGCAGCGCGCCCCTTGGTCCCCCGTCGGGGGCGAGAAGCCCAAGCCCAAAGATCTGGTCGACGTGACGATCGCCACACGGGAGAACGGGGAGATCAAGGATCCGCAGCCCTACCAGTTCGTGCTGGGAGAAGGGCGCGCGATTCCGGACGTCGAAGAGCGGATCATGGGCCTCGTCACCGGCGAATCGGTGGACGCCACGGTGCGCTTCCCCGACGACTTCGCCGAAGAAGCCAAGCGCGGCCAGACTCGCGATATCCAGCTCACTCTGCGCGAGGTAAAGCGCCAGGAGCTGCCGGCGTTGGATGACGCTTTCGCGCGCGAGGTGGGGGACTTCGAGTCGCTCGATGCGCTGCGCGCCGCGGTCGCCACCGATCTGAAGCAGGAAGCGGAGCGCGAAGCCGACGGCCGCGTGCGCTCCGAACTCCTGCAGCAGATCGTCGACGCGAACAAAGTGGTCGCGCCGCGGCCGCTGGTCGAGCGCGTGCTCGGCATGTACGCGCAGGCGTACGAGGTGCCCGAGGAGCGCTGGGAGAAGTTCGCGCAAGAGTTCCACGGCATCGCCGAGTCGCAGGTGAAGCGCGATTTGGTGCTCGATTACGTCGTCGAATCGCAGAATCTGCGCGCCACCGAAGCCGAGCTGGACCAGAAGATCCAGGAGCTGGCCGACAAGCGTGGGATGAAGGCCGCAGAGCTGTACGCGTCGCTGGAGAAAGCCAAGCGGCTCCGCGATGTCGCGCGGAGCATTACCGAGGAAAAGGTGTTCAACTATCTCCTGTCGCAGTCCACCGTGGAGCAAGCGTGACGACGAAGAACGAAAGCCACATCTATCCGCCATACATCATCGAGCGCTCGAGCCGGGGCGAGCGCACCTACGACATCTTCAGCCGGTTGCTCATGGACCGCATCGTGTTCCTCGGCACGTCGATCAACGACGATGTCGCCAACATCATCATCGCGCAGCTCCTGTTCCTGGATGCCGACAACCCCGAGCGCGACATCTATTTGTACATCAACTCCCCGGGCGGCATCGTGTCGTCGGGCATGGCGATCTACGACACGCTACAATTCCTACGCGCGCCGGTGAACACGATCTGCATGGGGATGGCGGCCTCGATGGGCTCGTTCCTCCTGGCGGCCGGGCGCAAGGGCAAGCGGTCAGCGTTACCCCACGCGCGCATCATGATGCACCAGCCCTCGGGCGGCACGCAGGGCACCGCGGCCGACATCGAGATCCAGGCCAAGGAGATTCTGTTCCTGCGCCGCAAGCTCAACGAGCTGTATTCCCGCCATACCGGCAAGACGGTCGACCAGATCGAGAAGGACATGGACCGCGACCGCTTCATGTCGGCCGAAGAGGCGAAGGAGTATGGGCTGATCGATCACGTCATTTCGAACTATGAGGAAATCAAGGAAGACGGGAAAGCAAAAAAGGCATGACTTGCGCCGGGTGGAGCGCCTTCCCATACTAGAATACGATGTCTCACGATAAGCACCTCCGCTGCTCGTTTTGCGGCAAATCCAAGGATTCGGTCCGGAAGTTCATCTCCGGTCCGTCGGTCTACATCTGCAATGAGTGCATCGCGCTCTGCAATGAGATCCTGGCCGAGGACGAGGAGCGCGAAGTCGCCGAAGCCATTACCCAGGTTCCCACGCCCGCCGAGATCAAGGACGTGCTGGACCAGTATGTGATCGGGCAGGACCGCGCCAAGAAGACCCTCGCCGTCGCCGTCTACAATCACTACAAGCGCATCAACTCCCATTCCGGACGCGACAACGACGTCGAGCTCGACAAGAGCAACATCCTCTTGATCGGCCCGACCGGCGTCGGCAAGACGCTGCTCGCGCAGACATTGGCCCGGATTCTGGACGTGCCGTTCACCATCGCGGATGCCACGACGCTGACCGAAGCAGGCTACGTCGGCGAGGACGTGGAGAACATTCTCGTGCGCCTGCTGCAGGCTGCCGACTTCAACGTCTCCGAGGCCGAGCGGGGCATCGTCTATATCGACGAGATCGACAAGATCGCGCGCAAATCCGAAAACCCCAGCATCACGCGCGACGTCTCGGGCGAAGGCGTACAGCAGGCGCTGCTCAAGATCCTGGAGGGCACGGTCGCCAGCGTGCCGCCCCAGGGTGGGCGCAAGCATCCGCAGCAGGAATACATCCAGGTCAACACGAAGGACATTCTCTTCATCTGCGGCGGCGCGTTCGACGGGCTCGAGAAGATCATCGAGTCGCGCACCGGCCGCCGGCAGATCGGCTTCACCAAAGAAGAGGTGGCCGAGGGCCTCGCCGCCAAGGTCAAGAAAAATCCATTTGGCGACGTCGAGCCCGACGACCTGCTCCGCTACGGCCTGATCCCCGAGCTGGTCGGGCGTCTGCCCGTCACGGTGCCGCTCGACGCACTCGACGAGGACGCGCTGATCCGCATCCTCACCGAGCCCAAGAACGCCCTCGCCAAGCAGTACCAGAAGCTGTTCGATCTCGAGGACGTGCGGCTGACGCTCGAGAAAGACGCGCTGAAGGCGATCGCGGCGAAGGCGATGAAGCGCGGTACGGGCGCGCGAGGATTACGGGCCATTCTCGAAGAGATGATGACCGAGATCATGTTCGAGCTGCCGAGCCGCGACGACGTGCGCGAGGTGGCCATCACCGCCGAATGCGTCACGTCCGGCCGCGCGCCGCTGCTCGTGACAGAGCGTCCTCGCCAGAAGAAAGAAGCCTGATCCGGGTAGCGTTCGTCAGCCACCATTCGCACCTGCGAATGGGCGGTCAACGCAGCATGGCGCTGCTCATCGAACATCTGGAACGCCGCCTCGTCGAACCGCTCGCCATTTGCCCCGGCCCCGGCGAGCTCACCGATCATCTCGTCGCGCTGCGCTGCCCGGTCGTGCACATTCCGCTGTATCACATCAAGCCGCGCACGTTGATCCCGATGTGGCGCTCCTCGCGCGCCATCCGCCGCGTGCTGATCGAGCGGCACGTCGACATCATCGCGCCGGATGCCTCCCGCGATGCCCTCACCTGCGGACTCGCCAAACTGGGCACGCCAACGAAAATGGTGTGGTTCATTCGGCAGACCGGGCATTACGGCCTCGACCCGCTGCTGGAGCGGCTCGCGGACGGCATGATCGGCGACTCGAACGATGCCGGACGGCGGTTCTCGGCGCGCAGTCGAGCGCGCGGCAAGTTCCGCGCGATTTGGGCGGGCTCGGACCTCCGGCGGTTTCGGCCGCCCGCGAACGGCGACCGGCGTGCACCGCGCCGCGCGCTCGACTTGCCGGAGGACCGGTTCCTCTTGCTGTTCGTGGGGCAAGTTAAACGTGCCAAAGGGGTGCTCGACATTGTCGACGCGCTCGCGCTGGTGCGTCGCGAGGTGCCGGCGAACGCAATGCCGCTGCTCGTCGTGATCGGCAATCCCGATCCTCCCGAGATCTTGGACGAAATCGCGCGTCGTTCCCGCGCCGGCGGCGTCGAGCAGAGCGTGCGCGTGCTACCGCAACAAGAAGGCATCGAGCGCTGGATGCAGGTGGCGGACGTCTTGGTGAGCGGATCGCATCAGGACACCGAAGGCATGTCGCGCGTGCTGCACGAGGCCATGGCCTGCGGCGCCGTGCCGATCGCGACCGACATTCATGGCAACCGCGAAGCGCTCACACCCGACACTGGCGTCCTGATCCCCGAGCAGTCGCCGGCGGAGCTGGCGCGGGCAATACAAGAGCTTTCGGGCGATGCGGCGCGGCTCGCCCGCATGCGCGTCGCCGCGGAACAGCGGGCGCGGGCGCTGTTCGACATCACGGCGCACGCGCGCGGTGTGGAGCAGTTCTGGTTCGAAGTCCTCGGCAAAGCAAGGACCTCGTGAAGTTCATCGGCTCGTTCCCGCGAGCCGATGTCGCGCTCGATCCACCCCTTCCTGAGGTGGCGTTCATCGGGCGATCAAATGTCGGGAAATCCAGTCTGTTGAATGCGCTGGCCGGGGCACGGATCGCGAAAATATCGGGGACGCCCGGGAAGACCCGGACACTGAATGTCTTTCTCGTCGAGACAGCAAGATGGGAGAAGGGAGATGTACGCGACGGCCGAATCTCCCTCTATTTTTTGGATCTGCCGGGTTATGGCTATGCGCGCGCCGGCAAGGACGCACGCGCGGGATTCCGGCGCCTGCTCCGTTACGCGCTCCAGCGCCAGTCGCTGCGTGGCGTGGTCTGGCTGGTCGACATCCGGCACAGCCCTTCCGTTGACGATCGCGACATGCAGCGAGTCTTGATAGAAGGGGAAACGCACGTGCTCGCCGCGCTGACCAAAAGCGACAAGCTTTCCACGAGCGAGCGCCGCTCGCGCGAGCGCGAGCTCCGGGAAGAGTTGGCGTTGCCGGAGGATCAGGTGATTGTGACAAGCGCGAAGACTGGCGAAGGGATCGCCGATTTGAGAGAGTCGATCGGTGCGCTGATCGGGGCGACCACGTGAGATACCTGCTACTTCTTCTGCTTGGAGTCGTGCCGACGTGCCGACTTGCATGCCAGGACACGATTCCGGCCGGTTTTGGCACGTTGAAGCGCGATGATATCGTGGTCCGGATGTCCACCGGCACCATCGAAATCCAGGTGCTGCCGCTCGAGGAGCAGGTCATCCGGTTGCTGCTGCCCGACACGTACCGCTCGCTCCATCAGCTGGTGGAGAGCCGCGCCGCCGACATCGCGGACGCTGCGACACGAGCCGGCGTCGACCGCCCTTCCCTCGTCATGGTCACGTATCTCGGCATCGTGCCCGCCGCGCGATTCAGCCCGGAGGACTTGAACATCACGAGTCGCGGCCGGCTGTTCCGGCCGGTCGGGATGGTGCCGCTGTCGCCGGCGTGGAGCTCGTATCAACTCGATGCGCGGCAGCAGGCCGTCGCCATCTACCTCTTTGAGCCCGGGATCGGCGTCCGCGAGCAGCTCACGATCAGCTACGAGGGCCAATCGAGCGACGCGTGGAGCAACTCCGTCCGCCTGCTGGAGCAGGAGCGCGCGCGCGTCAAGGCGCGGGCGCAGGGGTGGCCGGGGGGGGCGGCAGCGAAACGCGATTCCGCAGATCGGTAGTCACCCGCACGCCCGCCGAGTCGGCGCAGACGACGCCGAATCCCTGAGGCTCCGCGATTGCGCGGTCGCATCCCCACGACAGGAAGACGAAGGCCCAGGCGCTCGCCGCCAGCGCGCCGGGCGCGAGCACCGTGACGGATCGCACCGCGGCGCGCGGCGCGTTTCGTCGGCCCGCCGTCCGGATCGATCCACCGCGCAGATCGACGGTCGCGATCGTGCGCAACGTGTTGTCCGGATCCGGAATCCCAACGGCGCGGTGCGTCGCGCGGCCGATCCACACGTATTGGCCACCCACGTCGAGCAGCGCGCTGTCGACGGCGCCGAGGGCGAGCGCGGCGCGATCGAGCGCGTAGCCGGGCGCGATGCTGTCGGTGACGATCGCCACGCCGGTTCGTTGGCGCATCGCGCGGCGCAGGGAATCGATCGCGGCTACGGCCGCGTGCCGTTGCAACAGTGAGTCGACGCGCTCCACCGCGTCGTGCGCCGCCGTGAGCGCCCGGCCCGCGCGATCCGTATCGGAGGCCCACACCGCCACGGACATCATCGTCCCCATCTCCGGCCACGCCCGCGAGACACCGAGGCGCGCCTCGCTCTGACACGCCGCGAGGCTCAGGCACAGCAGCAGATTGATTCTCAAGATGGATAGTTGAATATAGAGGCCTGTGAACCTGCTGCGACAACATCCGGCGCTGTTCGCCACTACCGTGCTCGCGCTCGCGTTGCTGGGCGTAGGCATCGTCTGGTGGCGGTTACGGCGACGGCTGCTCAGCTCGGAGCAAGAGCGGCAGCGCGCGGCCGAAGAGCTGAATCGCCGGCTCTCCGAGCTCTTTTCGCTGCAGGAGTTGTCGTACGTGTTGTCGGACTCGATCGAGCTGGACCGCATCGTCGAGCAGGTCGTCCGCTATGCCGTCCGCTTTCTCGACGCTCAGGGTGCGCTGCTCGCACTCCTCGGCGACGCGCCGTCCGATCCCTTGCACGTCGCCGCGGCGGAAGGGACGCTCGCATCGCTGCGCGGCCGGAAGATCCCGCACGACGACGCCGGCGTGGTCGCCCGCTCGGCCAGTCTCGAGCACCTCGAGCTGATCCGCAACTCGGGCGGAGGCGCGGAGCCCACGACCATCGTCGCGGGCTTCCAGACCGCGGCCGCGGCGGCGGTGCCGCTCCGCGCGCACGGATCGGTGGTCGGCACCCTGATCATCACCGATCCGCGCGACGGCGTGTTCGTGCCCGAAGATGTCCGCCTCCTGTCGACGCTTGCCACGCATGCCGCCGTCGTCATCGCCAACGCCCGCTTCTTCGAGATGGTGCGGCGCGCGAAGGAGCAGTGGGAAACGGCATTCGACGCGTTGAGCGAGGGTATCGCCGTGGTGGACGAAGAGGGCCGGGTCCGGCGCTCCAACCGCGCGCTGGCCAATCTGCTCGGCAAGCCGCTCCAGAGCGTGATCGGCGCGCCGCTGGCCGATGCGCTGCTCGGCCGAGCCGGCGCGGCCGCGTTGCACGAGCTGTTGACGGCAACGCGCCGCGGGGAGCGGCCCGCGCCGCTCGTGGCACGCTCCGAGTCGTTGCACCGCATGGTGCGCGTGAACGCGGCCCGGATTCCAGGAGCGGCGATGGAGCAGAGCATCGTCGTCATGGTCGAGGACGTCACGGAGCAACAGGCGCTCGAAACGCAGCTCGTGCAGAGCGAGAAGCTGGCGGCGGTCGGGCAGCTCGTGTCGGGCGTCGCGCACGAGCTCAACAATCCGCTCACGTCGATCGCGGGGCTGTCGGAGTTTCTGCTTGAGCAAAAGGAGCTCGGCCGGAAGGATCGCGGGCATCTGCAGGTGATTCAGGAGCAGGCAGAGCGCGCCGGGCGCATTGTGCGGAACCTGCTCACGTTCGCCCGCAAAGGCTCGGGCGGCGCCGAGCGCGTCCCGGTCGACTTGAACGATGTGATTCGCCGCACGCTGTCGCTGACGTCATACGATCTCAAGCTCAAGGACATCACGGTGGACCGCGAGCTCTCGGGCGCTCTTCCCGACGTCTTCGGCGACCGGCACGGGCTGCAACAGGTTGTGCTCAACCTGATCAACAACGCGGCGCAGGCGCTGGCGGACAATCCGCGCGAGCGCTCGCGCGTGATCACGGTGTCGACCTGGTTCGACGGGCAGGTGCATTTGCGCGTCGCCGACACGGGGCCCGGAATTCCGGATGAAATCGCCCAGAGCGTGTTCACGCCGTTTTTCACGACCAAAGAGCCCGGAAAAGGCACGGGACTCGGCCTTTCGATCACCTACTCGATCGTCGAAAGTCACGGCGGTCAGATCGCGCTGGAGCCGAAGAGTCCTCGCGGTGGCGCCGCGTTCCGCGTCGATCTGCCGCCCGCGCCGGCCGACGCCGTGCGGCCGCCGATCACGCCGGCCCGCGGGACGCCGGCTGCAACGGCGGCACCGGTGGTCAAGCGCTCGATTTTGCTCGTCGACTCCGACCCCGCGGTACAACGCACGATCAAGGCGCTGTTCGCGCGCGACGGCCATGACGTCGAGGTCGCGGGCGATCCCGAGCATGCGCTCAACCTCGCGTTGCGCGGCGGCTTCGACCTCGTGATCACCGACGCGCGCGCGCACGCGCCCGGAAAACGGGGGACGCTGCTGGCCGAGGAGTTGGTATCGCGGATGCCGGCGCTGCGGGATCGCATCATCGTCGCGACGGGCGACGTCCGGCCGGCGACGGAGGAGACGCTGGCGCGTCTCGGCCTGCGTTACGTGCGCAAGCCTTTCAACCTGCGCGATCTTCGCGTCGAAGCCGCGCGTCTCTGGGAAGCCACCGCGCTGTCGTAAGCCTCGGCCGGCCAACCATACGTCGACAAATTCACCGCGCCGCCCCCGCCGGGCGCGAAGCGCACGCCTTCACGCAAGAGCAGCGCGCGCTGCAACACCGCCGAGTGGTCCTGTCCGGAAAATGAAATCCGTCCGGCCGCGTTGATCACGCGCCACCACGGAACGTCGTTGTCTTCGGGAAGCGCGGAGAGCGCCCAACCGACGGTGCGGGCTGCGCCGGGCCGCCCCGCGAGCCGCGCCACGACGCCGTAGGTCGCCACGCGTCCCTTGGGGATGTGACGGACCACGCGGTAGATCCGATGATAGAATGGATTCACGGGAGAACCTGCTACTAGCTTACTCGCAGCACGTCTTCGAGCAAGCCTGCGTCGCCACCCCCTACTATTGACAAAATGTCTTCCAGCGCTCTGCGCTCCCGCGGCCAGGCGAACCGCGCCGCCGCGTCGCCACCGCGCACGGGTAACCACTCCGCACGATCGTGCTCCGCCGAGAGCCGCACCGGCGCGTCGGGAGCCACGAACGCCGCGAACACCGGAATCATCGCGAGCTGATCGGTGCGATGCTGATAGAACGCTTCCGTGCGACTGAGATTGTAGAATCTCTGCGGGATGAACCCGGTCTCTTCCCGCAGCTCGCGCAACGAAGCGTCGACCGGTGTCTCGCCGGTTTCGATCGTGCCGTGAATCGTTTCCCACGATCCGGGATTGCGGCCGTGCGGCCCGCGCCGCAGCGCCAGCACTTCGAGCTGCGCGCCGGCGCCGCGCAGCGCGTACGTGTCCACGAAGGCGACGCGGATGACGGTCACCGCCGGGAAACTAGCGGCGCCGGCCGAGAACGGCTTCGAGCCGCGCCGACAACGCGCGGGCCCGGAAGGGTTTGGTGAGGAAGTCGTCGGCGCCGAGCTCGAAGACGCGAACTTCGTTGTCTTCGTCGCCCTTCGCCGTCAGCACGATGACGGGAATGTTCGCGGTCGCGGGACGCGAGCGCAGATGCGACAGAACGCCGTACCCGTCGAGTCCCGGCAGGTTGAGATCCAGAACGATGATGTCGGGCCCGACGCGATCGACCTGATCGAGCGCCTGCACGCCGTCCCGCGCTTCGGTGACGACATAGCCGTCGCGCTCGAGCAGATCGCGCATGACCTTGCGCAGGCTGTCTTCGTCGTCCACAAGCAGCACTTTCGACGCCGGGCGGCCATGCGGGCCCGAACGCCGCGGGCCCGGAGGCGCGTGCTCCTCGAGCAGGTCGAAGTGCGTCGACACCGGTGCCGCGACAGGAGCGTCGGAAGGGAACGCGGCGATACCGCCCGGTGGTGTCGCCGCGGCAGGGGTCCTGAACTCCGCCGTGCGGCCGCCGGTAAATCGCGTCGTCCCGGACGGCCGCGCCTCGGCGGGCGGCGGTGGCTCCGCCTCGTCGGGCGGAATGTCGACGACGCGCGTCAGCTCCTCGATCGTCGATTCACCGCGCGCCACGTGCGCCAGCCCCGAATCCCACAGCGTCTTCATGCCACCGCGTTTCGCCGCGTCCGCGATACGGTCGGCCGGCTCGCCCGCGGCGATCAGCCGCTCGAGCTCCGGCGTCATCGTCAGGATCTCGAGGATCGAGAAGCGGCCGCGATAGCCGGTCATGGCACAATCGGGGCACCCCGACGCGCGGTACAGCGGCGTGCCTTTCGGAATCCAGCGACGCAGCCGCTCCGGCGGCGCCTCCATCCACACTTCCTTGCACGTCGGACAGAGCTTGCGCATCAGCCGTTGCGCGACGACGCCACGCAGCGAGGCGGCGATCTTGTACGCCTCGACACCGATATCGACGAGGCGCGTGACGGCATTGGCGGCGTCGTTGGTGTGCAGCGTCGACAGCACGAGGTGCCCGGTGAGGGACGCCTGCACGGCGATCTGCGCCGTCTCCTTGTCGCGGATTTCGCCGACCAGCACGACGTTGGGGTCCTGGCGGAGGATCGAGCGCAACGCGGCCGCGAACGTCAATCCCGCTTTCTCCTGTACCTGCACCTGGACAATGCCCTGCATCCGGTATTCGACCGGGTCTTCGACCGTCACGATGTTGACGCCCTCGCTCTTGATCTGATTGATGCACGAATAGAGCGTGGTCGTCTTGCCGGAGCCGGTGGGGCCGGTGACGAGGAGGATGCCCTCGTGATTCTCGAGCAGTCGCTTGATCGCGTCAGCTTCTCCAGGATTGAGTCCGAGCGTATCGAGCGATTTGACCGTAGCGCGAGAGTCGAGAATGCGGATCACGACTTTTTCGCCGAGCTGCGCGGGCAGCGTCGAGACGCGCAGGTCGATCGGCTGGCCGTTCACCGCGACGCGGGCGCGACCGTCTTGCGGCCGCAGGCGATCCGCGATGTCGAGCGAGGACATGATCTTGATGCGTGATATCAGCGGCAGCCCGGCCTGGCGCGGAATTTTCATCACCTGCCGGAGCACGCCGTCGATGCGGTAGCGCACCGCGACACCGCCCTCCTCGGGCTCGACGTGGATGTCGCTGGCTCGCGAGAGAATGCCTTCCGAGATGATCATGTCGACGAGCCTGACCACCGGCTTCTGTTGCGCGTCGGCTTCCGAGACGAGCTCTTCGGGCGGCGCGTCGGGGAGCGTGGTCAGCACCTCCTGATCACCCATGCCCTCGAGCAGCTTGTCGATCGCCTTCTCGGGCTTGTACAGCTCGTCGAGCTTCTCGCTGATCTTCGACGGTGCCAGCAGGAACAGCCGGATCTCGCGCGCCGTGTTGAACGCGAGCGCCTTCTCGGCGTCGAGATCGAGGGGATTCGCGGTACCGATCTCCAGGTAGGAATCGGTGAGCCTGAGCGGCAGGACATGATGACGCCGCGCGAGTTGCTCGGGCACGCCATCGCGTGCGCTCTGATCGGTCTTGGAAACGTCGGCGACTTTCAGGCGGAAACGATGCGACAGCTTATCGATGATCTGGGCATCCGTGGCGATCTTTTCGGCAACCACACATTCCCAGAGCGTCCTGCCCGCGTCCGATTTCTCCCGGAGCCGCTGGAGCAGCTCCGGGGTCAGGCCCTCGACCGATTGGGCCAGCCATTCGTCTGGGAATTGAGTGACCGCCATCAGGCTGCCTCCAAGCTATTGCCGGCGGCGCCCGAGTCCAGTATTCCGCGTCACAGAATGTCCCAAAAATCGCGTGTGATATCGAAGGCGAGATGCAGCTGGCGGGTCTGGACTCCATAGCCCGCCTCGAACCGGAACACGCCCAGCCACTCCGCGCCGAGGCCCGCGGTCACGCGCGCGCCGCGCGTTGCCGGCGCTGCGGTCCAACCGGAAGCGACATAGGGCGCGAGCGTGATGCTCCCTGGTGTGCGCGCGGGTCCGGCGCGCACGCGGAAAAACGGCACGGGAGTCCGCCATTCGACATGCAGCAGCGCAAAGCGCCGTCCGGACCAATCGCGAAACGGCTCGCCTAACAACGTACCCCGACCGCCCAGGAGGAAGGCGCGATGCAGGGGCAGGCCGCTGCTGCCGGCGCCGACTTGCACGCGAGTCAACAGGCGGCTTTGTCCGGCGCCGAGCGGTACAAGGACATGCCCAAACGCGCTGATACGCGTGTACTCCTGTCCAAGCTCGACGCTCGCTTCGCCCGCGACGTCCCGGCGTACCGCGAAGCCCTCGCTACGGCGCCGGATGGTCAGCGCTGCAGTGGTGTAGTCGCCGTCGGTGATCGGGGAATTGGGACGGTAGGTCCCGGTCGCGGGGGTCGCCCGCACGCTGAGCGACGCAACGCGCTCGCGCGCGAGCGCGAAACTCCATTCCGAGCGGACACCGATCGGCGCTCGCACGCTGAATCGCGCGCCACTCGCCCGATAATAGTCGCCATAATCGGCGCCGAATTCCTGCGCGCTGACGGAATTGAGCATCGGCGCGATCACCGGCGCATCGGCGATGTCCCGCACCCGCCGGTACGCGCTGAGCTCGAGCCCGTCGCTCGAAGTGAGCGCGATCGTTCCCTTCCCCGAGCGGTCGGCGAACCCGTAACTCGCCAGCCCGCGCAACTCGTAGCCGTCGTTTGCGGTTCGCGCGACGAATCCCGCGCCCGCCGCAAGCCCCTCGACGCGATTGACGTGCACGAGCTCGCTCAGCGACCGCGCGCCGAAACGCCGGCGTTTGAGTCCGGTGAGTGCGCGCCGGCCCGCGATGCGGCTCACTTCCGCGCGCACGCGCTGCAGGTCGTTCGTCCGCACGGGCTCGGCGACGTCCTGAATTGCCGCGCTGATCGGCTGGCGCCACGGGAACGAGTCGCGTACGGCCTTGGGCAGCGCGGTGATTTCTTCGCCCCGGAACAGCTCGTCGGCGAGTCCCACGTTGAACTGATAGCCGTCGATTTCCCAACGCCCGCGAATGATGCCGCGCGCCGGAATGTCGAGCCACGTTGCGCGGCGCCGGATTTCGACCTCCTGGCGGTACGGGAGCCAAAACCGGCCGTCCCACAGCGCGTTGTCCAACACGATGCTCACATCCTCGAGCTGCGGATCGAGATACGCTTTGGGCGTGAAGTTGAAGGCCATGCGCACCAGGTCCGCGGAGCCGATGTCCACGTACAGCGTGCCGACGATGGCCGCGGTGGCGAAGTTCTTGGGCCGCACGCGCAGCGCGACAACGCGCACCGCGCGCTCCGACAGCACCAGCACGGTGGTGTCGGACAGCGCGTAGTCGTAGCGGTCCAGGCCGCCCGGCGCGAGCGGGTGCGGCACGTCGCGCACCTCGTCGCCTTCGCCCAGCCTGATGGCGCTGCCGAAATCGTTCTGAATGATGCCGAGGTGATCGCGGTGATACATGATGTCGGTCGGCAGCTCGGCGCGATCGCGCCAGCCGACGATCCGCTGCTTGCTGAGCTGCGGCGCCTTCCAGTACACTTCCAGCTCGAGCTGATCCGCCTTTACGAGCCGCGGCGGCTCGGTGAGCCCTTCGCCGAACTGCCCGAGGAAAAAGAGAAATCCGTGAGCCCTGGCTTTGTAGTCGCGCAGCGCGGAATCACCCGCGGCATGCGCGCGTCGTTCGATGGCGCGGCGCGCCAGCGCCAGGGCGGAATCACTGTTCCAATCCTGAGCGGCAGCGCGAGTGGCGACGAGGAGCAGGAGCGCAGCAGGCCAGCGCATTCCCGCCCAATTTAGGTCATGGACCCACGCGACGCATTTTTGGAGCGCGCCAAGCGCGGCGAAGGCGGCATCGTCCCGGTGATCCGCGAGGTCGTCACCGACGCCGACACGCCGGTTGCCGCGTTCGCGAAGATCGCCCGCCCGCCATTCGCCTTCCTGCTCGAATCGTTGGTGGGTGGCGAGCGCTGGGCCCGCTACACCTTCCTCGGCACCGAGCCCCGCGAGGCGTGGCGCTATCGGGGACCGGCAGTCGAGCGCTGGACCCCGGCAGCGGGGTGGGAACACGCCGGGCAAACGGCGGACCCCATCGCGCACCTCGCCGACCGGATGCGCGCGTTACCAAGCGTGCAGCTGCCGGGCCTGCCACGATTCACGGGCGGGGCCGTCGGCTACCTCGGGTACGACCTGGTCCGCAGCATCGAGCGCTTGCCCGCCCCGCCGGCCGATACGCTGGGCGTTCCCGATGCCGTCGTCATGATCGCGGACACGCTGGTGATTCTCGACAACGTGTTCGGGCGCGCGATCGTCGTGGCGAACGTGGAGGTGCCGCCCAAAGCATCGTCTGCCGAGCGGCTCCGGCTCTACGATGCGGCGCAAGAGCGGCTCGACACGCTGATCCAGCGCCTCGGCGCACCTCACCAGCTCAGGCCGCTGTCATTGGACGGCGACCCGCGCCTCCGTCCCGCGCCGCAATCGCAGTACGATCGCGCCGCGTTCGAGCGCGACGTGGCGAAGATCCGCGAGTACATCGGCGCGGGCGACGTCTTTCAGGCGGTGCTGTCGCGCCGTCAGATCGTCCCGGGCGCCGTGGACCCGTTGCGCCTGTACCGCTATCTGCGCGCCTTGAACCCCGCGCCCTATCTGTTTTATCTCGCGCTCGACGACGTGACGTTCGTGGGCAGCTCGCCCGAAGTGCTCGTGCGCGTCGAAGGCAATGAAGTGACCGTCCGCCCCATCGCCGGCACGCGCCCGCGCGGCGCCACGCCCGCCGAAGATGAGGCGCTCGCGGCATCGCTCCGCGCCGACGCCAAGGAGCTCGCCGAGCACCGCATGCTCGTGGACCTCGGCCGCAACGACGTCGGACGGATCGCGCAGTACGGCACGGTGCGAGTGACGGAATCGCTGCAGGTCGAGCGCTACTCCCACGTGCAGCATCTCGTGAGCGAAGTGCGCGGGCAGTTGCGGGATGGCTATGACGCGCTCGACGTGTTTCGCGCGTGCTTTCCCGCGGGCACGGTGAGCGGCGCGCCGAAAGTGCGCGCCATGGAGATCATCGACGAGCTCGAACCCGAGCGCCGCGGTCCATACGCCGGCGCCGTCGGATACGTCGGATGGGGCGCGGCGACGTTGGATACGTGCATCGCGATCCGCTCCGCACTCGTGCTGAAAGATCAGACGGTGGTGCAGGCGGGCGCGGGCATCGTCGCCGACTCGGACCCCGCACGCGAATTCGCGGAAACGGAGGCGAAAGCGCAAGCGGTGCTGCGCGCGCTCGCGTTGGCCAAAGCCGGTGATTAGTTTCGGTCTGTGTTCAAGCTGCTAAGCACGTCGGGTGAGCAGTCGATCGATCTCCAGCTCGGGCGCAAACTCGTGGTGGGGCGCGCGGTCACCAGCGACGTGCCGATTTACGATCCCACCATCTCGCGCCGCCATGCCGAAATCGTTCTCACCGAGAGCGGCGTCCGCGTCACCGACCTCGGCTCCTCCAACGGCACGTTCCTCAACGGCGCCAAGATCACCGAAGCGGAAGCGGGCGCCAACGACGTCGTGACCTTCGGCAAGGTCGCGTTCCGGGTCAAAGAGGTCACGGCCCCCGCGCCCCGCCCTCAGGTCGTCGCGGCGCCGGCCGATTTCAAGGCAAGCACCAAAGGCGGTGTCGCGGGCGGCACGATCGTGCGGCAGCTGCCCGTCAGCGTCTCGGGCGGCGTGCCGGCGATCGTGATGGATCAGCCGCAGGGCGCCTCACATCTCAAGGTCAAAGCGGACAATCAGGTCGAGCGCCGCGAGAAGAAGCTGTCCCTCTTGCTCGAGGTGTCGAAGGAGCTGTCGAAGCAGCAGGAGCTCGATCGCCTGCTCGACAAGGTCGTCGATTTCACGTTCCAGATCATGAACGTCGACCGCGTCTCGATTCTCTTGCTGGACGACAAATCCAACGAGCTCGTGCCGCGCATCTCGAAGAGCCGCACCGGCGACGCCAGCGCCGCCAAACACGTCCCGCAATCGATCGCCCGCAAGGCTGTGGAAGAGCGCGTCGCGATCCTGTCGGACAACGCGGCAGCCGACGAACGGTTCAAGGGGAAGTCGATCCTCATTCAGAGCGTGCGCAGCGCCATGTGCACGCCGCTGATGGGATCGGACTCCAAGGTCCTCGGCATCCTGTACGTGGACAATCTGACGGCGACGCACTCCTTCGCCGATGAAGACCTCGAGTTTCTCATCGCCTTCGGCGGCCTCACCGCCGTCGCCATCGAGAACTCGCAGCTGTCGGAGCGCATCCGGCGCGAGGCGCTCGTCCGGTCGAATTTCGAGCGCTACTTCTCCCCCAACATCGCGTCGGTCATCGCCGAGCAGCAGGACGCGGGCATGCTGCCCAGTCAGAAGCAGCCCGTGGTCGTCTTCTTCTCCGACATTCGCGGCTTCACGCCGATGTCGGAGACGATGAACCCGGACGAGATCGCGGGCCTCCTCACCGATTACTTCACCGAGATGGTCGACATCGTGTTCGAGCACGCCGGCACGCTCGACAAGTTCATGGGCGACGCGATCATGGCGCTGTGGGGCGCGCCGATCGCCCACGCCGACGACGCCGATCGCGCCATGCAGTGCGCGCTCGATCAGCTCCAGGCGCTCGAAAAGATGAACGCCAAGTGGAAGGAATCGGGGCGCCAGCCGCTCGCCATCGGCATCGGCATCAACTTCGGCGAAGTCTTCGCGGGCAACATCGGCTCGAACCGGCGACTCGAGTACACCGTCATCGGCGACGCGGTGAACACCGCAAATCGGTTGTGCTCATCCGCCGGCCGGAACGAGATCCTGATCTCCGAGCCGTTTTACAAGGCGCTCAAGAAGCCCCCGAAGGTCGAGGCGCTCGAGCCGATTCAAGTGAAAGGAAAGACGAAAAAGGTGCCGGTCTATCGCGTGAAGCGATAAGGCCGGCCGAATTTCGCAAGCAGGTCCAGCGCCAACCGCAGCGGCAATCCCATCACCCCGAAAAAATCTCCCTCGACGCGCTCGATCAGCGGCGCGCCGAGTCCCTGGATGGCGTATGCGCCGGCCTTGTCGAGCGGTTCGCCGGTCGCGACATACTCCTCGAGCGTGCGGCGGTCGTTGGGGCGGAACGTCACGCGCGACACGTCGAGGGCCTGCTCGAGTCGGCCGTTTTCCGCCACAGCGACCGCGGTCAGCACCTCGTGTGTCTTTCCCTGCAACTGCGCCAGCATCTCGACGGCGTCGGCCGGCGACGTCGGCTTCTCGAAGATCTTGCCGTGCAGCACCACCGTCGTGTCGGCCGCCAGGACGACTTCACCCGGCGCGCGCGCGACGACGGCTTGCGCCTTGGCGCGGGAGAGGCGCGTCACGTAGGCGTCGGGCTTCTCACCGGGGAGGACATGCTCGTCCACATCGGGCGGGATCACCCGGAACGGAATCCGGAGCATCTCGAGCAGCTGCTTGCGGCGTGGCGAGCCGGACGCCAGCACGATTGGTTGGCCAGTCACGCAGAAAAAGATAGCGCGGGGTAACTTTGGGCGTGCTCTGGATCGCGCTATTCACGCTGCAGGCGAACGCCCCACCCGCGACCGACATTTACGTCGCGGAGGTCCACGTCTCGGGTCGCAAGGTCGCCGTCGGGATGCCGGTCAACGTGACCACGAGGCCCGGCTACGACAATCAGCCGTGCTTTCTTCCCAGCGGCCACGCGTTCCTCTATACCGCGATCCACGACGACGGCCAGGCGGACATCTACCGTTACGATCTCGACCGAAAGACCAGCACTCGGGTGACTGCGACGCGCGAGAGCGAGTACTCGCCGACGCCGTTGCCCAAAGGCGCGGGCTTTTCGGTCGTGCGGGTCGAGCCGGACTCGACGCAGCGGCTCTGGGCATTCGATGCCGACGGGACGCATCCGCGTCTGGTGCTCGACTCGATCAAACCGGTCGGCTATCACGCCTGGGCCGATGACCACACGCTCGTGCTGTTCGTTCTCGGTTCCCCGTCGACGCTGCAGATCGCGGACGCCCGCTCGCCGGCCGCGCGCGGCGAGGTGGTCGCCCGCGACGTCGGACGGTCGCTCCAGCGGATCCCCGGACGCGCGGCCGTCAGTTTCGTGCAACGCGACTCCGTTGCCGGCCCGTGGCTCGAGGAACTGGACGTGCGCACGCACCGCGTGACGCAGCTCGTAAAACCGCCGCCAGGCGCAGATTTTTTCGCGTGGATGCCAAACGGGATCGTGCTGACCGCGAGTGGGACGACGCTGTATCAGTGGGATCCGCAGGGTAGGAAGGATTGGGAACCGGTCGCTGATTTCGCCCCGGCGGGTCTCACCAACGTGACGCGGTTAGCGGTCAGTCCGCGCGGCAATCGCCTGGCGATCGTGGCGGTGCCGGCGGCGCAACCCTAGCGTTCCAGAATCAGCGTGACTGGTCCATCGTTGACCAGCTCGACGTCCATCATCGCGCCGAACTCACCGGTCTCGACGGCGATCGGGCCGGCCTTTGCCTTCAGTATCCCGACGAACTTCTCGTACAGTGGTATCGCGATCTCGGGCGGCGCCGCGCCGATGAAACTCGGCCGGCGCCCCTTGCTGACGTCGCCGTACAGTGTGAACTGCGAGACCACCAGTATTCCGCCGCCCGCCTCGGCGAGATCGCGATTCATCTTGCCTTCGGCGTCCCCAAAGACACGCAGGCCGACGATCTTCTCGGCCATCCACGAGAGCTGCGCCTCCGTATCCGTCGGCGCGAAACCGGCAAGCACGAGAAAGCCGGGCCCGATTTTCCCGGTAACCCGGCTTTCCACCCGAACCTCCGCGCGTTTGACCCGCTGGAGGACGACCCTCACTCGACAGTCACACTCTTAGCAAGATTGCGCGGCTGATCCACGTTGCAGCCGCGGCGGACCGCGATGTAGTAGGCGAGCAGCTGCAACGGCACGACACTCAATACCGGCGTGAGCAGATCGAGCGTTTCGGGGATCTCGACCCGATAGTCGGCCAGCTTGTCGAGCGCCGTGTCGCCTTCGGTGACGATCGCGATCACCCGGCCGCCGCGCGCTTTCACCTCTTCGACGTTGCTGACCACTTTCTGGTGCACGCCGTCCTTGGGCGCGATGAACACCACCGGCATCAGGTCGTCGATCAGCGCGATCGGCCCGTGCTTCATCTCCGCCGCCGGGTAGCCCTCGGCGTGGATGTAGGAGATTTCCTTGAGCTTGAGCGCGCCTTCGAGCGCGACCGGGAAGTTGTAGCCCCGGCCCAGATACAGCACGTTCTGCGCGCGAATCAGCCGGTCGGCGATCTGCTCGATCTGTGGCGCCTTGGCGAGGACCCGGGTGATGAGCTCCGGCAGCTTGGCGAGCGCGCGGACGACTTCCCGTCCCTGCAGAATCGACAGCGCACGCAGCCGGCCCATCTTCAGCGTGAGGAGCGCCATCGCGACGATCTGGCTCGTGAAGGCCTTGGTGCTCGCGACGCCGATTTCGGGGCCGGCGTGCAGGTAAATGCCGCCGTCGACTTCGCGCGCGATCGTGCTGCCCACCACGTTGATGAGGCCCAGCGTGCGCGCGCCGCGCCGTTTCGCCTCGCGTAAGGCGGCGAGCGTATCCGCCGTCTCGCCCGATTGCGAGATGCCGATCACGAGCGTGCGCTCGTCGACGATGGGGTTGCGGTAACGGAATTCCGACGCGTACTCGACTTCGGTGGGGATGCGGGCCAGCTCTTCCATCATGTATTCGCCGATCAGCGCCGAATGCCATGACGTCCCGCAGGCGGTGATGACGATCCGCTGCACCCTGAGCAGCTCGTCGTCGGTGATATTCAGGCCGCCGAAACGGACCGTGCCTTCTTCTTCGAGCAGGCGCCCGCGCATCGTGTTACAGACGCTCTCGGGCTGCTCCATGATTTCCTTCAACATGAAATGGGCGTACCCGCCGCGCTCGATCGTAGCGAGGTCCCACTCGACTTGCGTGATCACCTTTTCCTTCTCCGCGGCGCCGAGATCCATGATGCGATAGTTGTTCGGCTTCACCTCGGCGATCTCGCCGTCGTCCAGGTACACCACGGACCGCGTATGCGCCAGCACGGCCGACGCATCGGAGGCGACGAAATTTTCGCCGTTGCCGATCGCGACGAGGAGCGGCGAGCCGCGGCGCGCCGCGACGAGCGTGTCGGGCTCGCGGCTGGAGATGACCGCGATGCCGTACGTGCCCTCGACCTGGCGCAGCGCCTCGGCTGTCGCCTCTGCCAGCGGCATGCCTTTGGTGTGCGTCTCTTCGATCAGATGGGACAACACTTCGGTGTCGGTCTGTGAACGGAACACGTGACCGCGCTTCGTGAGCGCCTGGCGCAGCGCGCCGGCATTCTCGATGATGCCGTTATGCACGACCGCGAGCGTCCCGCCGCAGTCGACGTGGGGATGCGCGTTGACGGTGTTCGGCACGCCATGCGTCGCCCAGCGCGTGTGCGCGATGGCCGTCGTGCCTTCGGGCAACTGGCTGCCCAGCTCGCGCTCCAGCACCGCGATCTTCCCGGGCGCCCGAAACACTTCGAGCCCGCCGTTCACCACGGCGAGCCCGGCGGAATCATAGCCGCGATACTCGAGGCGCTTCAGTCCTTCCAGCACGACCGGCGCCGCCGTCCGTTTTCCCGTGTAGCCTACGATACCGCACATAACCGCCGCCCTTCTTCTATCAACCGTTCGGCGTCGGCGCGCGAAGGCGCCTCCGCAATCAATCGAATGATCGGTTCCGTGCCCGAGGGTCGCACGTGCAGCCAGCGATCGGGCCACGCGAGCCGCAGTCCGTCCTGCGAGTCGATCGCGGCCTCAGGAAAGCGCCGCTGCAACTGCGCGTACACGTCGTCGAGCTTCCCTCGGTCCCTGCTTGTCGCTCCCAGCTCCAGCTTTGCCTTCACGATGGTGTACTGCGGCGCGCGCGCGACCAGCTCACTCACCAGCACTCGCTCGCGCGCCAGCAGTGACAACACCAGCGCCCCAGCCACCGGCGCATCGCGACCTACGTGCAGCGCCGGATACATCACTCCCCCATTTCCTTCGCCGCCGATCGTCGCTTGCAGCGCGATGATCTTGCGGGCGACGTGCGCTTCGCCAACCGGCGCTCTGACAACTGTCGCGCCGAACTCTCGCGCCGCGTCATCGACCACCAGGCTCGTCGAGAGGTTGCACACGACGGGCCGCCGAGCCGACGGGCGCACCGCCCGCACCGCAAATGCGAGCGTGTAGTCCTCCCCAATCGCTCGCCCTTTCTCGTCGACAATCGCCAGCCGATCCACGTCCGGGTCGACCGCGATGCCGATATCCGCCTTCTTTCGTCGCACCAGCGCGCCGAGCGCCTTGAGATTTTCGGGCACCGGTTCGGGCGGTCGTGGAAACAAGCCATCGGTTTCCAGGTTGATCGCCGTCACTCGGCAGCCCAGCCGCTCGAGCAGCTCCGGCATCACCGCCCCGCCGGCGCCGCGCACGGTATCCAACGCGACCCGAAACCGGCGGCGACGAATCGCGCGGATATCCAGCGTCCGCAGCGCGAGCACGGCGGCGAGATGGCGGGCAATCGCGTCCGAGTCCGCCTCCACACCGCCGATCGCATTGTAGTTGGCTCTCTGCAGGGAGTCCCCTGCGGCCAAGTCGCGTACCCGCGTGCCTGCTACGGTATCAAGAAAGATGCCATCGGGGCCGACGAACTTGAGGGCATTCCATTCGATCGGATTGTGGCTGGCGGTCAGGATGATGCCGCCCGCCGAGTGATGATGTTCTACCGCAAGTTGTACCGTCGGTGTTGCAACTAAGCCCACATCGATTACATCGCAGCCCACGGAATTGAGGCCGGCCGTCGCTGCACGCGCGAACATCGGACCGGACGTCCGCGCATCGCGACCAACGACAATCGACGGGCGGACGAACCGTCGGGCCGTCGGGCCTTCGGCCCGTCGCTCTTTCGCCCACGTTCCGAATGCCGCGGCCCAGCGCGCGATGACCTCGGGAGTCAGATCTGTGCCGACAAGACCACGCACTCCCGACACGCTCACCATCAGTGTGTCGGACATGGCCGTCAATCTAATGAATCAACTAGGCGCGACGGGCTTCCATCGCCCGCGTCGGCAGGCGCAACGGCTGAGGCTGCGGAGTCGGAATGGGGAGCGACGTTCCTTCCGCATACGCTTGCAGGAACGCCTTGACGATGTCGGGATCGAATTGGATGCCCTTCCCTTCTTCCAGCTCGCGCATCGCGTGCTTGACGGAAAGGGACGGGCGATAGGGCCGCACGCTCGTCATGGCGTCGAACGCGTCGGCCACGCTGACGAGCCGCGCCTCGAACGGGATCCCATCGCCCTTCAGTCCATCCGGAAAACCGGTGCCGTTCAGCCGCTCGTGATGCGAGCGCACGATCGACAGCGCGGCCGGCGCATCCTTCATCAGCGGGCCGAGGATGCGCGCGCCGATCACGGTGTGTTCCATGATGTGGCGATACTCGGCGTCCGAAAGCTTGCCGGCCTTGTGCAGCACACTCTCACTCACGCCGATCTTGCCCACATCGTGGAGCTCGGCCCCCAAGGCGATGGTGTCGATCGTGTCGCTGTCCAGGAGCATCGCGCGCGCGATCTCAACGGAATAGTTCGCGACCCGCATCGAATGGCCGCGCGTGTACGCGTCTTTCGCTTCGAGCGCGTAAACCAGCGCGTGTACGCCCTCGAGAAACAGCTCTTCGATGCGGCGGGCCTGCACCTCGACACGCTCCTCCAGGCCCTCCTGATACGTGCGGTTCTCGATGATGAGCCGGCGCTTGTCGAGCGCCTGGGAGACGCGCGCGCGCACCTCGTCCAGGTGAAACGGCTTCGCGACGTAGTCGAGCGCACCCATCTGAAGGCAGGCAACCGCGCTTTCCACTTCGGCCACCGCCGTAACCACGATGACCGCCGTCTCGGGCCAGCGACTGATGATTTCCCGGAGCAACGTGACGCCGTCCATTTCCGGCATCCGGAGATCCGAAATCACGAGCGGCACCGGCTGCTTCTCGAGCTCCTTCAGGGCCTCGACTCCCGATCCCGCTTCCGCGCAGATGAACCCTTCGCCCTCGAGCAACCGCACCAACACGCGCCGCAGCCGCGGTTCGTCATCGACCACGAGGCAACGCAACCCGGAGAACGCTGGCATGGACCGCCAAAGTAAAGGTCGCTTGCCCATCGGGGAAGCCGCCTTTACGTTCCGGCCATGACGCGAGTGGCCGAGCAGGACTTGTCGCGTCGCTTTGCGACACGCGCCGTGCACGCCGGGTACTTAGGGGATCCCCTAAGTGGGGCCGTCATGAGCCCCATCTATCAGACGTCCACGTACATCCAGGAGGGTCTGGGGCGCAACAAGGGGTACGAGTACGCGCGCACCCGCAACCCGACCCGCGAGGCGCTCGAGCGCAACGTCGCCGCGCTGGAAGGCGGCCTCCACGGTTTTGCATTCGGGTCGGGACTCGCCGCGCTCGATGCGGTGCTGAAGCTGCTATCGGCCGGCGACCACGTCGTCAGCGGCGAAAACGTCTACGGCGGCTCGCATCGCCAGATGACGCACATCTGGGCGCGCCTCGGCCTCACATTCACGTTCGTGGACGGCGGCGACGCGCGTGCGGTGGCCGCCGCGGTCACCCCGCAGACGAAGATCGTGTACGCTGAAACGCCCACCAATCCGATGATGCGCCTGTGCGATCTCGCGGCCAGCGGTGAGATCGCGCGCAAGGCCAAAGCGCTGTTCGTGGTCGACAACACCTTCGCGACTCCCTTCTTCCAGCAGCCCCTGCAGCTCGGCGCCGACATCGTCCTGCACTCGACGACCAAGTATTTGAATGGCCACTCGGACATGGTCGGCGGCATGCTGGTGACGACGCGCGACGAAATCGCCGAGCGCATCGGCTTCATTCAGAACTCATCCGGCGCGATCCCCGGGCCGTTCGACTGCTGGCTGGCGCTGCGCGGCACGAAGACGCTGGCGCTGCGGATGCGCCAGCACGATGCCAACGGGCGCAGAATCGCGGAGTGGCTCGAGAAGCATCCGCGCGTGCAGCGCGTCTACTATCCGGGCCTGCGCTCGCACCCACAGCACGAGCTCGCGACGCGCCAGATGCGGGGGTTCGGCGGGATGCTGAGCGTCGAGCTCGGTGATGAGGCGTTCGCCCGGCGCTTCGTCGGGCGCACCAAGATCTTCGCGCTCGCCGAGTCGCTCGGCGGCGTGGAAAGCTTGATCGGGCATCCGGCGTCGATGACGCACGCCAGCGTGCCGATCGAGATGCGGCGCCGCATGGGACTGACGGACAGCCTGGTGCGGCTGTCGGTGGGCATTGAAGACGTGGAAGACTTGATCGCCGATTTGGATCAAGCGTTAGCGGACGATTGATGAAGGTAGGGGCGCAGCATGCCGCGCCCCCAACCGAAACACCCGAAGTACGTGCCCGTATGTGTGGAAATCCCATTGCTGGAGAACGCCATAAATGACTGATGCCACACTGCCCGCGGCCCGGCCGCGGAAGATCCTGACGCAAATCGCTCCCGTGTCCTGGGAGCATCCGGCGGACCGCGCCGCCCTGCAGACGCTGCGCTCGGTTCCGGGCTTCGATGAAGTCGTCAAAAAGATCGTTGGATTCTTTGGCGAGCGCGGCATTCGCCTCTTGTTCCAGGCGAACGCCGTTCGCGTCGGGCCCAACCAGTTTCCGCGGCTCAATGCCCTGTATACGGACGTGCTGACGACGATGGACTGGCCGGACCGGCCGGAGCTGTTCGTCTCGCAGACGCCGTTCGTGAATGCGGGCGCCTTTGGGGTGGAGCGGCCGTTCATCGTCATCAATTCCGGCGCGCTCAAGCTGCTCGATGACGACGAGATGCGCACGCTGCTCGGCCACGAGCTGGGCCATATCATGAGCGGCCATGCGCTGTACTACACGATCCTGATCATCATCCTGTTCGTGAGCACGAACATGCTGCCGTTCCTCGCGGGCTTGTTCCTCGCGCCGATCCGTTTCGCCCTGCTGGAATGGTCGCGGAAGAGCGAGCTGTCGTCCGACCGCGCGGGCTTGATCGCGACGCAAGATCCCCAGGCGTCCATGAGAATGTTCTTGAAAATGGCCGGCGGCGGGGATATGAAGCAGATGGATCTCAACGCATTTCTCGCGCAGGCGAAGGAGTACGAGGAGCAGGGTGGCGCGGTCGACCGCATCCTGAAGATTCTCAACACGCTCGACGAAACGCACCCCTTCAATACCCTTCGTGCCGCCGAGCTGCAGCGCTGGGTGGAATCGGGCGCGTACGATCGCATTCTCAGCGGCGAGTACACGCGCCGCGGCCCGGACGCCGAGAAGCGGCCGATTGAAAACGACATCGACGAAGCCCGCGAACACTATATGAAGGAAGCGAAAGCGGTCGTGAACGACGTGGTGGATACCGCCAAGCGGGCCGCCCAGGCGTTCAGCGACGCGTTCAAGAAGAGGTGAGAGTACTGGTAGTCGGAGGCGGCGGCCGCGAGCATGCTCTCTGCTGGGCACTGCATCGCGATGCCGCCGCTTCTGCTTCTGCTGACCTGACGCTGTTCGCCGCCCCCGGCAACCCCGGTACCGCTTCGCTCGGCACCAATCTCCCGATCGCCGCCACCGCCATAAACGACATCGCGACAGCCGTAGGTGCGCACGACATCGACGTCACAATCATCGGACCGGAGGCGCCGCTGGCGCTCGGCCTGGCCGATCGTCTGCGGGACGACGGCCGCGCCGTGTTCGGTCCGTCGGCTGCCGCGGCGCGGCTCGAATCCTCAAAGGCATACGCCAAAGAGGTCATGCGCCGCGCCGGCGTAGCGACAGCGGAGAGTGCCACGTTCGTCGGCATGGGACCCGCGCTCGCGTACATCGCCGCGCACGCGGAGCCACTGGTCGTCAAAGCATCGGGCCTCGCGGCCGGCAAGGGGGCGGTGGTCTGCAGGACGCGGGAAGAGGCTGCGCTCGTCGTGCGCGCCATGCTCGACGGCTCGCTCGGCGAAGCGGGCAAGGAAGTATTGGTCGAGGAGTTTCTCGAGGGGGAGGAGCTGTCCGTGCTCGCGCTGACTGACGGCGAGCGCGTCCTGCTTCTGCCGCCGGCACAGGATCATAAACGGTTGGGCGAAGGCGATACGGGGCCCAACACCGGCGGCATGGGTGCCTACTGTCCCGTCGGCATCGCGACAGAGGCCCTGCGCGCGCGCGTTCGCACGGAGATCTTCGAGCCGGTGTTACGCGAAGTCGCCGCACAAGGTGCGACGTACGAAGGCGTGCTCTACGCCGGCCTGATGATCACGCCCGACGGGACGCCGTCAGTCCTCGAGTTCAACGCGCGCTTCGGCGACCCCGAGACTCAGGTCCTCTTGCCCGCACTGGCTCCCGGCGTGACCAAGCACCTCATCGCGATCGCTCAACGTCAGTGGGAGCTTCCGGCGGAGAGCCGCCACGCGCTGGAGCCCGACCGCGCCGCGGTAACGACCGTGCTGGCCGCGCGCGGTTATCCCGAGAACCCGGAGAAGGGCGTGGCGATCAGACTGCCACCCGCGGCCGAGCTGGGCGATGATGTTATTGTCTTCCACGCAGGCACCTATCGCGACAATGAGGGACGTCTGCGGACATCGGGCGGGCGCGTGCTGAATGTGACGGGCCTGGGCGCGACCGTGCCGCTCGCCGCGCGCGCCAGCCGGGAGGGCGCCGAGCGGATTTCCTTCGCAGGAATGACCTGGCGCCGCGACGTCGCGTGGCGCGAGATCCAGCGTGCCGGAACTACCTGAAGTCGAGACAATCGTCCGCGAGATCGCCCCTCGCCTCGAGGGATGCCGCATCGCGCGCGCCGAGCTCAAGAAGACCGACGTCTTGCGGCAAGTGTCCAAACAGCGGCTGATCAAGACGCTCGTCGGCAACACGATTGAGCAGGTCTACCGGCGCGCCAAACATGCGGTGTTTCGGCTGTCGTCGGGCCACCGCATGATCATCCAGCCCCGCATGACCGGCTCGTTGCTCGTTTACGACAGGCCACTCGGGCGCGTGGAGCTCAAGTACGTCGTCCTCATCTGCACCTTGAGCGACGGCCGGAAGTTCGTCTATCGCGACGTCCGCCGGCTCGGCACGATCTGGCTGCTGGATGAGCCGGGCTGGATCGCCTACACGGGGCGCATCGGTCCCGAGCCGCTCGAGGAGATGTTCACTCCGTTCGTCTTTGCGGATCGACTGCGCGGGACACGCACCGCGGTCAAGAAAGCGATCATGGATCAGCGCCGGCTCGCGGGCGTCGGCAACATCTACGCCAACGAGGCGCTATTCGACGCCCGGCTCAATCCTGCCAAACCGACGCATCGACTCTCGCTCGAGGAGTTCGCGCGCCTGCACGCCGCCATCGTGGATGTGCTGCGGCGCGCGTTGGCATCATCGGGTACCACGCTGCGCGACTATCGGACCGGCACGGGTGAGCGTGGGCGATTCCAGTTCGAGCTGCGTGTCTATGGCCGCGGAGGCGAGAAGTGCGTGCAATGCGGCAAGAAGCTCGTTGCGACTCACAAGATCGATCTACGGCAGACGGTGTTTTGTCGAAGCTGCCAGAAATAGACTGCTCAAAACTGTAGGGGCGCAGCATGCTGCGCCCCCACCCATGATCCGAATGGCCGTCGCTAATCCACAAACGCCCAGAGCAAGTCGCGGCTCTGGCGGTCGAGCTCTTCGGGCGCGCCGAGGTGATACAGGTCCCCAGCCAGATCCCGGATCAACAGCCCGCCATGCGGCAACGTGCGCGGCCAGTCGTCGAGCCGCGTCTGAAACACCCTCGGCCCCTGCCTTGTCTCGACGCGCCAGCGGCGGATCTCCACCTCCTCCTCGATCTCCACCACCCGCGTCACTTCGAACACGAATCCTGCGACCGTCAACGCCGTCTCGAGCGCGGCCCGGGAGCGCGCGTCGAGCTCCGCCGGATCCTGAACGAACGCGAATTCCTCTTCATCGGTATCGCGCAACGACAGATGCCGTGCCGGCTCGGACCACGGGAAACAGCGACGTACCGATACCGGGCGCTCCTCCTCGTCCTTCGTAGCCCACAGCGAGCCGTCGGCCCGCCACTCGAGACTCAGTGCTCGAGTGGCGGTTGCCGATTTGCCCATAGTCAGCGTCATGGCACCCCCTTTCTATTGAAGCTGCAGCTGCAGCTCGTACAGATGCCGATACTTTCCCTCTCGTTTATTGAGCAGCTCGGCATGCGTGCCGTGTTCAACCAGCCTGCCTTCCTCGATCACGAACAACCGCGACGCTTTCCGCAGCGTCGACAGCCGGTGCGCGATCGCGAACACGGTCCTTCCGGCGACGAGCCGCTCGAGCGCCTGTTGGATCTCGCGCTCGGTTTCCGTGTCCACGCTGCTCGTCGCTTCGTCCAGAATGAGAATGCGCGGATCGTGCAGAATCGCCCGCGCAATCGAAACCCGCTGGCGCTCGCCGCCCGACAGCGTATGCCCGCGCTCCCCGACCACCGTGTCGTAGCCATGCTGGAGCTTGGTGATGAAGTCGTGCGCATTCGCCGCCTGCGCCGCCGCCACGACCCGCGCGAGCGACGCCTCCGGCAGCCCGTAACGGATGTTCTCCAGCACCGTACCGTGAAACAGGTACGGATCCTGAAGCACCATGCCGATCTGCCGGCGATAGTGGCCAACATCGAGGCGGCGAAGGTCGACGCCGTCGATCCGGATCGATCCTCCGGTCACGTCGTAGAAGCGCGCGATCAGGTTTACGATGGTCGTCTTACCGCCACCCGACGGTCCCACGAGGCCGATCAGCTCACCGGGCGCGACCTCGAAGCTCACGCCCTTGAGCACCTGCCGAACGCCGTCATACCCGAACGACACGTGCTCGAACGTCACCCGCCCGCGCACCGGCTCGAGCCGCGCCGGCTCCGCCGCATCGCGGATTTCCGGCTCGGTGTCGAGCACCTCGAACACGCGGTGCGCCGAGGTCGTCGCGCGATTGATGGTGCGCGCCATCTGCCCGATCACGTCGATCGGACCCAGGAACATCGTCGTGTAGAGCAGGAACGAAACGAACGTTCCCACCGGCAGCTGCGCACCACTGCCGAGTAAGCGCGGCACCGCGAACACCCAGACCGCGACCGTCATGGCATGCACCCCCAACACCAGCAGCGGCCAGAACGTCGTCCACGAGCGGTGAATGCGGTTGAACTCCGCC
>Ga0070730_10000532_pt1 | contig 43625 bp, 44 predicted proteins | sample Coa_R1_3_FD_66447 | JGI IMG/M metagenome (GOLD analysis project Ga0070730, IMG submission 66447) | Surface soil microbial communities from Centralia Pennsylvania, which are recovering from an underground coalmine fire - Coalmine... | ecosystem: Environmental > Terrestrial > Soil > Unclassified ...
TGCGTGCATGTCGTCGGCTTCACCGCGCGCGGCAGGACCGCCAAACGCAATCTGCAGCGTCCGCGCGAGGCGGCGGCGGAGGTCGCGCAGGCCGGAAAGGGACCCACGGCTCTGCTGTTCGGCCGCGAGGACAAGGGCCTGTCCAACGAGGACCTCGATCGGTGTCACCGGATCGTGACGATCCCGAGCGACCCCGCTTATCCGTCGCTCAATCTGGCGCATGCGGTCATCATCATGCTCTACGAGCTTGCGCTCGCGCGAGGCGCCGACGCTCGACCCTTCAAAGCACCGCGCCGCACGGCCGAGCCGGCCGACGCCGCGGAGCTGGAGCGGCTCTTCACGGACGTGGCGCGGGCGCTCCAGACGATTGATTTCTTCAAGACCCGCAACGAGGACGGCGTCATGCGCACGATGCGCGAGATCGCGCATCGCCCGCCACTCGATGCGCGTGAAGTCAAACTGCTGCGCGCGATGGCCATCGAGGTCACGAAATACGGTGAACGACTGGCGCGTTCCGGGCTTCACGTCGACCGGTAGCAAACGGCCTGATGCGCTCTTCGGCACGCCCGCGCGGATGACGCGGGCGGCGGGATGTCGCGTCTGGGACGAGCACGGTCGCGAGTACGTCGACTACGTGATGGCGCTCGGCGCGGTCGCCCTCGGTTACGGGCATCCGGAGGTGAATCGCGCCGCGGAGGGCGCGCTCGCGGCCGGCGTGGTTGGACCGCTGCCTCCGGTCGCCGAGGCAGAGCTCGCCGATGCCCTGAGTGAGCGGATCCCCTGGCTCGAACAGATGCGATTCCTCAAGACGGGCGCGGAGGCGGTCGCAGCCGCCGTGCGTATCGCGCGCGTCGCCACCGGCCGGGACGAGTTGCTCGGCTGCGGATATCACGGATGGCTCGACTGGTGCCAGGGTGCCGAAGGTGTGCCCGCGGCCGTCCGCGGCCTTTTCGCCGAGCTGCCGTTCAACGACGTGGCGGCCGGCCGCGAGATGATTCGCGCGCGCGGGCCTCGGCTTGCGGCGGTCGTCGTCGAACCGGTCGTCGTGTCCGAACCCACGCGCGAGTGGCTCCAGATGCTGCGGGGAGAAACCGAACGCGCCGGGGCGATTCTGATCTTTGACGAAATCAAGACGGGTTTTCGGCTCGCCATTGGTGGCGCCGTAGCGCGCTACGGATTGCGCCCGGCGCCGGACCTGGTGGTCTTGGGCAAGGCGCTGGCGAACGGGTTTCCGCTCTCCGTGGTGGGAGGCCGCAAAGATCTGATGGCGGCCGTCAATCGGACGTGGATCTCATCGACGCTGGCCACCGAGAGCGTGGCTCTGGCGGCGGCGCGAGCGACGCTCGCGGTGTTCGAGCGGGAGAACGTGTGCGAGCATCTTCACCGCGTGGGCACGAGGCTCCTACATGGATTACACGAGCTACGGCGCCGCCACGCCGGTCTCGTCACCGGCGTCGCGGGTCTCGCCGAGATGTGCTTTTTACATTACGCGACCGACGAGTTGTCCCGTGCCGCCGCGCAGCGGGCGGCAGAGCAGGGCCTGCTGTTCAAACGGACGGCGTACAACTTCGTGTCCCTGGCGCACGACGAGGGCACGGTGGACCGTACCCTCGACATACTTGGCGCGTCGTTGCAGCAGCTTCAGAAGAGCGTGTAGGCGCTCACGAGCAGGAAAATCACCACGGACGCAATGATGACGACCGCGGTGTAGCCCATCGCGCGGTCCTGCGGGACCTTCATGAGAATCGGCAACCCGACATATAATAGGTACAGCGAGTACAGCGAGACGATCACGCCCACCATGATGAGTCGGGCGTAGATCGAGAAGACGCCGGCGAGCCACATCGGCGTGCTGGCGTACGCGGCGACCTTCAGCGCCTGAACGGTGTTCTTTTGTCCCCCGAAGCCCGGCGCCAGCAAGCTGATCACCTGGGTGAGCACGAAGACCGCCACGAGCGCCAGGATGTAAGAGATCAGCGCCCACGTGATGGCGTCGGAGATCGAGATGGACGTCGTCAGCGTCGTCAGCGCGATCCGTTGGCCGAACATCAAGCGGCCGAGGGCACCGGCGATCGGACCGATGGCGGCGAGCGGCAGGATGTATTTGCCCCAGATCGCGCCCGGTTTGGTGAACTCGGTGTCTACCTCTTTGAACGTCGCGCGAGGCTCGAACAGGATGGAGCGCGCGCGGCTCGCCAGCGTTTCCATTCAGGTCTCCCGACCGAAGGACGCCCCCAAGATAAAAGCGCCGTAGATTGTGGCAATGCTGATCGACGTTCACGCGCATTTCTACCACCAGCGCACGCCCCGATCCGATTGGCGCGAGCGCAACGCGAGCCGTCTGGGCGCCGGCGAGAAGATCGGCATCACCGTGCACGTCGCCTCGATTCTCGGCAGCTTTGGCCTCACCTCGCCCACCTATTTTCCCTCGCCGCGCGATGTCACAGCGGGGAACGACGCGCTGCTCGCGCTGCAGCGCGCGCACCCCGAGCGCATTCGCGGCTACGCGTGCGTGAACCCGAATTACACGGCGCACGCGCGCGCCGAAATCGTGCGGTGCCTGGATGCCGGAATGATCGGCATCAAGCTCGCGGCAAGCCGCCGGGCGGACGATCCGCTGCTCGATCCGATCGCGGCACTGGCGCGCGAGCGACGGGTCCCCGTGCTCCAGCACATCTGGCAGCACCGGCGGCACGACTGGCCCGGTCAGGAAGCCTCCGACGCCGTCGAGCTGTGCACCCTCGCGCGCCGTCACCCGGACGTCGCGTTCATCCTCGCGCACATCGGCGGCGGCGGTGACTGGCTCCACTCGCTCCATGCCGTCCGCGACGTTCCCAACGTCTATGTCGACCTCTCCGGCAGCGGTGTGGATGGCGGCATGCTCGAGGCGTGCATCGAGAGCGCCGGCGTCAGCCGGCTCGTGTGGGGTAGCGACATCACCATGGATACGGGCTGGGCCAAGCTCCGCTATCTCGAATCGCAGCTCACGCGGGAGGAGATCGCGGCCATCCGCTGGAAGAACGCGGCGCGCATCTTTCCCGCGGGCGCGTTTCCGTCGGACTGATGCGCGTCGACTGCAACGCCTTTCTGGGCGCCTATCCGTGGCGCAAGGTGCCGGGAACGTCGCCCGAGGCGCTCGTCGCCGCGCTCGCGCGGACGAAGATCGATGTCGCATGGCTCACGCACCTGCCGAGTCTCTTCTGGCGCGATCCCACCGCGGGCAACGCGTGGCTGTGCGAGACGGCAAAAGCGCACAAGGGCTTCAGGCCCGTGCCCACGGTCCACCCCGGGTTGGCGCAATGGGAGCACGTGCTCGCCGATGCGGCGAACGCCGGCGCCCCAGCGGTGCGGTGTGATCCGCTGTACCTGGGCATCGATCCCGCGGGCGGGGAAATGCGCGTCCTCGCCGCGGCGTGCGGCGCCACGCGCGTGCCGCTCATGCTGGCGGTGCGGCTCGAGGACGCTCGCCAGCGCCACCCCAACGATCGCGTGGCCGAGTTGCCCGCGGCCGCGGTGCGCGCGCTGATCCGGAGCGACCCGGACGTGCGGTTGATCGTGACGCACGCCGACCGTGCGTTCATCGAGGAAGTCCATTTCGGCTCGACGCCCGAAGAAGCCCGACGCATCTGGTGGGACATTTGCTGGATCTGGGGGCCGCCGGAAGATCATCTCGCGACGTTGCTCGAAACGATCGGCAGCGAGCGATTCGTCTTCGGCACGGGGCAACCCCTCCGCTTGCCGGAAAACAGCGTCGCGAAACTCGACCTGCTCGATCTGAAGCCCGAGACGCGCGCGGCAATCGAGTCGCAGAACCTCGCGGCGCTCGCCACTGGAGGGGACGCGTGACTGCGACCCTGCGCGAGCGACTCGAGTGGGGGCTGATTCCCGCCGTCCCGGTCCCGTTCCGCGGCTCTACCATCGATGAAGCGGCGCAACGCGCGTATGCCGCATGGATGGCCGCCCAACGCATCGCGGGCGTCGCGGTTTGGGCGCACACCGGTCGTGGGCCGCATCTTACGACGCGCCAACGGCAAATCGTGCTCGCGGCATGGCGGGCCGCGCTCCCCAACAGGACGATCGTTGCCGGCGCCAATTCCGTCGACATGGCGCGTGAGGCCAAACGCGGCGGAGCCGATGCGCTGCTCGCGTTCCCGCGCCGTATGGACGTCGTCGACTATCATGCAGAGCTGGGACGCGAGCTGCCCGTATTTGCCTTCTACTTATACGAGGCGGCGGGGGGCGTCGACTATGACGACCGCACGCTGCATGCGATTCTCTCGCTGCCCGCGGTTGCCGGGATCAAAGTCGCGACACTCGACTCGGTGATGACGTTCCAGCGCATCGCCGCCGTGTTGCGCGATCATCCGGACAAGCTGCTCATCACTGGCGAAGATCGGTTTCTCGGCTACTCGCTGATGCTGGGCGCGCGCGCCGCGCTGATCGGGATGGGCGCGGCATTGACCGATCTGCAAGCGGGTCTGCTGCAAGCAAAATGCGCCGGTGACACCGACGCCTTTCTGCGCCTCTCCACGCAGTTGGACGCCTTTTCTCAAGTGACGTTCATCCCGCCGATGGAAGGCTACATCCGCCGCATGCTGTGGGCGCTCGCCGCCGAGGGTGTCATTCCGGACGATGCCTGCGACGATCCGTGGGGTCCGGCGCTGCCGCCCGCCCAGCGCGAAGCGGTCCGGCGCGCCCTGCGCGAGGCGCGCGTACGATAAAACGTCGCGAGTTTCTCACAACCAGTGCCGCCGTGGCGCTTGGGGGGAGAGTCCTCATGCCGCAAGCCAAGCATCCTCACGTCGTGGTCGTCGGTGCCGGCGCGTTCGGCGGCTGGACCGCCCTGTTCCTGCGACGCCAGGGCGCGCGGGTCACACTCGTCGATGCCTGGGGACCGGGCAACTCCCGCGCGAGCTCCGGTGGCGAGACGCGCGTGATTCGCGCGACGTACGGACCGCGCGCGATCTACACGCACATGGCGGTGCGCGCGCTCGCGCTATGGAAGGAGAACCAGCAGCGCTGGCGCCGCCAGCTCTACCACCCGATCGGTGTGCTTTGGCTGGTCGAAGGCGATGAGCAGTTCGAGCAAGCGGCGATCCCGATCCTGCGCGACGCCCACGTCGCGTTCGAGCTGCTGCAAGGCAGTGACCTCGCGCGGCGGTTTCCGCAGATCAGCACCGATCAGGTCCGGTGGGCGATCTTCGAGAAAGACGGCGGCTATTTGACGGCCAGGCGCGCCTGTGCCGCAGTGCTCGACGGCTTTCTCGCCGAAGGCGGCGAGTACCGCCAGCTCGCGGTGCAGGGACCGATTGCAGCAAGCGGGCGTGAGCTGTCGGCAGTTACGCTCTCTGACGGCAGTCGGCTGACGGCAGATCGCTTCGTATTCGCCTGCGGCCCGTGGCTCGGCCCGCTGTTTCCCGACGTGGTGGGCGAGCGAGTCCATCCCACGCGTCAGGAGGTATTCTTCTTCGGCACGCCGCCCGGCGACCAGCGTTTCACCGAGGAGGCGATGCCCGTATGGGCCGATCACGGCACGCGGTTCATGTACGGCATTCCGGGAAACGAGTGGCGCGGGTTCAAAGTCGCCGACGACACACGCGGGCCGCCGTTTGACCCGACGAATGGCGATCGCACCGCGAGCGCACAGGCGCTGCAGATTGCCCGCGACTATCTCGCGTATCGCTTTCCGGGCTTGAAAAACGCGCCGCTCCTCGAGTCGCGCGTGTGCCAGTACGAGCAATCCGGCGACGAGCATTTCATCATCGACCGACATCCGCAGGCGGCGAACGCGTGGATCGTCGGAGGCGGATCGGGGCACGGGTTCAAGCATGGCCCCGCGGTCGGAGAGCTGGTGGCGCGACTCGTGCTCACCGGGGAAGCGCCGAATGAGCAATTCCGGCTTTCGCGTTTCGCTCGCTGACGACTTCGAGCGTTTCAAGCGCGCGCTGCCGCACGATTTTCCGGCGCACGTGCGCGACGCCTATGGCATCGATCTCTCGGCCCGGTATCTGGGGCAGCCCCTCCCACATCCGGTGGGCAAAGGTTCCGGGCAGCTCTCGCTCAACATCGGTCAGCTCGAGACCGACGCCGAGGCGGGACTCGCGTTCGCGGTGCTGAAGACGGTGATCGCGCAGGATGCCGCGGGCGCACAATCGATGAGCGCGTGGGCGATTCACGGAAGCAAAATGAAAGTCGAGCGGCGTGGCGCCGGCTGGACGGTGACGTGGAAGGGAAGGGGCTGGGATCGCTCGTTCGACGACTATCTCGCGCTCGTGCGCGCCGGATGGGATCTCACGCGGGGCGCCCGGCTGCTCGTGGTCCCGTCTGTAAAGTATCATCTGCCGCGCTTGCACGAGGCATTTCGCGACGAAGAGTACGCCTTTACGACCCGGGCACTCGCCAAAGCGTGGGGCGAGTCGCCCCTCCTGCTCGAGAAAGACTTCTCGCCGACGCTTGCCGGCGATCCCCTTGCGGATGAAAAGCAGCAGGTCCTGCGTTGGTTGCGTGAGGTGCCGCAACACATCCGCGCGTACGCCGACGTCCGCTTGGCGATGAAGTTGATGAACGCCCGTTTCGACGACGACTATCAGCGTGAGATGATGGATGCGGCAAGCGGCGCTGACGCACTGGTGGTATTCAATCGACTGTTTGATGCGAAGCAGGGCGTGGCGTACGGAGGGCCGGAACTGAGCGACCGAAACCTGCGAGTGTTGAGCGGCCGACCATACGACCGCCCGGCGCAGTTAAGCGGCACCGGCAACATCAACACGGGCCGCATGATCGTCGAGTACGCGGTTCGCGGCTGCTCGTCCGTCCAGCTGCACACCTTCTTCCAACTGGCGCTCGAGGAATATCCGGCAACGGGGGGCTCACGCACGCAGCGCGCGCTCCACGCGCTCTTCTTCGATCCGCGTGACGGCCTGGTCGCGGTGATGCTGGAGCGCGAGGCGGCGGGCATACTGCAACGGCGCGGCGGCGTCTTGCACTTTCTGGATCTTCTGCCAAATGCGTATCGCCCGCGCTGAGCTGTTCGAGCTGGCGCTGCCGCTCACCGAACCGTTCGTGATTTCCGGCGGAACGATGACGGAGCGTCGTTCGATCGTCGTCGCGCTGCACGACGACGACGGCCATGTCGGGTACGGCGAGTCGCCGCCCTTTCAATTGCCGTTCTACTCGGAGGAAACACTGGCCGGTGCGCGCGAGCTGATCGCTCGCGCGCTTCTGCCGCGCGTCGTGGGTCGAGAGTTCGCGGGACCTGAAGCGATCGACGCGATGCTCACCGAGGGCGTGCGCGGAAACTGGTTCGCGCGCGCCGGCATCGAAACGGCCGCCTGGGACCTCGAGGCCCACGCGCGCGGCACGGGTCTCGCCGCTCTGCTCGGCGAGCGGCTTGGTGTGAAGCCGGCGAGCTCGGTTGACTGCGGCGTGGCTCTCGGCATCCCTCCCGACCGTCGCGCTGACATCCTGACGAGCTGGGTCTACGAAGCAGTGCAGCGCGGCTACCGTCGCGTCAAGATCAAAGTCGCGCCGGGATGGGATACGGCAGCCGTCGCCGCCGCGCGCAAGGGCATGGCGGGCACATCCCAGCCGCTGACGGTCGACGCGAATGGCGCCTATGAATGGCCGCGCGACGAGGCGGCGCTGCGCGCGCTCGACGACGCCGGCTTGCTCTACATCGAGCAGCCGCTGCATCCCGACGAGCTCGTCGGTCACGCCAAGCTCGCCGCGACCTTGCGGACGCCGATCTGCGTCGACGAAACGCTGCGCGACGCCCGCGCCGCCCGTCAGATCATCGCGCTGCAAGGGCCCAAGGTGTGGAACATCAAAGTGCATCGCGTCGGCGGCCTGACCGAGGTCTGCCGCATTTACCGACTCGCCAGCGAGTACGGCGCGGCATTGTGGGCCGGGACGATGCCTGAGTCGGGCATCGGCTCGCAGGGGCCGCTCGCCGCCGCGTCGCTGCCGCTGTTTACGTATCCATCGGACCTCGAGCCGTCCACACGCTGGTTTGGGCGCAATGGCGACGTCATCAAACTCACGATGGGGAAGGACGGGCGTATGGCAGTGCCGCAACAGTCGTGCGCCCGGCTGCTCGATCCCGGCCGATTTCGCCTCTTGACGGCGCCTGTACTTTGGGGGCGCCATGACCAAGCCGACGACGGATTACTGGGCTAGCCATCTCTACTTGAGTCCGCGCCAGCGGCCGAAACCGGATCAGCCGGTGCGCGATCTTTCCCCCCGGGCCGCGCAGCGTTTCAAAAAAGCCCGCGAAGAGCTGCGCAGCCTGCGCCACGTGACCGAGCAGGTGGTCTACCTGGGCACGACCTGGAAGTGGGTCTGGATGTACGAGGTGGGCGGTCGCAAGCTCGGCTACCTCCATCCGATGCAGTCGGGCGTCAGCGGTACGTTCGTCTTGTCGGGGCCCGAGGAGCAGGAAATCAGCGCGACGAACGGGTTGCCGCGGGTGATCAAACAGGCCGTGCGTGACGGCAGCCTCTTCGATGGCGTGCGACATTGCTGGATGGAATTCGCAGACCTCGACGCCGTTCAGGCATTTGTCGACGTCGTCAGGTTGAAATACCAGCTATTGGCGCGCCCTGAGTAGTGCGGGCGCGGCATGCTGCGCCCCTACTTGTGCCGAATTCCGCCTCCTGCGTAAATTCGTCAGCCTTCTGATGTAGCAACTGTTCCAGAATAAGAGGTCATCTGCGTTCATCCGCGGTCGTGGTGTTGATCCTCGCCCTCCCGCCTGTGGTCGCGAACGGCCAACAGGCTCCAGTTGCTTCGTCGCGTTACAAAGCCCCCGTCATCAGTGATACCGGCGCCCTCAAAGGGCCGCGGCAGCCGATCTTTTTTCGGCACGACATCCATGCGGGGCAGGACCAGATCCCGTGCATGTACTGCCATTACTCGGCCGCGATATCGACGGAGCCGGGACTGCCGTCGCTCCAGACCTGCTTCGGATGTCACCAGCTGATCAGCGGGTCTACGCCGTCGCATCAGGCGGAAATCAAGAAGGTCCGCGACGCGTGGCGCGACCGGAAGCCACCGGAATGGATTCGCGTGTACGCGCTGCCGGGCTTCGCGCGCTTCCCGCACATGCGACACATCAAGGCGCTCGGCACGCAGTCGTGCACGACGTGTCACGGCGACGTGCAGCACACGCCGCAGATCGAACAAGTCTCGACCTTGCGGATGGGATGGTGCATCCAGTGCCACATCAAGAACAACGTTTCGCGCGACTGTAGCGTGTGTCACTACTGATATGACTGACGCGATCAATCGACGGCGATTCCTGAAGGTCCTTGGCGTCACCGGTGCCGGCGCGGCGACGCTGTCGGCGTGCGGGATCGGCCCTGAGCCTACCGAGCGCCTGATTCCGTATCTCGTCCAGCCCGAAGACCAGGTCCCCGGGATCGCGACGTACTACGCAACGACCTGTCGCGAGTGCGCTGCGGGGTGCGGCGTGCGCGTTCGCGTGCGCGAGGGACGCGCGGTCAAGCTCGAAGGCAATCCCGATTCGCCGATCAATCGCGGCCGGCTGTGCGCGCGCGGCCAGGCGGCATTGCAGGGGCTGTACAATCCCGATCGCATTCCGCATCCGATGATTCGCAACGCGCGCGGTGTGCTCGAGGACATCGACTGGGACGGCGCCATTCAGCGCCTCACGGCCAAGGTTCGCGAGTCGCAGGGCAAGGGGATCGTCTTCCTGACCGGAGCCGAGCAGTCGACGTTCGGAGATCTGATCGACGAGTGGCTGAAGCAGATCGGCGGCCGGCGCGTGAGCTACGAGCCGTTCGGGTTCGAAGCGCTCCGCGCCGGCAATCGCATGACCTTCGGTACGACAGCGGTGCCGACGTATGATTTCGCCAACGCGAAGTACATCCTCTCCTTCGGCGCGGACTTCCTCGACACGTGGCTGTCTCCCGTCGAGTTCCAGAACGGCTTCACGCGGGCGCACGCGTTCGATGCGGGCCGCCCGGCGTCGATGGCGAAGTTCGTCTACGTGGGCCCGCGCCTGTCGGTCACCGGCATGAACGCCGACGAGTGGATCGGCGCGCGCCCCGGGACGGAGGGCATGCTGGCGCTCGCGCTCGCCCAGGTCATCGTCACCCAGCATCTCGCGCGCGTCCCCGCCGATGCGAGCCGGCTCAGCTCGTTGCTCGCGGGCTATGCGCCGCGCGCCGTCGCCACGGCGATCGGCATCGAGGAAAGCGTGATCGTGCGGCTCGCGAAGGAGTTCGCAAGCTCGGGAGGCGGCCTCGCGGTCGCGGGCGGCATGGCGACGCAGGGCCCCAACGGCGCCGAGATCGTCGCTGCCGTCAACATCCTGAACTACGCCGTCGGTGCCGTCGGGACGTTCGTGAAATTCGGAGCCGAGCTCGCGATCGGCTCGACCAATACGTTCGGCGACATCGCCACGCTGATTGCCGACATGGCGGCGGGCAAGGTCGGCTTGCTGTTCGTGCACGGCACCAATCCGGCATACACGGCGCCGGGCGCGTTCCCGCAGGCGCTCGGCAAGGTCGCGTACAAGGTGAGCTTCGCGTCGTTCATGGACGAGACGACGGCGGCCTGCGACCTCATCCTTCCCGATCATCATGCGCTGGAGCAGTGGGGCGATTCGCGGCCGCGCGCCGGCGTCACCGCGCTGCAACAGCCCGTGGTGCAGCCCGTGTTCGACACGCGGCACGCGGGCGACGTCATTCTCAAGCTTTCCGGCAAAGCCGGGACGTTCCAGGATTATTTGCAGGCGAAATGGAAAACGAAACACGCGGCGAACTTCGATCAGTACTGGATGGAGTCGCTGGCCAAGGGCGGCATCTACGCCGAAGCGCCGGCGCGCGCCGTCCGTTTGGCTCCGACTGCCGCGCGAATCAATCCCGCCGCCCCGGCCGTCTCCACCGCGCAGGAGCAGGACGTTGTCGTCTTCCCCCACCCGATTCTCCACGATGGCCGCGGCGCAAACCAGCCGTGGTTACAGGAACTGCCCGATCCCGTGTCGAAGATCTCCTGGCACAGCTGGGTCGAAGTGCATCCCGACACCGCGGCACGCTGGGGTCTCGCGACGGGTGACTTCTTGCTGCTGAAATCGGCTTTCGGCGCGCAGAAATTCCCGGCCTGGATCACCCCGTCGGTTCGCCCCGACGTGTTGGCCGTGCCGACCGGTCAGGGCCACACCGCATACGGCCGGTACGCCAAGGACCGCTCCGCGAACGCATTCGAGCTGCTCGGCGCGCAGGCGAACGGCTACGGCGGCCGGAACTTCACCGTCCGGGCGACCGCAACCAAGACCGGCGAGCATCGCAAGCTCGCGACGGCCGAAGGCAGCCCGCGCGAGCTCGGTATGGGGACGACCGAGGTGCTGGCGCTGTCGCGCGCGAAGGCGCTCCACCCCGGCGATCATCCATTCCACTACGAAGAGACGCCGGAGTACGCGAAAGAAGCGGTCGCGTGGTGGGCCGAGCGCCAGCATGAGAAGGCGTCACACGGCAACTACAAGGGCGAGCATCCGCGCTGGGGTCTCGCGATCGACCTCGCCAAATGCACCGGCTGCTCGGCGTGCGTGACGGCGTGCTACGCGGAAAACAATCTCGCGACCGTCGGAGAGGAGCTGATGCAGCGCCGCCGCGAGATGGCATGGCTCAGGCTCGAGCGCTACTGGCGTACCGACGCTCACGGCACAGTGCAGGGCGCGGTCATCGAACCGATGCTGTGCCAGCAGTGCGGCAGCGCCCCGTGCGAGCCCGTCTGTCCGGTGTTCGCCGCCTATCACACGCCGGATGGGCTCAATGGCCAGGTCTACAATCGCTGCGTGGGCACGCGGTATTGCTCCAACAACTGTCCCTACAAGGTGCGGTTCTTCAACTGGTACAACTACGCCGAGCGCGGCGGCGAGTTCGAAGCGTTTCCCGAGCCGCTCTCGATGCTCTTGAATCCCGACGTGACGGTGCGCGAGAAGGGCGTGATGGAGAAGTGCACGTTCTGCGTGCAGCGCATTCGCGGCGCGCAGCACCAGGCGCGGATCGAGAATCGCGCGGTCAAGGACGGCGACATCGTCACCGCCTGCCAGCAGACCTGCCCGTCCGACGCGATCGTGTTCGGCGATCTCAACGACCGGAACTCACGCGTCTACGAGCTTGCCGGGAATCCGCGCGGCTATCACGTGCTCGCCGGCTTGAACACCAAGCCCGCCATTACGTATCTCGCGCGCGTCGTCGATCAAGAAACTCCGCGCAATGGCTGATACGCATCCAGCTCCGCCGTCTCGCGTGACGTACGACTACGTCACGCGCACCATCGCGCGAACCCTCGGCACGCCGTCGCGCGGCTACTTCCTGCTGCTCGCGGGGGCGGTGACGTTGCTCGCGATCGGCATCATCACGCTGCTGTTTCTGCTGCGCTACGGGCTGGGCCTGGCGGGCTATTCGCACCCGGTGTACTGGGCCGTCTTCATCACCTGCTTCGTGTTCTGGGTCGGCATCGCGCACTCCGGGACCCTGATTTCGGCGATCCTGTTCCTATTCCGCTCGGGTTGGCGCACGGCAGTCTACCGTACGGCCGAAGCGATGACGGTCTTCGCCGTCATGACCGCCGGGTTGTTTCCGCTCATTCACATCGGGCGGCAGTGGTACTTCTACTGGCTGATCCCGTACCCCAACGAGCGCGGGCTCTGGCCGAACTTCAAGTCGCCGCTGATCTGGGACGAGTTCGCGATCGGGACGTACTTCACGGTGTCGACTGTCTTCCTGATCATGGGCTTGATCCCCGACATCGCGGCCGTGCGCGATCTCGCGACCGGATGGCGGAAGAAGCTGTACGCGATCACGTCGATCGGTTGGACCGGCTCGAACGAGCAGTGGCGGCACTACTCGCGCGGATATCTCTACCTCGCCGCGCTGGCGACGCCGCTCGTGCTGTCGGTGCACAGCGTCGTCTCCTGGGACTTCGCGATGGCGCTCGTGCCGGGCTGGCACGCGACGCTGTTCGCGCCGTACTTCGTGGCCGGCGCGATCTATTCCGGCGTCGCCATGGTCATCACGCTGCTCGTGCCGATTCGCTACATCTTCAGGCTGGAAGAGCTGATCACCATCAAGCATTTCGAAAACCTCGGCAAGCTCTGTCTGCTGACGGGCTTGATCGTCAGCTACTCGTACGTGACCGAGAACTTCATCGCCTGGTTCAGCGGTGACGAGCACGAGCGCGCGGCGTTCTGGTATCGCGCGTTCGGCCCGTTCTGGTGGGCGAGCTGGACGATGAACATCTGCAACGGCCTGTTGCCGTGGCTGCTCTGGTTCAAAAAAGTGCGGACCAACATCACGGCGCTGTTCGTCATCTCGATATTCGTGAACATCGGCATGTGGTTCGAGCGCTACGTCATCATCGTCGTGTCGCTCGCCGGCGAGCCGTATACCAACTGGACGAACGCCGTCTACAACCCGACCTGGGCCGACTGGGGCATCATGGCCGGCTCGTTCGGCTGGTTCTTCATGTGGTTCCTCCTGTTCGTGAAGAACTTCCCGGCCGTCTCGATTTCTGAAGTGAAGGAAGTGCTCCCGCCGCCACGGCGCGGGAGGGTTGCGGCGTCGCGATGAGTCCAACCCTGCGGTTGCCCGGCTCCGTTCGCGAGCTCTTCAGCCCGCCGCCGAAACCCGGCGTGCTCGGTGTGTTTGGACACCTCGATACGACGATCGCGGCGATCAAGCAGCTCCGCGAGGCCGGTCATACCGATTTCACGGTGTACTCGCCGATTCCGCGCCACGAGCTCGAAGATGCGCTGGCCCAGCCCGTCAGTCCGGTGCGGATGTTCACCCTGATCGGCGGCATCGCCGGGTGCGCCATCGGCGCCTGGCTCTCGCTGTGGATGTCGGAAGACTGGCCGATCCAGGTCGGCGGTAAACCGATCGGCTCGATTCCGCCCTATGTCGTCATCATGTTCGAGATGACGATTCTCTTCGGCGCGCTTACGACCATTCTCGGCATTCTGCTGAATGCCGCGTTCGCGGCGCGTCGCGCCGGCAAGATCATGTACGACCCGCGGTTTACGAACGATCGGTTCGGCATCTTCGTCCCAGCCGAGGCGGGCAAGGCGCCCAAGGTGGAATCCATACTGCGCAGCGCGGGCGCGGAAGAGGTTCGCCGTGGCTAGCCTGCGACCCGGCCGTCTCGGCCTTGCCGCTCTTGCCGCCCTTGTTGTGCTGGCGTGCGATCCCGACAACGTCGTCCACAAGGTCGGCTGGTTTTCGACCATGCGGCACCAGCGCAACATCAAGCCCTACGCCCGGCCGATTCCGCCGGTCCCGGGCACGGTGCCCGTCACCGGTGCGGAGCTGCCGCTCACGCGCGAGACAGCCGATCGGCTCGTCAATCCGCGCACGCGGACCGCCGAGTCGCTCAATCGTGGACAGTGGGTTTACCAGACGTATTGCCTGGTGTGCCACGGCGAGAAGGGGCAGGGCAATGGTCCGGTGTCGATGGCGGGCGGGGGCCCGTTCCCCGGTGTGCCGTCGCTCGTCGATCCTACGCGGCCAAAAATGACGGACGGCGCGATCTACGGGATGATCGTCGAGGCGCAGCGCATGGGACGCGGCCTGATGCCGCGCTACGGCGATAAGGTGCGCGGGATCGATCGCTGGGATCTCGTGAACTACGTGCGGAGCCTGCAGCTCAACGCCCGGAACGGAGGCGGCCAATGAGCGCTGCCGTCGCCAACGCCAGCAGGTCCGATCTCGTTCAGAAGGCGCGTCAGGGCCCGGCCGCGCGCTTCATGCTGTTCGGTGCCGTCGCGGCGATCGTAGGCGGCATCGTGCTCGTGCTGGGCGTGATGGGCGGTCATCCGGAGCGGACGTGGTGGGCCTATCACGCGAACTTCGTGTTCTGGGCGGGGATCGCGCAGGCGCTGGTCGTCTTCGGCGCGACGCAGAAACTCGCCAAGGGACACTGGTCCGGTGTCATCATTCGCTTCGCGGAAGCGAACGCCGCGTTTACCACGGTGACATTGGTGCTGTTCGTCGGGCTCATCATCGGGCGCAACTACATCTTCACCTGGCTCCACGTGCCGCGCCCCGATGTCGGCTGGTGGCTCGGGACCAAGTGGTTCTTTCTCCGCAACGGGACGATCCTCGTCATCATGTCGTGGCTCTCCTGGCGGTTCGTGCGGCACGACATGGCGCCCGATATCCGCGAGCTGGCGAGCGGAGAAGCGGTGGAGCGGACCGAAGACGCGCCGCGGATTTCGCGCGACGCCGCATTCCTGGTGCTCGGCTTCGCGTTCGGTTACAGCCTGCTCGGCTTCGATTTGATCATGTCGCTGTCCACCAGGTGGGCCAGCAATCTCTTCGGCGCGTTCTACTTCATGGGTAGCTACCTCGGCGCGCTGATGATGCTGGCAGTGCTCGCCATCGTGTTACGTCGCGCGATGGGACTCGACGGCATGTACACGGCGCGGCAGCAACACGACCTCGGCAAACTCTGCTTTGGTTTCACCGTCTTCTGGGCGTACCTGATGTGGTCGCAGTTCCTGGTGATCTGGTACGGCAATCTCCCCGCAGAGACCTACTTCATCTTCTATCGGCTCTCGGGCGTTTGGCGGCCCGTCGGCACCGCGGTGTTTCTCCTCGTCTTCCTCGTCCCGTTCATCGGGCTGCTGGGCGTAAAGCCGAAACGATTCTCACCAACCATGGTCGGCTTCGCGCTCGTCAGTCTCATCGGGATTTGGCTCGAGCGTTATCTCGAGGTCGTTCCATCGATCAACGGCGGGACCGGTCCGGTGATCGGCGTCACCGAGATCGGGGTCACACTGTTTTTTGCCGGCCTGTTCGTTCTCTCCTGGGGTTGGTTCGCGTCTCGCTATCCGATCATTTCGCCGCGACTCGCCGCTGATGCGTTGGAGCGCGAGCAACACTGACCATTTCCAGTCGTTAAGAATCCGCGACGCGGCTAACGCGACCCGCCCTGGGTGAGTAGGTTCTCCTTCTGGGGAGGGGATATGGCAGTTGGGCGTCTGCTCGCAGCGGTCGCGGTGATTGCCGCGTGCAGCGACAACGGTCTTGTTCTTCCTCCGGCCCCTTCGTCTCCGCCGCCGCGTGGCCATTCGACGACGATTCTGGTTGTGGACAACTCGTTCCGTCCGAGCTCGGACACGATGCCGGCGGGGACAGTGACCTTCCAATGGTCGATGGGCGCGACATTGCACAATGTGACGTGGACGAGTGGGCCGGGGACATTGCCGGCGAATTCTGGCAATAACGCGTATCCAAATACGTATCAGGCGACACTGCAGAAGGGGATGTACACCTACATCTGCACGATCCATGGCGCGAGCATGAGCGGAATCATCGTCGTCCAATAGGCGGACATCACACACGTCCGGGTCATTAGTCCACCGCCGACACTCCCATCGGAACCCGGTGTACCACTAGGGCATTTAAGTAAAGTTGTCCCGACCGTCCACCCACCTGGAGGTGTTATGAAGATGGTTCGTTTGCTGGCGATTGCGGCAATTGCTGTCGCCGCGGCCTGCGGCAACAGCACCGGATACAGCAGTCCTCCACCCGCACCACCGCCGCCGCCGCCACCGCCACCGGGCGGGCATACGACAACAATCACGGTAGGCATGGGTGGCAACAATTTCACGCCCACTCCGGACACAGTGACGCATGGGACGGTCACGTTCCAATGGGCCGCAGCCTCGGTCACGCACAACGTAACCTGGGACACAGGACCGGGGACGTTGCCGCCGAATTCCGGAAACATGGGTGCGGGCTCGAGCTATCAAGCAACGCTTGCAGTCGGCACTTACACGTACCACTGCACGATTCACGGGGCGGCAATGAGTGGGACGATCGTCTCGCAATAGACGGCGGATTGTCGCAGGACCACTCCCGGGGCGGACAACGCTCCGGGAGTTTAGTTTTTTCGCATGAACCTGTGGCGGGCGGCGGCCGACTTGATTCGTTCCGAGCGCTCCGGTGCCCTGGCAACCGTTGCGCGCGCGCGCGGCTCGACACCCGTACCCGCCGGCGCCAAAATGCTCGTCGGCTCCGCGGGACGGTTGATCGGAACTGTCGGCGGCGGCTGCGTCGAAGCCGACGTCGTCGGTGCTGCATTAGACGCGCAGGCTCACCGGCGTCCTGCGCTTCTCACCCATCGTCTGAACGCCGATCTCGCCGGTGACCTCGGTCTCTCCTGCGGCGGTACGGTCGACATCTTCGTCGAGCCGTTGATCGCCGACGACGCGTATGTGCGCGTCCTCGAGCAGGCGGCATCCGCGGACTCGGGTCTCGTGCGAACCGCGACGGACTGGGAAGCCGCGGGGCCGGTGAAGACCTTCGAGCCTCTCACCAGCGCGCGACCTGGTGCGCCTGCGTCACTGACGCGCGACGGCCGATACGTGGAAGAGCGCCTGACGCCCGCGCCGCGCTTGGTGATCTTCGGCGCCGGTCATGTCGGCGCGGCAATCGCGCGTGCCGCCGCGGCGGCCGGCTTTCGCGTCGTGCTCGTGGACGATCGGGCGGACTATGCGGATGCCGCGCGCTTTCCGGATGGTATTGCGGTTCTCGTCGCCGACGTCGACGCGGCGCTCGCGCGCTATCGGCTCAACGCAAGCGATGCCGTGGTCATCGCGACACGCGGCCATCGCAATGACGCCCTGATCCTCGAGCGCGTCGCACCATCACCAGCGGGATACGTGGGCCTCCTGGGCAGTCGTCGCAAGAAGATCGTCGTGACCAAGGGGCTGACGGCCGCGGGCGTGCCGGCGAAGAGCCTGAAGCGGGTCCGCGTCCCCGTGGGACTCGCGATCGGTGCGGTGACGCCGGAGGAGATCGCGGTCAGCGTCGTTGCGGAGCTGATCGCGTGGCGGCGGCAAGACCGCTAGGGCTGGGAAGGCAGCGGCAGCGGCCGCACCTGCTCGAGCAGCCGGTTCAGTGAGTCCGCCGAGACCGCGCCACCGATTTCCACGCGCAGCTTTCCGACAAAGCGCGCCAGCATGCGATCCTGCCGCTCAGCCACTCTCGCTCGCGCGATGAAACCGGCGCCGGCCGAATCGGAGAGTGTCGGTCCCGCCTGCCATTGAAAAATCTGGATCGCCGTCGTTGAATCGAGCGCCTGCTCGACAACGACCTCGCCATTTCCCGCCGGGCTGCGGCGGATACTCCGGACCGTCAGGCCCGGGAGACCGACGGGATCGGTGCCGAGGAACGACGCTGCCGCGCGCCGATCGATGATGGGCCACGCTGTTGTCGCGAGCCGGCCGGCCGGAACTGCACCGATGCTCGCGGCGGGAGTGTAGACCCGCTGAGCGGCGAGAGCCGGCGCGGGTGCCGTCTTCACCTCGACATCGGCCTCGCTTCGGAGCGCGCGCGCGACGTTCGTCTCAGAATCGATTCGCTGCCGGGCGGCGAGCTCGTCGGCCGCCCTCCGGTCGCTCGGCTTCTCGCGCCGTGCGAGACGACGTTCAGGTGCAGGCGCACCGGTACGGGGCGGGGGCGGCGGTGCCGATAGCTCCCTGGCCGCTGGTTGGTTGGACACACTCGCCGGAGTTCGGTCCGCCAATTGTGAGACGGGCGGCAGCTTCGGTTGCCGCAAGTAGTAGCCGATGCCGAGGGCGAGCAGAATCGAGGCGGCCCACGCGAGCGAAACGCGAATGCGCGAACGACCGACCCTGGGTCGGCGCCCGAGCTGCTCGATTGGCGGGGCAGGACGCTCGACCGGGCGCGCCGCACCAAGCAATGTCGTGGCGCGCTCCAGCAGGGCGCGCTCCTCGGCGAGTGTCGCCCGGCAGGTGCCGCACTGCGCGAGATGCGCGTCGACGGCTGCGCGTTCAGAAACGGACAACTCGCCGTCGAGGTAGGAGTGCAGCGTTCCCTCAGCCACGTGCGACATGCTGTCCTCCTTCCGTTTCCGCGTCATAGGCTTCCACGAGTCTCCGGCGCGCTCGCGCCAACGTCGTACCGATCGCGCCGCGCGCCAATCCGGTTTGCACGGCGATTTCATCGTACGACATCCCCGCGTCCCACAGCAGCAAGGCTTCGCGATCGCGCGGCGTGAGTTGTTCCAGTGCCGAACGCACACGCAGTCGTTGTGTGTCCGCATCGATCTCTTCTTCGGGCGCCGCGTGTGTGGCGTCCGGCTCGCTCTTTAGCAGGGTGAGGTGGCGTTTCTCCCGCGCCGCCCGCCGCGCCTCATCGCGCGCCATGTTTGCCGCCACCACGAACAACCAACCGCGCGCATTCTCCGGTCGATGCACCAGGGCTCGCGCGAACGCTTCCTGCGCGAGATCCTCCGCGCGCTCGGCGTCCCAGACCTTGCGGTACAGGAAGCGCACGAGCGCGGGATAGGTATTGCGATACACCTCAGCTAAATCGTCGGGCATCGTGAATCACTTAGCCGCGAAACTCTCTTACCAGCCGCACGAGCTCTCCTGGAGTCAAACTGGTTTTGCCGCCCGCTCCAATCTTGATGCTCGCGTGCCGCCCGGCCACTAATACCGCCGGCTCGAGCGCCGCGGCGTCGCGCAGCTCCGGCAATGCCTGGAGCAGCGCGAAGTAAGCGTCGCTATACGGAGCGATGCGCACCACATGCAGCGAGTCGCCCTGGCCCAGATCGGTCCACGTGCTGTCGCGCAGGATGAACAACCGGCCGCCGATGCGCTGCGTCGGATTGATCCCGGCATGCGCGCGCCGCACGCGATCGATCTCGTCGCTGTTCGTCGTGAGGGTAGCGACGCCCGAGACCGTCGCCACGTCGGTCATCGACCGCTCGCGTGCCGCGCGGCCGATGAACCCCGCTCCCGCCTGATCGACCGGCGCCGGAGCCGGAGCTTGCATGACCCGCGTCTCGGCGGCCCGGCGCAAGGCGACCGTCGGCTCCTGTACGAGATAGGACGTGTACTCGGTCAGAATGCCGTATCGCAGTGCGAGCTGCTTCAAGGCATCCATGAGCTCGGGCGTCTGGCCGCGCAGCCGAATCTCGCGCGACAGCGCGCCCACCTTCCGTGCGGCCCAGAGCTGTTGGATATACCGCGCGTCCGTCTTTTCACCGTCGACGAACGTGGTGCGAAACTCTTCCTGTCGACCGTTCCGTCGACCCGTCACCGTAATGGATTGCTCCTGACTCCCAGCTCCTGGCTCACGATACCGGCCCAGCACCACCATCTCATCACTGCCGAAGAGGTCGGGCAAGTTGCCGGGTTGGACGTCGTACAACTCGACGCCGGAGCTCGCGCTGATGGCGAGGTCGGTCAGCACCGGACTCGACACCTTCGCCGCCAGGACGCCCACGGCCCGCTCGATGTTCTCGCCGGGGCGGATGTATTCGGTGGCTCCACGGGCCCGCTCGGTCAGCCGATCGAGCAGGTACGTGTTCACGTCGTCACCGATGCCGAACGAAAAGACGCGGAACTTACCGCGACCCTGCTCGGCGGCGTTCACGATTCGCTCAGGGTCGGTTTCGCCGGTGCTCGCCTGGCCATCTGTCAGAAATACCACCACGCCCAGCGACTGCTCGGCCGGCGCCTGCGCAAACGCTTCCGTCAACGCGCCCGCGATGTTCGTGCCGCCCTCGGCCTCCAAGCTGCGAATCCAGCTCTCGGCGTCGCGGCGCGTGTTCGAACCGACGGCAGTCCATCCGGACGCGTAGCGACGAACGTCTCCGGAAAACGCGACCAGACGGAAGCGATCGCCTTCGCGAAGTGTGCCGAGGAGTTGGATGAGCGCGGATTTGGCCTGCTGAATCTTTTCGCCCGACATCGAGCCGGAGACATCGATCACGGCGACAAGGTCGCGATGCAGCGCCGCCCCGGCCGAGTCGGCAGCCGCACCAGGTGCAAGGAGCAGCATGAAGTAGCCATCCTCGCCGATCGGATGGTGCGGCACGACCGACATACCGACCAGTCCGCGCGCGAGCGGCAGAAGCAGCTCAAAGTCGCCCGCGGTGGCCGCGGCGCCGTCCGCCAACGTCACCTCAATTTGATTGTCGTGACGTGACGCTTGAATCTGATGCGTGGGGGAGTACGGATCGCCGAAGCGTGCCGCGCTGTCGACCGTCACGCGCACGCTGCGCGGCGCGTTCTGCCGATTGCGATCGCCGAGATACCGGAACCGCCAGGCATCGCCGGCGCGGTCGAGCAGCTGCGTGTATTTCAACGTGATCTTACGGGTCTCGCCCGGCGCGATTGGGAAGACACGCGCCCGAATCAGTCCCTGGCCCTCCAGCTCGATCAGCGCGGGATCGCGTTTTTGCCGCACGATCGCTTCGTAGATCGAGCGCGCCTGCGAGGCGTCCATCGCCTCACCGCGCAGCTCCTGATCGCCTTGCCAGAGCGAGTAGCTCGAGAACACCGCCTCACCGGGAAGGGGAAAGTGGTACATCCCCTCTTCCAGCGCTGGGCCGTTGTTGCGGAACCACTCCTCGACTGTAACGCGAGCCACGCGCCCGCTGATACTGATTTGGACAGCACTGCGGAGCCGCTCGACTCGCGAATTGAGGTCTTGCGGAACCGGCCGCACCGGATCGATCCAGCCTTGTCCGGAGAGATTCGAGGATACCGCAGACAAGACGGCGACGGCTGTGACGATCAGCGACGTACGCATGGACTGCACCTGGTTAGGGACGCATGAGAGACGACGCGCCAAGGGCGTGTTGCACAAAGTGGCTGCAAGCTCCGAGCTTGCAGCCACTTGGAGACTTCGGCGTGTTGCACTTTTCTAGGAGCTTGTGGCTAGCCTATCGCGCACTGGTTGGGTCCCGATTCCAGAATCTCAGCATCCGCATCGGAGAGCTCGACGAGGCCGAGATTGGCTTCCTTGATCGTGCGGTAGGCGTCCGGAAAGTTGGTCGCATGATCCGCAATCCAGTTCAAGAATGCGCCTTCATCCTGAATTGCGGCGACCGGGTTGGTCGCGACGATCACGTCGAACCGCGCGGCGACGGCGCGGTCGGCGCGCCGTTCGGTCTCGCTCGCGTAGTGGGCGGGCAGCACGAGCAGATCACCCGCCCACTCTTGCCGGGCGCGCTCGAGGCTGCGCCAAAGCAGTTTGGCCCACGTCGCGGTTTGACCGGCGAGATCCGGCCGCCCAATCGACTGCACGAACAGGAAGTCACCGGTGAGCGCCAGACCTTCGTCGGCAATCAATGCGATGCTGCCGAGGGTATGGCCGGGCATGTGCACAGCGCGAAGCGTGGCGTGACCAAAGGCGATCGTGTCGCCATCGCCCAACGGCTGAAACGTCAGGCGACCTGGCGTCTGGTCGTACGGCGAGGCGGCATCATCCGGATGCAGGAAGTACGGCACGCGCCAGCGGGCCGCCCCGGCGCGCCCGCCGCTCACGTAGTCGGCATGAATGTGCGTATCGACGACGGCGGCGGGCGTCGCGCGCAGCTCGCGCAGTAGGGTGTCGTAGCGCTCGATGTGGCGTCCGGGATCGACGATTACGGCATCGCCATCGCTCACCAGGACATAGCTGAGCGAACCTTTGCCGACCCGATCCAGCTGCACGACGTGCGACAGCGAAGCGGTGGGGGACAGTCTCCGGGCGACGTAGACGGTTTCCCACGCCGCCATCCCGCCGACCACCGAGTACGCCTCGTAGCCGCGCTCGCGCAAGAAGGTGGTCGCTTGCTTGCTCGAGTTGCCGTGCCCGCAGATCACGGCGATCGGCCGCGCGGTATCGAGCTGCAGGGTGGCGAGATCGCGCGTTGCGAAGAGCTGCGAATTGGGATGCGCGTGAAAATCCAGCTCCGGGCCGAGCACGATGTGCCCGCGTTGGACTTTCTCCGCCGCCCGAACATCGAGCACCTGAAGCGGCTCGCCCCCATCGAGCCGCTCAGCGAGCTCTTGCGGCGGAATCTGCGGGACCGTGTGATCGGCCATTTTCGCCGTGTCTACTTGAGCGGCATCGTTGCCCCGAACAGCAACCCGAAGGTGTTGGTCGCGGCCGTACCGAGCGTCAGGTTCTTGGCGAACAGCGTGTAGTTCATTTCGACGCGGCCACCGATCGCGGCAACGAAGGGGAAGCGATATCCCCACCCGAGGTTCACGCCCGAGCGCGCGCCGCCGGAGGCACCGGTCGTTTTGATATAGTGGAGATTGCCGCCGAGCGCGCCATACCAGCCGCCGTGAACGGCGTAATCGAATCGCGCCGACAGATTCCCGGTGAAGTCGGTTCGACCACTTTCCTGAAACCGGTGAATGTCCACGCCGGGCTCGATGGCGATTCTATTCGCAATCGGAATGATGGCGAAGAGCGTCGCAGGCATCGTCACCTCGGTCGCGAGGACGGGGCCAAGCGCGCCGCCGTACACGGGGAACGCCAGTGCCGTGAGCGAAGGGCCGCGGACCACGTGCACGTTCGCATACCCGCCGGCGATCCCCAGGCCCGCCGTCCACGCGCCGCGCGAAGCAGGCGCACCCGCCGCCCGCGCGCCGCGCGCACCGCCGGCGCTGGTGGAGACGCCGAACAGTACCGAATAGACGTCCCGCGGCTGCGCGTTCGACGCCCTTCGAAAGACCGTCGCGCGCGCCTCCAGCCTGGCATTGAGCGATCGCGTGAGTCGATGCCGGAATCCGAGCGCCCCGTGCACGCCGAGCTGTGTTTCGTTTTCTCCGACGCCGTTGTTGTACGCGAGCGCGCCGCCCGCAGCGCCATAAAGCTCACGCGTCAGCGCATAGTCGCCGCGCAGGCCGAGCGTCAGGACCGTGAGTGTCGGGCCGGACGAAAACTGTGACGCCGCGATGTCGCTCTCGATAGCGAGCTGTCTGGTCCAGGGAATGGTGATGTACAGCCCCGCCGCCGATGGAACCAGGTTTCCGAGATTGAAGCCCGGCAAGCTCAACGCGTCGGTGCGGCCGCCGCGACTGCCGGCGTCCACCAGCCGGGTGAATCCGCCCTGCATCCCGAATTCGGTTTGCCAGGATCGCTGCGCCTGTGCGCGGGTCGTCGCCGTCGCCAGGATCGCGAGAAGCACGAACGCTCGTTGCACGGTAACTCCTTGGGATGATGAAAGGCGGGAAAAAGGCGCCCCAATATTGGAATTGGCGTCGTAAATGCAATGCCTTTGGAGGACTCCCGTTTTGTGGTCCTCGCTCTATATTCTCCGCTATTGTGAAACAGTTCACAAGCAAGACCCGCTACGACCCCACGCAGTCCCCTCAGTCCATGTTCCGGAGGAGTCCCGCAATGCGCTTCGCTCTGCTCACGACCGTCGTCGCCATTGGCGCGCTTGCCTGTGGCAAGAAGGGCGACCAAACCCAAACCCAGACGCAGGCTGCGCCGCCCGCCGCGCCCGCGGCAGCAGGCAACACGGCCGCGCCAGCCGGCCCCGTCGTCGAAGTCAAGATGACCGGCAACGGCAGCACCAAGGCGGCGTTCGAGCCGAGCTCAATCACGATCCCGTCCGGCGCGACGGTGCGCTTTACGAACGTCTCGGGTGGTCCCCACAACATCACGTTCTGGCCGGACTCCATTCCGCAGGGTGGGGCGGCGGCACTCCAGGGTGGTATGAAGAACACCGTCGACAACCTGTCCGGACCGTTCCTCACCACGCCGAACGAAACGTATGACGTGTCCTTCGCCGGCGCGCCCAAGGGTACGTACAAGGGCTACTGCACTCCGCACCTGACCCTGGGCATGAGGATCACCATCAAGGTTCAGTAGTGATGCCGCGCGATGTCTGCAAACGGCCCCGGCGGATGCCGGGGCCGTTTTCTTGTTTTAAATTCGCGAGCACATGAGCTCGCCATCCGCACCGGAAACCTTGGCGCAGCGGCTGCGCGCCGGACCGCTTTCCGTGCACGAAGCTACCCAGATCTGTCGCGCGCTGTTATCCGCGATCGAGAAAGCACACGCTCGCGGGACCGCGCATGGGCGGATCACCGTGGGGACGATCGTGCTGGAGAGTGGCCGGCCGCGGCTGCCTGCCGCAACCGCCTCGGCCTGTGAGTCGGCGGAGAACGATCTTCTCGCCGTCGCGGCCGTGCTCTACGAGTCCGTAAGTGGCCGGCCCTGGAACGCGGGCGCCGATCCGGCATCAGCCGACTGGTCCGGAATTCCGCGCCGCCTGCGCCGGGTGTTGCGGCGTGCGCTGAATCCGTCGCGCGACCAACGCTGGCCCGATGCCGCCGCGTTTCAGCGCGCGCTCTGGGTACCGCGGCCCCAGCATCCGATCTGGCCGGCGCTCGTCGTGATTTTGTTTGCCGCGGCGCTCATCGCAACAATCGCGTTCTGTAAACCGCTGGGACTGTGCTGGGAACGGCCGCCGGCGCAGCCTGCGGCGGGTCGGACGCATTGAGTCGCCCGGCGCCATCGTTAGGAGGGCTCATGGCATTAGTTCGTCTTCATACAACGGCTCTTCCGCTATCCGCCGTTCGTGCGGTAAATCTGATGCTGTTTCCAGAATACAAACTGAACCGGTGAGGAGACTCCGGATGCCATTACGGTGGTTCGTAGCCCTGGCCGTTCTCCGTTTGGCCGCCGCAGGCTACGCCGCGGGAGCAGTCGCCAGCCCTCGGGCCTCGAACCACTCCGCTGTCGATGACTGGAGCGGGCTCGAGCACACCGCGATCACCAAGAGCACAAAACATGGCGAGCTCGTTCTCGAGCTCCCGCCGGTCGATCTGCCGGCCGGCACGGTAGTCGAGCAGCCCGCTTCGGTCGGCGAGTTTCCCGTCGACGGCGCGATCTACGCGCTGCACGCCGAGCTGGTCGATGAGCACGGGCAGCATCTCCCCGCGGCATTGCTGCATCACATGAACGTCATGGATCCGAACGAGCGGGAGCTATTCCTGCCGATCTCACGTCGGATCCTGGCGTCGGGAATGGAGACCGGGGAAATCCGGTTCCCGTGGCTGCTGTTCGGCGCTCGCGTTCGCGCCGGCCAAAAAATTCTCGCCAACGCGATGGTGCACAACCCGACCGGCGTGGGATATCACGGCGTGCGCGTCCGCCTGATACTCAGCTACGTGCCGGCGAACCGACCGTGGCCCCTCTTTTCAGTGTATCCCTGGCAACTCGACGTTGCGTTCCCCGTCGGAGACAAATCGTTTGATCTGCCGCCAGGGCGCAGCGAACGATCCTACGAGGGAAGCCCGGCCGTCCCCGGCAAAGTGATCGTCATTGGCGGCCACATGCACGCGTATGGGCAGGCGATCGAGCTGTGGGACGCGACGACTGGGAAGTTATTGTGGCGCGGCGAGCCGGCTCCTGCGCCGCCGGGCGAGGCGAGCGCCGTACCCGTGGGCAAGCTCTACAGTCTGACGAGTCTGGGCCTACACGTGACGCCGGACCACCGTTATCGCGTGCGCGTGATCTACGACAATCCCACCGGGCATACGATCTCGAACGGAGGGATGGGAGTTGTCGGCGGGCTCTTCCGACCCGACCGCAAGGCGCAGTGGCCCGCGACGGATCCGAGCGATTCGCTGTATCAGAAAGATTTGCGCCACTTCTTGGGCGCGGTCGGCAAGCCGGTCGTGAGCGTGCCGATGTCGGAAATGCACATGGAGCACTAAAGGCTGCTGCCCGGCTCCACCCCGTAATCAGCCCTCGCCACTGCACGGCCGATCGGTTCCGGTTCCGCGGCTTCAGCCGTCTGCATGATGCCGAGCATCGCGGCGGCGGCGATCAGACCTGCCAGCGCGTCCACGGCGTAATGAAACTGCCCGTACACGACCGCGAGGATCAGCCCTGCCGTGAAGGGCATCAACACCAGCCCCAGCGTGCGCCAGTAGCGTAACGCCATTCCCGTCGCGACCACCGATGCCGCCACGTGCGACGACGGAAACGCCGCACCCCAGGAGTCCCCGTGGTCGAGCAGCCATGCGGCGAAGCGTGCCGGTCCGACTTCGGTCGCAATATTGTGCGCGCTTTCGAACACGTAGCGCGGCCCCGCCACCGGAAAGAACAGGAAGACGACGTAGCAGAGATAGAACGTCGCCATGACGGCAAAGATCGTGTGACGGGCCGCATCGCGGCGACCGACGAGCCACAGTCCGAGCGGCGACGCATACAGAATGGGGTAGTACGCCAGATAACAGGCGTGCAGGAGCCACGATAGCACGGCATTCGGCGATTCCCGAATCCAACGATACGAGATCTGCGAGCCGAACACCCAGTTCTCGAGCCGTTGGATGAGCAGATCGTTCTGGAATCCGGCGCTCAGCGTCAGGATGCCGATCTCGCCGTACAGGGCGGGCAGCAGCAGCATCGGATACCAGTCGCCGAGAAAGCGGCCGACGCGACCGGCGTTGCGGGCGCGCGGGGCAATGAACACGAGCGCGGCGACGAGCGCGTGCGCGCTGAGCAGCCACGGCCAGCCGGGAATGCCCTCACCGCGAAACGACAGCAGGACGGCGCCCGTCGCGACCGCGATGTAGGCAGCCGTTGCAATGTCGATCGCCGTGTAATCACGCCACAGCGGCTTCAAACCCATCCCACCTCCCGATACCAATTCGCGGCGCGCCGCAATCCGGTTTCGAGGTCGATCTCCGCGCGCCAACTGGTGTCGCGCACCAGGGCGTCGCTGCGACACGTCCAGGCGGGCGCGAGGTACTCGGCGGCCTTGTCGGCCGACAGCAAGGTGGCGCGCCCGGCCAGATGCGCAAGGGTCCCGGTCGCCCACAGCACGCCGCGCACGATCGGACCAGGCATCGGGATAACGCGGGGGCTCGTACCGAGCGCCACGCCGACGCCGCGTACAAATCCCCGGCTCGTGGTTGTCGCCGGATGCGCCGCGAAGTATACGCGGTGTGTCGTGGCGCGAGACTCGGCGACCGCGATCAACGACCGTGCGAGGTCTTCGGCGTGAATGACGGATATTTCCTGCGATCCGTCACCAAACACCGGCACGAAACCGCGACGCGCGAGCTGAAAGACGACAAGCGTGCCACGATCCCATTCCCCGTACACCACGGGCGGTCGGACGATCGTCCAGTCCAGCGGCGTTGCCTGTACCAGGACCTCGGCGGCCAGCTTCGAGCGCCCGTAGCTCGTGATCGGCGCCGGGGCGCGTGTTTCGTCGATGGGGTGGCCGGGTGTAGTGGGGCCGGCAACGGCCAGCGAGGATACGTGGATGAACCGCCGCACGCCGCCCTCGCGCGCCGCTTCGAGCATCTTGGCCGTGCCGTCGCGGTTGGTGGCCATGAACTCATTGTCGGACCGCGCCACAATCTTTCCCGCGACGTGAAAAACGACATCGGCGCCCGCGCAGCCCTCGCGGAGCGCCGCTTCCTCGTCCAGATCCCCGCGCACCTGTCGGACGTCCTCAGTCCATCCCAGCTGCGCAGCGAGAGCCGGGCGACGCACGAGTGCCGCGACACGGTCACCCCGGGCGCGCAGCGCCTGGACCAGATGGGCACCGACGAATCCGGTGCCACCGGTCACGAACACGTTCACAGCGATTTGTCGTAGACACGGTACGTCTTGGAAACGCGGAAACCCAACGCTTGCGCCGCCTTATTCATGGGCAGGTTGTCTTCGAGGATCCAGCCGGCCTCGCCACGCGGCATGCCGTGCTTCACGGAGTTCTCCCACGTGCGGTGGTACAGGACGGCATCGACCGCGCGGCCGCGAAACTCCGGAATCACGCCAAGCAGCATGACGCGCGCGCGGTCGATCTTGCGGGCGTACCACAGCACTTTGAGAATGCCGGGAAACATCCGGCCCGAGCGATTGTGCAACAGCGCGAGATTGAAATCCGGGAGACTCACGGCGAATCCCACGACCTCGCTGCCACGCTCGGCGAATATGACGAGGTCGGGCACGACGATCGGCTTGAGCTGCTTCGCGAGATGATCGATCTCGGCGTTGGTGAGTGGCACGAAGCCCCAGTTCCTCTCCCACGCGGTGTTGTACAGCTGCTTGATCAGCTCGACCTCGGCATCGAAACGTTTCATGTCGAGCGTGCGCAGCGTGATCCCGGACTGCTTCATGACCCGCTGGCCGATCTTGAACACGCGCTCGGGCGCCGCTTCGGCGCCGCCGCCTTCATAGGCCAAGAGGTCCTTGACCTTGTGGAAGCCGTAGCGGTCGTGGAGCTGCTCGTAGTAAGAGAAGTTGTACGGCATCATCAGCGACGGCGGCGTGCCATTGTTCGCTATCAGCAATCCGCAGTCATCGTTGGTCGAGGGATTCATCGGGCCGCGCATCGTGTCAAAGCCCTTGCCCCGCAGCCACGCCGCGGCGGTGTCGAACAGGGCCTTCGCCACCGCCTGATCGTTTATCGATTCGAAGAAGCCGTAAAAACCCACGCGATCGTGGTGCTCTTTGTTGTGCATGTCGTTCTTGATCGCGCCGATTCTGCCGACCGTCCGGCCGTCCCGGCGGGCCATCCAATACTGCGCTTGGGCGTGTTCCCAGAACGGATTTTTGCCGGGCGACAGCAGCGTGACCATGTCACGGCGCAGCTGCGGCACCCACAACGGATCATCGCGATAGTGGTCGTACGGGAAGGCGATGAAACGATCGAGATCGCGCCCGTTCGAGACGGGCACGATCTCCACTGCGGTCAGATGACCCCCAGCTCTTTTCCGAGGCGCCCGAAGACCTCGAGGGCGAGGTCGATCTGCTCGGTCGTGTGCGTCGCCATGAGGCTGGTCCGCAGGCGACACTGCGAGGGCGGCACTGCCGGCGGCACGACGGGATTCGTGAACACACCGGCGTCGAACAACTTGCGCCAGAAGAGGAAGGTCTTCTCGAGCGGCCCGATCAGCACGGGAATGATCGGCGTCTCGGTCGGGCCAATGTCGAAGCCGAGGCTGCGCATGCCTTCCTGCAGCCGGCGCGTGTTGCGCCACAGCTGCTCCCGCCGCTCCGGCTCGCGCTGCATGACGTGCAGCGCCGCGAGCACGCCGGCGGTGTTGGAGGGGGGCAGGGCCGCGGTGAAGATCAACGGCCGCGAGTGGTGGCGGAGATAATGAATCACATTCTCCGAACCGACGGCAAAGCCGCCGATCGATGCCAGCGACTTCGAGAAGGTGCCGACGATCAGGTCCACCTCGTCGACGAGGTCGAAATGGGCGGCCGTGCCGTCGCCGTTGGGCCCGAGCACGCCGACGGAGTGCGCATCGTCGATGGCCAGCGCGGCGCCGTACTTCTGGCAGATCCGCAGCAACCCCGGCACGTCGGCGATATCGCCCTCCATCGAGTAGATGCCGTCCACGATGACCATGGTGCCGGTGCCTTCGGGCAGCTTCTGCAGCTTCCGCTCGAGGCTGGCGAGGTCGCCGTGGTTGAACCGCACGGTTTCGCCGTGCGACAGCTTGGCGCCGTCGACGATCGAGGCGTGATCGAGCTTATCGAGGAAGACGACGTCAGTGCGGCCCACGAGGCCGGATATCACACCGAGGTTCGCTTGATAACCGGTTGAAAAGACGAGGCAAGATTCCTTGCCGAAGAACTCGGCCAGCTCCGCTTCGAGCTGCTCGTGCAGGTCCAGCGTGCCGTTCAGAAACCGCGAACCCGTGCACCCGGAGCCGTAACGCTCCAAGGCGGCCCGTGCGGCGGCCAGGACCTCAGGGTGATGCGTGAGGCCGAGGTAGTTGTTCGACCCCATCATGATCCGTTCCTGGCCTTCGATGATGACGACGGTGTCTTCGGAACGGGAGATGGGCTTGAAGTACGGGTAGAGGCCCGCTGCCTGGACTTCGCGCGCCCGAGTGAAGTTCTTACATTTGTCGAACAGCGCGATGTTCTGCAGGGTCTCAGTGCGCACGAGGCCTCGATCCTCTTATATAGGCAAGCGGTGGTACAGCTTAGCCCTCGCCCATCGAATTGGCAAGGCTCAATGTGAGACTTGCCACAGCCTTCAGTGCGCCGCCGTAGTAGCCTAGATTGCTGCACCCGTGTGAATTACGCCGCGAGCCCTGGAGGTTTATAGTGCGCCCAATGTTTGTGCGATTCCTCGCGATCTCCGTGCTCCTGTCGCCCTCAGTTCACACCAGTGTCTCGGCGCAAAGCGGCTTTCATCCGTACTGGGAAATCCCCGGATTCGACTTCAGCCAAAACGGCGCCTGGCGGGTGCGCGCGCGCCAAGTCAGCCAGCTCCGCCACCAACTCCTGAGCTCCGGACAACTCCCCCGGTTCAGCCTGCGCGGGCCCGCGGCCGGCCAGCAATCGACCACCTCGGTGTCGGGCACGATGGTGGTGCCGGCGATCCTCTTCGCTTACGCAAATACGGACTCGACGCAGTTCATGAAGGACACAGCGCAATACGATGCCGCTTTGTTCGCGACGACTCCTCCAGGCGGGAATCCCTACACGTTGCGCACGTTGTATCAGCAGTTGTCCAACGGCGCTCTGACGATGCAGGGCAAAGTCATCGGATGGGTGCGTCTGGATAGCGCGGAAACGACGTATACGGGGATTCCGGGCACATGTACCGGCAATCCTTTCGGTACGACCAACTGCAATGGTCTGTTCAGCAGCAACGCGCTCGCTCGCATGCAGGCGGGTTTCCGCCAGGCACTCGTGCGCGTCGACAGCTTTATCGATTTCGGCCAGTTCGACAACGACGGACCGGATGGCATCCCGAATTCCGGGGACGACGATGGCGTCGTCGACATGATCATGTTCGCGCATCCGACCAAGGATGGCGCGTGCGGCGGATTCCCGGAAAGCAGCGACCCGTCGACGAATAATCACATTTGGTCGCACCGTTTCCAGCTGGTGACCGGGGGCGGTGATTACATAACGAACGATCCAGCGCCTCACGGCAACACGAGCGGATATGCCACGATCCACGTGCGGGATTACTTCGTGACTTCCGCGCTGGGCGGGACGAGCGCGTGCGACACGACACAGATCATGCCGATTGGAACGGCCGCGCATGAATTCGGTCATGCGCTCAGCCTTCCGGATCTGTACGACACGGGGGGGAACACGCAGGGCGTGGGGGAATGGGGGCTCATGGGGTCCGGTAACTTCACCAGCCCACGGAGCCCGTCCCGGATGGAAGCCTGGTCGCTGAACGAGCTAGGTTGGATCACCCTCTCGTCGCTCACCAGCGCCGGCACCTACCCACTCGACCCGGTCGCGACGTCGCGCACTGCCGCCTACGTGCGGCCGCCTGGACCGAATCCGCGCGGCGAGTATTTCCTCATCGAAAACCGTCAGGGCGGAGCGGCCGGGTTGGCCGACTCAGCCATGATCACTCGCCACTGCCTTAGAAGCGGGCAGCCCGGCAACTGTCCCGGTGGATTGCTCATCTGGCACGTTGACTCCACGAAGATCACCACGAGCGGATTCCATCAGACCAATTCGATCAATTCCGGTACGATTCACGGCCTGGCGCTCCAGGAAGGTGACGGGCTGCGCCAGCTGTGGTGCGGGAGCGGCGGTTGTAACCGCGGCGATGCCGGCGATCCCTATCCGGGCGTAAGCGGCAATACCGCGTTTGTCTATCGCACGAATCCCAACGCGACCATGAACTCCGATGGCAGCTTCGCCGGACTTGGGATCGACCAGATCACCCAGGTTGTGTCCGACGGGCAGATGTCGTTCCGCCTGCGGTTCGGCGCGCTGACGGTAGTGAGCGCCAGTGATACCAACGCGGTGATCCAGTTCAACGGGCCATCCTACAATGTTTATCGCGATCTGCTGGACAGCACCGTGACGTACACGATTGGCATTGCGGACACACAACTGTCGGCAGACCAGCGCCGGCGCTTTCATTTTCTTTCGTGGTCGGACGGTGGGGCGATCACTCACACGATCACCGGCAGCAATGCCGGCGGCGCCATCACGGCGAATGTCTCTCGCGATTTCAAACTCATCGCGACCTGGCCGACCGGTGGATCGGTCCGTGCCGACACGGCGATCAATCTCGCCGGCGATTTCATCCCCGATGGACGGATTGTCACCCTGACGCCCGTCGATTCCACGCTCAACTTCTGCGGGTGGGCCGGTGATACCACCACGACAGACTCCGTGCTCGCGCTGCCGATGCATCGGCCGTACACTGTCGCGGCAAGTTTCGGGAGTCCGAACACCATCACGTCCGCGGGCGCCCGCCCCAACGGCGTAATCGGAGCAACCTATGCCGACACGCTGCGCATTAACGGCGGTGGGGCTGTCGCCGCTTGGAGCGTGGTGAGCGGCGCGTTACCGGCGGGACTGACGTTGAGCCAGAACGGCGTGATCTCCGGATTCCCGCGCCAGGGGGGAAATTTTTCCTATACGGTGCGCGTCGTCTCCTGCGACACGTCCACCAAGGCCTTCAGCCTGAGTGTCACCGCGCCGACGCTCACGCCGAGCGATGTGCTCTCGCAACTGCTCGGTCCCACCGCGCCGCTCAGTGCGGACCAGCTTCGTTATCTCGATATCATCGGCAACAACAACGGCAGCTTCGACATCGGTGACTTCCTCGCCTGGGTCAAGCTCACCAATCCGCCCCTGAGCCCCGCGTTGCTCCAGGCGATGCCGCGGAAAGGAGGCCGCCAATGAAGCGGCTGTATCTGCTTGCTGTGCTCGCCGCGATCGTCGCCGGTGGTCTCAGCTGCGGTGACTCGACGGCATCGGGACCGGGCGTCCTGAAGGTGCGACTCACATCGCCGGCCGGCGCGCTCGACTCAGCCATCATCGTCACGATCACCGGCCCGGCGCCTCTGACCAGCGTCACCTCCGGCACCGGCCTCCGACTGTTCCAGCAGCCACTCGGCGGCACCACGACGCACTTCGCGCTGATCGGCGCGCTCACCAACGGCACGACCATCCTGACGATCGGCGTCGGCGACATACAGGCGCTGGCGCAATACGGCGGCACGATTCAGGGCGTCGCGATGCCGAACTACCAACTGCGCACGTTGCCGGGAGACTACGCGCTCGCGATTACCCGCTAGTCTCCCGCCTGAGCGGCCGGCTCCGGCATTTGCCAGAGTTGCATCAAGCTGTCTTCCAGCCGCCGTTTGAGATCCTGGTACAACCCGAGCAGCTGGCGGCATTCGTCGGTCAGCGTCGTCGCGCCACCACCGGGGCCGCCGGCTCGAGACACGACCATCGGCCGGCCAAGCGCCTGTTCCATCTGCTGAATGGCGCTCCACGCCGTCCGATAGCTGATGCCCGCCTCGGAAGCGGCATCTTTGATCGAGCGCACTCGCTCGACCGCGTCCAGCAGCCGCGCCTCACGCTCACCGATGACCGTCGCGCCACGTTTTGTCAACGCAACCACGGCGTTTGGTACAAGATCCGGGAACAGCATACAACCCCCTCATTCTATCGTTCGGCAGTCGCTGAAACGGGCTCGACGCAGCCGTCGGGTGAGCCTGGCGCGGGTGGCATGAACGCGGCCACGCCGTTGGGCAGGCGTACCGCGAGCAGCCGGGCGCGCCAATCACCAAGCGCCCAGGTGGCGAACTGCGCAGCGCCGCGATTCGGCGACGCCGAACGAATGACGTACAACGTGTATGGGTTGCCGAGTGCAGTGTCGGCAGTGAAGAGCACTTGCAATTCGATTCCTGCCAAACGCGTGAACGTCGGCAGGTCGTCGAGCGCGTACGCATGGCGCTCGTCGGCGGTGCGCAGCGTGGCGGCCTGATCGCTCCCCGACTGCGTGTACCAGCGGTCGCGCGAAAAGACGGGCGTTATCCCGGCCGCCTTCCAGAGCGACAACTCCTTGACATGCGTCCCTGACGAATCGCCGCGCGATATGAAAGAAGCGCGAACGCTCGCGATGCGCCGGAACGCTTCCGTGGCGCTTGCAGCATGCGTCACGCGCGCCGGGTCTCCCGCCGGGCCCACGACGGCGAAGCGGCTCACGACGAAGGGACAGCGCAGCGCCGCATGCCCCGGGTTCACCAACAGGCGCTGCTCGAGGCTCGGCGCGTGCGTCACGATCACGTCCAGATCTCCGGCCGCCGCCGAGCGGATGATAGTTCCGGAGGGGCCGACGATGACCCGCACCGGACGTGGTGGGTGCAAGGAATCCAGCAGGGAAAGCGCACCCGATTGTTCGACCGTCGTGGTGGTGCCGAGGCGGAGTGGTGTAGCCTCGCTGCCCCGCGCGCAACCAGCCTGCGCGAAGCACGTGAGAGCGAGGCACCACGAGAATCGTGTCATATAAGGGCTTTCCCCATAGCGGTATGCCCGAGCGGCGGAATCGTTCCAGTCGACGTTTTCTTTGTTGCACGCGTGCAACACCCGTGTTAATTCCACACACCGCCATTCGCTAACCTACCCGCATCTCTCGCGCCACTCTATTTTCGGAGCCGGGGGCGGTAGCTCAGCTGGGAGAGCACCTGGTTTGCAACCAGGGGGTCGTGGGTTCGAATCCCATCCGCTCCACTCCTTCGCTACCTCGTGGAGAGTCCATTGACCATCGCCCTGCTGGTGCCGGCCGTTGTCTTCGCCACCCTACAACAGCAAGCCGCTCCTGCACCCTCGCCGCGCGTCGCCGCGAGCAGCCAGGCGGCCGTCGAAGTCCACATCAACGCGCGCCGCATCGGCAATCGCTGGTTTGAGGAGGACGCCGGCCTTTCGGGACCGTCTCGTATCGCGATTTCTTACGGTCAGCCGCACGCGCGCGGCCGCAAGGTCGAAGGCGGTTTGATTCCGATCGACACGGTGTGGCGGTTCGGCGCGAACATGGCAACGGCGCTGCACAGCGACGTTGATCTCACGGTGGGCGACGTGAAGTTGCCGCGCGGCGACTACTCGCTTTTCATTCTCTACACGCGGACGGGAGCGTCGCTGATCGTGAATCGCGGCACGGGGCAGTGGGGCACCGATTACGACGCCGCAAAGGACATCGGGCGCGTCACACTGACCAGTCGCACACTGGCAGAGCCCGAGCCTGCGCTTTCGGTCTACCTGGTGCCGGACTCCCCCGATCCCAAAACCGGTTATGCCGATCTCAAGGGAACGCTCCGCATCAAATGGGGCACGACAGAGTGGTCAACGACGTGGCGAGTCGATCAATGAACGATCCCCGCTATCCCATCGGTAAGTTCACGCCTCCAGCCAATAATGCGCTCGCGCCGGCCGAGCGCGGCGCGTGCATCGAGCAGATCGCCGCGACGCCGGCGAACTTTCGACGTGCCGTCGCCGGGTTGAACGACGCTCAACTCGACACGCCGTACCGGGACGGCGGCTGGACGGTTCGCCAGCTCGCGCATCATGTGCCCGACAGTCACATGAACGCCTACATCAGGTTCAAGTTGGGCCTGACCGAGCAGACGCCGGCAATCAAGACCTATGAAGAGAAAGATTGGGCCAAGACGCCGGAGGTCCGTGCCCCGATCGGCATGTCACTCGATCTGCTCACGGCGCTCCACCAGCGTTGGGTCACGTTGCTGCGAGGCATGAGTCTCGCCGATTTCGCGCGCACGATCAAACATCCCGAGTGGGGCACGCCCTCGCTCGACACGCTCCTGGGACTGTACGCCTGGCACGGCCGGCATCACACCGCGCACGTCACGACACTGCGGGAGCGCATGGGCTGGTGAGTCTCCTGGTCGCCGTGCTCATGATGACGCAGCTACCGGCGAATCGTCCGCCCCTGCCGGGAGTCTCCGGTGACCCGAACGACTGGCAATCCTATTTCGATCAGGGCGCGCAGCTCCTGCGGCGCCACCCCAATCGGGCGGATTCCATGTTCATCTGGGCATCGCACCTCGATCCCACGCGTGCCGAGCCGTTGTTCGCGCGGTGGGTGGCGTTTTGGATGCGCGACGTGCGGCGCTTCGAGCGCGCCGTCTACCGCGAAGGCAGGCTCAGCCCCGGGGACTCGGCACTCATCCGCGGCGCGGACAGCCTGTTCTTGCACGCGTTGGAACGCAATCCGTTTGTACCGCAGAATCTGATCGTGCTGGCCTATGAAGACGTCGCGATGGACATGCCTGAAAACTCCCTGAACATGGGATTCTTTGCCTACGGGCGTCAGCAGTACACGCTGGCGGCTTCACATCTGGGCCAAGCCATCACGCAAAATCCCAAGCTGCTGTGGCTGCACTATGACCGGGCGCTCACCTTCGTGCCGCGGCAGGAATATGACAGCGCGGCGGTCGAGCTCGCGGCACTCCTGGCGGCGCTGCGCAGCCAGGAGCAAAAGCGGATGTCGCCGATCTATGAGTCGAAGGAGCTCATCACGTACGGTCTCGGCGTGTTGCATCTCGTCGAGGGACACAACGACAGCGCGCAGCAGTTTTTCGAGCAAGCCGTGACGGAAAACCTGGCATTCTTCCCCGCGCAGGTCGAGCTGGGCGATCTCGCGCTCATCCACCGTGATACGGTGCTCGCGTCTCGAAGCTTCCGGCAGGCGGCGGACCTCGCGCCGGCCGAAGCCTGGGTTCAGGCGCGCTACGGCGTGGCGCTGCAGCTCATGGGCCGCTCGATCGACGCCATGGATCCGCTGCAGCGGGCGATCAAGCTCGAGCCGTGGTGGGCGGAACCCTATCGGCTGCTGGGGCTCGCCTGGGAAGACGCCGGCGACAAGCAGGAAGCCGCGAAGGCGTTTGCCGCGTATCTCGAGCGAGCGCCACAGCGAGAGACCGACAAGATCAACGACGTGAAGCGGCGCCTCGCCGCCGCGCAGGCGCGAAACTGAACCCTCATGGTCGAATTTCCCGACGACGATCTGGACGAAGAATTCCCGCTCGGCGACGGCACGGCCGACTCGGAGGGAATCGTCATCTGCCCCTACTGCGGAGAGCCGAATGCAATCGGACTCGATGTGGGCGGAGGCGATGTTCAGGATTACGTCGAAGACTGCCAGGTATGCTGCCGGCCGTGGCGTGTTACGGTGTCGTACGACGCAACGGGCAACGCGCAAATCTCCGCCGCACCACTCGATGAATGAAGTCCTGCGGCCTAGGGCGAAGGAGTGGGATTAGTCTGTAACGTCTTGGCGACAGCGTGTGTCGAGTCACGACTTTATTTTTCGCCTGTGGCGAAGACTATTCTCTTGGTTGACGACGATCCGGATATTCGTGCCACATTGAGCGCGTTCTTGAGCGATCACGGCTATGCGGTGCATGTCGCGCGCGATGGGCGGCACGCGCTCCAGCTGCTGTCGAAGATGGAACCGCCCGATCTGATCCTGCTCGACTACTTGATGCCGGGTATGAGCGGATCCCAATTCCTCGAGCGCAAGCGCTGGAATCCCCGGATCCGTCTGGTCCCGGTGGTGGTCCTGTCCGCCTGGACCCGTCAATGGTCGCCGGCGCGGCTCGACGCGGTGGACGTGCTGTCGAAGCCGGTCGACCTGGATCGACTCCTGGGACTTCTAATGCGGATTTGCGATGACGGGCACCGTATTCTCGCGCCGGTGCGGGGCAGGGGCGCCCGGACGCACGCGTCGGTGACGCACTGAAGGGGTTTGCAACGACGCCCCGTTTTGATGTGATCCTTGTCTAATCCTGTGATCATCCCTTGGAGTTAAGTCAATCGGAACTCACCCGACGGGTCGTGTTGCGTTACCGTGACACGATGGCTTCGATACTGATCGTCGAAGATGACGCCGACAGCCGGATGCAGCTCCGTGATTTTCTCGCCGCGGAGGGCTTTGTCGCGCACGCGGCGCGGGACGGCCAGCATGCGCTGCACATCCTCGAGAAGATGGAGCCGCCGCCGGATCTGATTTTGCTCGACTACAAGATGCCGGTCATGGACGGCAAACAGTTCCTAGCGGTGCTGCGGCGTATCCCCCGCCTCCAGAACATTCCCGTGATCATCCTGTCGGCGGCGACCCGCGAGTGGTCCGGCGCGCACCTCGAGGTCGAAGAAGTGCTGTCCAAGCCTATCGACCTCGAGGTCTTGCTCAACGCGGTGAATCGTATCCTGACGCCACCGTCCTATAACGCGGCTTCGTAGCGGCGCGCGACTTCCTGCCAGTTCACGACGTTCCACCACGCGGCGACGTAATCGGGCCGCCGGTTCTGGTATTTGAGGTAGTACGCGTGCTCCCACACGTCGACCCCGAGAATCGGAACCTTGTTTTCCATGAGGGGGCTGTCCTGGTTGGGCCGACCGGCGACCTCGAGCTTGCCGTTCGCGACGGTGAGCCAACCCCAGCCGCTCCCAAATTGTCCGGTCGCCGCGGTCGTGAGCTGCTCCTTGAACTTCGCGAACTCGCCGAACGTGCGCTTGATGGCATCCGCCAGTTTCCCGCTCGGCTCGCCACCGCCGCCCTTACCGGCGGGCGCCATGATCGTCCAGAATAACGAATGGTTGTGATGACCGCCGCCGTTGTTACGGACCGCGGTGCGAATGTCTTCGGGAACCGTATTGATGCCGCGCAGGAGGTCCTCGACGCTCTTGCCGAGGAGCTCGGGGTGCTTGTTTAGCGCGTTGTTGAGATTGTTGATGTAGGCCTGATGATGCTTGTCGTGATGGATCTGCATGGTCTGCGCGTCGATGTGAGGCTCGAGCGCTCCGAAATCGTAGGGCAGTGGAGGTAGAACGTGGGTCTTGGCAGCGCTTTGCTCTTTGATCTGCGCCATGTCGTCGGTCCTTGTAGAGGTGCCTGTCAAACCCCGCATTGCGCGAGGCAGTTCCCATCATATTTTGGCTCCTCTTCTACATCCCCGGTATAGCGGGCCTAATCGATGTCTTCCGTCACGATCCGCCGGTTGAGCAAGGTTTTCGACGGCGGGATCCAGGCGCTACATCACCTCGATTTGGACGTGCGCGACGGTGAGCTGCTCGTCTTGCTCGGCCCGTCCGGCTCCGGCAAGACGACGGCGCTGCGCTGCATCGCCGGTCTGGAAGAGCCGACGGCTGGTGAAATCGTCATCGGTGATCGCGTCGTGACGCACGTGCCGCCGGGCGAGCGCGACGTGGCGATGGTCTTTCAAATCCCCGCGCTGTACCCCCATCTCACTGTCCGGGAAAATATCGCCTTCCCACTCGAGATGCGTCGTGTGCCGGCGGCGCAGGTGACGCGGCGCATCCATGACGCCGCGGCACGCGTTGGTCTCGAGCAGCTGCTCGACCGCATGCCCGGCCAGCTGTCTGAGGGCGAGCGCCAACGCGCGGCGCTCGGACGGGCAATCGTGCGGGCGCCGCAGGTCTTTCTCTTCGACGAACCGCTGTCACAGCTGGATAGCAGGCTCCGGATCGAGTTGCGCGCCGAGCTCCTCGGGCTGCATCGGGCGCTCAGCGGCGGGGGCGAAGGGGGCGGGGGCACGATGATCTATGTGACGCACGATCAGACAGAAGCCATGACCATGGCCAGCGGTCATCGGATCGCCGTTCTCCACGAAGGCCGGTTACGCCAGGTCGGCACACCCGAGGAGGTCTATCAGCGCCCCGCCGATGTCCACGTCGCGCGGCTTCTCGGCAATCCGGGGATGAATGTGCTCCAGGGACGGGGCCGCCTGACGGGAGAGGGGGGGCGCGTGATCGAGACGGGCAGTCTCTCGATTCCCATCGAGCTGTCGACGTACGAAGGAGAGCTGCAAGTGGGGATTCGGCCGGAATTCGTGGGGCTGTGCGCGGTCGACACGGGCGTCGGGAACGTCGACGTTGTGGTTGTCGAGCCGCTCGGGAGCGAAACCCTCGTGCATCTGAACGCCGGCGGGCAGCCCCTCGTGGCACGACTCCCAGGCTTCGCCGACGTGCGCGTGGGCGCGCGGGTCGGCGTCAAAGTGGATCGCCGGCGCCTGTATCTCTTCGACGCCGCCGGCGCGCCGTTCGCATGAGCTCGCGGTTCTGGGCCGCGGGCGCGACTATTGCCGCCGCAGTCGCGGCGGCGCTCGCCCTCGTCGCGGTTCACGTGGCGCAGCGCCATTACGAGCGGGCGTTCGCATTCCGTATGGCGCGTACGACGGCGGCGTACGTTGTCGCCGTCACTCCACCTCCACCTCCGCCTCCGCCGCCGCGGCGCGTCCCACGTGCTCGCCAGCGCTCGGGCGGCCAGCCGGCACCCGCGGCTTCTTCGGCATCGCGCAGCTATTACTTGCCCGCGCTCCTCACGCACGCACGCGCGCTGGAGACGCTGCCCGGCTGGTCATCAGATGTCGAGGTGTACTTCGGAACCGCGCCGCTCGTCGAGGCGACAGCGCCGCCGCTGACCCCGAACGACCTAGCGCTGCTCGCAACCGGCGGCCGGCGGCGCGACGGCGCCGCGCTCGTGCCCCTCAAGGATCGTGTCGGAGAAGAGATCGTCGGTGCGGTCGCCATACGGCCACGACCCATGCCGCGCGGGCCGTTCCCGGGCGGCATGGGCTTCGCGGTCCCGGCCGCGATACTGGCGGTCGGTGCGGCCACCGCGATCGCGTTCCGGCAGCGACCGATGCGGCGCGGTGGTTACGTCATGGCAGCGTTGCTGTTGGGACTGGCAACCTACGCCGACGTGCGTGCGGCGGCGCGGCAGAGCACCGATCGCTGGCTCGTCGATACCCGTCGCCTGCTCCAGGAGGCGGCACAGCGACTGCCGGCGCCGGGCGCGCGCGTGACCGTCCCCGATCTCGCGGCGATCGTGCGCGAGAGCGGTGGCGATGCGGAAGTCGTCGCGGGCGAACCGGCGGAGTCAGCGCCGCGCCGTGTCGTCATCGACGGCCAGCCGCGCGCCGTCGTTGCGGTGCTGGTCGGCCCCGGCCGATGGGTCGAGCTACGCTCGGTGCCTGGGGAGCGTGCCACGTTGCACTGGTTGGCGGTACTGATGCCATGTGTCATGCTCGGGCCCGTGGCGATTCTGTTGCTGCGCTGGGCCGAGCGGACGCCTGCGCGACGGCGGCGCGAAACGGCGATCGCGTGGGGATTTCTCGCGCCGGCCGGGCTGCATTTCGCGCTTTTTACGCTCGGTCCCGCGCTCCTCGCGGTCTATCTCGCCGCAACCGCGGATTGGGGCGCGCTCGCGCGCGAGCCGCTGACCTGGATCGCGCTGCGCAATAGTGTCCTGTACGCCGGCTATGTGCCGATTTCGGTCGCGCTGGCGCTCGCGGCTGCGGTCGCGGTCCAGCGCTACCGCCATCAATGGACCGGCCGTCTACTCAGCGCGGCGTTTCTGCTTCCCTATGTCGTGCCCGTGGTCACGATCGCGCTGCTCTGGCAGGCGATGTATCAGCGAGGATCATTGGGTTCGGGACGTCCCGACTGGTTGAGCAGTTCCGGCACCGCATTGCTCGCGCTCATGATCGTGTCGGTCTGGGCGCACGTCGGCGCGCAAATGGTCGTGTTTCTCAATGGTCTGGAGTCGATTCCCCGTGCCTACCTCGACGCGGCACGCCTCGATGGGGCGGGAGCGTGGCGCGGATTCTGGCGCGTCACCTTGCCCCTCCTCAAGCACGTGACGTGGTTCGTGGCTTTGACCGCCGTGCTCGGCGCGCTGCAGTTGTTCACGCTCGTGTTCGTGCTGACGCAGGGGGGACCGGGGCAGAGCACCGACGTCTTGGTCCATCGGATCTATCGGACGGCATTCGAGTCGCAAGGCTTCGCGACGGCGTGCGCGTTAGCGGTCGCATTCGCGGTGGTGTTACTGGTGCTCAGGTGGCCTCAGCTGCGTCTACTGCGGGCGCGCATGGCCGGTCGAGTGGGTCGCCATGCGTAAGGTCCTCCTGGCGATAGCTGCCCTGCTCACGATTGTGCCTTTCCTCTATATGGTGTCGGTCTCTTTCATGGGGGAAGCGGAGCTGCTCCGCTGGCCGCCGCCGTTGTGGCCGCATGCTCCCGCCTTGGGCAATTATGTCGCGGCACTCGATGCGCTGCCGTATACGCGCGTCCTCTTCAACACCGCGATCCTCGCCGGCTGCGTGATGGCCGGCCAGGTGCTGACGAGCGCGGCAGCGGGCTATGCGCTTGCGCGCATGCGGTTTGTGGGACGCGGATGGATCGTCGCGCTGCTGCTCGGCAGCTTGGGTCTTCCTGCGATCATGCTCGTCGTGCCGCGCTTCCTGATGATTGAGACGGTTGGTTGGACCGATACCTATGCCGGCCTGATCGTGACGGAGCTGGTGTCGGTCTGGGGCATCTTCCTCATGCGGCAAGCCTATCTGTCACTGCCGCGCGACATCGAGGAGGCGGCGCGGCTCGATGGCGCGGGAGATTGGATCGTATTCTGGCGTGTCGCGTTACCGCTCGCGCGGCCGGCGGTCGCCGCGGTTGCGCTTCTCGCGTTCCTCGACCAGTGGCGCAACTTCATCTGGCCACTGGTCATTACCCGCTCGCCAGCGATGGAGGTTGCAGAGGTCGCGCTGGCGCAGGCGCACACCGCCTACGCCGGGAATTGGCCGTATCAGATGGCCGCCGCGGTGCTGCTGAGCCTGCCAGTGGCGGTCGTATGCCTGCTCGCGCAGCGCAGCCTGATCGCGGGAGTGAACTTCACCGGCGCGCGCGTGCGACTGTGAACGCAAAAGTGTGAGTGTGATGCCTCAAGCATCGACCGGCGTCTTCCCGTCATTCATGGCTCGGAAGTTGCGAATGCTCTCTCCGCCAACGCTTGATCAAAGAGGCGCGCTGCATTTCGCAGCGAGGGCCGAGGGAGGCCGAACGTGCGGGGCAGGCTGGCTGCATCACTATTGGTCGTTTTGGGCGCCGCGCCCACCTTGCTGGCGGCGCAAGCGTCGTCGACACCCACACCTGGCGCTACCTCTGGCCCCGCCCCCGCCCCCGCCCCCGCCCCCGCCCCCGCAGCCGCGCCTGTTCTGCGGACGCATGCGCTGGGCTTCGGGTTTGTGGCTACGCTCGGCGCCAACTGGC
>Ga0070730_10000533_pt1 | contig 43463 bp, 39 predicted proteins | sample Coa_R1_3_FD_66447 | JGI IMG/M metagenome (GOLD analysis project Ga0070730, IMG submission 66447) | Surface soil microbial communities from Centralia Pennsylvania, which are recovering from an underground coalmine fire - Coalmine... | ecosystem: Environmental > Terrestrial > Soil > Unclassified ...
CCGGAGGAATTTTCAGGGATCAAGTCACCCGGTTGTTACCCCACCGCATCAGCCGGTCATAAGCGACCGACGCCGCTTCGCCGCTCAAACCGTTGCTGCGCTTGAAAGGGAAATGGTGCCCAGGGGCGGAATCGAACCACCGACACTGCGATTTTCAGTCGCATGCTCTACCAACTGAGCTACCTGGGCTCCGGGGCAACCGAAGGAGCGCTTCTATAAGAAATATCCGGGCGCCTGTCCAGCGCCGCTTTGCATGCGGGGGATGCGCCGGAAAAGCTTGCGCTTCGGTGCGATTCTCCGAGACCGGCACCGCGCACCCATCCCGGAGAATCACGGGTGTCAGCTTTCCGACTCGCCGCGCCGGTTGATGCGCACGTCGCGGTGGATATAGACGCTGATGACCAGGCCGAAGCCGAACATCAGGGTCAGCATCGCCGTGCCGCCGTAGGAAATCAGCGGCAGCGGCACGCCCACCACCGGGATCAGGCCCATGACCATCGCGGTGTTGATGAAGACATAGAGGAAGAAGTTGAGCGTCACGCCCAGCGCCAGCATCCGGCCGAAGTGGTTGCGGCTCCTAAGCCCGATCGCGCAGCCGTAGGCCACGACCAGCGCATAGAGCGCGAGCAGCACGCAGCCGCCGGCCATGCCGAATTCCTCGGCGAACATGGTGAAGATGAAGTCGGTGTGCTTCTCGGGCAGGAAGTTGAGGTGGCTCTGTGTCCCCTCCAGATAGCCCTTGCCCCACATGCCGCCGGAGCCCAGCGCGATCTTGGACTGGGTGATGTGGTATCCGGCGCCCAGGCTGTCGTTCTCCGGATTGAGGAAGGTCAGGATGCGCTTCTTCTGATAGTCGCGCATGAAGCCGAAGGCGATCGGCACGATGCCGGCGGCACAGGCCGCCGCGATGGCGAATTTCCACAGCCTGACGCCGGCCAGGAAGAAGATGCCGCCGGTCGACAGCACCAGCATCATCGCTGTGCCGAGGTCGGGCTGCTTCATCACCAGCGCCGCCGGTATCGCCAGCAGCAGCAGCGGGTAGATCAGATGCAGCGGCCGGCCGACCTCCTCGATCGTGCGGCTGTTGAAATAATGCGCCAGCACCATGACCAGGCCGATCTTCATCAACTCGGACGGCTGCAGCGACAGGGGACCAAGCTCGATCCAGCGCTGGGCGCCGAGGCCCGTGCGGCCATGCAGATCGACCAATACCAGGAGCACGAGCCCGACCACATAGATCGGATAGGCCGCCTTCAGCCAGAACCTGATGTCGACGACCGACACGACCAGCAGCAGGACGAGCGAGATGCCGTAGCGGATCATCGACTTCGACGCCCAGGGGTCGAAGCTCGCGTTGGCCGCGGAATAGAGCACCATGAAGCCGATGCCGGCGATCACGGTCAGAAGGAAGATCAGGCCCCAGTTGATGCTGCGCAGCTTCTCGGCGAAGTCGGGCGTATGGCCGCGCTCGGCGCCGATGCTCATGGGGTCTTCTCCGCAGGCGGCGTCGGGCCGCCGGGCGCGCCGGGGGCCGGCGCGGCCTCGGCCACGATCATCGGGTCGGGCGGCACGCGGCGCGACGGATCGCGCCGCTGGCATTCGCGCAGCACGTCGCGCGCGATGGGCGCCGCGTACTTGCCGCCGGCGATGCCGTGCTCGACGAACACGGCGCAGGCATAGCGCGGGTTGCCGACCGGCGCGAACGCGATGAAGACCGCATGCTCGCGGTCCTTCCAGGGCAGCTGCTCGCCCTTCTTGATGCCGTGCTCGCGCTCGGCCGCGGTGATTTGCCGGAACTGCGAGGTGCCGGACTTGCCGCCCATCTCCATGCCCGGCTCGGAAATGCGCGCGCCATAGGCGGTGCCGCCCGGCTCGTTGGTCACCGCGTTCATGCCGGAGAGCACGGCGTTGATATGGACCGGGTTGAAGCCCAGCGACGGGAAATCCTTGGCTCCCCGATCGGTATCGAACGGCTTGCCCGGCTCGATGATGCCGGCCGGGCGCACCAGATGCGGCACCAGCTGCCGGTTCGAGATGATGCGCGCCAGCATGGTCGCGAGCTGCAGCGGCGTCACCGCGATATAGCCCTGGCCGATGCCGATCGAGGGCGTGTCGCCGTCGACCCAGCGGACGCCGTATTTCTTGAGCTTCCAGGCGCGGGTCGGGATGTTGCCGGGCCGCTCGTTCGGGATGTCGATGCCGGTGAGCCCGCCCATGCCGAGCCGGTTCGCCATGGCCGCGACGCGATCGACGCCGACCTTCATGGCGACTTCGTAGAAATAGACGTCGCAGGAGTTCTTGAGGCCGCCGTGCAGGTCGAGCGTGCCGTGGCCGCCGTGCCGCCAGCAGTGATACTCATGGTCGCCGAGCGTGAAGACGCCCGGGCAATTGACCCGGAAGTCCGGCGTGATGACGCCCGCGTCGAGCGCCGCCATGGCAACGACCGGCTTGAAGGTCGAGCCCGGCGGGTTCACGCCCTGGATCGCCTTGTTGTAGAGCGGCGTGTGCGGGTCGGTGTTGAGCGCGTTCCACACCGACGCCTTCAGCCCCTGGGTAAAGCTGTTGGCGTCGTAGGACGGCGAGGACGCCATGGTCAGGATCTCGCCGGTCACCACGTCGATCACGACGCAGGTGGCGCTTTCCTCCGAGCGCAAGCGGCGCATGGTGAAATCCTGCAGCGCCATGTCGAGCGTCGTCGCGATCTCCTCGCCGGGCTGGCCGTCGTCGCGGTTGATCTCGCGCACGACGCGGCCGAAGGCGTTCACCTCGATCTGGCTGGTGCCGGCGGTGCCGCGCAGCTCCAGATCCTGGGCCTTCTCGATCCCGGCCTTGCCGATGCGGAAGTCCGGCAGCTCCATCAGCGGGTCGCCGGTCAGCTCATTCTCGGAGACCGGCGCCACATAGCCGGTGATGTGGCTGACCCGGTCGGCGAACGGGTAATAGCGGTTGCGCCCGACCTCGATCTGCACGCCCGGCAGCTCGGGAATATTGACCTCGATGCGCGCGACCTCTTCCCAGGAGAGATTCTCGCGCACCACGATCGGCACGAAGGAATGCTTGCGCTTGATCTCGCGCCATACCCGGTGGCGCTCGTTGTCGCCCAAGGGGATGAGCGTGCCGATGGCGTTGAGCGTGCTGTCGATGTCGCCCGCCTGCTCGGCAACGAGCACGACCCGGTAGCTCTGCTGGTTGACCGCGAGCGGCACGCCGAACCGGTCGAGGATGCGGCCGCGCTGCGGCGCCAGCAGCCGGACGTTGATCCGGTTCTCCTCGGCCAGGACCTTGTATTTGTCGGCCTGCAGCACCTGGAGATAATACATCCGCGCGGCGAGAGCGCCGACCATGCCGGCCTGGATGCCACCCAGCATCAGGGTGCGGCGGGTCAGCACCTTGAAGCGGCTCTTGTCCTGGGCGAGCGGGCGCATCTTCATCGCGCGAGGCCCCGCTGCACCCGCGAGAACAGCCAGGACAGCCCCGGATAGCACGCCGCCGTCAGCACCGCCTGGAAGATGTAGCTGCGCGGATCGAGCACACGACCGCCATAGAGCCCGCCGATGCCCCACATGAGCACGGTGACCGCGACTGTGGCCAGCGCGAAGCCCCACCACAGGATCGGGAAGTTCTTGCCGACGAAGAATTTACGCTGGCTGAGCACGGTCGCGCGCACGATCAGCAGCGCGAACGGCGTCGCCCCCGGCGGCCCGAAGGTCAGCAGATCGACCAGCAGACCGATCAGGAATACCACCAGGTAAGGCAGATGATCTGGTCGATAGATCGTCCAGTAATAGATCGACATCAGCACGAAATTGGGCGTCACCTGGGCATAGCCCGGAATGCCAAGGGGTATCACGGACAGGATCGCGAGCACCAGGGTGAAGGCGGCGGGAACCAGCCTCTGGCCGATGCCGTCGACCGGCTCGACCGGCTTTGCCTTCATGGTGTCGGACCGGCCTCGCTCTTTCCGGGGTCGCCCTTGGCCCGCTTGGGTGCCTTCGGTTGCGGCACCGCCTCCGGCGGTAGCACGCCGGCCAGGCCGAAATCGACCACCCGCAGGAATTCGATGCGGCTCAGGTCGGCAAAGGGCTCGACCCGGATCAGGCCGCCGTCGACCGACGCGATCGTGCCGACCGGCATGCCCGGCGGGAACACGCCGCCATCGCCCGAGGTCACGATCCGGTCGCCGATATTGATCTTGGTATGCGGGCCGACATAGGCCAACTGCGGCCGGTCGGTATTGTCGCCGGCCAGGATCGCGCGATCATGGTTGCCGTCGATGGCGACCGGGATGCGCGAGTTGAGATCAGTGATCATCAGCACGCGGGCCGCCCGGTCGCCGACCTCGGTCACCCGGCCGACGAGGCCGGTGCCCGACGCGACGGCCTGGCCCTTGGCGACGCTGTCGAGCGTGCCGCGGTTGATCAGCAGATTGCGCGAATAGGCACCGCCCGACGTGCCGATGACCCGGCCAGTGATGAACCAGGTCGACCCTTCCGGCTGATAGTTGAGCAGCGTTCGCAGGCCGGAATTCTCATTGTCGAGCCGGCGCGCGACCTGTTGCCACTGCAGCAGCGCCGTATTCTCGGTCTTCAGCCGCTCGTTCTCGCGATAGAGCTCGGCGAGCGCGCGGACATGGCCGGCGACGGCGGTCACCGCGGCCACCGGCTGGGTCACCGCTTCCAGCACCGGGGCCAGCATGTCGTTGGTCTTCGTCCGGACATGCTCGACCAGCGTACCATCGGCCCGGCCAATCACCATGATCGCAACCGACAGCAGCACCAGCGCCGAATAGGCGAAGCGCTGCGCCGCCGATTTCAACGGCGCGACAAGGTGCGAGACGGGTGCCGAACGCGACTTCACGGCCATTCCCCCAGGCGGCTTGCGTGATCCGAACGAATGGCCGAGTTCTGCCCTCTCGGTCCATTCGCAACCCCAACTACGCCAGTTATGGCAAACAAACCATTACCAAAATCGCAGAAATCGCCGCCCGCCTCCATAGATACGAGGTATTCAAGTAATCGACGAGAGAAATCGTCGCGCATTTGAAACACCTTCCATCGAATGCGATGGCGGCCGGCGACCTGATCAATACATGCTGATGAGCACGTTCCTGAGCGCCTTGTCCTCAAGTGCCCGGCCCGTTCCCATGGCGACGCAGGTCAGCGGGTCATCCGCGATCGAGACGGGCAGGCCGGTCGCATGGCGCAGGATATAGTCGAGATTGGCGAGCAGCGCGCCGCCGCCGGTGAGCACGATGCCCTTGTCGACGATGTCGGCCGCAAGCTCGGGGGCGGTATGCTCGAGCGCCACCTTGACCGCCTCGACGATGGCACCGACCGGCTCGGCCAGGCTCTCGGCGATCTGCCGCTCGCTGATCACCAGTTCCTTCGGCACGCCGTTCATAAGGTCGCGGCCGCGGATCTCCATGACCCGGCCCTCGCCATCCTCGGGCATGCAGGCGGAGCCGATTTCCTTCTTGATCCGCTCGGCCGAGCCTTCGCCGACCAGCAGGTTATGATTGCGGCGCATATAGGCGATGATCGCCTCGTCGAGCTTGTCGCCGCCGACGCGGACCGAACGCGAATAGACGATGCCGGCGAGCGACAGCACCGCGACCTCGGTCGTGCCGCCGCCGATGTCGACGACCATCGAGCCCGACGGCTCGGTCACCGGCAGGCCGGCGCCGATCGCGGCCGCCATCGGCTCCTCGATCAGATAGACCCGGCGGGCGCCGGCGCTCTCTGCCGATTCCTGGATGGCACGGCGTTCGACCGCGGTCGAGCCCGACGGCACGCAGACGATGATCTCGGGCGACGCGAAGCTGCGCCGGTTATGCACCTTGCGGATGAAGTGCTTGATCATCTCCTCGGCGACTTCGAAATCGGCAATGACGCCGTCGCGCAAGGGGCGGATCGCCTGGATGTTGCCCGGCGTCCGGCCGAGCATCAGCTTCGCCTCGTCGCCGACCGCCAGAACTTGCTTCTTGCCCTTGACGTTGAGGATCGCGACGACCGACGGCTCGTTCAGCACGATCCCGCGGCCCTTCACATAGACCAGGGTGTTCGCCGTGCCGAGATCGATCGCCATATCGGCGGACATCCAGCCCAGTAGTGATCCAAACATGTGTCTTTGCTCGATGGTGCGATTGAACGAATTATCCGGGATGTCCCGAGCCGGCTGCGGGCTCGGGCCAGGGACAAGGCGGGTTTAGCAGAACGCGCCGCGGACCCCGTCGGTCGGCCTCGAGCCGCGCGCGCCTGGTCGATGCGCGGTCGGCGGGGCTGGAGGGGGCCATGCGGAACGAATGATCATGTACATCGGGACGCAAATCCGCCGGACAAAGCCCGCCCGGCACGGGCTCAAAGGCAAGCCGCGCGCGACACGCGCTCGACACCGGGAGTAGTGTCTAGCGAGTCACACATGGAGTCGCAAATGGATTCATAAGGCGATTTTGGGGCAAATCCTTTGCTTCGGCCCGTCGCCTGGAATCTCTGCCGAGGCATGAGAGCCTGATCACGCCCCGGATGGCGTCGCGATCGGCTACAATCCCGCCCGCACGCCCCCTTCAACAGGAACCTCCATGGCCGGCCAGCCTCCCGTCGATTTCCCCGACAGCCAGATCGGCCCGCCCGACAACGCGACGCGCGTCGGCCGGGCCCCCGCCGACGCCATCGTCCGGGTCAGCCTCTATCTGAAGCCCCATGGCGATGCAGCCCAGGTGGTCGCCGGCGCCGCCGACCCGCGCGCGGCGCTGGCCGCCCATCGCACCGCGCGGCACCGGGACGATATCGCGCGTGTCCGTGCCTTCGCCGGCGACCATGGCCTGGCCGTCGTCGCAGTCGAGCCGGCCCGGCGCCTGGTCAAGCTCGAAGGCAGCATCGCGGCGCTCGAAGCGGCGTTCGGCACCCGGCTCGATCTCTACCAGCAGGGCGAACGGCAATTCCGCGCCCGGTCGGGCATGCTGCGCCTGCCGGCGGACCTGCTGCCGATCGTCCAGGCGGTGCTGGGGCTCGACGACCGCCCGGCTGCCTTCGCCAAGGCGCTACCCATGACCGGCGCCGTGGCCGACGCCGGCTATCGCCCCGATCAGATCGCCCGCTTCTATGATTTCCCGACTGGCGTCACCGGCGCCGGGCAATGCATCGCCATTATCGAACTGGGCGGCGGCTATCGCGACGGCGACAACCAGGCCGCCTTCGCGGCCATGGGCCTGGCCGTGCCGGCGATCACCGCGATCCCGATCGACGGCGGCGCGAACAATCCGGGCCAGTCCGGCGCCGCGGACGAGGAAGTGGCGCTCGACCTGCAGGTCGTGGGCGGCGCCGCACCCGGCGCGCAGCTCGCCGTCTATTTCGCGCCGGCCAGCTTCACCGGCTTCGTCGATGCGGTTAGCGCCGCGGTCCATGACACGACGCACCGCCCGAGCGTGATCTCGATCAGCTGGGGCGTCGACGAGACCGTCTGGTCGGCGGCGGCACGCCAGGCCATGGACTCGGCCCTGGCGGACGCGGCGACGCTGCGAGTCTCGGTCTTTGTCGCGTCCGGCGACCATCTCGCGACCAACGGCAATGCGGACGGCGGCCTGCATGTGCAATATCCGGCGTCGAGCCCCTGGGCGATCGGCTGCGGCGGCACGCTGATCGAGGCCGACGGCCGGACGATCCTGTCGGAGACGGTGTGGAGCGACGTCGGCAACGGCCAGGGCACCGGCGGCGGCATCAGCACGCTCTATCCGGTCCCGGACTTCCAGAAGGGCGTCAACATGGCGACCGGCCGCGGCGTGCCCGACGTGGCCGGCAACGCCGCCCAGCCGAGCGGCTACGCGATCAGCCTCAACGGCGCCACCAAGGTGATCGGCGGCACCAGCGCCGTGGCGCCGCTCTGGGCCGGTCTCGCCGCCCTGATCAACGAGCGGGCAGCGCTGCCGATCGGCTTCTTCCTGGCCGAACTCTATGCCGAGCCGGGCCTGCTGCGCCCGATCACCGAAGGCGACAACAGGCCCAAGGGCACGACGGTCGGCTATGCCGCCGGCCCCGGCTGGAACCCCTGCACCGGCCTGGGCGTGCCCCGCGGCCGGGCGCTGTTCGAGAAATTCACGGCAACAACTCCGCAGACCAGCGTCGGCTGAAATATTGTTTGACCTCAACTTTCAAGTGCATATGGTGTCAGGCATATTTTTTTATGAGTCCGCCGCATGTTCTCGTTTGCCCGCTCTTTCCTTGCCGCACTTCTGCTTCTTTCTCCGGCACTCGTCGGCAACGCGCAGGCCGACCAGCCGATGGTCCAACTTTCGCTGACCGGCGGAGCCGGCTATTTGGGTCAAAGCCAGTCGTACTATTACGATAGCTTCGACGGCACGATGTCGGCCCAAGCGAGCCGAGCCGGCGCATCCGGCCTACCGCGATACGTGTCCGTCAGCTTTTTAGGGCTCGACCTTGGCACGTTTGCAGATGCGGTGTTCGGAACTGACCAGCTTGGGGTCGATCTCCTGCCCGGCAGCTACCCCAATGCGCAGAGAGCGCCTTTCGCTTCGGCCGGCTACGCCGGTCTCGACGTTGATCTCAATGGCCGCGGGTGCAACACCGTCACCGGATCGTTCAACGTTCTAGACGCTACCTACGTCGGAACTACGATCCAGCGATTCGATGCAACTTTCGTGGAAAATTGTGACGGTACGCAGAATGCCCTGACCGGCCGGGTTCGGATCAACGAGCCGTCGGCCTTGTTGTCTGCCGTTTTGCCTGGCTCCCGCTCTGTTCAACTCGGGACCCGGCCGACGGTTTTCGCGACCATGATCAACACCAGCAGCGCCGCCTTGTCGAACTGCCGTATCCGGTTGCCCGGCGCGTTGACGACCGGGGTTGGACTGTCTTTCCAGGCAACGGATCCGAGCACCAATTTGCCGGTGGCTCCTCCCAATCAACCGGTCATACTCGCCGCGAACGGGTCGCAGAGCTTCGTTATCACGATGAACGGCAGCACGGCTCAGTCGAAGACTGCGTTGCCGATCGATTTCGTCTGCGATGGCACGATGCCGGCGCCCGTTCTTCCAGGCGTCAACACGCTCGATATCGATTTTGCATCGAGCGCTGTTCCCGATGTCATTGCCCTCTCGGCGACGGTGACGGGCGATGGAACAGTTGCGGTTCCGTTCTCGCAAAACGGCACCGGGGCCTTTGCGGTCGCAACGGCAAATGTCGGGACGGCAGCCAATTTGATCGTGTCGGCCGATACCGGCAGTGCCGGTCTGCCGGTTTCCCTCACCCTGTGCGAAACTAACCCCGTCACGGCGCAATGTCTGGCGCCGCCGGCCGGCTCGATCGTGCACAGTTTCGCGGCCGGCGAGACGCCGACGTTCTCAATTTTCGCGAAAGCGACGGGTCAAATTCCCTTTGCGCCGGCCACTTCGCGCATTTTTGTGCGCTTCCTGGATAACACCAGCCAGTCGCACGGCTCGACCAGCGTGGCGGTGAAGACGAACTGATGATGGACGCCCGCTTGCCGGTTTCGCCGGCAAGCGGGCGTCACCACCTCAGTTCTTCGTCTTGTCGACCAGACGGTTCTTGGCGATCCAGGGCATCATCGCGCGCAGCTTCTCTCCGACCGCTTCGATCGGATGCTCGGCGGCACGCCGGCGCATCGCCTTGAAGCTCGCCTGGCCGGCCTTGTTCTCGAGCACCCAGTCGCGGGCGAAGCGGCCGGACTGGATGTCGTCGAGCACGCGCTTCATTTCGGCCTTGGTCTCGGCGGTGACGATGCGGGGCCCACGGGTATAGTCGCCGTATTCGGCGGTGTTGGAGATCGAGTAGCGCATGTTCGCCATGCCGCCCTCATAGATGAGGTCGACGATCAGCTTCACCTCGTGCAGGCATTCGAAATAGGCCATTTCCGGCGCGTAGCCGGCTTCGACCAGGGTCTCGTAGCCCGCCTGGATCAGCGCGGTCAGGCCACCGCACAGCACGGTCTGCTCGCCGAACAGGTCGGTCTCGCATTCTTCCTTGAAGGTCGTCTCGATCACGCCGGCCCGGCCGCCGCCGATGGCCGACGCGTAGGACAGCGCGATTTCGAGCGCGTTGCCCGAGGGGTTCTGCGCGACCGCGACCAGGCAGGGCACGCCGCCGCCGCGCTGGTACTCGGAACGCACGGTGTGGCCGGGCCCCTTGGGCGCAATCATGAACACATCCAGGTCGGGCCGCGGCTCGATCAGCTTGAAATGCACGGCGAGCCCATGGGCAAAGGCGATGGCGGCACCCTCGCGCAGGTTGGGCTTCAGTTCATTTTCCCAGATGTCGGCCTGCAGCTCGTCGGGCGTCAGCACCATGACCACGTCGGCACCCTTGGCCGCCTCGGCGGCGGACTTGACGGTGAAGCCGGCCGCCTCGGCCTTCTTCGCCGTGGCCGAGCCCGGACGCAGGCCGATCACGACCTCCTTCACACCGCTGTCCTTGAGGTTGTTGGCATGGGCATGGCCCTGGCTGCCGTAGCCGATCACGGCGATTCTCTTGCCCTTGATCAGGTTCACGTCGGCATCGTGATCGTAGTAGACGCGCATGCTGGGACACTCTCGTTGGGGCGCCGGTTTTTGGGGCGCGGAAGAAGGAAGCTCGCTACCTGTTCGTTATATAAATTCCGTCATGCCCGGGCTTGACCCGGGCATCCACGTGCGGCCGCCCGAGTTGCTCACGGGGAGCAAGATGCGCTGCCCGACGACGTGGATGGCCGGGTCAAGCCCGGCCATGACGGTGCCTCTCACAACGGCGCCGTACCGCGCGACATGGCGGCGATGCCGGTGCGGGCGAGCTCGACCAGGCCAATCGGCGCGACGAGCTCGATGAAGGCGTCGAGTTTCTCGCTCGAGCCGGTGACCTCGAACACGAAGGATTCGATCGTCGAATCCACGACCCGCGCCCGGAAGATCTCGGCGAGGCGCAGCGCCTCGATCCGGCGCTCGCCGGTACCGACGACCTTGATGAGGGCGAGCTCGCGCTCGACATGCGGCCCTTCCTCGGTCAGGTCCTTGACGGTGTGGACCGGGACCAGGCGCGAGAGCTGCGCCTTGATCTGCTCGATCACCATCGGCGTGCCGGACGTGACCAGCGTGATGCGCGACAGGCCGGCGCTGCGCTCGACCTCGGCCACGGTCAGGCTTTCGATATTGTAGCCGCGGCCGGAGAACAGGCCGATGACGCGGGCGAGCACGCCCGGCTCGTTGTCGACGACGACGGCGATGGTGTGGCGTTCGGTACCGGACGAAGCGGCGGTGGGCGGCTGGGCCATGAGGGCGGTTCTCTCGTGCGGGACTTAGGGACGGGCGAGGCGATGGTGGCTCATACGAGCACCATCCCCTCCTCCGCCCCCGAGGTCTTGCCCGGCTGGTCCTCGGGTCCGAGCAGCATTTCGTTATGGGCCGCCCCCGACGGGATCATCGGGAAGCAATTCTCCGTCGGGTCGACCGCGACATCGACGATCACCGGCCCCGGGGTCTCGATCATCCGGCGGATGGCGTCGTCCAGCTCGGAAACGGCAGTGACGCGCAGTCCCGTCGCGCCGAACGCGTCGGCCAGCTTGACGAAGTCCGGCAGCGCCTCGGAATAGCTTTCCGAATAGCGGCCGCCATGGATCAGTTCCTGCCACTGGCGGACCATGCCCATGTACTGGTTGTTGAGGATGAAGACCTTCACCGGCAGCCTATACTGCGCGACCGTCGACATCTCCTGGATGTTCATCAGGATCGACGCCTCGCCGGCGATGTCGATGACCAGCGCGTCCGGGTGCGCGATCTGCACGCCCATCGCCGACGGCAGGCCGTAGCCCATGGTGCCGAGCCCGCCCGAGGTCATCCAGCGCTTCGGCTCCTCGAACTTGAAGAATTGGGCAGCCCACATCTGATGCTGGCCGACCTCGGTCGTGACATAGGTATCGTGGCCGCGGGTCAGCGCATAGAGCCGCTCGATGGCATATTGCGGCTTGATGATCCTGGTCGTGTCCTCGTACGCGAGGCAATTGCGCGCCCGGCGCCGCTCGATCTCGGCCCACCAGGGCGCCAGCGCCCGCGGATCACGCTTGAAGCCGCGCGCCTTCATGGCCGCGATCAGCGCGCGGAGGCTCTCCGCCACGTCACCGACGATGCCGACATCGACGCGGATGTTCTTGTTGATCGAGGACGGATCGATGTCGATCTGGATCTTGGCGGAGTGTGGCGCGAAGGCGTTGACGCGCCCGGTCACCCGGTCGTCGAACCGCGCGCCGATCGCCAGCATGACGTCGCTGTCGTGCATGGCGTGGTTCGCCTCGAAGGTCCCATGCATGCCGACCATGCCGAGGAACCGCGGATCCGAGGCCGGCAGCGCGCCCAGGCCCATGAGCGTCAGCGTGCAGGGGAAGCCGGTCATCTCAACCAGCTCGGCCAGGAGCCGGCTCGCCTCGGGCCCGGAATTGACGATGCCGCCGCCGCCATAGAGGATCGGCTTCTTCGCCTTCATCAGCAGATCGGCCGCGGCCTCGATGCTTTCGGACGTCGGCGCCATCCGCGGGCGGTAGGTCTTGTGCTCGACCGCATCGGGCGAGCTGTAGCTGCCCGTCCCGACCAGGATGTCCTTGGGCAGATCGATCACGACCGGGCCGGGCCGGCCGCTGCGCGCGACGAAGAACGCCTCGTGCACGGTCCGGGCGAGCTTGCCGATGTCCTTGACCAGGTAATTATGTTTCGTGCACGGCCGGGTGATGCCGGTCGTATCCGCCTCCTGGAAGGCGTCGTTGCCGATCAGGTGGGTCGGCACCTGGCCCGTCAGGCAGACGACCGGCACCGAGTCCAAAAGCGCGTCGGTCAGGCCGGTCACCGCATTGGTCGCTCCCGGCCCGCTCGTCACCAGGACGACGCCGACCTTGCCGGTCGAGCGCGCGTAGCCCTCGGCGGCATGGACCGCCGCCTGCTCGTGGCGGACCAGGATGTGGCGGATCGAATTCTGCTGATAGAGCGCGTCGTAGAGCGGCAGAACGGCGCCGCCTGGATAGCCGAAGATCACTTCGACGCCCTGGTCTACGAGCGCCTTCAGCACGATTTCCGCGCCGTTCAGCGCGCGTGCTTCGGATCCCGTGGACGTCGTTCCGGCTGCCATGATGTTGCTCCTCGCCTAATCCCGCATTCGGGCAGGGAGCGAAACCTAGCGAGCGGAGATTGCGTGGGTCAAGCCCAATCGCGAATTTTCTGACAAACGACCGCATGGAAACTATGCGAAAGTTGCGCGTCTAAAATTTCGGCATCCGCTAACTGATGGCGAAACCACGTATATTGGCGCTTGGCGTAGTTCCGGGTCGCCTGCTGCGCTGCGGCAACGGCGGCCGCCAGATCGAGGTCGCCGGCGAGATGGCGGCCGAGTTCCGGCACGCCGACCGCCTTCAGGATCGGCAGGTCCGGCGAGAGGTCGCGCGCTCGCAGGACCGCGACCTCGTCGAGCGCACCGGCCGCAATCATCGCGGCAAGGCGACCGTCGCAGGCGGCATAGAGCGCATCACGCGGCGGCAGCAGCACGAATTGCCGGCTGTCGTAGCGCGGGATGCCCTCGGCCCCGGCACGCTGCCAGTCGCCCAGTGTGCGCCCGGTCGCCGCCACGACCTCGTACGCGCGCACCAGCCGCTGGCTGTCGCCGGCCGGCAGGCGCGCGGCCGCCGCCGGATCGAGCCTTGCCAGCTCCGTGCGAAACGCCTCACCGCCGATCGCCCGATGGCGGGCGCGCGCCGCCTCGCGCACGTCCTCGGGGATGTCCGGCACGGCGGCGATGCCGTGCAGCAGGGTTCGCAAATAGAGCCCGGTGCCGCCGACCACGATCGGCAGCCGGCCGGCCGCCTGCGCCGCCCGGATCTCGTCATGGGCCATGGCCGCCCAGCGCGCGGCGGAACAGAGCTCGGCGCCATCGAGGATGCCGTCGAGCCGATGTGGTGCCAGCGCGAGTGCTGCGTCGTCGGGGCGCGCGGTCAGCACACGCAGGTCGCGATAGACCTGCATGCTGTCGGCATTGATGATGGTGCCGCCGAAGGCCTGCGCGATCGCAAGCGCCAGCGCGGATTTGCCGCTCGCCGTGGGGCCGGCGACGATGACGAGTTTTCCGGACATGGCTTGAGGGATACCAGGGTTACGCCATCGAGACGAGCCGCGGCAGGCCGGAAGCGCTGGACAGAACCCCGGCGGCCCGCGATAAGGGCGCCACCATGACCGACCATGTCCTGACCCTGATCGCCGCGGAGCGGGGCGGCCTCGCCGCCGAGACCGTCGACGCCATCCGCGAGGCGCTCCGGAACCTGGGGGCCGACGTCGCGCGGCCGGATTGGCTGGCCGAAGCAACGGCCTGCGACCTGCCGTTCGCCGAGCTGAACGACGACCAGGCCGACGCCGCCGCCCGCGCGCTGCTGGGCGACGCCCCGGTCGACGTGCTGGCCCAGCCGCTGGCGGAGCGGCGCAAGCGGCTGCTGATCGCCGACATGGAATCGACGCTGATCGAGAACGAGATGCTCGACGAGCTGGCCGATCACGTCGGCAAGCGCCGGGAGATCGCCGAGATCACCGCCCGCGCCATGAACGGCGAGCTGGATTTCCGCGGCGCGCTCGACGCCCGGGTGGCACTCCTGGCCGGGCTCGACGCCGCGGTGCTGGATGAAAGCGCCAAGCACATCCGCTACATGCCCGGCGCCCGGGCGCTCATCGCGACCATGCAGGCGAACGGGGCCCAGACCGCGATCGTGTCGGGCGGCTTCCGTTGCTACACGGCACTCGTCGCCCGGGAACTGGGCGTCGGCCGCGATTTCGGCAACCTGCTGGAGATCGCCGATGGTCGCCTCACCGGCCGGGTCGTCCCGCCGGTGCTGGGGCGCGAGGCGAAGCTCGAGGCCCTGGTGCGGCTCGCGACCGAAGCCGGCCTGCCGCTCAGCGCCACGCTCGCGACCGGTGACGGCGCCAACGACCTCGACATGATCGCCGCCGCCGGCCTGGGCGTCGCCTTCCGCGCCAAGCCGATCGTCGCGGCCCAGGCGAAATGGCGCGTCCTGCACGGCGACCTGACCGCCCTGCTCTATGCCCAAGGCTACCGGGCCGGCGAGATCGTCGCGGCCTGAACCCGCCCTGTTGCAGGCGCCTGCCGACCTTCCCACATACAAGCCGGCTCGATCGCGCCGGAATTCACGCTCCCGCGCGTCGCCGATGGAGGGATTGTCATGACGCCCGAAGAACGGCAATTGCTGACTGGCCTTGCCGACCGCATCAAAAGCGCCCCGCCCCAGCAGATGGACCAGGAGGCGGCGGCCCTGATCCGCGAGCTCGTCCAGGCGCGGCCGGACACGGCCTATATCCTGGCCCAGACCACCCTGATGCAGGATTTCGCCCTGCGCACCGCCCAGGCCCAGATCACCGATCTGCAGCGCCAATTGGCCGAGGCCAAGCAGGCGCCCGCCGCGTCCGGCGGCAGCTTCCTTGGCGGCCTGTTCGGCGGCGGTGGCCCGAGCGTGCCCCCGGCCGGCAGCGCCGGACCGGCGAACCCCTGGGTCCGCCCGCAGGCGGCGCCTGCTGCCCCCTATGCCCAACCGGCCTACGGACAAACCTATACCCAGCCGGTCTATGCCGCCCCTGTGCTGCAGCCCGGCCAGACCTCGGGCTTCCTGCAGAACGCGGCGCAGACCGCGGTCGGCGTCGCTGGCGGCATGCTGCTGTTCGAGGGCATGGAATCGCTGTTCTCCGGCCATCGCGGCGGCTGGGGCGGCGGCTATGGCGGCGGACCCTGGGGCGGCGGCTACGGCCCGACCGAGAACATCACCGAGATCGTCAACAACAACTACTACGACAGCCCCGCGCCCGGCCAGGATGCCCAGCCGGCGGACTACGCCCCGGATGACGGCTTCACCGACACCGGCTTCGACGATGGCGGCGATTTCGGCAACGACGACCAGTCGATCTAGGCGGCCGCCCTCGCTCGCATTTCGCGGGTGAGGGCCGCCCCGCGCCGCTTGCCCCACCCCGGCATCGGCGCGATGATCCTTGCAAGCACAAGCAAGCAGGGAGACGCGGCAGATGGGCAACCTCGACGGCAGAATCGCCTGGATCACCGGCGGCGGCACCGGCATCGGCCGGTCGGCGGCATTCGAGCTGGCGGCGGCCGGCGCCACGGTGGTGGTGTCGGGCCGGCGGCGCGAGCCGCTCGAAGCGGTCGCGGCCGAGATCGAGGCCGCGGGCGGCAAGGCCGACATCGAGCCGCTCGACGTGGCCGCCCAAGCCGAGGTCGCAGCCGGCGGCGCCGCGATCCTGGCCCGCCACAGCCGGATCGACATCCTGGTCAATTCGGCCGGCATCAACGCGCCCAACCGCTTCTTCAAGAACCTAACGGCCGAAGCTTGGGACCGGGTGCTGCAGACCAACCTGCATGGCGCGCTCTATGCGATCCAGGCGGTGCTGCCGGGCATGCGCACCCGGCGCGACGGGCTGGTGATCAACGTCGCGTCCTGGGCCGGCAAGGATCATGTCTATTTCACCGGTGCCGCCTATACCGCCAGCAAGCACGCCATGGTCGCCATGACCATGTCGCTGCATCTGGAGGAATGCATGAACGGCATCCGCGCAACGGCGATCTGCCCGGGCGAGGTCGCGACGCCGATCCTCAAGGGCCGGCCGGTACCGCCGTCCGACGAGGAGATCGGCCGCATGCTGCAACCTGAAGACGTCGGTAGGTCGATCCGCTTCGTTGCCGAGATGCCGGCGCATGTCACGATCAACGAAATCCTGATCGCGCCGACCTGGAACCGCATGTTCCTGGGCGGTGCGGACATCGCGCAGCCGCGATAGAAGCGCGATAGAAGCGGCGCCGAAACCAATTTCGGTGACTTGTTCCGACGAGTCTCGGGGATCATCCTCGATTGAATAACGTTTGCGTGCCTAGACGAGCTTTCAGGGGGCAATCGTGATCAAACTGAAGACACCGAGGGGCCTGCCAGTCGACGTTCCCGAGACCGCATCCGAAGATCCGTCACCGAAATTCACGCTCGACGACGCCGAGGGCATTGCCGCCTATTACGAGGCCAACGGCTACGTCATCGTCAAAGGCCTCTATTCGACCGACTGTTTCCAGACCATCCGCGGCCTGTGGGACAGCGACGTGAAGCCGTACCGCGGCTTCATGTATCGCCAGGCGACCGCCAAGGCCGAGACCCACGTCTTCAATGAAAACGGTTGGGTGATGAACCCGATCCTCAATATTCAGAGCCTGAACCCGATCCATTTCGGCAAGTTCCGGAATTACGTCACCAACAACGTCCTGACCGCGGAGCGGCTGGGCAAGGCCTTCCGCATCCTGCTGGGTGACGCGCCGAAGATCGTCCAGTCGATGTATTTCGAGGGCAATTCGGCGACCTGGGAACACCAGGACAGCTACTACCTCGATTCCGAGAAGATCGGCGAGATGGCGGCGGCCTGGATCGCGGTCGAGGACATCGCGGCCACGGCCGGCCGGTTCTTCATCTGCCCCGGCTCGCACAAGCTCAGGCTCGACGACCACAGCCTCTACAACAACATCGCGGAGAACCACGAGGCCTATATCGGCTCCGTCGTCGCCAAGATCAAAGCCGAGAAGCTCGAGATCCGCGCGCCGGTCATGAACCAGGGCGACGTGCTGTTCTGGAACGCGCTGACGATCCATGGCTCGCTCGACAGCCAGGACACCAAGCATTCCCGCTCGTCGATCACCTGCCACGCCATTCCTCGCTCGCGGAAATTCCTGCAGATGCAGACCCGGGTCATCGACCTGAAGACGACCGAGATCAACGGCACCCAGGTGTTCCGGCCGAAGGACCTGAGCTCGTCGCGCAACAAGGCGATCTTCATGCTTGAGTCGCATTTTCCGAAGCAGTTCTACTGGCTGAAGCGGCAGGCCATCATCCACATGATCAAGAGCAAGCAGTCTGACTCGGGCTCCCACTCGGCCCGAGCCTAATTTAGAAAGGATTGTCTTTCTAAATTAGGCGCCCTATCGTCGGGGGCATGACGAACGATCTTGCCGACCGCACCAGCGATCGCCTGCTCCATGCCCTCAAGGCCACCGGCCCGCAGACGGCGGCGTCCCTCGCCGACCGTCTAGCGGTGACCGCCGCCGCCGTGCGCCAGCATCTGGAACGGCTCCTCGCCGCCGGCCTCGTCGAGCACGAGGACCGGCGCGAGGCGGTCGGCCGGCCCAAGCGCCATTGGCGCCTTGCCGAGGCCGGCCATCGCCGCTTTCCCGAGAACCATGCCGGCCTGACGCTCGAACTGATTTCCGCCGTCTCGGCAGTATTCGGCGACGCCGGCCTCGACCGGCTGATCGACCATCGCGAAGCCCAGACCCTGGCGACTTATCGGGCGGCCCTCGCCGAGGCCGGCAGCCTGGGCGAGAAGGTGGCGATCCTGGCCCGGCTGCGCGACGCCGAGGGCTATATGGCCGAGATGTGCGAGGCGCCGGACGGCTCGTTCCTGCTGATCGAGAACCATTGCCCGATCTGCATCGCGGCGACTCATTGCCAGAACCTGTGCCGGTCCGAGCTGGCCGTGTTCGCGGCGGCGCTGGGGCCCGCGGCCGAGGTCGCGCGGATCGATCATATCGTCGCCGGCGCGCGCCGGTGCGCCTACCGGATTGGGAGGATCTGATGGCTTGGATCGACGTGGCCGACAGGGCCGAGGTGGCCGCGGCCGGGCGCCTGGTGGTGCGGGCCGGGGGACGGCAGATCCTGCTGTCCGATACCGGGCGGGGCCTGTTCGCGACCGCCAACCGCTGCCCCCACGAGGGCTACCCGCTGAGCGAGGGGACGCTCCAGGGCTGCGTCCTCACCTGCAACTGGCACAATTGGAAATTCGACCTGGGCAGCGGCGAGACCCTGGTCGGCGGCGACCGGCTGCGCCGCTATGACCTGCGCATCGAAGCCGGCCGGGTCTGGCTCGACCTGGAAGAGCCGCCGGTCGCAGAGCAGCAGGCGGCCCTGCTGGCGGGACTGGTCCAGGCGCTCGCCGATCGCGACCAGCAGCGTCTGCTGCGCGAGACGGCACGGCTCGACCGGCTCGGCACCGATCCCGCCCTGGCCATCGGCACCGCGGTCGCCTGGGCCCATGAGCGGCTGGAATACGGCACGACCCATGCGTTCGCCGCGGCACCCGACTGGCTGCGCATCCATGGACACCCGGGCTTGGCACCCGACGCCCGCCTGATGGCACTGGGCGAGATCCTCGGCCACATCGCCGACGATGTTGCCGGCGCGGAGCCGAAGTTCGGCTTTATCGCAGCGTCGGCACCCTGGGATGCGGCGCAGTTCCGGGACGCGATCGAGCGGGAGGATGAGGCCGCAGCCGTCGCCCTGCTGCGCGGCGCGCTTTCGCTGACGCCCTGGCCCGCCGACCTGCGGCCCGCCCTGCTCGGCGCCGCCCTCGCCCATTACGCCGATTTCGGCCATTCGCTGATCTATGCGGTCCAGGCGCTGCGCCTGATCGACCGCCTCGGTCCGGAGGTGGCGGCGCCGGTGCTGCTGGCACTCGTCCGCGCCCTGGTCTACGGCCGGCGCGAGGACCTGCTGCCGGAGTTTCGCGACTATCGCCCGCGGCTCGACGCCTGGTGGCGGTCCGACGATTGGGCCCCGGCACTAGATCCGCGCCAGTTGCGCCGAACCAGCGCCAAGCAGGCGATGGCGATCGTCGCCGCCTGGGCGCCGATCCATCCGCCCGAGGCGATCTTCGCCGCCCTGGTCGAGACGGCCGCCTGGCAGTTGCTCCATGCCGATGCGCCCTTCCTCGACAGCGTCGACCAGAAACTCTCGGAAAACGTCGGCTGGCTCGATTTCACCCATGGCCTGACCTTCGCGGCGGCCGGCATGGACGCCGTCCGGGCCGATCCGTCGCTGCGGCCGGCGCTGCTGCTGCAGTTGGCCTGCTTCATCGGCCGCAACAGCCGCTATGTCGACCCGGAGCTCGCGACCGACGGCTGGGCAGTGCCGGACGCGCACGCGTTTGCCGACGCGGCGATCGGCCTGGTGGTCAACCACGGGCATGGCCGCTTCATCCACTCGGCCCATCTGGCGAAGACCCTGTTCGCCGCCCTTGAGCTGGCACAGTCGCTGCCCGCCGCCGCGCCCACGGTGCTGGCCGCGACCAACCGCTTCCTGCGGGCGCCGCTGCGCGGCCGGCACCCGCTGCGCATGGCCCGGCAGATGACGGCCTTCGTCGCCGAGGAATAGGCTCGTCTTTCGCTGACGATCTCAACCGACCGGGCGCAACGACCATGGGCGTTCAGTGCATCATTTTTAATGTTCTGAACGTCATGGGTGAGGTCTAATATGTGCCTCCGTCCAAGAGGACATCATGATCACTGCCGCCCAGATGCGCGCCGCCCGGGCCTTGCTCGGAATCGACCAGCGCCAGCTCGCCGAGCTGTCCGGCGTCTCATTGCCGACCATTCAGCGGATGGAGGCGAGCGAGGGCAATGTGCGTGGCGTCGTCGATACGCTGACCAAGGTGGTGGAAGCTCTCGATCGCGCGGGGATCGAGTTGATCGGCGACAACGCCATGAGCCGGGAGGGCGGCCGGGGCGTACGCCTTAAGCACGCCAAGCCGCCGGTACGGCTCGGCTCCGAGAAAGCCTGAGAGCGATGGCGACCACGGCGCGGGAACCCAGCTTCGTCGAGCTGTACACGCCCAAGCTCGTCACCGTCTTGCGTGAGGGATACCGGCTCGGCGCTTTCAAGGCCGACGTCCTGGCAGGATTGACGGTGGCGATCGTCGCCCTGCCGTTGTCCATGGCGATCGCCATCGCGTCGGGCGTCACACCGGATCGTGGGCTCTACACCGCCATCGTCGGCGGCTTCGTTGTCTCGGCGTTCGGCGGCAGCCGTTTCCAGATCGGCGGCCCGGCCGGGGCGTTCATCATCCTCGTCGCCATGACCGTCCAGCAGCACGGGCTCGACGGGCTGATCCTCGCCACATTTCTCTCCGGGCTGATGCTGGTGGCGATCGGGCTTTTGCGGCTCGGCATCTTCATCAAATATATCCCCTACCCGGTAACGGTCGGCTTCACCTCGGGCATCGCGATCATCATCTTCGCGAGCCAAATCAGGGAGCTTTTCGGCCTTACCCTTCACGAGGCTGAGCCCGGGCCGATCATCCCGAAGATCGAGGCGCTCGGCGCGGCGCTGCCCACGATCAATGGGGCAGCCGCAACGGTCGCGGTGCTGGCGATCGGCATCATCGTCGGCGTCCGCCGCTTTCGCCCGCATTGGCCGGCATTCCTGATCGCCACGATCGTCGCGGCGGTCGCCGCCTGGCTCTTCGGGCTGCCCGTCGAGACGCTGGGCACGCGCTTCGGCGGGATTCCACGCTCGCTTCCGGCCCCGCAACTGCCGGCGCTTTCCCTCCAGAAAGTGACGGAGGTCTTGCCGGCCGCCCTCTCCTTCGCCCTGCTCGGCGCGATCGAAAGCCTGCTCTCCGCAGTGGTTGCCGATAGCATGACCGGCCGCCGGCACCGCTCCAACGTTGAACTTGTCGCCCAAGGCGCCGCCAATATGGCGTCGGCCCTGTTCGGGGGTATCTGCGTCACCGGGACCATCGCGCGGACCGCCACCAACGTACGGGCCGGCGCGCGCGGGCCGATTTCAGGCATGCTCCATGCGGCGTTCGTGCTGCTGTTCATGCTCGTGGCGGCGCCGCTCGCCAGCTACATCCCATTGGCGGTACTTGCCGCCGTGCTCGCCGTCGTCTGCTGGAACATGGCTGAAAAGCACGCGTTCGCGATCCTCGTCCGCGCGTCGCGCGGCGATGCCGTGGTTCTGCTCGCGACCTTCCTGCTGGTCGTGTTCCGCGATCTCACCGAGGGCATCCTCGTCGGCTTCGGGCTCGGCGCCCTGCTGTTCCTGCACCGCATGGCACAGGCGGTCGAGGTCGAGAGCTCACGCCCCCTCATCGAGGAGGACGCGTCCGACAGTGCGAACGGCGGCGGCCGGAAGCCCTATGACGCCTCGCTCGCCAGCGATCGCGACATCATCGTCTACCGGATTTCCGGCGCCTTCTTCTTCGGCGCGGCGGCGAGCGTCGCCGCGGCGCTCGATCGGATCGGCGAGCAGCCGAAGGCCTATGTCATCGACTTCTCGGCCGTCCCCATCATCGATTCGACCGCCGCTGCGACGATAGAGGGCTTCGCGCGCAAGGCGCGCCGCCACGGCGCCGCTGTCTATGTCGCGGGCGCCCGGCCAGCGCTCCGACGCGTCCTGCTGACCTATGGCGTCCGCCCGCCCCGTGTCCGCTTCAAAACGAAGCTGGCCGACGCGGTTGAGGCCGCGCGCCGCGGAACGGAAGGCCATGCGGAGGCTCAAGAGAACGGCGCCTCCTGACGTACGGCGCGCCGTGTAGGCCGGAAGCAAAAAGGGCCGCCCCCAAGGAGCGGCCCTTTCGCTGGCACGAACCCGGGGTCAGACGACCCGGCCGTGGCAATGCTTGTATTTCTTGCCGGAGCCGCACGGGCAGATCGCATTGCGCGACAGGCGCTGGGCCGGGTCGAGCGTCGCGACCGGGGTCGCCGGGCGATCCTGGCCATTGGCCAGCGCGATTCCGGCCTCTTCCATCTCTTCGGCGTCGAAGGCCGGATGGACCGCCGTGATGTTGCGCGGCATCTGCGGCTGGGGCACCGCCTGCGGCTCCGCCATGCGCAGCTCGACATGGGACAGGACGCGGGTGACCGTGGCGCGCAGGCCGCTCAGCATGTCCGAGAACAGCTCGAACGCCTCGCGCTTGTACTCGTTCAGCGGATCGCGCTGGGCATAGGCCCGGAGGTTGATGCCCTGGCGCAGATGGTCGAGCGCCAGCAGATGTTCCTTCCAGGTCTGGTCCAGGAGCTGCAGCAGCAGGCTCTTCTCGACCATGCGCATAGTGTCGGCGCCGTAGGCCTGCTCCTTGGCGGCCATCTTCTCGTCGGCCGCCTGGGTCAGGCGCTCGCGGATCGCCTCGTCGGCGATGCCCTCTTCCTTGGCCCAGTCGGCCACCGGCACATCGAGGCCCAGGACGTTGAGCGTCTCGACATGCAGGCCCTCGACATCCCACTGCTCGGCATAGGCATTGGCGGGGATCGCGGTCGTGACCATCGCCTCGATCGTCTCGTGGCGCATGTCGACGATGGTCGACTGCACGTCCGCCGCGTTCATGATCTCTTTGCGCTGCTCATAGACGACCTTGCGCTGGTCGTTCATGACGTCGTCGTATTTCAGGATGTGCTTGCGCATGTCGAAGTTGCGCGCTTCGACCTTCTGCTGAGCCTTTTCCAGCGCCTTGTTCATCCAGGGATGGACGATCGCCTCGCCCTCCTTGATGCCGAAGCGCTGCAGCCAGGCGTCCATGCGCTCGGAGCCGAAGATGCGCATCAGATCGTCTTCGAGCGAGACGAAGAACTTGGAGGCGCCCGGATCGCCCTGGCGGCCCGAACGGCCGCGCAGCTGATTGTCGATGCGCCGGCTCTCGTGCCGCTCGCTGCCGAGCACGAACAGGCCGCCGGCATCGCGCGCGACCTGGGCCTCGGCCTTGATTTCGGCCCGGATCGCCTCGATGCGCGCCGCGCGCTCGGCCTCGTCCGCGACCTCGGCCAGTTCCTGGCGCACGCGCATCTCGAGATTGCCGCCGAGCTGGATGTCGGTGCCGCGGCCGGCCATGTTGGTCGCAATCGTCACAGAGCCCGGCCGGCCGGCCTGGGCGACGATGCTCGCCTCCATCTCATGATAGCGCGCGTTCAGCACCTTGTGCGGCACGCCGGCCTGCTTCAGATACGTCGAGAGCGCCTCGGACTTCTCGATCGAGACGGTGCCGACCAGCACCGGCTGTTTGCGGTTGAAGCATTCCTCGACCTGGGTCTTGATCGCGGCGAACTTCTCGCGCTCCGTGCGATAGACCTCGTCGTCGGAATCCTGGCGCTGGACCGGCCGGTTGGTCGGGATTTCGATGACTTCGAGCTTGTAGATGTCGGAGAACTCGCCGGCCTCGGTCATGGCCGTGCCGGTCATGCCGGCAAGCTTCGGATAGAGGCGGAAATAGTTCTGGAACGTGATCGAGGCGAGCGTCTGGTTCTCGTTCTGGATCTCGACATGCTCTTTCGCCTCGAGCGCCTGGTGCAGGCCCTCGGAATAGCGGCGGCCCTCCATCATGCGGCCGGTGAACTCGTCGATGATGATGACCTTGTCATCCTTGACGATGTAATCGACGTCGCGCGTGAAGATCTTGTGCGCCCGCAGCGCCTGGTTCACGTGATGGACCAGCGAGACGTTGTGGATGTCGTAGAGCGTGCCCTCGACCAAGAGGCCGTGCTGGGTCAGCAACTGCTCGATATGCTCGACGCCGCCTTCGGTCAGGGTGACCGTGCGCTGCTTCTCGTCCTTTTCGTAATCCTCGGCCGTCAGGCTCGGGATCAGCCGGTCAACCCGGGTATAGAGCTCGGAATTGTCCTCGGTCGGGCCGGAGATGATGAGCGGCGTGCGCGCCTCGTCGATCAGGATCGAGTCGACCTCGTCGACGATCGCGTAATGGAACGGACGCTGGACCATCTCCTCGAGCCGGAACTTCATGTTGTCCCGGAGATAGTCGAAGCCGAACTCGTTGTTCGTGCCGTAGGTGATATCGCTGGCGTAGGCCTCGCGGCGCTGGCTGTCGTCGAGATCGTGCAGGATCACACCGACCGTGAGGCCGAGGAAACGGTAGATCCGACCCATCCATTCGGCGTCGCGGCTGGCCAGGTAGTCGTTGACCGTGACGACATGCACGCCATTGCCGGCGAGCGCATTCAGATAGACCGCGAGCGTGCCGACCAGCGTCTTGCCTTCGCCGGTCTTCATTTCGGCGATCATGCCCTTGTGCAGCACGATGCCGCCCAGCATCTGGACGTCGTAGTGCCGCTGGCCCAGCACGCGCTTGGCGGCCTCGCGCACCGTCGCGAACGCCTCGACCAGGATGTCGTCCAGGGTCTCGCCCTGGGCGAGCCGGTCCTTGAACAGCTGGGTGCGCGCAGCGAGCGCGGCGTCGTCGAGGGCGACAAGCTCGTCTTCGAGCTGGTTGATGGCGGCGACTTGGGCGGAGAACCCTTTCAGAAACCGGTCGTTGGCCGAACCGAATAGCCGCCGGGCGAGGGCACCGAGCATCCAAACCTCGAAAGATGGGGGGCCCGGAACGCCTCTGCCCCGGGAAGGCCCATGACATAGGGACAACGCCCCGCGAAGTCAATCGCGCGCGCCGGTCCGGCCTGCGGTTGCCACGTCATGTCGCGGGTTCGCGATGGGACCGCCCCAGCGCCACTTGGATCGTGCCCGCACCGATTCGTGACATAATTTGCTACAGAGGGGTGCTTGTGGCCGTCCTCGTCTTGTGATTAATGGCCCCGCATCGTCATGAGTCGGCATTTTCGATTCAGCGCGGCCGGACGGCTGCCGATCGTTGACCCGGCCCCACCCCAAGGAACAGCTATGTCCCTGAACTCGTCGTCGTCCCGCCCCTTGCGGTCGTTGGTGCTCGCGCTGACGCTCGTGGCACCGCTCGCCGCCCACGCGGCCGACGCGCCCCAGCTGCAGCTGGCTCCGACCGACGACCCGGTCGTCGCCAAGATCAACAGCTCGGAAATCCACAAGTCCGACCTGCTCGCCGCCCAGAAGCAGCTGCCGCCGCAGTATCAGCAGGTGCCGCTCGAGGCGATCTATCCGCAGCTTCTGGACCAGGTCGTCAACAACCGCCTGCTGATCGACGCCGCGAAGGACGCGAAGCTCGATAACGATCCGGAAGTGAAGGACAAGCTGGCGAAGCTGCAGGATCGCGTCGAGGAAGAGGTCTACATCGACCGGATCCTGGCCAAGGCGACCAGCGACGACGCGCTGAAGGCGCGCTACCAGAAGAGCATCAAGGACGCGCCGGCCCAGGAAGAGATCCACGGCCGCCAGATCCTGCTGAAGGACGAGGCCGAGGCCAAGGCCGTTATCGCCCAGCTCGACAAGGGCGGCGACTTCGCCAAGATCGCCAACGAGAAGAACCCGGGCAAGGAAGCGAACGGCGGCGACCTCGGCTATTTCACCAAGGACGCCATGCCGCCGGAATTCGGTGAGGCCGCCTTCGCGCTGAAGAAGGGCCAGTACACCAAGACGCCGGTGAAGACCCAGTTCGGCTGGCATGTGATCAAGGTCGAGGACCGCCGCGCGGCCGCTCCGGCGTCCTTCGAGGATTCGAAGGAGAAGCTGGCGAGCGAGGCCGAGCATGAGACGATCGACGCCAAGGTCGCCGAGCTGCGCGGCAAGGCCAAGGTCGAGCAGTTCAATCTCGACGGCACGCCGTTCACCCCGTCGCTGAAGACGGCCCCGGCCGCCGCTCCGGCGAAGAACCCGGCCGCCGCTCCGGCGAAGAAATAGTCCTCGTAAGTCCGACACGGCCGACCCGCCCCGTCCGGTCTATCCAACCGGCGGGCGGATCGGGTAATACGCGGGGTGCGCCGGTTCCGGTCGCACCCCGTTTCGTTTCGAGCCGCCCCATTCCAGGGAAGGAACTCCGCTCCATGTCGATCGCCGTCTCGCCGCTGGCGCCCGCCGCCTTCCCGACTCTGAAGCCGATCGCCGGCGTCCGGCTTGCCGCCGGCAATTGCGGCATCCGCTACAAGGGACGGCCGGACCTGATGGTGGCGCTGCTCGATGCCGGTGCCACGATCGCCGGCGTGTTCACGCGCTCCAAGACGCCGGGCGCGCCGGTCGTCTGGTGCCGCGAGGTGCTGTCGCACGGCAAGGCCCGGGTCATCGTCGTCAATTCCGGCAATTCCAACGTCTTCACCGGCCGGGCGGGGCGCAAGATCGTCGAGAACACCGCCGCCGCCGCCGCCAAGGCCGCCCAGTGCAAGGTCGAGGAGGTCTATATCTCGTCGACCGGCGTCATCGGCGAAGTGCCGCCGGGCGAGAAGATCGTGAACGCGCTGCCGGGGCTGATCGCCGAGGCATCGGAAGATCGCTGGGCCGAGGCCGCGGCCGCGATCATGACGACCGATACGTTCCCCAAGGGTGCCACCGCGACCGCGGTGATCGACGGCATCACCGTCACCATCAACGGCTTCGTCAAGGGCTCCGGCATGATCGCGCCGGATATGGCGACGATGCTGGGCTATGTCTTCACCGACGCCAAGCTGCCGGCGTCCGTCCTGCAGGAGCTGCTGTCGGGCGGAACGAACAAGTCGTTCAACGCGACCACGGTCGACGGCGACACCTCGACCTCGGACACGGTGCTGCTGGTCGCGACCAACAAGGCCGACCACGGCAAGATCCACAAGGCGAACGATCCGCGCCTCAAGGATTTCCGGCGCAAGCTCGACGCGCTGCTGATCGACCTCGCCCAGCAGATCGTCCGCGACGGCGAAGGGGCGGAGAAGTTCGTCGAGATCCGCGTCACCGGCGCCGCCGGCAAGAAGGCGGCCCAGCGCATCGGCCTTGCCATCGGCAATTCGCCGCTGGTCAAGACCGCGCTCGCCGCCGGCGACGCTAATTGGGGCCGCATCGTCATGGCCGTCGGCAAATGCGGCGAGAAGGTCGACCGCGACCGGCTCGCGATCTCGGTCGGCGGCACGAAGATTGCCGCCGAGGGCGGGCCGGTGCCCGGCTATGACGAGGCGCCGGTCGCGAAGCACATGGCCGGCCGCGAGATCCTGATCGAGGTCGATATCGGGCTCGGCAAGGGCAAGGCCACGATCTGGACCTGTGATCTCACCCATCGCTACATCGACATCAACGGCAGCTACCGCTCTTGAGCCAGCTTCCCATCATCCTGGTCTCGGCCGTGGCGCTGGTCGACGCGGACGGGCGCGTGCTGCTCGCCCGCCGGCCGCCCGGCAAGAGCATGGCCGGCCTCTGGGAATTCCCCGGCGGCAAGGTCGAGCCGGGCGAGACGCCGGAAGCAGCGCTCATCCGCGAACTGAAGGAAGAGCTGGGCATCGACACGAAGGAGAGCTGCCTCGCGCCCTTCACCTTCGCCAGCCACGCCTACGAGAAGTTCCATCTGCTGATGCCGCTCTACGTCTGCCGGCGCTGGACCGGCACCGTCACCGCGCGCGAGGGCCAGGAACTGACCTGGGCCCGGCCGGCCCGGCTCGGCGACTACGAGATGCCGCCCGCCGACAAGCCGCTTGTCGCAATGCTCCGGGATTTGCTGTAGCGAACGCGATCATTAATGTCGTTCCCACGCAGGCGGGAACGACGAAATGGAGAGCGCCTAACCCGACACCGCCGCCCGGGGCGGCGCCGTGCGGGGCCCGAGCGAGGCCACGAGCCAGTTGCGGAACAGCGCGATCGACGGCTGGTCCGCCGTCTCCTCCGGCGCCACCACATAGAAGCCGCCCTCCTTGTGCGGCAGCGACAGCTCGAACGGCGCCACCAGCCGGCCGGCGGCAATATCGACCTCGACGAACGAGGTTCCGGCGAGCGCCACGCCGACGCCGTCGATCGCCGCCTGCAGCGCCACCATGATCAGATCGAACGTCAGCCCGCGCCGTTCGGCGATCGCCACCGGCGCGCCCGCCGCCTCGAGCCACAGCGCCCAGGCCTCGCGGTAATGCTCGACATGGATCAGGGTGTGGTCGGCCAGGTCCTCGGGCGCGCGCAGCGGCCGGTTGCCGGCCATCAGCGCCGGACTGCACACCGGGAACCAATCCTCGCGCATCAGCCAGTCGGCGCGCAGCCCGGGCCATGCGCCCTTGCCGTAGCGGATGGCGAGATCGATGCCCTCGCCGCGCAGGTCGACCTCGCGCATGGTCGTGCTGATGCGGACCTCGATGTCCGGATGGGCCTCGTGGAAATGGATCAGCCGCGGCACCAGCCATTTGGCGGCAAGCGACGGGATGGTCGACACGGTCAGCACCCGCTGCCGCTCCGGCCGGACCAGGCGCTCGGTCGCCCGGCGCAGGTCGTCGAACGCCGCGCGCACCGCCGGCAGATATTCCTGCGCGGCGCGGGTCAGCGCCAGGGTGCGGTTCTGGCGCACGAACAGCTGGACATTCAGTTGCTCCTCCAGCCGCCGGATCTGATGGCTGATCGCCGCCTGGGTCACGTTGAGCTCCGCCGCCGCCAGCGTGAAGCTCAAGTGGCGGGCCGAAGCCTCGAACGCGCGCAGGCCGTTGAGCGAGGGTAGATGCACGGTCATGGCAGCCATCATATCATGACAAAATATAATGCGAACCCGCACAAAGCGTCGTTTGTTCCGCAGGAGACCCGCCCCCATGTCCTGGGAGCCGCCGGGATCGATAAATAATCCGTGGTCGATCGGCAGCCAGGAGTCCAGATGATGAACCATGTGATGTCGGCCGCTGCGGCCCCCCTGCCGGCCTTTGCCCGCGCCGCCGCCTTCGCCGTCCTCGCCATCGCCACGGTCGGCGCCGCGCAGCTGTGGCAGCACGGCTCGACGGCCGATCAGGCGACACCGGCCGCCGTGACGGTCGACCGGACGCAGCCGCTCGCCGCGGCGCCGTCGGCCGTCGACATGTGGCGCCTCTGATACCGCCCGTAACGATCGGCCCGCTGTGTCGGGCCGACATTCTCGGGCGGGCAACCGCCGAACCTTTCTCGGAATGACCGCAGTATCTTGCCTTAGGCGACCGCAGGACGTTTAGCGGGGCAACTGCAGTACCTTCCCTCCGCTGTGGCGACGCCTCGCCATTTACCGACCTAGGCCGCTCCCCTACACTCGCCCCCGCGATCCGGTAACCGTCCGCGAAGAGGTGGGGCCATGGGCCGAGCGATTTTCCGAGCAATTCCGCCGATCCTGTCGGCTTGCCTCGCCGCCCTGGCGATGCTGCTATCCCCGGCCGCGCCCGCCCGCGCCGAGGAGACCGCCGTGCCCCATACCTTCGCCTATTTCGTCGCCCCGCGTCCGGGTCTCATGGAGCAGATGACCGACGCGGAGAAGCAGGCGATCGGCGCCCATTTCACCCGCCTCAAGGGCATGCTCGCCGACGGCAGCCTGATCCTGGCCGGGCCGACCGATCCGCCGACGATCGGCATCGTCATCTTCAAGGCGGCCGACCTCGCCGCCGCCAAGGCGCTGGCGGAATCCGATCCGGCGGTGACGGCTGGCGCCTTCACCCTGAAATCGGTCGAGGCGTTCAGCCTGGCGCTCGAACGGCCGGGCCCGCTGCCGCGCGACTATGTCGCCCAGCCGACGGAGCGGGTGCTGCACAAGCGGATCGTGGTCAAGGGCAGTTCGGAAGCGGTCTGGCACGCCTGGACGACGAGCGACGGCTTCCACGACTTCGCCGGCGCCGAAGCGAACATCGACCTCAAGATCGGCGGCCCGTTCGAGATCTTCTGGAACCCGGACAAGAGTTCCAAGGCGCGCGGCTCGGAAGGCATGCGCATCCTCGCCTACCTGCCGAAGCGCATGCTGACGTTCGAATGGAACGCGCCGCCGGATTTCGGCCCGCTGCGCCAGCAACGCACCTGGGTCGTGGTCACGATGAAGCCGGTCGGCAAGGACAAGGTCGAAGTGACGCTCGACCATGCCGGCTGGGGCGCCGGCGCCGACTGGGACAAGCTCTATGCCTATTTCGACGAGGCCTGGGACTATGTGCTGGGCCGGCTCGGCAAGAAGTTCGCGTGAGGCCGGTTTTCGGCAAGAGACGAGGATGAGGGTGAGGGTTTTCCCGCGCTAGACCTTGTCGCCCGTCGGCCGCTCCTCGGTGCCGAGCGCATCGGCGAGCCGGGCGGTAGCGCTGCCGCGTTTCAGCGGCTGCGGCTGGCTCGCGGCCGGCGACCAGCCGGTCAGGTTGATCAGTTGGAACGTCGCGGGAATGCGGCCCTCGGCATCGCCGAACCGCTCGCGGTAGATCTCGGCCGCGCGCAGGAACAGGGCGCGACGGCTGGCACCGCGCCGGCGCAGGGCCTGGGCATTGGTCTCGCCCATGGCGCGCAGATCCTGCATCAGCGCGAACAGATGCGGATAGGTCACCGTCAGCGTCTCGCTGTCGACGACCGGCAGCGCGAAGCCGGCGCGCTGCAGCAGCTGGCCGCAGTCCGGCACGTCGGCGAAAGGCGAGACGCGCGGGGCGGCGCCGCCGGACACCTCCAGCTCCGCCTGCATCAGCACCTCCTGAAGCTCCCACAGCGTGCGGCCGCCGTAGAGCGTCGCCAGCAGCAGCCCGTCGGGCTTTAGGATATGGCGCAGCTGCAGCAGTGCGCCGGGCAGATCGTTGGTCCAGTGCAGGCCGAGCGCGCTCACCACCAGATCGAAGCTGCCCGCCCGGAACGGCAGCGCCTCCGCCTCGCCGACCAGGCTCGCTTCATGCTGGCGGGCGAAGCGCCAGGCCGGGTCGAGCGAGACGATGCCGGGCGTCTGTCCGGTCTCGGCCAGCAGGGCTGCAAGGCCGCCGTCGCCGACGCCGAGATCGAGCACGCGGGCGAAGCGATGGCGGACGTCGTTCAGCCGATCGACCAGCCGCTCCTGCACGGCGCGATGGAGGAAACGGGTCTCGGCCGGAAACAGCGCCGACCGCTCGCGATGGCGGCGCACGGCGGCACGGTCGAAGATGATGATGTCGTCGGTCATGGCGGCGGGACTATGGACCGGCCGGTCCCCCGCTGCCAAGCTTGCCGGCGCGGCAGCCCGCGCGCAGAGTGTTGCCGGTTCCGGCAGTGCGGCGGCTTTCCATGGATCTCGACGACAGGGTCGCCTCGGCTTGGCTCGACGGCGCCCGGCGCCGGCTGATCGGGGCCGGGCGCCTGGCGCTCGATGCGTTGCTGCCGCCGCGCTGCCTCGCCTGCGGCGGCGCGGTCGATGCCCAGGGCGCGCTGTGCGCCGCCTGCTGGCAAGGCATCAGCTTTCTCGGGCCGCCCTGTTGTTCTCGCTGTTTGACGTTTGGCGTTTGAGGTTTATCGCAGGAAGCTCGAACCCGAGGCTCCGAACGCCATTCGGCCCTAACGCCCCCTCCTGTTGCTAAGGAATCCCAGTCACCGGCAGATCGCGAGATCTCGTTGGCGCCGCCGGCGAGATCAGCACCGTGGTCATTTTATCCCGTCGTCATCGGCGATCGTCCGGGCGGGCGATGTCACCTATCCACCCCCCCCAAAAGCCACCTCAGCCAACAAATAAACATAAATAACGTTCTGATTTTACTTATGTAAAAGTCATTTTTGTCGTTGTGAATCACAGCAATATCCGACAACAATTAGGACATATGCAGTCAATCGGAGATAACCATGAGGATAAACTCCAGAAAACTTGACCAAAATGCGTTGGCGAATACGACATTTTCGCCGACAAAAACTTCATCGGCCACATCTCTGACCAGTGTTCCCCATGCAAATGCCATCCAGACCCCCAGCATCAAGAAAGGGAGGGCAAAGCAGGCGGTACCCGCGTGGACCATGCTTCAGAAAACGTATGGGACCCAGCTGATCAAGGACGTGGAAAACGTCCTCGCCATGTCGGACTTGGCCCCCGAGGCCTCCCGCGGGTTTCGCCACTTCCTCCACCTCCTCGCAAACTGGCGCGGGCAGCCCACCAGGGCGTTCGCCGCGACATTCGTCGATGCCCTGGGAGGCAAGCGGCCACAGACGCTGACAGATCCCGGATTCGTCCAGATCGTCGTATCGGCGCTAAATCTGTTCAACTCAGAACTGGTCAAGACCTACGCCGGGAGAACAGCCTTCAACTATTGCGTAGGCGCGGCGCGCCTTTTCGAACTGCTTGGAAGATCGGGCGACCGGCGATTCCCGCTCTTCGAGCGCAAGCTCATAACGTTCCCCACTTACGAAGGCGACACCACCTCACTTGCGGAGCTTGGTTGGGCGGAAACCGCCGGGAAGAACGGCGCCGAAGCGGAGAGGTACTCTCTCCAGCTCGTGCGCGAGAGCGCCGTGCAAAAGTTCGAGATGTACGAGCGCCGGTTTGAGATCGGGCAGCGGATTATTCGGAGCGAAGCGCCGCCACCTGAGGTCAACCCGAACGCCTGGAGTGCGATAAAAACCGTTGTAGAGCACGAAAGGCTGAGCTGGCAGCGGTCGGGTCGGTCCCAATTCGATCCGCAGGGCGAAATCGCGAAGGAAGTGCGCGACGTGATGGACCGACTACTGTCCGCCGCAACATGGCGCGCAGCCGGTTGTTCCGACATGCTGGATCGATCGCGAGGAACTGACGGCGACATAAATTATTTCAGCCTCCCCAACATGGCCTTGGAGCTTCTTGGGCCGACGCCAAAGGCAACGCGAGCGCTCATGGTCGCCTTCTGCGTCGACACCGGGTGGAACCGGCAATCGATCGAAGAGCTGCCACGAAATCCTTACGTCTTCTCGACCGTCGGCAGTGTCGCGATTGGGTCGAGCACGTTCATTGTCTCATTCAAAGGCCGAGCAAATCATGACGTTTTCGCTCACCTCGAGCGCAACGCTCCGATCGAAGGCCTGCTGCGAGCCAACGTCGAAGCCGCCTGGGCCTCATCGGTCGCGGAATTCGACCCGTCCGGGAGGGAACTCGGCTACGCCGTCATTAAAACGAGCAGCGGCAATAAGGACGATTCCTTGCTCGATCTGCTTGATCGGTACGAAAGGATGGCAAAACAAGCTCCAGGCGGCGATCGCCCACGTGACGCCCGCGGGCGTGCTTGCTGAGGCGCATCCAAAAATGGCCGCGCCGGGAACAGCGAAGAACCAGGACAAGGACCCGTGAAGGGAGGCTGAGTTATGATAGAGACGCGGAAGGTTGCGCTCGTAACTGGAGCTGCTACGGGAATTGGTGCTGTCATAGGCCAAAGAGCTCGCCGCAGCGGGTGCCCAAGTTATCGGCGCCGATATCTCATGGCGCTCCGAAAGGGAGAAAACGGCGGGGATCGAGGAGGTTCATTGCGACGTCGCCGATGAATCCAGCGTGCAGCGCTGCGTCGCTGATATTGAGACACGCCTCGGCGGGGTAGATATTCTGGTCAACAATGCTGCGCTTGCAACGGCGCTTAAGCTCACGCCCTTCGAAAAGATCACCGTCGAGGAATGGACCCGCGTCGTCACGGTCAACACCCTCGCGCCATTCTTGTGCAGCAGGGCCGTCGCGCCCGGCATGCGGCAGCGCAAGTGGGGGCGGATCGCCAAGTGGCCGAGCTTCAGGCCGCCGGACAGCGCGACGGCGCCGACGTCTGGCTTCGAATCATCTTGGCGCTTGAGACTCTGATGGCGCCCCCGTCGGGGGCGCATTGATCGCAGTGCGGCTGGAACGAAACTTCACCGCAGCTGGTTGGGGGAAAATACTCTCCTGACACAAGGGTGCGGCGATGCGCTGGTTCAACGCCGTATTCAACGCTACTGGCAAGCGTATTCGCGAGCTGCCCATTACCTTGGATAAGCTGCTGTAGACACACAGGTTTGCTGGCCGTCCGGAATCAGAGCCCCTTGGGGTGAGTGTCAGCGCCAGTGTCGAGCCAGATCCACCACGAGACGAGGCACTAGAAATCCAACGTCCCAACCCAGCACGCTTTGACTGATTTCCGAGTCTGACGGCGGCATGAAGCCGGTAGCGCCATATGCGCTGGTCTCGATTTGTCCGAGCAGATTGCGGAGCAGCGGCGCGCAGGCGCCCTTCGCGGCAGACGAACTTTGATGCGCGTTGCGGCCGTCCGATTGGTGAAGCTGTGCACCGCGCCGCCATATAGCTGCATCTCCCAGTTCGCGTCGGCATCGCGCATCTCGGTCTCGAATTCAGCTCGCTGGCCCGCCGGAATGAACGGGTCGTCGGCACCGATGCAGACCAGCACGCGGGCCTTGATCGCACCAGCGACTGCCGTCGGCGCTTTGGTGCCTAGACCGGTGTGGAAGCCGACCGCCGCCCTGATATCGGCCCCCGATCTCGCGAGTTCCAGCGCCATCGGGAAGCAGAAGCTGATCGCCGCGATGCGCGCAGCGTCAACCTCGGGCCGGGCAGCAAGTGCCAGCAGAGACCCCGTCGCGCGGGCGCGGGTCCGCGAGGGATCGTCGAACAGAGGCTGTAGCAGGGCCATCGCCTCCTGCAGTGCGCCCACCACCCGACCCTCGCCATGCAGATCGCAGGCGAGGGTTGCATAGCCGAGGGCGGCAAGCCGCTCCGCCCGCTCAACCGCATGCTCGTCAAGACCGAAGGCTTCTGGGAACACCAGCACACCCGCGCGCGGGCTGGATGTTGGCTCGAACCAGAGACGGCTGCGCATCGTCAGACCATCGGCTTGGTAGATCAGCGTTTCCTGGTGCATCGGACGCTCTCCGTTCAAGGCGCCTGTGTGAGGAATGGCCCAATTCGCGCGCTAGGTCGTCGGCTCATTGCATCGCAGCCACCGCCTCATCGGTGGACAGGACCGCATGAGCAAGGAACCGATAGTTGATCAATGCTGCCTGATAGCCGTCGCCCCATTCTGGATGACGGGGCCCTGCGACCGCATCCTTGATCACGGCGACCTCGAAGCCCTGTTCGAGGAACTCGCGCAGATGGGCCTCGACACACATGTTCGCCAGCATCCCGCCGAGGATGATCTTCGAGATCCCCCGCTTACGCAGTTGCAGGACCAAGTCGTTGGTTTGCGGGCCGAATATTTTGTGCGGGCTGACGACGATCGTCTTGCCGTCTTCGATGTATGGCTTGAATCGATCGAGCCAATCGGCACCGGAATTCTCGAACCCCGTCAGATCGAGGGGACCGCCTCGCGCAAATGTGCGGGTTTTGAATTCATCGGCCTCGAGCGGCCCGTTGATTTGCCAAGTATCGTCGGTCGGGTAGAAGTAGTGGGGGGAGATGAAAACAAGATAACCATGGTCCTTGGCGGCTTTGAAAATCCGCTCCATATTCTCGACGGTCTTGTTCTCCGTGACGCTCTGGCCCACAGCTCCCCAATTCTTGCCCTTCTCGCTCAGCACGTCGTTCTGTGGGTCGATGAAAACAAGGGCAGTGTCCGATTTGTCGATCTTCATGATCGCAACTCCTCAAGCGCTTGGTCGTGGCGAAGAAGGTTCGCTTGCTTGCACCGTTCGCGTCGCGAATTTCGACGTGTCATGGCTTCGCCGGTCGGGGCGCTGCTGGCGCCACGCTCTCAGGAATGGTGAACGCCACGATTTCGCTTGTGAGGACCCTGTGGGTCGGGTCGGCGAGATCGATCAGCACCTTGTGTGGATCGTACGGCAGGCCGACGAGGATGATCGTCTCGCCGCTGCCATCCGCGAAATGCCAGGGCACGTCGTCGACGGTGACGTGGATATGGCCGAGACGCGGCGACACCTGCAACGCACCCGTTCCGAACACCGGCAGCATGCGAATGTTCTCTGTCCGATACTGGATGAAGACGCGCCCTGCGGCGAGCGGCTCAGGTAGCGGCGAATCGACAATCAGCCGGGGTGGCGGCTCGTTCTCGATGGCGAGCAATGGGGACGCCCCCCGGATATCCCTGGCAGTCTGGGCGGATGCGTCCGCGACGACGGCGACCAAGCCTATGCCAAGCAGCCCGGCGCTAAAACGGGGCGCAAGACTTACCAGCGACCACGGCCGCCGGGACGTCATGACCGCCCCGCCAACGATACGGCGAAGCTGTCCTCCAGCATCTGGAACCGCACGATCCGGTCGTCCGATATCGTGAGCACGATGGCAAAGGCCGTTTCGACGACCTTGTCGGTCGCCTTGATCCGCGTCGCGAGCTCACCCACGATGACCGCGCGGGCATCACTCGCCGTGACATCCTCGACCTCGAACGTCAGGGGCTCGGTCATCGCCCGCGTGCTGGCAATGAAGTCGGCGACCGCACGGCGGCCGCTTCGGTGCCCGATCCACGGCAGGACTCCGACGTCCCCGGGGATTTCGAACCGGGCGTCGTCGGCGAACAGCGCGGCGATGGCGTCGGGATGGCCGCCTGCGGCGAGGGCTGCGAGAAGCTCCCGGGCGAGCTCGATATTCCTCGTCTGGCCCATATCATGTCTCCCGACTGATTGAAGTCAGTCCGCGGCGAGATGCTGGTCGAGGAAGCGATGGATCAGCGGCGCCATCTCGTCGAGCTTGTCTTCCAGCGCGAAGTGGCCGGTATCGAGCAGGTGTAATTCCGCGGCGGGCAGGTCGCGCAGGTACGGCGTCGCGCCGTCGGCCGGGAAGATCTTGTCGTTCTTGCCCCACACGATCAACGTCGGCGGCTTGTGCTCGCGGAAGAACGCCTGGAATTTGGGATAGAGCGGGATGTTCGTGCCGTAATCGTGGAACAGGTCGAGCTGGATGTCGCGATTGCCGGGGCGATCGAGCAGCGCTTGATCATGCGACCAATTGTCGGGATCGATGCGGGAGACGTCGCTTACGCCGTCGGTGTACTGGAATATGGTGGTGGCGGGTGCCACCAGCGAGTTCAAGGCCTCGCGATGCGCTGTCGAGCCGTCGGCCCAATAGGCCTTGATCGGATCCCAGAATTCTTTCAGGCCTTCCTCATAGGCGTTGCCGTTCTGGACGACGAGCGCGCTGACGCGTTCGGGATGCTTGAGCGCCAGGCGATATCCGACGGGCGCGCCATAGTCCATGACGTACATGGCATAGCGCTGTACCCCCAGCTTTTGGAGCAGGCCGTCCATGAGATCGGCGTAATGACCGAAGCTATAGTCGAACCCCGTGTGCTCCGGTGCCGCGCTCAGGCCGAAGCCCGGATAGTCCGGCGCGATGACATGGTATCGGTCGGCAAGAAGCGGTATCAAATTACGGAACATGTGGGACGAGGTCGGAAAGCCGTGCAGCAGGACGACCGCCGGTCCGTTCGCAGGGCCCGCTTCGCGGTAGAAGATCTCGATGCCGTCGACCGTCGCGGTCCGGTAATGCGTGACGGGCACGGAGCCGGTGGCGTCTGCGGCAGGCACTGATGGCGGCATCGCGGGTCTCCCTGATGTAGCAACGTCTTTTCGGGGAAAAGGCTACGCGGTCAAAGCCGAAGCCAGAATGCCCGACGTGCGACAGCTTTCCTTTCGCGAGGCGAAACCATGATCGACCGGCTGGACGCCATGCGCGTCTTCGTGACGGCCTTGAACGAGGGGAGCCTGGCACGCGCTGGCCAGCGTCTGAGCCGCTCGCCAGCGGCGATCACGCGCGCGCTGGCGGCGCTCGAAAGCCAGATCGGCGCACAGTTGCTGCACAGGACGCCTCGCCGCCTGCAATTGACCGAGGCGGGCGAGCGCTATGCGGCGGTGTGCCGCCATGTGCTGGCGGAGCTCGACGAGGCCGAACTGTCCGTGGCGGGCGAGCGCGCCGCACCTCACGGCGTGCTGACGGTCACGGCCCCGGTCATGTTCGGAACGCGGATCCTGCGCCCGATCGTCGGCGAGTTCCTGAAGAAGCATCCGGCGGTGCAGATCCGCTATCTGCTGCTCAACCGCATCACCAATCTGGTTGACGAGGGCATAGACGTCGCGCTGCGGATTGCGGTGCTTCAGGATTCGACTTTGATTGCGCGGCGGGTCGGCGAAGTGCGGCGGGTGCTCTGTGCATCGCCGCGATACCTTGCCGAGCATGGAGTGCCGCAAACGATCCCAGACCTGGCCAATCACGCCTGTATCGCCATCGAGCCGACCAGTGCGGAGGATATCTGGAGCTTTCCACCGCCTCCCGGGCGGAAGATGGCCCGCACCGTGAGGGTCCGGCCGCGGCTCATGGTGAATGCCGACGAGGCGGCGGTCAGCGCAGCGGTGGACGGAGAAGGCATCGTCCGGATCCTGAGCTACAAGATCCAGCAGGAAGTCCAGGAGGGCAGCCTCGTCCTCCTGCTCCGTGACGACGAGCCACCGCCTGTCCCGGTTCATCTGGTGGCATCGGAGCATCGCCTCGCGCTGACCAAGGTCCGTGCCTTCATGGACTTTGCCAGCGAGCGTCTGCGCGCCAATTCCAGAGAAGCGGCGCGAGCTGCTGGAGTGCTTAAGGCGGGTGAAGCCGGGTGACCGGCGAAATGCCGGGAGCAGCAGAAATGTGCCTCCGGGTTCGTCCGCGTACATGGTGAAGACACAACACGGCTAACCGATGAAGTCCGGCGAGATCAGCGCCAGGGTTGGCTTCCCCGATGGCCAGTTCGGGTACCAGCATCCGAGCGTGGGCAAGCGCCATGCCGGGCGCCAGACCTACGGCGCGCGCGGCCATGTCGACGGCGGCGACGATCCGGCGGCGGCCGTCGTGAAGCGCCGTCACGAACGGCCTATCCGTTGGCGGCGCGGAGTGGCGTAGCGTCCGACGCAGCCGATCGGTCGGCCACGTGGGCAGGTACGCCGAGACGACCCGTCTCATCGCAGGCCTCCACTTCAAACGTTCTCGGCTCGCCTCCCCTACAGCGCAGCAGCTCGAGCCGCCACAGCGCTCGGGCGAGGCCTGAAGTGGATGGCGACCAAGCGAGCGCCGGACCGCTCGGTACCGGTGTCACGCGCCATCGGGTGCGCGCCGCCGTCGGTTCGGTCGCGTGGTCCTGAGCCAGTCGTCGCGGTCGTCGAAGGAGCAGACCGAGACCGCCCGACGTCTCGGCGGCGAGTTGCAGTCGACGGCTGGCCGTCAAGCCGACGGCACCTTCGATCTCGCCGACGACGGCGGCTAAGCCGACATGACGCAGCGCTTCCTCGACGATGAGGAGTACGGCCTTGCTGTCGCCCGCTTCGACATAGATCACGCGATCCGGATGGACGCCGACGTTTGCCAGGGCGGGCGCAAACAGGTCGCGGCGGCTGATGGCCCAGATGATCGGTCCGTTGGTCCGGGCCAGGATGCCGCCGATGAACATCGTCGCCGTCGCGCCGAAGCCCGCGTCCGGGCCGCCACCGATCACCTCGTGGACGGCGCCGAGCGCCAAGCCGCCGGTGGGTAGGGCGGAGTCGATTTCGGGGATACCGAATGGCAGCGTTGGCAACGTTCCGAACGGGCGCACGCCAAGTTCCTGAGCGCGGATCTGAGCTCTCAGGTCGTCTATCAGCTCCTGTCGACGTCCCTCTTGCATACCCAACCAACCGATCATCCGCGACAATGTTCCTAATTTGTTCTATAAACCGAGTCGAGAAGGGATTCGACTCGATGAGCAGCATGGAGGCGGTGATGCAGGGTGTGGTGCTGGTGAGGGCGGCCGCCGACACGGTGCGTTCGCTGCTGTCGATCCGTCGTTCGCGAAAGCGCGAGGACGACGTGATCCCCGTGTATCGGCTGGTGACGCAGGAAGAGCTGCTGAGGGCTCGGTCGGATGTCGCGATCGACGTCACCGGCGGGCGCTGGCCGTCCGTCGCGGACTGATCGACCTAGGGAGAGCGCGCCGTGAAGGTCAAGGTGCTGTCGCGGATCGAAGTCGAGACCGGCGATGCCGAGGGCGCCGATGCCGTGATATCGATCCGCTCCCCGACAACCGGCCGCGAACCTGAATTCACGGCGGCCCTGGCGCAGGCGACGCAAGGCGAGAGCGCCCGGCTACTGCGTCTGGCCTTCGACGACTGCGGCGTCGCTGGATACGGCCACTACAACGCGCCGACGATCGCCCAGATTCAGGACGCGATCGATTTCGGCCGAGCGATCCTTGACGGCCGCACACTCTTCGGCGGCCCGGTCGCCGATCCGCTGCTCGTCGTCCATTGCGAGCAGGGCCGCAGCCGGTCGTCAGCCGTCGCGCTCGCGTTGCTGGCCGATCACCACGGGGCCGGGCACGAACGCGATGCCGTCAACGAGCTGCTGCGGGGCGACATCGAGAACCGGATATTTCCCAACCCTCTCGTCGTCCTTCATGCCGACGCTTGCTTGTTGCGCTCTGGTCGTCTCGAAGCCGCGCTCGCAGAGCTCAGCCCGCGATACGTCATGTGGCGCCGCTACTGGCAGCAGGTGGCACTCGATCCGGTGGGCCACTGGCAGCGGGAGGTCGCGGCCCGACAACGGCGCAGGCGTCGAACCGCGTGAAGCCTGACCGATTCACCAGGACGCCATTGAGGCCTGCACGTGCTAGGCAGAAGCCTTCGATATCGATTTGAGCAGGCCAAGGGCGGCGGTGCGAGCCTTCTCGTCCTCGATCGCATAGAACGCCCGGACGAGTTCGACAGTCTTCCGCTTCTTCATCAGATCGGCCGGAACCTCGTCGGCCTCGGCCGCGGCTTCGTAAGTCGCCTGGGCCGCCTCGGCGGCGCCTTTGACGTCGATGGTCTCGAAGAAGAACGAGACCGGGCAGTGCAGGATGAGCGAAAGCTGGTACAGCCGGGAGCCGCTGATGCGGTTCGTGCCGTGCTCGTACTTCTGGAGCTGCTGGAAGGTCAGTCCCAGCACTTTGCTGACCGCCTCCTGGGACAGGCCCAGCAGGATGCGGCGCATCCGGACCTGGCCGCCGACGGCGCGGTCGATCGCGTTCAGTTGCTCGTTGGTCAGTTCGCCTTGAGTCTGCTGAGCAGGAGCGGCGGCTTTACGGGCCATACGCAATGTCCTCCATTCCGGTTGAACTAATGTCGGCACTCGCGCCGAACGTGGGATTAACACAGGGGTGCCCGAACTTGCTTCCGGTTCCCGACATGACCGCCGTGCTTCTTTTGACGATCGTGCTGCCTAGAAGACGGCGGCCTGGAAAGACGCGTGTCGTTTGAGTCAGGGCGACCGGCCACTGGATGCATAGGCCGGATGACAGAGGTCGCAGCGGACGGAACCGCTCTCGGCCAATCATTTCACGAGGCCGACCTTGTCCGTGGTCCGGGCCGCGATTTCGCGGGCGTCCTCTTCGCGAAGCACGATTGGGACGCCCAGGTTTGGGCAACACATCCCTGGTCATTGAACAACAAATCCGCGAACCGGCCGAGCGGGCGATGTAAGAATTGGTGTAGATCAACAAATCTATCGTGCCCGACGCATGAGGAGGCATCTCGATGGCCCGGTTGCTCTCGGTCAATATCGGCTTGCCGCGTGATGTCGACTGGCGCGGGAGGACCGTGCATACCGGCATCTGGAAGCAGCCCGTCGCGCAGCGGCTTCGTGTCGGTCGCCTCAATATCGAGGGCGACGGGCAGGGCGATCTCGCCGGACACGGCGGCGAGCAGCGTGCGGTGCTCGTCTATCAGATCGACTCCTATCGCTATTGGCAGGAGCAGCTGGGGCGTCGCGATTTCGTCCATGGCCAGTTCGGCGAGAACTTCACCGTCGAAGGTTTGGCCGACGACGAAGTCTGCATCGGCGACCGCTATCGGATCGGCTCCGCCTTGTTCGAGGTAACTCAGCCGCGCGTCACCTGCTACCGCGTCGGCATACGCATGAGCGAGCCGCGGATGGCGGCCCTGCTCACCGGGAGCGGGCGGCCGGGCTTCTACCTCCGTGTGATCGAGGAAGGCGAGGTCGGTGCCGACGACCCGATCCTGCTCATCGCCAAGGGGCCGGAGGGCATGACCGTCGCGGAGGCGAACCGTTTGCTCTACTCGCCGCCGCATCCCCGCGATCAGCTGGAGCGGGCATTGCGCATCGGGCCCCTGTCGCCGGGTTGGCGCTGGTCGTTCGAGCGGCTGCTGCACAGCCGGGACGCCGATCCCGACGCGACGGGCAATGCTGGCCTGGCACCGGCCATGGCCGCGCAAACGGCGGCACCCGGCTTCCGCGCGATGCGCGTGGTGTGGATCGCGTTCGAATGCACGGATGTGGTTTCGCTGAAATTGCAGCCGATCGATGACACCGGGCTCAAGCTACCGCGCCCCGGCCAGTTCGTCGTGCTCCGCCTACGCCCGAGCCCGGAGGGGCCGCCTTTGGTCCGGAGCTATTCCCTCTCCGGCCCTCCGTCCGACAAGGAATATCGCATCAGCGTCAAGGTCGAGCCGGGGAGCGCCGCCGGGACCTACCTCAGCACCAGTGTCCGTCCTGGCGACGTCATCGACGTCAGCGAACCCAGAGGCAGCTTCATCTTGCTGCCTGGCGAAGGGCCGGTCGTGCTGCTGAGCGCCGGGATCGGTGCCACGCCCGTGCTCGCGATGCTTCATGCCTTGGCGGCAACTAGCTCGCCGCGAGAGGTCTGGTGGCTGCACGGCGCACGCGACGGCCGGTCCCATGCTTTCGCCGCCGAGGCGTCGCAGCTTTCCGGCCAGCTGCCACGTGTTCGGTGTCGGGTCTGGTACAGCCGTCCGACCGCCGACGATCGCGTTGGGCAGGACTACGACGCGGCCGGTCGCCTCGACGCGCAGGCCCTGGGCGAGCTCGGCGTGCCGCGCAACGGCGATTTCTACCTGTGCGGACCGCCGAGCTTCCTCGAAGACCTGCGCGCCGGTCTCGTCGCCTGGGGCGTGGCACCCGATCGGATCCATTCCGAGCAGTTTTCCGGCGGCCCGTCGCGCACGCCCGGCATCGCCGCCGGACCGCCACGCACGCCGCATCCGCCTGCCGGATCGCCCGGCACGGGACCGCTCGTGACCTTCGCGCGGAGCGGCCTCGGCGTGCGCTGGCGATCGGACGACCAGAGCCTGCTCGAGCTGGCGGAGGCATGCGACGTGCCCGTGCGCTGGGCGTG